>Ga0307405_10000381_pt1 | contig 16595 bp, 12 predicted proteins | sample 322Cmetagenome_2_FD_203311 | JGI IMG/M metagenome (GOLD analysis project Ga0307405, IMG submission 203311) | Maize rhizosphere microbial communities from greenhouse at UC Davis, California, United States - 322HYB-C-1 | ecosystem: Host-associated > Plants > Roots > Rhizosphere > Soil | place...
CTTACGATACCGAGGACTTTCCCGAGATCCGCGAAGGCGTGCGGCGGCTCTGCGCGCAGTTTCCCGGCGAATACTGGCGCAAGCTCGACGCAGCGCGCGAATATCCGACCGCCTTCGTGCGCGCGCTGACCGAGGCGGGCTATCTCTCGGTTCTGATCCCCGAGGAATACGGCGGCTCCGGCCTCGGCCTGTCCGCGGCGGCAGCGATCCTCGAAACGATCCAGGCGGAAGGGTGCAACGGCGGCGCCTGCCACGCGCAGATGTACATCATGGGCACGATCCTGCGGCACGGGTCGAAGGAACAAAAGCGCGAATACCTGCCCCGCATCGCCAGCGGCGAACTGCGCCTCCAGGCCTTCGGCGTCACCGAGCCGGCCAGCGGCACCGACACGACCGCGCTGCGCACCACGGCGGTGCGCGAGGGGGACGAATACGTCGTCAACGGACAGAAGATCTGGACCAGCCGGGCCGAGCATTCGGACCTGATGCTGCTGCTCGCGCGCACGACCCCGCGCGAACAGGCGGCGAAGAAGACCGAGGGGCTTTCGACCTTCATCGTCGACATGCGCGAGGTTGCGGGCAAGTCCCTGACGATCCGGCCGATCCGCACGATGATGAACCACGCGACGACCGAGGTGTTCTTCGACAACATGCGCATTCCGGCGAGTGCGCTGGTGGGGGAGGAAGGCAAGGGCTTCCGCTACATCCTTTCGGGGATGAATGCAGAGCGCACGCTGATCGCCGCCGAATGCGTCGGCGATGCCAAGTGGTTCCTCGCCAGGGCGAGCGACTATGCGAAGGAACGGCAGGTCTTCGGCCGTCCGATCGGGGCGAACCAGGGCGTATCCTTTCCCATCGCCCGCGCCTACGCCAACATGCGCGCGGCCGAGCTCATGGCGCGCGAGGCGGCGCGGCTCTATGAAGCGGGCAAGCCGATGGGCGCGGAGGCGAACATGGCGAAGATGCTCGCGGCCGACGCCTCGGTCGAGGCGGGCAATGCCTGCATCCAGACGCACGGCGGGTTCGGCTTCGCCGAAGAGTACGACGTGGAGCGCAAGTTCCGCGAGACGCGCCTCTACCAGGTGGCGCCGATCTCGACCAACCTGATCCTCTCCTACCTCGCCGAGCACGTGCTCGACATGCCGCGCAGCTACTGACCGGTCAGGCAGCGCACGAAAAAGGCCGGAGCGGCACTGCCGCCCCGGCCCTTCCGCCGTCCAGGGATCAGACGTCAGAAGACGAACCGCGCCGTCACCCGCGCACCGTGGCTGGTGCGGTCCGAGGCGAGCGTGCCCGAGTAGGCCGCGCCGATGGTGAAGGCGCCTGAGGTGTAGTCGAAGCCCGCCTCGACCTCGGCCGAGTCCTTCGGGATCTCGACGCCGACGACCGAGAACACCGGCCCGCCCGCGGCGAACTGCGAGGACAGCCGCGCCGCGCGGTCGTCGAAGGCATGGTTCCACGCCGCCGAGAGATAGGGCTGGAAGCCCTGCCGGCCGGCGTTGAAGCGGGCTTTGGCGCCGAGGCTGAGGAAGGTCGTCTCCTGATCCGCCTTGGCCACTTCGAGTGCCGCCGTGCCGCCGGTCTCGGCGAAGGCGTCGCTCTCGGTGCTGACGTGCGCCAGGCGGGCGAAGGGCGTGATCGCGGTGGTGCCCGCCATCATGTCGTAGCCGAGCTCGCCGAACACCTGCAGTGTGGTCGCGTCGCGGTCGGACCGCAAGGTCTGGCTCAGCGGAGCGCCGGTGACGGACCGGGTGGTCTCCACCTCATGCCAGGCATAGGCGATGCCGGCCGCGCCGTGGAAACCGCCCGCCGCGCCGACGGTGGCATGGGCGGCGAGGTACTTGCTGTCGACACTGGCCGCATCGCTGCGTCCGTCGCGGTTGAAGTCCGACCCGCCGATGCCGCCCGAAAGCGCGACCGCGAAGCGTTCGCCGCCGAAGCCCACGCCGGCCACGAGGCCCTTGTGATCGGTCTCCATGCCGAAGCTGTCCGTGCTGGCATCGAAGTCGCCCCAGCCGCCGAAGGCCGAGCCCCAGATGAAAGTGCCGGCGACCTCGGGCGCAGCCATGCCCAGCAGCGCATTGCGCAGATGGCGGCTGTCGTCGGTGAGGCCCGCCAGCGTGCTGGCGTTGATCTCGCCCGACAGGTCGCCAAAAGTGGTGCTGGCGGTGGCGGCGTTCTGCGTGAGCACTCCTTCGAACAGCGGGTTGTCGATGCCGAGCGCCTGGACCGCTCCGGCGACGGCCACCTGGTTGGCGTTGGTGGCAACGTCCGCGAAGTCGACGTCATTGCGATAGAGCGAGAGCGTGACTGCGTTGTCGCCGTAGCGGAGCAGTGGATCGAGAAACGCGAGGTCGGTGGTCACCGATCCGAAGGTGCCGGTGATCCCTTCCGCGCCGGTCAGGATGACATAGTCGGTGCGCGGGGCATAGTTGCCCTCCTCGGCGAGGACCGAGACGCTGGCCGTGCTGGCGATCGTCACCTCGCCGGTGGCGTCGACCCGGTCGGCCTGACCCGCGGCGTTGACCTCGACCTCGTAGATCGAGCCGGCGGCGAAGTTCAGGTCCCCATCGACGGTCAGGCGGCCGATCGAGTTGCCCGGCGCCAGCGTGCCGTCGTCGCCGACTTGCGTGTCACCGACTGAGCCGTTGCCGCCCAGCGTGCCGCCGGCGTTGACCGTCACATTCGAGACGATCGAGCCGTTGACCGCCAGCTTGCCGCCATTGACTTCGGTCGGGCCGGTGTAAGTGTTGGTGCCCGTCAGGTTGAGGATACCGTCACCCTGCTTGACGATCCCGCCGAGGCCGCCGATCGCGCCGGCGAATTCGGTGTTCTCCTCCTGATCGACCGTGAGCGTCTGCTCGCCCAGTTCGACTGTGGCTTCCTCTTCGCCTTCAAGCCCGCCGACCGTCTGGTCGTTGCCCGTGATGTCGAGGGTGCCGCCGTCGCCGAGGTTGAAGTCGGTGCCGGGATCGATGATTCCGCCGATCCGCACCGAGCCGCCGAAAATGTTGGTGACGCCCTGGAAGGCGTAGTCGCCCAGGAAGGTGAGCACCCCCTCCCCGCGTTTGTCGAGCACGCCCGAGCCGGAGAAGGCGCCGAGGAAGTCGTAGTCGTCGGAGCGATTGAACACGAAGCGGCCGTCGTTGACGATGTCGCCGCTGAACGTGCCTTCGGTGCCGCCGGCGCCGAGTTCGAAGTAGCCGTCGCCTGCGGTCGTGACATCGCCCTGGAGGGTGCCGGTGAGCACCAGCCCGCCGTTCGAGACGGTCGTGCCGCCGGTGTAGGTCAGCGTGTCGGTGTCGACGGTGAACACCGCCTCGCCGATCAGTTCGATCCCGCCGGTGCCGCCGATGGTCAGCGTGTCGAGCTGGGAAACGAGATCGTCTTCGCTGAAGTTGAGAACGAGCAGGCCGTCCGTGGTGACTGCCGAGGTGAGGATGGGCGAGCTGAGGCCATCCTCGCCGAGGTCGACTTCGTTGACCTGGAGCGCGCCGGCCTCGCCGATCGTGACCGTGGCGAATTCGCCGACGAAGCCGCTCGTGGACCAGTAGCCGGACGCGACCGCGAGACTTTCGAAGCCGATCGAGGTGCCGAGCTGCTGCTCTTCGGTCAGTTGGAGGACGTCGCCGTCGAGGACGAGGCTGTCGACACCCTCGCCGGCATCGACCGCGCCGTCGATCTCGCTGCCGGTACGCAGCGTCACATGATCGTCGAAGCCGCCGAGCAGAACCGCGACCCCGCTTTCGCCGGTGATCGAACCCGCGTTGTCGAGAACGACCGGACCGCTGCCGTCGCCCCAGACGCCCAGCTCGCCGCCCGAGATCGTGCCGGTGTTGACCAGGGTCGCCTCGCCGAAGTTGCCGAGGATCAGGCCATGGCTCGCGCCGCTGATCGTTCCGCTGTTGGTGACGGTCGCTTCGTCGAAGAAGCCGGCCACGGCCGCGCCGAAGTCGCCCGCGCCGGTGATGGTGCCACTGTTCGTCAGCGTCGCCACCCGCGTCGCTTCGGTGGGGCTTTCGCCGGCTTCGACGACCGCGCCGAACGTGGCCCCCGAGATCGTGCCGCTGTTGGTCAGCGTGGCCGCATCGGTTGCCAGGATCACGGCGCCGTAGCCAGTGGTACCGGCAATCGTGCCGCTGTTGGCGATGGTCCCGGTTATGCCGGTCTCGCCCTCGATGCCCTGCGGCTGGATGAGCACGCCGCCCGCGCCTTCGCCGGTGATGGTGCCGGCATTCTCGATCGTGCCGCCGCCCGAGAGGATCGCGCCGAAGCGGGTGCCGGTGACCGCGCCGCCCGCGGCGTTGGTCAGCACGGCGGTGTAGCCGTCGGCCGGCTGACCTTCGAAACGGAACATCGAGACGCCGTCGGAAAGATCGCTGCCTTCGCCGGTGATCGTGCCGCTGTTGGCGACCGAGCCGCCGCCGATCAGGCGCACGCCATCGTTGCTCTCGCCGAGGATCGTGCCGCTGTTGATCACCTGCGTGCCCACGGCGAGACCGATGAGTTCGTTGATCTCGGCGTCGAACAGGTAAGCCGTGGTGATGCCCGTTCCGGCGCCGGAGATCGTGCCGGTGTTGGTTACGCTCGAGTCCGCGGTGGCGATGGTCACCCCGCCGTCCGGCACAGCCTCGAAGCCGTCGTAGGCGCCATTGCCGCGGATCGTGCCGGCGTTGACGATCGTCATCGTGCCTTCGGAGCCGCCGTAAATGCCTGAAGTGGCGCCCTCGATCACACCGGCGGCTTCGTTCGTGATGGTGAGGTCGCCGGTCGATCCCTGCATCACGCCTTCGGCGAAGGCGCTGGTGATCGTGCCGCTGTTGGTCAGCGTCGCGCTGGCGAGATCGCTGCCGAAGCCGACGCCGAAGCCACTGGTATAGGTGCCGCCGAAATCGCCGGTGCCTGCGATCGTGCCGCTGTTGACGACCGTTGCGGTCAGGTCGCTGAGGTCTTCCTCGCTGTCGAGCGCGGTGCCCTGGAGGAAGACGCCGCCCGCAACGCCGGTGATCGCGCCGACATTCTCCACCGAGCCGCCGCCCGAGAAGATCACGCCGAAGCGCTCGCCGTCGATCCCGCCGCCGGCCTGGTTGACCACCGAGGCTCCGAAATCCTCCTTCGCCTGATCGGTGAAGGCATACATCGATATGCCGTCGGCAAAGGACGCGCCCTCGCCAGTGATCGTGCCGCTATTGGTGACGGTGCCGCCGCCAATCAGGCGCACGCCATCGTTGCTTTCACCCACGATCGTGCCGCTGTTGATCACCTGCGTGTTTACCGCGAGACCGACGACATCGCCGATCTCCTCGTCGTAGAGGTAGGCGGTGGAGATGCCGCCGCCCGCGCCGGTGATCGTGCCGCTGTTTGTCACGCTCGAACCTTCGGTGGCGATGGTCACGCCGGCATCCGGCGGCGCGTCGAAGCCGTCGTAGGCGCCGTTGCCGCGGATCGTGCCGGCGTTGACGATAGTCATGGTGCCGCTGGAGCCGCCATAGATGCCCGAGGTGCCGCCTTCGATCACGCCGCCTTCCGCGTTGGTGATCGTCAGGTCGGCGAGCGAGCCCTGGCTGACCCCCTCCGCGAAGGCGCTGGTGATCGTGCCGGTGTTGGTCAGCGTCGCGGTGCCGAGATTGCTGCCGAAGCTGACGCCCATGCCGCCGGCCATGGTGCCGCCGAAATCGCCGGTACCGCTGATCGTGCCGCTATTGGTCAGCGTGCCAGTCTGCCCTTCGCGCTCCACCCCGTCGAGCGCGTTGCCCTGGATGAACACGCCCTGCCCTTCGCCGTTGATCGTGCCCGCGTTGGTCACGGTGCCACCGCTCGACAGCGCCGCGCCGGAGCGGATGCCGGAGATCACGCCGCCTTCCTCGTTGATCAGGGTGCCCGTGTAGCCCGCAAGATCCTGATCGTTGTGCGCGAAGATCGAGACCCCGTCGGTGCCGCCGAAGGCATTCTGCGCCTGCCCCCGGATCGTGCCCGAGTTGGTCACCGTGCCGCCGCCGGCGAGGCGAATGCCGTCGTCGTTCTCGCCCGTGATCGTACCGCTGTTGACGATGGTGGTGTCTGCGATCGTGCCGGTCAGCGTATCGGTTTCCGGGTCATAAACCGGATAAGTCACCACGCCGAACTGCGCGCCGGAAATCGCGCCGCTGTTGGTGATGGTCGAACTCGTACCGGACAGGCTCACCCCGCCGTCGGGAGGTGCGCTGAAGCCGTCACCGCGGCCATCGCCGCGGATGCTGCCGGCGTTGGTCAGCGCCACGCCGCCGATCTCCGCCCGCACGCCCGAGGTTTCTCCGGCGATCTCGGCGCCTGCGGCATTCTCGATCTCGAGGGTCGCGTCGGCAGGGGTCGCCGCATAGACGCCTTCGCGCACAGCACCGCGGACCGTGCCGTGGTTCTCGATCCTGCTGACATCCGCATCGGCGTAGATTCCGACCTCGCCTTCGGCCGTCTCGCCTTCCGCCACCGTGATGACCTGCGGTCCAGGCGCGTCCTGCGCCTGAGCAGCAGGCGTCAGTTGCAGTATGGCAAGGCCCGCCACCGCGCTGGTTGCCAAAAGGTGCGACTTGGATAACGTGGTCATGGCAGAAAATTCCCCCTGAATTCGTGCACGTGCGCGGAAACGCTGTCCGAAGCGCGCTGATGCGCCCTCCGCCATTGTGCCTGCTCTGTTCGTTGCGCCCCCGACCGACAGGTGCCGGTCCGTTAAAATTTGTCGCGGTGAGCTAATTCACGCAAACACATGTCGTCTACCCAATGAATTTTAGGGTGATTCGCGGGTTCTGGGGGGAACCACGACATGCAAGGTAACAGGGATACGAAACGGGGGGCGTTTCACCTGGTGAGGACGTGGATCGTTGCCACGGTACTGCTCGCGCTGGCGGCGCTGTCAGGGCCGGCGGCCATGGCGCAGGACCCGCTTCCGACCATCCAACTTCCGATCATCCAACTGCACGCCGGCGAGGATGCGCCGGCGATCGCGCCTTACGTCCGTTATACCCGCGACGGGGGCGACATTGCGGCCCGCCCGCCGGCCCAAGTGCTCGCCGCCACGTCGGAGCGGATCGAGGGCCGCGGGGTCCATTTCGGCCCGCCCGGCGATCGCACCACGGTCGCGCTCAAAGTCCGCAACGCCGGCGCAGTGGCGGGAAGCTGGATTCTCACCACCGGGCGCGGCTCGCTGACCCATTTCCGCCTCTACGAGGTGGAGGACGGACGGCTCGAGCTGCTGGTCGACGGCACCGATCCGGAGGCCGCGCGCGAGAACCTGCGGACCTATCAGGCCTTCAGCACCGAACTGGCGCTGGAGCCCGGGCAGGAAAAAACGATCCTGATCGATTTCCTGTCCGAAAACTCCACCTACATGCCGCTGCGGATCGAGACCTACGGCACGTTCTTCAAGGATCGGCGCGCGAACATCGCCATGGTGTCGGGCGTGGTCCTCGGCGTTGCCGTGCTGATCTTCCTCAACTTCATGTTCTTTTCGATCACGGGCCACCGCGAGTTCGTGTGGCTGGCCGTGGCGGAGGCGTTCTTCGCGCTCAACACGATCCACTCGGAAGGCTACTTCACGATCTTCTTCCTGCCCGACGCGCCGCTGCTGGGCGTGGCGATCGAGGATTCGATCAAGTGCGCCTTCGCGGTGGCGATGACGCAGTTCGCCCGCAGCTTCGTGCGCACGGCCGAGACGTTCCCGCGTCGCGACCTCGTCCTCAGGACGTTGATCGCCGCCGGGCTCGCGGTGATCGTCCTCCAGGCGGGCCTGGCATTCTACGATCAGGCGTTCCGCGAGGTGCTGCATATCGGCACCTGGTTCATCACCGTCGCCGTCGCCCTGTTCCTGCCGTTCATCGGATTTGCCGCCATGCGCCAGATCGGGCGCCAGCTATGGCCACTGCTGGTCGGCTGGGGCAGCCTCGCCCTGTTCATCATCTACGCGGCGATCGCGTCGATGGGCGTGTTCAGCTGGCTGCCGGTCAACTGGCACCTTGCCGGCCCCGTCGGTCTGTTCGAGTCCATAATGGTCACTCTGGCGCTGGGGCTCAATCTGAAGAAGATCCGGGCCGCACAGCAGGAAGCGGATGCGAACTACGCCCGGTCGATGGCGGAGCGGCTGGCGATCAGCGAGCGGGCGAAGCAACTGGCTGAAGAGAAAGCCTTCGCGCTCGCGACGGTGAACAGCCAGAACGCGCTGCTTCATGCCTCTGGTCACGACAGCCGACAGGTGATCCTCGCGCTCAACAGCGCGATCGACGTGCTCAAGCGCAGCGACGAGACCGGCGCGCACCGGGAGCTAACCGACATCCTGCAAAGTTCGTCCAACTACCTGAGCGAGATCGCCGCGACGACCATCTCGGGCGCCGCGATCGTAGGCAACGAGTCGGGCTTCATCGCACTCAGCGCGTTCAAGGGGCAGGCGCTGATCGAGCCGCTGATGATGATGTTCCGGACGCTGTTCGCGGGCAAGAGCCTGACGCTGACCGCCGAGGTGGACGACCATGCGATCATCGTGTCCGATAGACCGATGCTCATGCGGGCGCTCGCGAACCTGCTGAGCAACAGCTATCACTATACCGAAGCCGGGGCCGCCGCGGTTTCGCTGCGGATTGACGCAGGGCGCGCGGTCATCGAAGTTTCCGATACCGGCGTCGGCATGACCCAGGCCATGGTCCGGCAACTCGCCGACGAGGCCGTGCCCCGCGCACGCGAGGAAGGCGCAGGGCAAGGAACCGGCTCCGGCTTCCGATCGGCCCGGCGGCTGATCGAGCGGCTCTCGGGATCGCTGGAGATCGTCTCGACGAGTCCGGCGGGGACCCGGGTGCAAATCGTCCTGCCCTGCGCCCAAGCCGCGGTCACGCCCTGTACCACGAGCGAGCTCGACGGCGCGATGCCGGGCTGGCGCGTGCTGGACTTCGACCGGCGGGAAGCGTTTCGGGCCGCGCTCAACTCGGCCCGGGCCCCGCAGGCGCGCGTCGCGGCGGCGACTTACGACGATACGACGGTCACGCGTGGGCGGCTGAGCGAGACCGTGGGGATGATGCTGATCAAGCCGCTGTGCTGCGAGATGCGCGATCACCCGGCGCTCGCGGTGGTGTCAGAGGAGGTTTAGCTCCTGCGCGCGCTCCACGATCTTGCGGTTGTTCGATACGTCGAGCTTGCGCCGCAGCTCGGCGATATGGAACGAGACGGTCGGCTGTGCGATCGACAGCCGATAGGAGATCTCCTTGTTGCTTTCCCCCTGCGCCAGATAGTGCAGGATCGCCATCTGGCGTGAGGAGAGCGCGACCGGCGCTTCCGTCAGACGGCTGAGCCCCTCCCGCATCTGCGGGGAGACGTAGATCTCGCCGGCGAGCGCCGCTTCGCAGGCGGCGATGATCTCCTCCGGCGGATCGGCCTTGCTCACCACCCCGCGCGCGCCGAGCTTCAGCGCATAGTCGATTTCCTGGAAATGGCTTTCGCCGGTCAGGATGATCACCGTCATGTCGCGCGAACCGACGATCTCGGCAAGGACGTTCACACCGCGCACGTCGGGCATGTTGAGGTCGAGGATGACGATGTCGACCGGCTGCGACTGGACGAAGGCGCTCGCCGTGGCGCCGCGGTCGAGCGCTTCGACGATCTCGTACTTCTCGTGCCGGGAGAACAGCAGGCGCAGACCGCTTTGCGTGATCGGATGGTCGTCGACGACGAGAATACTGTGCTTGGTGGTCATCGCGGCATCCGCTGTGGCAACTCAGGCGATCTGCCCCGTAAGCCGCGGAAGGCGCAAGCCCCAATAATTCTTGGGTTCAGCGCGCTGCTCTCCGCTGGGAGCTTACCACCGCAAAACACACTATGCATCAATAACACTGATATTTGTTATAATTCATCGAAATAGATGTAGCGTAGTCGACAAACAGTTCGTCCCGCGTGCGGGGAACTTCATCGTCCATTTATCATTCGTTACTGCATGATGCCGAGTGTGGAACCCGCGGGCCTCGGTGCTGATCGAATGATCGAGTCGCTCAAGTGCCGCTCATCTCGGCCGCCAGACCACAGACTGGAAGCCGAGCTTCTAGTGCTGCTCGCATCTGCGCTCGCCAAACAGCCGGAGCGCGCGGCGCAGGACTTGTGCGATCTGCTCGTCGATTCGGATCTGGCCCATAGCGCGGGCATCAGCGTTCTGGCGGGGAGTGACAGGCAACGCTTTCGCGAGATCGCGCTGGCAGGGGCGTGGAGCCGCGCACGGGGCGCTCGGTCGCTCGGCGCTCAGTCCTGCCACCGGGCGATCACGCAGGATCGGCCGCTCCTGCTCGAGCAGCCGGGGCCGCACTGCTCGGAGGCGCGCGGCGGCGCGCCGGTGCACGAGGCGCTGCTGGTCCCGTTCCATCATGGCGCGAGCCCGGTCGGAATCATCTGGCTGCTCTCGCACGACGAACGGCGCGCGTTCGACAGCGAGGATCTGCGCCTGATGGGCTCGCTCTCCCGCTTCGCGAGCGCCGCATACCGGGTGAACGCGATCGCGCACGTGGAGCGGCAGCAGAGCTTCGCGCAGGCCGCACGCCAGTCGATGGAACGGCAGAAGGTGCTGGTAGCCGAACTGCAGCATCGCGTGCGCAACATGCTCTCGATCGTCCGCTACGTGTTCTCGCGGACCGTCGAGACGAGCGCGGACATCGAAGACGCGTCCATGCACTTCAAGGGCCGGCTCGATGCGCTAGCACGGACGCAGGTGATCGTCGCGCAGAGCCCCTCGGGTCTTATCGATCTCGAGGTCATGATCCGCGACGAGCTCCTCAGCGTGGGCCAGGGGGACGGCGCCACGCTGATCATCGACGGGCCCCCCGTCCAGCTCGACACCGTCGCCGCGGAGAACATCGGCCTCGCCATCCACGAGTTGACGATGAACGCCATCAAGTTCGGCGCTCTCAGAGTGCCGGGCGCGACGCTCGATATACGTTGGTCGGTTAACATGGATGAGCGCGCGCGCCGGATCTTGAACTTACGTTGGATCGAAACAGGAGTACCGATCGTGCCAGTGGTGGGACAACGAGACGGATTCGGTAAAGAACTGATCGAAAAGGCACTTCCTTATCGCCTGGGAGCCGAAACGCGGCTCGACATTCACGGCGGCGGAGTGCGATGCGTCATCTCCACGCCGATCGAGACCCGCGGGGCCGCGGCCGCCATGGAGGCGCCCGATGCGTGACCGGCTGAAGGGCAAACGCATCCTGGTGGTGGAGGACGACTACTTCATCGCCGCCGACCTGACGCGGGCGCTGCAGCGTGACCAGATGATCGTGATCGGCCCAGTGGCAAGCGCGGCCGAAGCCAACGAGACGCTCGCCGACCACCCGCCGGACGCAGCCATTCTCGACATCGAGCTGGGCAGCAAGACGTCCTACCGCCTGGCCGACCGCCTGATGGAGAAGCGGGTGCCGGTGCTGTTCGTGACCGGCTATGACGGCTGGCACTTGCCCGAGCCTTACCTTTCGCAGCCGCGGCTCACCAAGCCGGCGGGCGACAAGGAACTGATCTCCGCCCTGCGCCAGATGATCCGGAGCGGGCCATGCTGAGCCGGACCTACGCGATCGCCCAGCCCGAGCAGGCGGCGGTGCGCCGCCTCGGCTCACTTGCCCGGCTTACCGAAACGGACCTGCGCAAGATCGCCGATGCCGCGGCCGATGCGCGCTATTTCCCCGCGCGGACCGAGATCGTCCGCGAGGGCGCGGAACCGGCCAGACCGACGTTGCTGCTGCGGGGCTGGGTCGCGCATCAGCGCATCCTGCCCGACGGCCGCCGGCAGATCGTCGGCTTCACCCTCGCGGGCGAGCTCTTCGGGCGGAGCTGGAGCTGTCAGGACTGCGCGCTGACCTCGCAGGTCGCGCTGGACAACGTCGGGCTGTGCACGGCGCCGGAAGCCGAGCCCGGTTCGGGCCTCTCGCTCGCGTACGAGAAGGAGCGGCTGGCGCACCGCCTGCAGCTGATCGACAACGTCACCCGGCTCGGCCGCATGGATGCCCGCGAGCGCGTCTGCGACCTGCTGCTCGAGCTTCTCGAACGGCTCCAGCGCTCGGGCGAGGCCGAAGGCAATACCTTCGCAATGCCGCTGACGCAGGAGTGCTTCGCCGACGCGCTGGGGCTTACACCGGTTCACCTGAACCGCACGCTGCAGGCCTGCCGCAGGAGCGGCGATCTCTCGTGGCGGGGCGGCCGCGTGACGCTGCACGACCCTGCGGCCCTGGCACGCAACCTCGGCCGCAAGCGCAATCGCCTTCAATTGCCTTAACTCATGTTATTATTTTCGCATAATATTCAAGAGTTTAGATAGAGCGTTCTCCCTGCGGGACGAACTTGCCGAAGTGCGAGAAACGAAACCCACTGCGCCCGTTGATCTTGTGAGAAACAGCGGGAACCCATGCGATGACTTCACACGGACGAACCCACGGCGCGCTGGCCGCCGGGATAGCGCTTGCAGCGGGCGCGATCGCCCTTGCGGCGACGCAGCAGAATAGACGCCGGCATCGGGACCACCCGGCAGACGATGCGCCTGGCTTCACCGCCCGGCGCGACTTCGGCCGCTACGAAGTCGTCGGCCGGAGCGTGACGATCGCCCGCCCGCGCGCCGAGCTCTTCGCCTTTTGGCGCGACTTCAGCAATCTCGCGCAGTTCATGGAGAACCTGATCGAGGTGTCACCCGCCGGCACCGACGGGCATTCGGTCTGGACAATCCGCGCCCCTGCCGGCCAATCGGTTCAGGTCGAAACTCGCATCGCCCGGGAAGTGGACGGCGAACTGATCGCGTGGCGATCGGTCGAAGGCTCCGACATCGACACCGAAGGCCGGATCACGTTCGAGGACGCGCCGGGCGAGCGCGGCACACGAGTTGGCCTGATCATCGCCTATGTCCCTCCGATGGGAGAGGCGGGGCGCGTGGCGGCGAAGCTGTTCCGGCGCGAACCGGAGGTTCAGGCGCGGCACGATCTCAAGCGCTTCAAGATGCTGATGGAAACCGGCGAAATTGCCACCTCTGTCCGCCGCAAGGATGCCGCGCGCGCGGCCAAGATGGAGAATGCGTGATGCGAGCGCTGACATGGCACGGCACCAAGGACGTCCGGGTGGAAACCGTCGATGATCCCGAGATCGTCAACCCGCGCGATGCCATCATCAAGGTGTCGAGCACGGCGATCTGCGGATCCGACCTCCACCTCTACGACGGCGTGATCCCCGGAATGATGGCGGGCGACGTCCTGGGCCATGAATTCATGGGCGAAGTCGTTGAAACGGGCCCCGCCAGCACTTTGCAGAAGGGGCAGCGCGTAGTGGTGCCCTTCACCATCAGCTGCGGCGGCTGCTTCCACTGCCGGATCGAGCAGTATTCGGCGTGCGAGAATTCCAATCCGGTAGAGAAGCAGGACGCTTCGGCAACGCTTTACGGCCATCCGATGGCGGGCTTGTTCGGGTACTCGCACATGACCGGAGGATACTCGGGCGGGCAGGCCGAATACGTCCGCGTACCGTTCTCCGACGTCGGGCCGATCGTGGTGCCCGACCATCTGGAGGACGAGAAGGTCCTGTTCCTCTCCGACATTCTTCCCACCGGATGGATGGCGGCGGAGAATGCCGAGATTCAGCCGGACGATACGGTGGCCGTATGGGGCTGCGGCCCGGTCGGCCTGTTCGCCGTTCAGGCGGCGCTGGCGATGGGCGCCGCGCGGGTGATCGCCATCGATCACTATCCGCATCGCCTAGAGCTTGCGCACAAGCTCGGCGCGGAGACGATCAACTTTCGCGAGACCCATGTGCGCGAGGCGTTGCTGGAGATGACCGGCGGCATCGGGGTCGATGCGGCGATCGATGCGGTCGGCATGGAAGCCCACGGCTTCGCGATCGACAACATGATTGACGTCGTTAAGCAGAAGGTCGGCATCGGCGCCGACCGCGCAAGCGTGTTCAAGCAGGCGCTGCTTGCGGTCCGGCCGGGCGGACGCCTCTCGGTCCCGGGGGTCTATGGTGGGATGACCGACAAGTTCCCCCTCGGCGCACTGATGGAGAAAGGCATCACGGTCCGCGCTGGCCAGACCCATGTGCAACGGTACACCGATCGGCTGCTCGCGATGATTGAGGAGGGCGTGCTCGACACCACTTTTCTCATCAGCCACACCCTCCCTCTGGAAGAGGGGCCGCGAGGCTATCGCTGTTTCCGCGAGGAGCAGAACACCTGGACCAAAGTCGTGCTGAAACCCGGCATGGAACCCGAGCAGTGAGCCGCAAGCTCAAGAAGCTCGAAGGCCTGGTGGTCGTCACCGGCGCATCAAGCGGGATCGGCCTCGAACTAGCGAAGCGTGCCGCCAGTGACGGGGTGGACCTGCTGCTGGCGGCCGACAGGGACCTTTCGGAAGCGGCGCGCGAAGCGCGTACCGCCGGTGCCGGCGAGGTCGAAACGATCGAATGCGATCTCGGCACGGAAGCGGGGGGGACCCTGTTGGTCGAACGGATCGGAGCACGCCCGGTCGCAGCCCTGTTCGCCAACGCCGGCCAGGGCGCCAACGGGCCGTTTCTGGACCAGGACTGGGATACCGCGCTTCACATCATCAACACCAACGTGACCGGCACCCTTCGCCTCATCCACCTCGTCGGCCGGCGGATGCGCGAACGCGGCGCCGGGCGGATCATGGTGACCGGCTCGATCGCCGGGCACATCCCGGGGTCGTTCCAACTGGTATACAATTCCACCAAGGCGTTCCTCAACGACTTCTGCATCGGCCTGAGGGACGAGCTGCGCAGCAGCGGCGTCTCCGTCACGGTTCTCGAACCGGGAGCCACGGACACGAATTTCTTTCGCCGCGCGCACATGGAAAACACCCGCGTCGGCCAGCAGGACAAGGCCGCCCCCTCCACTGTCGCAGCCGCCGGATACGCGGCCATGCTGGCGGACGAGGATCAGGTGATAACCGGATTCATGAACAAGGTCAGGACGGTATTCGCGGACATTCTCCCGGACGAAACTGTCGCCGCCATGCAACGGCGCATGGCCGAACCCCTTGACCCGTAGCGATCCGCCGCTCGCCAGGCACCGTTCACCGGATATTTTCCTTTTACTTAAGGCAGTTTAGTGCGCAGTTTTTCTCAAGGTTTCAAATACCTCCCTACCGAGAGGAGCATCCGATGAGACCTTCCCCAGCCGCCCCCCAGAACGTGCCCTGCCTCAGACACCTCGACACGCTCGAGGCCGCGGCCCGGATGATGCGGGACACGGGTGCCAGAGTTCTTCCGGTAACGCAGGACGGCAAGTTCGTCGGCACGATCAGCGACCGCGACATCGTGATCCGCATGGTCGCGGAAGGCCTCGATGGCTGGCTCACCCGCGTTCGCGAATTCATGACCGCGCCCGCGCTGTGCTGCCGCGCGGACGACGATCCCGAGAGCATCCTGCTGGCGATGGTCGATGCGAAACTCGACACGATCCCGCTGCTCGACGCGCACGACCGGGTCGTGGGCATGGTCACCGTCGACCAGATCCGCCGGGCGCATTCGGTCTTTGCGGACGAGATCGGCAGCCAGATCAACGTCATCGCGGCCTGACGCGAGCAGGCGCGAATGATTACCTACCTTCTGCTGTGACCAGGGGTGCGGAGGCGGCTCAGGCGCTCGCCGAGCCGAGCGCCCGAGCTCCCGCCTATCGATCCTCGGCTGCTCCGGCGTTGGGATTGCCCCCCTGCTTCGTCTTTTGCTGCCCCAGCCGCCCGGACCCGCGATAACCGATTTCGGACTGGCCCCCGTGCGAGAGCGGTCCATCGGCTACGTGTTCCCGCTCGTCCTCGCTCTTTCCCGAGTGGGGATTGGGATAAGGCGCGGCATCGTCGCTGCCGCCGGTCGCCCCCCGCTCGGCCTGGCTGTTGACGCCGTCGGGCGCGCCGCGGCTCTCGCTTCCTGCCGGAACCGCCTGGGTCGGCTTTCTGCTGTCGTCGGTCATGGCCGGCCCTCCTGCTAAAGACCTTCGGGGAGTCGCTCGCCGCGACCCACGGCCTGGCTGTCGTAGTAGCGGCTGAACTCCTCCTCGTAGCGGCGCGTCAGGAGGTCCTTGCGCTCGGCCGGCAGGTTCTCCGCAAGATCGGGGATCCAGCTATCCTCCTCCTGATAGACGTGCTGCTGAACGGCGCTTTCGATATGGTCGAGCTTTTCGCGCCACTCGTCCCCTTGCGGGTTCAGGTCCCGCAGCTTGGCGAGCTGCACCTTGGTCATCGCATGTTCTTCATACGCCATGGCCGCGTGGCTCTTCCCGCTGTATTCGGCGATGTCCGGATAGAGCACCGCTTCCTCCGCATTGGCGTGGCCGGTCAGGAGCGTGGCAAGCTCCTCCACCGCCCGCGCCGCCGTGTGCGGCTCCGGCGCGTTGCGCGCTTCGCTGAACCGGCTCTCGATCTGCTTGTGCTGATCGACGATCAGCCGCACCCACGGCTCGCGCGCGGCAAGCTCTTCGACCTTGCGCCGAGCTTCAGCGCGGTCGTCATGCGATGCTGCGGGGGTGACGGTGGAGGCAATGCGATCGAGCAGCGACATAGAGGTTCTCCTTCGAAACGTTCGGCCCGCACCGACGGCGCGGGGTTCGCGTC
>Ga0307405_10000382_pt1 | contig 16585 bp, 15 predicted proteins | sample 322Cmetagenome_2_FD_203311 | JGI IMG/M metagenome (GOLD analysis project Ga0307405, IMG submission 203311) | Maize rhizosphere microbial communities from greenhouse at UC Davis, California, United States - 322HYB-C-1 | ecosystem: Host-associated > Plants > Roots > Rhizosphere > Soil | place...
ACCCCCAAACCCCCTCCTCTCAAGAGGAGGGGGCTTATGTGCCGCGCCGGCTTTCCGACAGCGCGCTCGACGCCCGGCTTGCCGAATACGGGGTCGCGCTGCGGCCCGCGCCGGGGGACCAGCCGTGGCCGGGCGGGTGGCTGCCGGGCGATCCACCGGTCGTGATCGATACCGGCGACACCGGCCAAAGCGACAGGGGGGCCGAGGCCGATCGCTTCGCCCATTCGCGCGTGTTCGATACCGCGCGGCAGGTGCGGTTCCTCGATGCGCTGGCGACTTGCGGCGAGGTGCGCGCGGCGGCGGCGCGGGTCGGGGTGAGCCGCGAGACGGTCTACCGCGCGCGGCGGCGCGATCCCGGTTTCAAGCGGCTGTGGGATGCGGCGCTGGTCCACGCGCGCGCGCAGGCCGAGGCGGAGCTCGCCACCCGCGCGCTCCACGGCATCGAGGTGCCGGTCTTCGTGCGCGGCGAGCACGTCGCCACCTGGCGCCGGCACGACGCGCGGCTGCTCCTCGCGCACCTCGGCCGGCTCGACCGGCGGGTGGAGGAGGACCATGCCGCCACCGCGCGCGCCGAGCGGTTCGACGAGCTGCTCGCGGGGCTGGCCGGGCATGCGCCGCCCGCGGATCTGGCGGAGGATCTGGCCGGGGCGGCGCGCGAGCGCGATCCCTACGGCGCGGCCGCGCAGGCGGGCCTGCCGCCGACGCGCGCGGAAATCCTCGCCCACGCCCGCGACCGCCTGCTCGACACGTTCGAGCTCGAGGACTGGGACGCGTGGGACGCCGGCGAGGGCGAGACTGGCGAGGGCGAGACTGGCGATGGCGGGGCCGACGAGGGCGGGGCAGACACGCTCGCCTCGGCCGAGGCGGAGGTCGCCACGCGCTACGACGCCTGGCAGGCGCAAGGCCTGGCCCGCCTCGACGCGATCCTCGCCGGAACGCAAGGTGGAGCCGCCGACGAGTCCCCGCGCAGGCGGGGACTCCAGGCCACCGCCGCTCCACCCGAGAACCCTTCCGCACCCGACGACCAGGCGGCCCGAGACCCCCGCCTGCGCGGGGGATCGGAGGAAGCGGAAACCGAGCAAGCCGCCCCCGAGTCCCCGCGCAGGCGGGGACCCCAGGCCACCAGCGCTCCGCCCGAAGCCACCACCGCACCGGTCGACCAGGCGGCCGGAGACCCCCGCCTGCGCGGGGGTTCACGCCACGGCAAGCGCGCAAAGCGGCGCCAGGCCGCCAGGGCCCGCGCCGCCCGCCGCGCCGCAGCCGCCGCCCCGTCGCCCGCGGCCGAGCCGCCGCTCGAATACAAGTCGCTCGAACGCGGCCTCGGTCCGGCCCCGCGCGCGGGAGCCCTGAACCGTGTCGCAGGTGTCAACAGCATGCCCCTGGCGGCGGCGGAGTCGGAGGCGGTGCGGCTCGTCCCGCGCCGGGGTGCGCCCGCCGCTGCCGTCGCAGCCACCGCACGGCTCGCCGATTGCGGCGGGACCCGGCGGGGCAGGGGGGGATTGCTGCGGGGAGAGGCGGCGCGCGGCCTCCCTCTCCCCTCCCCCCGGGCTCGCGCGCCGTCTCCAGTCCGCCAGGACAGCACGTCGACCGGAACGCCGGTACGTCGCGCGGCAGGGGCCTCGCTTCCGGCGGGGTCCCTGCTTGCAGCGGCGGCGATGGAGAGGGCGGCAGGCGCCCGGGCGATTATTCTTCGAACAGCTCGAGCTCGACCCGGCCGTGCCCGGCGCGGACCAGGCCGATTTCCTCGGCCGCTGCGCGGGAGAGGTCGATCGTGCGCTTGCCGGAGAACGGGCCGCGGTCGTTGATCCGCACCACGACCGACTTGCCGGTGCGCGGATTGGTCACGCGGACCTTGCTGCCGAAGGGCAGGGTGCGGTGCGCGGCGGTCAGGCCGTTCATGTCGAACCGCTCGCCGCTCGCCGTCGGGCGGCCGTGGAACCGGCGGCCGTAGTACGACGCGACGCCGCTGCCGAGCGCGCGCATCGCGGGTTCTTCCGGCGCGGCCGGCGGATAGAGCGCGATCGTCTCGACCGCGCTCACCGTCGGCGCGATGCGGATCATCGCCGCGGTCGGCACGGCATACTGCGCGGTGAGGGGGGCGGTGTCCTTGCCGGTGCTGGCGCCGGTATCGGCGAGCGCCGGACCGCCGGCAGGGGCGGTCAGCATCAGCGCCGCGCCAAGCCCGGCCAGTGCTCGCATCCGCTTGCGGCGGAGGTGGGCTTTGGTCCCGTCCATAGCGGTGGGGCTATACCCGCTGCGGTCCGGTCCCGGCACCACCCGGGAGGCCGCTCGCCCCGATTCTCGTTCGATTCGTCCCACTTCGGGGAACGCAAGGCCGCCTTTTGGACCGCCCGGCACGATGCGATCGGGCCGCTGCACCGGCCTCGCCGGTCCCCTTCGAAGCCGATTCGCGGGCCGGTTTTCGGGTCGCGGAGAGGGTGGAAGGGACGCGGGAAATCGGAGCCCGGAAATGCAAATGGGGCCGGCATCGCTGCCGACCCCACTCTCACCGATGCGTGGTCTTCCGTCCTGGCAGAGCCATTTGCGGAAGCGCTTGGCGCCGGTGTTTCAGCGGCTGTCCGGCGAACCGGACCTCTCGCTTCCGTCACCGGCGCTCGCGCCGGCATCCGGTTCCGTCGGGCGGCGAGTGCGGGTCCGAAGACCTTTCCTCAGCCGCTCGGCGGTTCCGCGACCGGTCGAACCGTGTTGGCCGGCAGTCTCGAACGGCTCTGCGCAGGCTCGCACCTTCGCAGTTCCTCGACTTCCGACCGGATCGTCCGGCCTCGCGACGGCGTTGCTTTCGCGTCCTTCTCAAGCGGTGCACTTGCATCCGGCCGAAACCTTCTGCAGGTGTTCCTCGAAGACCGCGCGGACAGTTTCCGTCACGTCGAAACGGTCTGGAAAGTTTCATGTTTTCAGGTCGCTAGACCGTCAAACTGGAAGCTTTCCGCGCCCTTTCGATGTCTTCAGACTGCGCTCCGGAAACGAGTCGGGCAAGTTTGCAAGCCTGCAGTTATCCACTTTCCGCAGATTTCGCTGTGGACACGAGTGGATAAGTCAACCGCTTGTCGCAAAGTCAGCCGGGCCAAAGTCAGCGGGCGTTCTTGTCCCGCTGCGCCAGCAGCCGCAGCCGCAGCGCGTTGAGCCGGATGAAGCCCTGCGCGTCCTTCTGGTCGTAGGCCCCGGCGTCGTCCTCGAACGTGACGTGCGCCTCGGAATAGAGCGAGTTCCGCGACTTGCGCCCGACCACGCTGGCCAGCCCCTTGTAGAGCTTGAGCCGCACGGTCCCGCTGACTTTCTCCTGGCTAAGATCGATCGCCGCCTGCAGCATCTCGCGCTCGGGGCTGAACCAGAAGCCGTTGTAGATCAGCTCGGCATACTTCGGCATTAGCTCGTCCTTGAGATGCGCCGCGCCGCGGTCGAGAGTGATCTGCTCGATGCCGCGATGGGCCCGGGCGTAGATCTCGCCGCCGGGGGTCTCGTACATCCCGCGGCTCTTCATGCCGACGAAGCGGTTCTCGACCAGATCGAGCCGGCCGATGCCGTGCTTGCGGCCGAGATCGTTGAGCGCGGCGAGCAGGGCCGCGGGGCTCATCGCCTCGCCGTTCAGCGCCACGCCGTCGCCCTTCTCGAAGTCGATCGTGATGTATTCGGGCGCGTCCGGCGCATCTTCCGGGTGATCGGTGCGCGAGTAGACGTAGTCGGGCGTCTCCTCCCACGGATCTTCCAGCACTTTGCCTTCGGACGAGGTGTGGAGGAGGTTCGCATCGGTCGAGAACGGGCTTTCGCCGCGCTTGTCCTTCGGCACCGCGATCTGGTGCGCCTCGGCCCAGGCGATCAGCGCGGTGCGCGAGCCGAGATCCCACTCGCGCCACGGTGCGATGACCTTGATGTCGGGATCGAGCGCGTAGGCCGAAAGCTCGAAGCGGACCTGATCGTTGCCCTTGCCGGTGGCCCCGTGCGCGATCGCATCGGCGTTGGTCTCGCGGGCGATCTCGATCAGCCGCTTGGAGATCAGCGGCCGCGCGATCGAGGTGCCGAGCAGGTAGTCGCCCTCGTAACGGGCGTTGGCGCGCATCATCGGGAAGACGAAATCGCGCACGAACTCCTCGCGCAGGTCCTCGATGAAGATGTGCTTGTCGGGAATGCCCATCGCCCGGGCCTTGGCGCGCGCGGGCTCGATCTCCTCGCCCTGGCCGAGATCGGCGGTGAAGGTGACGACCTCCAGCCCGCGCTCGACCTCCAGCCACTTGGCGATGACGCTGGTATCGAGACCGCCCGAGTAGGCGAGAACGACACGCTTGATATCCGACATTCGATGCAACTCCGTGATTCCGGCGGGCCGGTATCAGGCAGCGCCCCGCGCGGCAACGGAGAAGCGGTTGGGGGCGGCGGAGCGCTACTTGCCCGCGCCGCCGAGGCTCGCCTCCGCCTCGCCCATATAGTCGCGCGTGAGCGGCACGGCGTAGCGGTTGCGGGTGAACTGGATCTGATAATTGCACATCCCGCCGCTCTCGAACGCGGCGGTCGCGCCGGCGAGATAGAAGGTCCACATGCGGTAGAACCGCGGGTCGAACAGCGCCTCGATCTCGGCGCGGTTCGCTTCGCAGTTGGTGTACCAGGCGCGCAGGGTCCGGGCGTAGTGCAGGCGGAGCATCTCGATATCGGCGGCGATCAGCCGGACTTTCTCGCTCGCCGCAACCGTTTCGCTGAGCGCCGGGATGTAGCCGCCGGGGAAAATGTACTTGCGGGTGAAGGCGTCGGTCATGCCGGGGCCGCCCATCCGGCCGATGGTGTGGAGCAGCATGACCCCGTCGCCCGCCAGCAGCCCGGCGCAGGCGCGGAAGAAGGTTTCGAACTGCGGCCGCCCGACGTGTTCGAACATGCCGACCGAGACGATCCGGTCGAACCGGTCGCCGCGCGCCGCGAGGTTGCGATAGTCGATCAGCTCGAATTCGACCCGGTCGGCCACCCCCGCTTCCTCGGCGCGCTGGCGGGCGAGGGCGATCTGCTCCTCGCTCAGCGTGATCCCCTTGACCCGCAGGTCGAAATGCCGCGCGAGATAGATCGCCATGCCGCCCCAGCCGCAGCCGATGTCGAGCACGCTCTGCCCGGCCTCGAGCAGAAGCTTGGCGGCGATGTGGGCGAGCTTGGCCTCCTGCGCTTCGGCCAGGGTCATGTCCTCCCGAGGCCAGTAGGCGCAGCTATACTGCATGTGCTCGGCATCGAGCATCATGCGGTAGAGCTCGTTCCCGATGTCGTAGTGGTGCGCGACGTTGCGTTTCGCCGAGCGCGCCTGGTTGATCGACTCCGCGGTGAACCCGAGGCGGTTCTTCAGGCGGCGTATGGGGCTGGGTGGCTGAAGGCGGACGCCCGCTTCCCACGGGGCGTTCATGCGGATCAGGGCGATGAGCTGCATCACGTCGCCGGTCTCGATCACGAGCCGCCCGTCCATGAAGGTCTCGGCCGCGCCCAGGCTGGGATCGAGCAGGATATCGCGTGCGACCCGCTCGTCAGTCAGGCGAACCGCGACGCTCGGATAGCCCGGAGCGGGCTCGCCGAACTCGGCGCGCCGGCCGTCGGCGTGCACCACGGTCAGCCGGCCGGAGCGTACCGTGCGGCCCATGATTTTGTCGAAGAGCGAAGCTGCGTTCATCGTCATGACCAGTGTGGTGGTGGACCGGATTACAAAGTGCGCGTTACTCCGCCGCCTCCCGCAGGGCCGGATCGAAGCGCCAGTTCGGCACTTCGCCCCGCTCGCGCAGGCGCGCGCTTTCCTCGTACATGTAGTCCCGCGTCATCGGGATGGCCGCGCGGTCCTTCACGTACTGGACCTGCCAGTTGACCAGAGTGCCGTTGCGGAAGCTCTGCTCGGCGCCGGCGAGATAGAACAGCCACATGCGATAGAAGGTCTTGTCGTACATCGCGGTGATTTCCTCGCGGTGCATCACGGTGCGGTTGTACCATTCCTCCAGCGTGTGGCTGTAGTGGAAACGCATCGCCTCCACGTCCATCACCTGCCAGCCCGCCTTCTCGCTCTCGGTCACGAGCTCGGAGAGAGCGGGGATATAGCCGCCGGGGAAGATGTACTTGCGCGTCCAGGCGTCGGTGAACCCCGGCGGGCCCGCACGGCCGCAGCAGTGGCTGAACATCACCCCGTCGGGCTTGAGCAGCTCGTGCGTGTGGCGGAAGAATTGCGGGTAGTGGATCGTGCCGACATGCTCGAGCAGGCCGACGCTGGTGATGCGGTCGAACTGCCCTTCGACGTCGCGGTAGTCCATCAGCGCGAACTTGACCTTGTCGGCCACACCCTCGGCCTCGGCGCGCTCTTGACAGAAGGCGATCTGGTCGGGTGCAAGAGCGACGCCCAGCACTTCCACGCCATACATCTTGTGCAGGTAGAGCGCGAGGCCGCCCCAGCCGCAGCCGATGTCGAGCACGCGCATGCCCTCGCACTTGCCCTGCTGCAGGTGGAGCTTGGCGGCGATGTGCGCCTTCTTGTCCATCTGCGCCTGCTCGAGCGTGTTCGAAGGGTCGCGGTAGTACGCCATGGTGTATTGCCGGTCCTCGTCGAGGAAGCGTTCATAGAGTTCGCGGGTGAGGTTGTAGGTATGCTCGGCGTTCCTGCGCGCCTTGCTCTTGAGGTTGACCCCATCGAGCTTCGCGATCGCCTTCTGCGCGGCGCGGCGTAGCAGGCCCTGCGACTGGATCGCCTTGTCGCCGATGGACTTGGTGTTCTCGGTAACGAACAGGATCATGTCGCGGATGTCGTGCGGCGGCTGGACCACCAGCCAGCCCCACATGAAGGCCTCGCCCGCGCCTAGCTGCGGGTAGCGGGCGATGTGCGCTGCGGCCTTGGGATGGGTCAGGGTGATGCGGATGACGCCCTTCGCATCGGTGGCCGGGCCCGGACCGTACTCATAAATCTTGCCGTCGTGGTCGGTGACGATCAGCCTGCCGCGCTTGATCGCCGATTTCAGGAACTTGTCGAGCAGCCACATGCCTAGCGCATCTCCCATTGCGTCCGAGCCGAGCTTCGCCCGACCTGCCGCGTGCTGTCAACCGAACCGCTCAGGGCCGCACACCCTCCCGGGCGAGGTAGATCACGTCGCGCGGCTGGGCGAGGAGGTGCTGGCCGCTGTCGACGTAGAGCGTTTCGCCGCTGGCGAGCCAGCCTTCGGCAAGCCAGAGGCAGGCATCGGCGATCTCGTCCGCGCCGGTCTTGCGCCTGAGCAGGTTGAGCCGGTGCGAGACTTCGGTCTCGGCCTCGCTCTGGTCGTGGCTTGCGAGGATGGCGCCGGGGGCGAGGGCGTAGACGCGGTCGGCCGCCTCTGCCGCTCCCATCGCGAGCATCCGCACGGCGGCCGCGGCGGCGTGCTTGCTCATTGTGTAGCTGAAGAAGTCGGGATTGGGATTGGCGAGCTTCTGGTCGGTCATCTGGATCACCCGCCGCCCGCCGAATGCCGCGGCCCGGGCGAGGAAGGCCTGCGCCATGCGCACCGGCGTCACTGCGTTGACCTGCATGGCGGCGTCGCAGGTCGCCGGATCGAGTGCGCGTACATCGTCGCGCCGGAAGGTGGAGGCGGAGTTTACCAGCACGCGCCAGTCGGGCAGCCGTGCTGCGAGTTGCTCCACCATCGCCTCGGCCGCATCGCCATCGGCAAGGTCGCATCGGATCGTTTCGGCGGAGGGAAGGGCGGCGGCAAGCGCCTCCGCCTCGCCGGCCGAGCGCCCGTAATGGATCACGACGTGCCAGCCCGCCTCGCCGAAACGGCGTGCGATCGCCGCACCGATGCGTCTGGCCCCGCCGGTGACGAGGACTGCGGGGCGGTCTTGCGTGGCTCCGGTCATCGTGTTCACTCAAGCACAGGGGCGCCGCCGCGCAAAGGAAAAGGCGCGCCGTCCGGTGGACGACGCGCCTTCCTGCCGGGCGCTGCTCGCGTTCAGGCCCGACTGGAGATCAGCGGCACTTGAGGCTGCCGCGGTCGATCTCGCGACCGACCACGGCGCCCAGCGCGCCGCCCAGGATCGCGCCCAGCGTGCGGTCGCCGTCGCCGGCGATCTCGTGGCCGGCAAGCGCACCGACGCCGGCGCCGATCACCAGACCGGTTGTGCCGTTGTCGCGCTTGCAGTAGTAGCGGCCGTCCCGACCACGCCACATGCTGGAGCCGCGCGTGATGCGGCGCGGTTCGCGATAACGGCCGCGGCGGTCATAACGATCGCCATCCCGCCAGCGGCGGTCGCGGTCGTAGGATGCCGAGACGTCGGTATGGGCTGCGACGGTCGTATGCGTCGGCGCCGAAAGCTCAACCGCCATGGACGGTGCGGCGGTTGCCGAAAGGACCGCTGCGGCAGCGGCGAAAAGCGTCTTCTTCATCATTGTTCTATCTCCTTTCGGATGCGGGGGTTCGGCCGCCATCTCGTTTCTCGACCCACAACACCGGATGAACAAATGTCATCTTCGGGCAGGTTGCGGTGAAACGTGTGGTGGGAAGGGACGAGCCGCTGGTTAGACGGGCTCGCCCCCTTCCCGGTGAGCGCCTAGCGGCACTGCAGGCTGCCGCGGTCGATCTCGCGGCCGATGATTGCGCCGACGGCGCCGCCGAGGACGGCCCCGAGCGCGCGATCGCCGCGACCTGCGAGCTCGTGGCCGGCAAGCGCTCCGACACCCGCGCCGATCACGAGACCGGTCGTGCCGTTGTCGCGGCGGCAATAGTAACGGCCGTCGTCACCACGCCACATGTACGAATTGCGCGTGATGCGGCGCGGCTCGTAGTAACGACCGTCGTAGCCCCGCGAGTCCTTGTACCGCTTGCCGTGCGCAGGGGCCCACGGCGGCGGATCGGCCATCGCGGGGGTGGCGGTCACCGCCATGGAGGCGGCAGCGATAGCGAACAGCATCTTCTTCATCGTTCGACTCCCTAATTGGGCTTGCAGAGCCATTACGGCCCAACTTGTTCATCGATCCCCAACCCCAGATGAACGAATTTGCGCCCGAGGGAGCCGTCCGACAGAGCGGTGCAGGTCTGCGGCGGGCCGTTGCCGCGAGCCTCAGAGCTGCGCGATCTTCTCCCTGGCGTCGGCAATCGCCTGATCGCGAATTTCGGGTCCGAAGCCGGTCTTTTCCGCGCGGACGAACTCGAGGTCGGAGAGGCCTATGAACCCGAAGAAGTCGCGCAGCAGCGTTTCCTGATGCTCGGCTGCGCCGCCCAACTCGTAGGCACCGCCACGCGAGGAGGCGATGATCACGCGCCGGCCGCCGGCCAGCCCTTGCGGCGCGCCATCCTTGTACGTGAAGGTCACGCCGGGAACGCCGAGCCGGTCCAGCCATGCCTTGAGCTGGCTGGGAATGGTGAAGTTGTACATCGGTGCGCCGACGATCACGATGTCGGAGGCCAGGAATTCGTCGAGCACGGCGCGCTCGGCGGGGAAGGCGGCAGCCATCGCCTCGTCGTGGCTGTCCTGGGGCAGGCGGATCGCGCCGGTCGCGGCTGAATCGATATGCGGCAGCGGAGCGGTGACGAGGTCGCGCTCGATCAGCGTGGCCTCCGGGTGCTTCGCTGTCAGGTGATCGGTGATCGCCTGCGTGAGAACACGGCTGACCGAATTCGCACCGGTGGTCGCGCTGTCGATACGGAGAATCTGCATGGGCTTTGCTTTCCTTGGTTACGGATGATAACTAGGGGCCATATGGAAACTATCTCTGCATCCGCGCAAGAAGGCACATTTCTGTCCGATAGGCACATCGATGTGACCGGGGCCGACCATTCGCCGATCCGCTGCCAGGCGGTGAACGACATCCTCGCGCGCGTGGGCGACAAGTGGTCGATGCAGGTGGTCATGAGCCTCTCGGCCGGCCCGCTGCGCTTCAACGAGCTGCGCCGCGCGATCGACGGTATCTCGCAGCGGATGCTGACGCGCACGCTCCGCGCGCTGGAGCGCGACGGACTGGTGGATCGCGAGGTGACGCCCAGCGTGCCGCCCCGCGTGGACTATTCGCTCACCGCACTGGGCCGCTCGCTGCGCGAACCGGTGGCTGCGCTCGGTGTCTGGGCGATGGAGAACCGGCCGCATATCGATTCGGCACGCGCGCGGTTCGACTCCCTGGAAGAGGAATAGTCCGGCCGACGCCGGCACGGGTGATCATGCCAACGCGGCAGCCTCGCGGTCGCGTTCTGCGCGGCTTTTCTTCTGTGCGGCGGTTCGGAGCTGGCCGCAGGCCGCGTCGATGTCGCGCCCGCGCGGGGTGCGGACCGGGGCGCTGATGCCGTGTTCGAACACGATTTCGGAGAAACGCTTCACCCGCTCGGGCGTCGAGCACTCGTAGGGCGCGCCGGGCCAGGGATTGAACGGAATCAGGTTGACCTTGGCCGGCAGCTTGTACTGCTTGATCAGCCGGACGAGCTCGCGCGCGTGCTCGTCGGTGTCGTTCTTGTCCTTGAGCATCACGTATTCGAACGTGATGCGCCGCGCGTTCGAGGCGCCGGGGTAGGCGGCGCAGGCTGCGAGCAGTTCCTCGATGCCGTACTTCTTGTTGAGCGGCACGATCTCGTCGCGGATTTCCTTGGTCACCGCGTGAAGGGAGACCGCGAGGTTGACCCCGATCTCCTCGCCGCAGCGGGCCATCATCGGCACGACGCCGCTGGTCGAGAGTGTGATCCGCCGCTTCGACAGCGCGAGCCCGTCGCCGTCCATGACGAGGCGGAGCGCATCGCGGACGTTGTCGAAATTGTAGAGCGGCTCGCCCATGCCCATCATCACGATGTTCGTCAGCAGCCGGCCGTCTGCGGTGTATTCGGCCTCGTCGGCATCCTCGCTGACGTCCATCCGACCGCGCGGCCACTCGCCAAGCGCGTCACGCGCGAGCATGACCTGGCCGACGATCTCGCCAGGCGTCAGGTTGCGCACCAGCTTCATCGTGCCGGTATGGCAGAAGCGGCAGTTGAGCGTGCAGCCGACCTGGCTGGAGACACACAGCGTGCCGCGGTCCGCATCGGGGATGAAGACCATCTCGAACTCGTGCCCGTCGGCGGTCCGCAGCAGCCACTTGCGGGTGCCGTCGCTGGAGTGCTGTGCTTCCACGATCTCAGGGCGCCCAACGACGAAGCGTTCCGCGAGCCACGGGCGCATGGTCTTCGCGATGTCGGTCATCGCTTCGAAATCCGTGGCGCCGCGGTGATAGATCCAGTGATACACCTGCTTCGCGCGCAGCTTGGCCTGCTTGACGTCGAGCCCGGCGCCGGCGAACAGTTGCGCGATCTGCGTTCTGGGCAGGCCGATCAGATCGGCGCGGCCATCGGAGCGCGGCGTGATGTCGCGCGCGACGGGAACCGGATCGACGGGTCCGGGAATGGGCATGAGTGCGGTATCGGCCATGACCGCGCGCATATAGGGTGGCGGGGGCGCCAAGGCAAAGGCTGTCCGCGGCGAAGGCAGACTCGGGAAAAATAAATGATGCCCTTTGGCGAGCAAGGACGTCGTTCCGGCGCTTGGTCGATGAAAAACGGCGGCTCGTCGCCGGATATGTGACTGGGAAACAACACAAATGTTGTTGTGTTAGGTTAATGAAACCGGTTCGTGGCACCGCCGTTGGGGTGGTCCAGGCAGGCGGCCGCAGGGCCAAGCGCCGGACAAACCTACGGAGTAGTTATGAAAAAGACGATAGCACTCATCGCCACCGGGTCCTTGGTGGCCCTAGCCACACCCGCGATGGCGCAATCGAGCGAGGACTCGCCGTTCCATGGTCCGCGTGCCGGCGTTCTGGTCGGATATGACCAGACCGGTGCCGGGAGCAGCGTGGACGACGATGCCAACGAGGACAACAACGACCAGTCGATCGAAGGTGTCGGCTATGGTGTGGAAGTCGGTTACGACCTCGACACCGGCGGCGCGGTGGTCGGCATCGAGGGCGAGTACATGGACTCGACCGCCGATACCGAGTTCGAAGACGGCGATTTCGAAGGCTTCGGCCTCGGCAGCCTCGAGGCGAACCGCGACCTTTATGTCGGCCTGCGCGCCGGTGTGAAGGCCACGCCCAATACGCTGGTCTATGCCAAGGGCGGTTACACCAATGCCAAGTTCGACGTTCTTTCGAGCGATGGCACGACCGAGTTCAGCAACGACATCGACACCGACGGCTACCGCATCGGCGGCGGCGTCGAATACGCGATGGGCAACGGCGTGTATCTGAAAGGCGAGTATCGCTACTCGAACTATTCGGAAGCCGAGATCGACATGGAAGACACGCTGCCCGACAGCGAACGCTTCGACGTCGACCTCGACCGTCACCAGGTCATGGCGTCGGTTGGCTACCGCTTCTGAACCGCGGCAGAGCGCCCATAAAAGAGGGAAGGGCGGGGCTTCGGCTCCGCCCTTTTCATATCAGCCGCGGCGGATCCATCCGGTGACCGAATAACGAGGCGCCGGCGCGAACGGCGCGACGATGGACACGCTGTGCGACTGCGGAACGCGAAAGAGGTTGAGGACATTGAAGCCCGGAACCATCGCCCCGGTCACCTCGCCCGTAGCGTCGTGGAACTGCAACAGTCCGCCCCATTCGGGCTGCCATTCCGGGCTCAGGTTGAGAACATAGGCGGCGACCCTGTTCTTCCCTTCGACATCGTCGTCGTGACGCGTCAGGAAATGCCCCGGAAGGTAGCGCGTGGCCTGACCGTCGACCAACCCGACGTCGGGATCTCCGGTCAGCTCTCGCCATATCTCGATCGCAGGGGCGCTGTTCATTGCCTCGAGCAGGCGATCGACGGGAAATCCGCGCTCCGAGCGTTCCGATGTTTGCTCCGAGACCCGCACGGTCTCGTAGACGTACTGAAAGCCCTTCCGGGCACCTTGATGGATCGCCTGCTCGAGTTGCGCCGCCTGCTCGGGCGTAAGCACCTCGATCGATTCCGGGCCGAGATCCCAGGTTCGCTCGCCCTGGTTGAAGGTCCTCCACCAGGGGGCGGCCTGCAGGAAGGCGTGCAGCGCCTCCGCCGCCTCGTGCTGGAGGAAGTCGGGTATTCGAATGCGGCCGTTCCGGGCGAACGCACGCGCCGCCTCGGCGATTTGCCCGAGCGAGGGAGCGGGATGAAAGTCGGTCATGAGGTTACTCGCGCGCAGCCGACGGTGGCGGCGTCGATCGCGGTGGCGGCGCCGGTGAGGTCGTATCGATCGGAGAAGCGTCGTCCTCGCGAATCGCGGGCGGTGACGGTCATCCGCCCGGCCGCGCGCATCGCGGCCACGATCGCCGCGTCCATCGCCTTGTCGCGGGCCCAGGCGTCGCCGCCGCCGCCGGTCAGTTCGAAACGCCTGTCGCCGACCGTGAGCGTGATCGCCGCGTCCTCTGCGAGCTTACGCGAGAGGCGCAAGTGGACTTGTCCGCGCACATTCCTGCGCGGCCAGGTGCCGACGCTGGCGAAGGCGCGGTAGTCGCCCTCCCGGTCGCTCTCGAACGGCTGGGCAATGGCATAGCAGCGAGGCACGCCCGGATCGCGGAAGGCACCCCAGTTCGAGAAAACGCCCAGGCTGTCACGCGCGGAGAGTGGTGTGGTGAGGGCGAGGGCCGCTATCGCCGCGAAACGGAGTCGGCGTCCCTGCGACGGCAGGCGCTGCGCCGTCATCGGGAGCCCCGCCAGGATGGGGTCGTGCGCCCCACGCACACCATCTAGGCCCCTGCCGTCGCAGAGATGGCGGGCGTGGGATAGGCGATCGCGACGACTTCCCATTCCTTCTCCCCGCCCGGCAGACGCACCGTGCGCAGGTCGCCGACCGTTGCGCCGCGCAGGGCGCGTGCGAGCGGGCTGGACCAGCCAATGCGGCCGGCGCTCGCGTCCTGCTCGTCATCGCCGACAAGAGTGACGATCTTCCGCGCATCGTCTTCGTCCGCGAGCGTCACCGTCGCGCCGAAGAAGGCGCGGCTGCGGTCGGGCTGATCCGCCGGCTCGACCACCCGGGCGGCCTTCATGCGCCGGGCGAGGTGCGCCAGTTCACGGTCGATCTCGCGCATGCGCTTGCGCCCGTAGAGATAGTCACCGTTCTCGCTCCGGTCGCCGTTGCCGGCTGCCCAGCTCACGATCTCGACGATCTCCGGCCGTTCGGTGCCGAGCAGATGGTCGTACCGCGCCTTGAGCGCGGCGAGGCCTGCCGGCGTGATCGGGTTGGTCGGGACGCTGCTCACCGGACGCCCTTAACAAGATTCCTCGCCCCGGCAAAAGCCGGATGAGGAGGGAGTTCAACCCGGCGTGGACTTGCCGAGGAACTGGCTGATCCCCTTGGGCTGCCCGTAGCGGACCCGGTCGGGGTACATCGCCTCGTAGACCACCGCATTCTCGAGCACCCGCTGAACGTAGTTCTTGGTCTCGAAGTACGGGATCTCCTCGATCCAGCGCAGCCAGTCGACCGCTCCGGTGCGCGGATCGCCGTTCTGGCGCAGCCACTTGTTCACGTTGCCGGGCCCCGCATTGTAGGCCGCCACGGCGAGCGGATAGCTGCCGCCGTAGTTGTCCATCATGCGTGCGAAGTAGGCGTTACCGAGGCGCACGTTGTAGTGCGGATCGCTCGTAAGATTGCCGTAGTTGTAGCTCATGCCGAGCTTGCCCGCCTGTTCGCGCGCGGTCCCCGGCATCAACTGCATCAGCCCGCGGGCGCCGGCGTGGCTGATCCGATCCTGATCGAACTCGCTTTCCTGCCGCGCAATCGCGTGGACGATGGTGAAGTCGGTCCCCGTCGGCTGGGACACCGTGGGGAAGCCGATCCGCTCGAATCCGGCGATGTTCTTTTCGGGCGCGGTGCGGCCGATCACCACGGCGAGCTCGGGCAGGCGCAGCTCCTGCGCGAGTTCGGCCACGAGTTGCATCTCGGCGGCATCGTCCGCGGATTCGGCCAGCGCGGTGAAGAAATAGCGCTCGGTGCGCCAGTCGCTCGACCCGCGCGCGAGCTCGCGCACCGCGAGTGCCAAGGGATTCGAACGGAACGCAGCGCGCTGCTCAGCCGTCGGTTGCGGCGGCGTGGCCGCGCCGAAGGTCGGCTTCGAGCGTCCGAGCCTCTCAAGGGCCAGCAGGCCATAGTAGTACTCGGGGTACTGCGCGGCCATTTCCCAGTAACGTCGCGCTTCCCCGGCATTCCCGGCGCGGTCGGACGCGAGCCCCGCCCAGTAGAAGCCCTTGGACCGAGTCTGCGGTGTCCGTGCGGCCGCGCCATAGCGGTAGAACAGCGGTGTGGCGGCGTTGCCGTCGCCGAGGCTCCACAGCGCCTTGGTGCCGCCGAGCCACATGAGCGAGGTGTAGTCGTCGCGCAGGCGGTAGCTCATGCCGGAGATGTCGGCGCCCGGCGCGAAGAGGTCGTCCACCTTGGATGCGATCTGCACCGCCGGCCGCGCACCCGCGCCCTTCGCGATGCGCAGCGCCTCGGTCACGTAGTCCTGCGCGTCGAACGGAAGCGCAGCGAAGGCCGGACGGTTGGCGAGCAGATCGATCGCCTGCGGAAGCTGGCCGCTCGAGCGATAGTAGCGCGCGAGCGTGTAGACGTAGCCGGGGTCCGTCCGTGCGTTGCTCGGGGTCGGCAGCCCGGCGGCGGCCGGGTTCTGGCCCTGGAGGAGCGACAGCCGTGCCATCGCCATCGGGCGATAGCCGGGCGAAATATTGTTCATGTGGCGCGCCGCCGCGTCGGCCTTGCCCTGCCACAGCAGCGCCGCCATGCGCGCGTCGTGATCCTCCACGGTAAAGCGCGACCCGAACAGGCCGAGCATGTAGGCCTCGGCCGGCGTGCTGATGTCGCCGCCGCGCCAGGCCGCGCGTGCGACCTCGAACGCCTCGGGCCGCTGCAGCCCCGCCAGCGCGAGGGCATAGCGCGCGCGTGCCGGATTGCTCAGCGGCGGGTTGCGGTCGAAATAGGCGACGAGCTGCTCGGGCGTCGGCGCGTCGCGCTCCAGCGCGCCTTCGGCTCTGCCGCGGATCACATCCATCCGCGGAAATTCGGGGAAGGCGAGAGCGAAGCCGGCGTATGCCGCGAATCCCATGTGGTCGTTCGAGGTCAGGAACTTCCATCGTTCGACCGCCTGCCCGATCTGCGAGGGCACGGTTGCCGTCAGCGAATGGCGCGCGCTCTCCACCGCATCCTGCTGGGCGACCAGCGGGACCGAAGCAGTGAGAACAGTGGTGGCAAGGAGGGCGAGACCGTACAAGGGAATCCGTGTCATGCTGGACATCGTGGCCCCCGGCTCCTTATCAGGCGCTGAATGAAGATTTCCATCGCGCGGGATACTGCCCCGCGCCGTGGGCAGACACAAGGATAGTGGCAATGTTTTCCGGCTCGATTCCGGCTCTGGTGACTCCTTTTCGCGACGGAACGTTCGACGAGGCGGCTTTCCGCCGTCTGGTCGACTGGCAGATCGAGAACGGCAGCAAGGCGCTGGTGCCCTGCGGCACGACCGGCGAGGCCTCGACGCTTTCTAACGCCGAGCATCACCGGGTGATCGAAATCTGCATCGAGCAGGCCGCCGGGCGCGTGCCGGTGATCGCCGGATGCGGCAGCAACGACACGCGCAACGCGCTGTTGCACATGAACTTCTCGAGGAAGGCCGGCGCCGCTG
>Ga0307405_10000385_pt1 | contig 16528 bp, 24 predicted proteins | sample 322Cmetagenome_2_FD_203311 | JGI IMG/M metagenome (GOLD analysis project Ga0307405, IMG submission 203311) | Maize rhizosphere microbial communities from greenhouse at UC Davis, California, United States - 322HYB-C-1 | ecosystem: Host-associated > Plants > Roots > Rhizosphere > Soil | place...
GAGGCGAACAACCAGCGCAATACCGCGATCGCATACCACGCGCAGCAGCTCGTGATCCAACGGTTCAACCGATCGCCCGACATATCCGAAACGATGGACATATTCACCGACGCACCGAACAAGCCTGTTAAGATCCAAGGGTTCGAGTTCGAGGGCTGCTCAGCCGCAGGATGTCAAATCATGGCACCCTGCCCGAAACATCAACATATGGCATGGCAAGAGGCCGTGAATAAGCAATGGGGGGCACAGCGTGGCACAAAGCGCTTGGGGTAAGACGTACGAGGATTGGGAGCGGCACACCCTGCCTGCTACCGACGAGCGGGTGCGTGAGGCCGTGAGCTACGAGGCGATGGGCTGGCCGATGCCGATCAGCGGGGATCTCACCCTGCAGGGCAAGACCCCGCACACACACTGCTACTGCGAGGAACCCGTGCCGATGATCAGCGGGCAGTGTGCTATCTGCGGCCTCGTGTCATGAGTGAGCGGGTGCCCACCTGGGGCGGGCGTAAGGCGCAAGAGTTCACAGCACTCACGCTGCAGACCTACGGTACAACCTGCTGGATCTGTCACCTGCCCGGTGCCAACACAGCGGATCACGTACTGCCAAAGGCGCTGCATCCCGAGCTGATGTTCGACCTCGACAACCTGCGGCCCGCGCACGGGCCGTGCAACAGCTCCAAGGGCACCCGCATTCTCGAAGGTCCGGCCGCGATCGTCGAGGATCAACAGCAGTTTTTTAGGATCGGGTAATGCTGGACACCCCGCGCATACCCTTCCATTTCCCCCGAACCGCTCAGAAAAAAAACCGGATTTGCCCGAACCGACCCGAGAGGCGGCCGAGATGCTAGAGATTCAGGCCGAGCTGCCGGGCCTCGAAGTGCAGCCTCTCGGCGAGGGGCAGGATACCGACATCGTGCGGGCGACTCAGCTCTCGATCGAGGATCTGAACAAGCAGCAGCTGCTCGAACCCCGGCACCTGGCTATCTGTCAGCTCGCCCTCGATCAGGCACGGATGCTGCAGAAAGCCCTCGGCGATCCCCGCGTGCGGATCACGGCGATCACGGGCCTGATGGATTCCTACCGCGACACAATGGCCGCGCTACCGCAGCCCGAGGCCGCGAGCCGTGGCAAGTTCGAGGCGTTCCTCGAAACGTTCCCGAGCAGGCAGGGCGCCGCGTGAGCGTGATCGCCCCGGCGATGCCCCGGCCCGCCTACAGTCCCGAGCGGGATCACAGCCTGCCGAGTGAGGGCGCCGACATCGCGCACGTTGCGGCGGCCCTCGGCAAACCGCTGATGCCCTGGCAGCGGCACGTCGCCGACATCGCAACCGAGATCCTGCCCGACGGCAGTTACAAGTATCCCGTCGTGCTCGTCACGGTGCCCCGGCAGTCGGGCAAGACTACCCTCGTCGGCCCGGTGCAGATCAACCGGCTGATGCACTGCCCCGGGCAGAAAGCGTTCTACACCGCGCAGACCGGCAAGGATGCCCGGGCACGGTTCGCGGATCTCGTCTCGCTCGTGCAGGAATCCCCGATCGAGGAACTGTTCAGGCTGCGCTACGCGGCGGGCAGCGAGTCCATGACCCTGCCGAACAGGTCAAGCCTGAACATTTTCGCGCCCGGCCCGGCTGCCCTGCACGGCGAAACGCCCGTGCTCGTGACCCTCGACGAGATTTGGAAACACGACGAGCTGCGCGGCAACGAGCTGATGGGCGCGATCGGCCCCGCGCAGATCACGATCCGCAACCGGCAGATCTGGCTGATCTCGACGATGGGCACCGCGCAGTCGGTGTTTATGAACAAACTCATTGACCGGGGCCGGGCAGGCTCGCCGGGCATGGCCTATTTCGAGTGGTCGATGCCCGAGGGGATGGACCCCTACGACCCCGAAACGTGGGCGATCTTTCATCCCGCGTTCGGGATTACGATCAGCGCCGAGTCGCTCGCGATCGAGGCGCACAACTACCTCGATAACCCGGGCGAGTGGATGCGTGCTTTTATGAACCGCCGCACCGAGGCCGAAGATCCGATCATCGGCACCGAGGATTTCAAGGCCCTCGCAACGCTCACCACCGAGGACGCCCCGCTGCGCTCGGCCGTGGCGATCAGCTACGAGATCGGCTGGAACAACAGCTGCGCGGCCGTTATGGCGAGTTGGCGCGACGAGGCGGGGATGCCCTGCACCGCCGTCGTGCACGCGGCCCCGGGCACCGCCTGGGTAGTCCCGTTCGTTCGGATGATCGCCCGCGAGTGGAAACCCGCGGTGATCGGCGCCGACGACGGCGGCGCGACCCGCAGAGTCACCGACGAGCTGCAGAACCCCGTGAGCAAAGACACCCCCCCGGTAGAGGTCTACAAGGTGGGCGCCCGGGATCACGGCACGGCCTGCGATGCGTGGCTGACCTGGGCACGCGACGACAAGATCCTGCGCTGGGACGGCAGCCGCAGCCTCGCCGCCGCGGTCGCCAACGCAGTGCTACGCAAGATGTCGGGCGGTGTGACGTTCTCACGGGAGCACAGCACCGCACCGATCCCCTCGATCATCGCCTCGGCCGTCGGCCTGTGGGCGTATGACCATCGAGAGGAAACCGTCGGCAAGCCGCAGCTTGATTGGTAGGCCGATTTCAACACAAGTAACTAGCTGGGGAGCTGCTCGAAAATATGGCTATCAAACTGGATTTCACATCGGAATCAGTGGTGATCGTTTGTGACAAGTGCCCGTCATACCGGGCGCTGCGGATCGGCCGGGTGCCCGCCTGGGCCGAGGCCGCGGCGCACGAGAGGGCGGCGCACGATGGGGAAAAGCAGGCGACCCTCGCCTACGGAATGGCGAAGCAGCGGGAGCTGCAGCAACACGTGCAGGCCGAAGCTGCTAAGATTTCTCCGTACGTGAGTACATAGCCGAGCAGCTAGCGAGAACCCCGTCTGACAGTCCCCCCCGGCAGTCAGGCGGGGTTCTTTCATGCCCGGGCGCTTTCGGGCGTTATATGCGGCCCGCAGAGTTACAACCGTGAAACTACTTGAACGCATCGCCAACGTATTCACCCCCCGGGGCCTCGCTGCGGCGCAGAACGTTCTGCTGTCCCCGTGGTCCGACGGCGGGCACCTGGAACAGGTAACGTTCGAGGCGATGTACGGCGTCGGTGTCTCGGGCACCGTCGGCCGGAACGCCGCGATTCAGGTCGCCACGGTCGCTGCGGGCCGCGACGTGCTCACGGGCCGGATCTCGCGCTGCCCGATCGTGGAGTACATGCCCGACGGCAAGCTCGCCGCCGTGCAGCCCTCGTCCCTCGTGCAGCCCGAGGACGGCCGCACCCGGTCGCAGACTGTGATCTGGACGCTCGACAACATGTTCTTTCATGGCCGGGCGTTCTGGGAGGTCACCAAGCGCGGTGCCGACAATTTCCCCGCCCGGTTCAGGCTGGTGCCCGAGGATCAGGCCGAGGTCAATGACGCCGGGCAAATGGTCAAGGCGTTCGGCGCCGATGTCGAGCCGCGCAACTCGATCAGGATCGACGGCCCGCACGAGGGCCTGCTGAACCGCGGGGCCGACACTATCCGTCGGGCGATCCGCCTGAACCGGGCAGCAGCCAAGGCCGAGTCAAACCCGGTCCCGTCGCTGGACATCCACAACGACGGCGAGGATCTGAGCAAAGAGGAAACCGACGCGCTGCTCGCCCGCTGGATCAAGGCCCGCGAGGTGCACGGTGTCGGGTACTCGTCCAAGGGCGTCACGGTAAAGGCCCTCGGGCAGGCCGCCGAGCAGCTCATGATCGACGGCCGCAAGGCGATCACCCTGGAACTGCTGCGGCATATGGGCGCGGCCTCGAATCCCGAGATCGCAGCCGCTGCGGCCGAGGGCACAAGCCTGAGCTACACGAACAAGGCAAGCCGCGAGGCGGCCCTGATCGACAATTTCCTCGCCCCGTACATGACCGCGTTCGAGGATCGCCTGAGCCTGGACGACATCTGCCCGCACGGCCGCTACCGCAGGTTCGATACCGACGTGCTCACCCGCGAGGACACCGCCACCCGCTACGCCAACTACAAGGCAGGCAAGGAGCTGGAACTGATCACCACCGACGACATCAAGAAAGCCGAGGGCAAGAAGTGAAAACCCCCCTGGACCACCTGCCCCCGATCAGGATCGGCCTCACGGCCGGGCCTGCGCAGCAGCAGGAAATCAAACTGACGATCGCCGCCGCGGCCTCGGTCAACACGGGCACCCGGGAGATCACCGGCAAGATTACCGTTTTCAACAAGCACAGCAGCAGTCAGGGCATCAAACTGATGCCCGGCTGCCTGACCCCCCGCAGCCCGATCAAGCGTGTAAAGCTGCTGCGCGATCACGACCTCGCGCAGCCCCTCGGGTACATGACGAGCTACACCCCCGGCACCGAGCACACCGACGCGACGTTCCTCGTCGCCGAGGGCGAGGACGGCGACAAGGCCCTGCGGGAAGCAGAGGCGGGCCTGCGCGACGGTTTCAGCGTCGGGTTTATCGCCAAGAAATACGAGTTCGACGACGAGTACAACCTGATCGTGCACGAGGCGGAACTGTTCGAGGTTTCACTCTGCGCGGTCCCCGATTTCCAAGATGCGCAAGTTGAATCTGTGGCACTGTCTGCAGCCCGAGAGAAAGAGCACCCCGTGAAATTTACCGCCGCACAGATCGCAGCCATGAAAGCTGCGGGAATGACCGATGCGCAGATCGCCACGCTGTCTGCAGCACCGGCCGCACCGGCTGCCCCCGAAACCCCGATCGGGCAGCAGGCCCTCGCCGGTCAGCAGCAGGCCCCGCTCGTCCCGTCTGCACCCGAGGCGCAGGCCCCGGTCGCCCCGCAGCTGCAGGCCGACGGGTTCCCGCAGGCCCCGCAGGTGCAGGTCAAGGCCCGCCCGATGTCGCTGCACACGGTCGCCCGCAAGATCTCGGCCGCCGTCGCCACGCAGGACCCGATGCAGATCCAGCTCGCGATTCAGGATGTCCTGCTGACCGATGATGTCGGCGAGGGCTGGGGGCCGCGTGAGGGCTGGATGGGCGAAGTGTGGCAGGCCGCCAACACCGGCCGCCCCTGGGTCGAGGCCCTCGGCACGCCGAAGCAGCTGACCACGATGGAACTCAAGGGCTGGGCCTGGGACGTTCGCCCCAAGGTTCAGAAGTACTCGGGCAACAAGACCGAGGTTCCCTCGAACAAGCCCAAGACAAAGCCCGTCACCGGCTCGGCCGAGCGCTGGGCGGGCGGCTGGGACATTGACCGGATCTTCTTTGACCTGGGCGACCCGGGTTTCCTGACCTCGTTCTGGACCGCAGCGGCGGCCGAGTACGACATCGACTCGAATACCGACATCGCCACCAAGATGCTGCTCGCCGCGACCGACAAGGGCTACAGCCCCGACGTGCTCTCGGCGATCGCCTCGGCCGCGACCGACCTGCGGCAGATCGGCGCGACCGTCTCGCAGATCTTCCTCGCCGAGGATCTGTTCGAGGTATACGGGAACCTGAAAACCGCCGACGTTCCGTTCTGGCTCGCCAACGCAACCGGGATCTCGCTCGCCAAGGCCGAGGCGACCGTCGCGGATCTGCGGATCGAGGCCGACGGGCAGCTCGACGAGGGCACCCTCGTCGCGTTTGACAAGCGGGCCGCCGACGTGCACGAGAAAACCCCGATCAAGCTGCAGGCGCAGGACATCGCCAAGGGCGGAATCGACCTCGGGTTCTTCTCATACGGCGGCCTCGTGGTCAACGATCCGCGGGCGATCATCCTGCGCACCGTCGGCGTAGATCCGACCCCGTAGTCATGGCTGAACCCACCACGGCCGAGGCCGTCAAGCTCGAACTCGGGATGCCGAACATTCCGGCGAACGATATCAGGCTCGTCGGGATCGTCGCTGCGACCAACGCCTATGTGCGCAGGTATCACAGCGACCCCCTCGACGAGGCGGGCGAACCGCTGCCCTGGCCGGATGATATGCGGCTCGGGGCGGCCCGGCTGGCTGCGGGCCTGTACCGCAACGCCAACAGCCCGGGCATCACCGACAACGGCCTCGGCTCGGCAGTATCCGACACCGCGTTCCGACGCGTTACCGATGTGCTGATCGAGCAGCTGCTGAGGATCGGCAGGCACGCCCCGCCGATGATCGGATGAAGATCACCGCAGCCCTGCAGCACGTCACCGACGCGCTGCAGGGCGCGGGCCTCACCGCAGGCCCCGACACCGACACCCTGAACCCGCCCTGTGCATGGGTCGCCCCCGACAAGATCCGGCAGAACATGCTCGACGGCGGCGGCGAGGTAGACCTGAGCATCTACCTTATCGCCCCCGATCTGCGCTACGCGGAAACGGTCGAGATCCTGCAGACGATGCTCGCGCAGGCCCTCACAGCAGTAAGCCCCGACGGCGAGATCAAGCTCGACGAGGGCGTGCAAACCAGCGCGGGTATCCTGCCCGCGTTCAAGATCCCCCTGACAGTGAAAGTAGAGGCGTCCTAATGCCCGTCAAATCAGACAAGCTCGGCCCCGGCACACTCTCGATCGGCGAAACCGGAACAGAGGAACAGTTCGCGGCGCAGCTCACGGCCTGCTCGGTCGATCCCAGCACCGACGAAGAGGACGCGATCCCGGTCCTCTCGGGCGAGGAAATCGCCGGGGATGAAACCGACAGCGCCGAACTCACCGGCACGCTGCTGCAGTCCTACGATGCGCAGTCGCTGCTGCTGTGGGCGCACACCCACAAGGGCGAGCAGCTGCCGTTCACGTTCACCCCGAACAACGACGGCGCCCTGCAGGTATCGGGCACCGTGAAGATCCGCAGGATAAAGATCGGCGGCGATGTCAAGACCCGCAACACGTCCGATTTCACGTTCCCGATCGTCGGCGACTACGACCTCGAAATCGTCCCCTAAATGGCCGTCGAGATCCAAGGGGGCAGGCAGTTACGCAAGTCCCTGAAAGAGGCGGGCGACGACCTGGGCGACCTGCAGGATTCACACAAGCAGGCCGCCACGATCGCCGCCAACGCCTCGGCGGATCTCGCCCCCCGCATCACCGGCCGCCTGTCCCGCACGATCCGAGCAGCTGGCACCAAGTCAGCAGGCATCGTGCGGGCAGGCACCAAGGCCGTCCCGTACGGCCCGGCCGTGCACTGGGGCCGCCTGTTCTGGCCGAACCGCAGCTCGACCCCGCGTTACCGATCCGTCGTACGGGCGCAGCCGTTTATCTCCGAGGGCGCTAGGAACTCAGAGGGGCAATGGCTGCCCGTGTACGAGCGGGCACTAGACGATTCAATCCAGCGAGTAAAAGGAATTTAGCGATCATGCCTATCCCCCGCCTGACCATCACCCAGCACGACGGCACCGAGATAACCGTCACCCCGAACCTGTTCGACACGTTCGCATTCGAGAAGATGCTCAAAGCCAACCCGCGGCTCGGCGGCCTGCAGGACAACACCCTGAAACTGCAGTCCTTCCGGGCCTGGTCCGCTGCCAAGCGCACCGGGCAGATCGAACAGACCTGGGAAGAATTCTCCCAGTCCGAGCACGCGGCCCTGCAGGTAGTCGCCGCCGACGAACCCGACACCGACGAGGACGCCGAGGGCGTGCTCGGCCTGGGTTTAGGCACCCTGCAGGTTCAGTAGCCGAGCTGATCGTCGCCCTCGCCCTCGCAACCAGCATCCCGCCCGCCGTGTGGGAGGGCGAGAGCAGCGAGAACATCCTGACCGCAGTAGACATCCTCGAAAAGCAAGCAGAGAGCAGGGGCAAGCATGGCCGGTAGCACAGCGATCCTCGCCGTACGGATCATCGGCGATGCAGCCGGAGCGCAGAAGTCATTCAAGCAGGCCGAGTCCGCGGCAGATAAGTTCTCCCAGAACGTTTCTAAGCTCAAAGACAAGACCGACCTCGCGGGCCTCGCGGCCGGTGCTGCCCTCACCAAGGGCCTGTTTGATGCCGTGGACGCCGACAGCGCCAACCGCAAGCTCGCCGGGCAGCTGAACCTCGGCGCGGCCGACGCCGAGGCCGCGGGCAAGCTCTCGGGCAAGCTCTATACCAACGCCTACGGCGAAAGCCTCGAACAGGTAAACGGGGCGATCTCCGCCGTCGCCTCGTCGCTCACCACCATGAGCACCAACGGCGGCGCCGATGTCGAGCGGCTGTCAAAGAAAGCCCTCGACATGGCTGCGACGTTCGATACAGACGTAGCCGAATCTGTCAACACCGCTGGCATCCTGATGAAAACAGGGCTGGCAAAGGACGGCGACGAGGCATTCGACCTGCTCGTCGGCTCGATGCAGAAGATGCCCGCCGCGATGCGGGCCGAGCTGCTGCCCGTGATGGACGAATACGCAAAGGATTTTCAGGCCCTCGGCATCGACGGCACTACCGCTTTCGGCATCATCACTGAGGCGTCCAAGGGCGGCGCAATCATGATGGACAAATCAGGGGATGCCCTGAAAGAGTTCCTGATCCTCGCGACCTCGGGCGACAAGCCGGTCGCCGAGGCGTTCAAATCGATCGGCCTGAACGCCGAGGAAATGGCGACCAAGATCGCCGCAGGCGGCCCGGGCGCGGCCGACGCTTTCGCGAAAACCGTCGCGGGCCTGCAGTCAATCGAAGACCCGGCCGCGCAGGCGCAGGCCGCTATCGCCCTATTCGGCACCCCCCTGGAAGACCTCGGCGCGAACAAGGTGCCCGAGTTCCTCGGCGCGATCGATCCCGCAGGGGATGCTTTCGACGATCTCGCAGGCTCGGCAACCAAGCTCGGCGACACCGTGAGCACCGGCCCGGGCGTGGCGCTGGAAACGTTCAGCCGCTCGGCCCTGGCAAGCCTGCAGGAGGTCGCCGCGGGTGCGCTGCCGGTGCTGCAGCCGGTCCTCGATCAGCTGATGCAGTTCGCCCCGATCCTCGGCCCCGCGGCCGTCGCGATCGCCGCGATCGCCGCCGTCGTGTGGCTCGTCAACGCCGCAATGGTCGCGTGGAATGCTGCCCTGCTGGTGGGCAAGGCGGCCGTCGCCGTCTCGACCGCCGTGCAGTGGGCGTGGAACGCGGCAATGGCGGCGAACCCGATCGGCGTTATTATCCTGCTCGTCGCGGGCCTCGTGGCCGGGATCATCTGGGCGTACGAAAATGTCGGGTGGTTCCGTGAGGCAATGGACACGATGGGCGCCGCCGCTGCCGTGATCTGGCAGGGCATCGTCGATTGGGTCGAGGACGTGATCAAGTGGCTCGACGACGTACTCGAACCAGTCGGCGGGATCGAGGGCGCCCTGCAGATCATGGGCACCGTGGCAGGGCAGATTTTCGGCGGGATCATCGACTCGATCTCGAACATGATCGGCTGGGTTCAGGACGCGATCGGCTGGTTTCAGTCCCTGTTCGGCGCCAAGAACGACGCGGCCTCGGTCAGCGTAGGCAACGCCGACGGCGGGGCGATGCCGCTGATGCAAACACAAGGGCTCATGGCAGCCCCGCAGCTGATGGGCACGCAGAGCCTCGTCGGCACGTCCTCACTCACCGGCACAGCCTCACTCGCGAGCACGTCGGCGACCCTGGGATCGTTCAGCAGCGGCAGCCTGCAGGTATCGTCTGCCCCGCAGATCAACATCACCGTCAAGGCCGACGCGACCACCGACGGCGTGCAGCTCGGCAAGCAGCTGGTCCGCACGATCAACAAGGCGCTCACCGCGCACGGCAGCCCGAAGCTGGCAACGATATGAGCCTCGGTCAGCCTGATCTCTACATCGGCGGGCAGCTGATGCAGACCGAGAAAGCCGATCCGCGCCCGGCCCTGGCTGGGCTGCGGATCGGCTGGGGCAACGACTCGCGCCTCGATATGGACCCGCCCTCGACCCTCGCCGGGCAGTTCCTGATCCGCGGCGCCATGCCCTCATGGCTGGAAGTGGGCGCCCCGGTGGGCCTCGTCGATCCGGTGTCGGCCCGCTGCCTGTTCGCCGGGAACCTCGCCCCGCTGCGGGCCGCGGCCGACGAGTCGGTACGGGATGCGCTGCGGGTGCAGTTCACCGCTACCTCACCGCTGGCCGAGCTGATCAAACACAAGGTGTCGCCCGTGGTGTTTGACAACAACACACCGTCGGCAACCCGGTTCAACAGCCTCGCCGTGAGGATGCCCCGGGGATGGGAGCTGACCGGCAGCACCGGGTACAACTGGGTAAACCAGACCAAACAGCAGTACCAATCCAAGGAATGGCTCACCCTCGCGGAACGGTTCTGCCGGTCCTACATGTACCGCTACCACGACACGAGCTACTACACCCCCGGGGCGGGCCTGTTCAAGCGGCTCACGTTCAGCCCTGACCGTGGCAAGACGATGCCCGAGGCGTACATCGAAGATCCGATCGAACCGGGCGCCCTGGGCGTCTGGCACACGTTCAACTCGATCCGCCCGGCCGGGGCCTCGGGCCTCGCCACGCTGCCTAACGCCGCGGTGCGCACGGGTGTCGAGTGGGAGAAAACGCCCGAGGACATGATCACCGATGTCCTGCTCACGTCCTACAACGGGTTCGAGCCTGACCCCGACAAGGACTCGACCGAATGGGATTTCCCGATGGATCAGGCCCCGGTCAGCTACGACAACTCAGCGCTACAGGACGCCTACGGAATCCGTCAGGCCAAGATCGAAACCTCGCTCACCGCGTACAACTCGGCGGCCTGGGCCGAGATCGCCGCGACCCTCGTGGACTACTGGCTGGACGTGGATAACAAGTGGCGGCCGACGGGCCTGCAGCTGCCCGACTCGCGGGTACTGGGCACCGATCCGCTGCTGAACCTGCTCGCCGTCGATACCCGAGGCGCCGCCGCGGTCGCCGTGCCCGACGCGGATCTCGCCCCGGGCCTGATCCGCTCGTTTGTCATGGCAGGGCAGGCGACCTGGACCGGCAAAAAATGGATCACCGACCTCACACTAGGCAGGACACTATGAGCGAAACCCCGGCCGAGGCACCCGTCACGCCCGAACCCTCACAGCTTGAAACCGTCGCCCGGCTCGCCGCCGAGGCCGTCGTGCGGGCGCTGCCCGATCCGACCTCACAGGACGCCCGTATCGCCGCCGTCGAGGATCAGGCGAAACAGATCCTGCAGCTGCTCACCGCAGCGGCAGGCCCCGAGGGCAACGCCGCCAAGCTCGCGGCCCGGCTCGCCGAGGTCGAGGCCGCCGTCGCCGCCCTCGCCGCGGCCGTGCCCAAACCGAACCACGAGCAGCAGCTGCTGATCGATGATCTGCGGCTCAAAGTCGCCAAACTCGAAAGGAACAACCATGCCGCTCGTTAATGGCCTGCTCTCAGATTTCGGCCTGATCCCGCTGGCCGACAATATGCCCGTGCTGCAGTTCCGTGCATCCTCGGCCGGTGTCTCTGATCTGAACGTGCTCGCAGCCTCGGCCCCGGTCGAGGTAGTCCCGGCCGGTAATGGGTTTTTCGAGGTCGATCTCGTCTCAACCGACGCGATCGCCCCGGGCGGGATCTTCTACACCGTGACCGTGCAGTACCGCGAGGACGGCACCCGCAACGTCAAGCGCGAGCAGCTCCCGTGGCGCCTCACCGTGCCCGAGGAGGGCGGCGCCCTCGCCGACCTGCTCGCCGTCCCGAGCAACCCCGCCGCCGTGTGGGTAGGAACCGAACCACCCCTCAACCCCGAACCCGGTACTTGGTGGTATGACCCCGAAACCGGCGAACTCACCGAATGGAGCGCTGAATAATGCCCTGGATCAGTAAAGCGAACCTCAAAGGCGCCGACGGCCTGAACGCCACGGGCGCCGCCGAGGACGACGCAGCGATCGCCGCGTTTATGGCGGCACCCGGCAGCGCCACGGCCGCGCAGCTGCGCAAGACGATCACCGCACGCGCCAACACGTTTGTGATCATCGGCTCATCCCTGGAAGAACAGAACGGGATGGGCGCCGCGACCCTGGACGCCTCGGGCGGCAGCACGCTACGTGCCCGCGGCTGGTTTCACTGGTTCCGAGCTTTCGTCAACGGCGCCGCGACCCTGGTTTATAACGCCGGTGTCGGCGGGAACCGCTACGATCAGATGCTCGCCCGGTTCGACGCCGACGTGCTCACCCACGAATCCGACTGGGTAGGCATCGGATCGCCGACCAACGATGTCACGGCCGGGCGCACGGTCGAGCAGATCACCGCGGATCTCAACGCGATGCTCGACAAGTCGATCAACGCGGGCCGCCGCGTGGTAGTCCACCTGATCCCGCCGCGTGACTCGTTCACCACCGCAGCCAAGCGTGAAGTCGTCGCCAAGGTCAATGCCTACATCGCCGATCTCGCGTTCACCCGCCGAGGCGTGATCCCCGTGGACATCTGGACACCCCTCGCCGACCCGGCAACCGGTGCCATGATGCCCGGGATGTCGATCGACGGCACGCACTACTCGATCGGCGGCGCGGCCCGGCTGGGCAAGGCCACGGCCGACGCGCTGCGCAACCACCTGGTTCCCCGCCCGCCGCGGAACACGAGCAGCGTCGATCCGCTCTCGGTCCTCGCTAACCCGCAGTTCCTCACCAGCGGCGCAGGCTGGACCGCGCTTAGCGGCTCGACCGTGACCTACGAGACGGCGGCCGAGGGGCACGGGAACAAGTGCAAGGTCGCCGTCACCGGCAACACGTCGGCCTCGGCAACCCGAGGCGTCACCACCACCGAGCTGCTCTCGGCCGGGCGGTTCGCCGTCGGCGACATCGTGCAGGCATCGGTGCGCGTGAAGTGGTCAAACCTCGTCCCGCTGGACATCGGCACGACGACCGACTGCGCCCCGCAGTTCCTGCTGCGGCACAAGACCGGGGCGGCCGTGACCTACACCGCGCAGGCGCTCTACTCGGCACAGTCCGAATGGCTCGCCCAAAACCCGGGGATGCCGACCTCGGGCGAGGTCCTGCTCACGTCGTGGCGCTCGACCGTCGGGCCGACAATCGACGCGTTCGACGTGATCCTCGGCTGGCGAGGCGCCGCCTCGGTCAACCTGGAATTTGAACACCTCGCGTTCTACAAGGCCGCGTAACCACACAAGAGAGGCAACACCATGACACACCCAGAAATCGAAGAATTCCTAATCACCGCACCGGGCGTGAAGATGAACCCCGACGGCCGGTTCGGCCTGCAGTGCCCCGACGTGATCGACCATTTCGCGCAGGTACTCACCGGCATTCCCTGGCAGCAGTCCGTCGGTGGCGTGCAGGGCGCCAACCAGCTGCTCGACGTGGTGCCCGACAAGTTTTGGATCCGCATTGACAACAACCCGAACGACCCGGGGCAGCTGCCGCAGCGCGGCGATTTCCTCGTGTACGCGGGCGATCAGTCCAACCCGTGGGGGCACGTATGCGCGGCACTGGAAACCTCGGTCAGCGGCGCGAAAGTCCTGCAGCAGGACGGGTTCGCGGCACCGCACCAGTTCGTGGACGGCGCGTGGTACTCAGCCAAGCCTGCACACGAGGCATGGCTCGGGTACAACCAGACGGGCACCGGCCCGCTGCTGGGCTGGCTGCGGCTGCGCGAGGAACACATCATCGACACCGGAGCGGCTGCCCGCCTCGGCACCGGCTCGACCCGGCAGTGCATCGTCGAGGCAGGCGACACGATGGGCCTGATCGCGCTGCAGTTCGGCGTGGACGTGCACGCACTGATCGCCGCCAACCCGCAGGTCACCAACCCCGACGTGATCCAGCCGGGGCAAGTCCTGAACCTGCCGTAGCGCTGTGCTGCTCACTGCTCACGGTGACCGCCTGGACGTCTGCTGCCGCGAGCGTATGGCTCGCGGCGCAGGCTTTCCTCGCCGGTTCGCTGCTGCTCGACATCCTAGAAAGGCTCTCAAATGGGTAACCTCACACCGACGGAAAAGGTGCAGGCAGGCGGGTACGCAGGCGCCGCCGCGATCCTCGTGCTCTACCTGCTCGACCCGGCAGGGAACATGCCACCACTCGTCGCCGCGGCGATCACACTGCTGATCGGCGGCCTCGGCGCGTGGCTCAAAACAGAGGGCACCGGCTGGCTGTCCCTGCTGCGGCGCAAGCGCGGCGATCATGCGGCATGACATCGCTGCCCGGGTGCGCTGGATACGGGAACCGAGGGCGATCAACGCCGCGCAGTTCCTCGCCTACATCATGGCGGGCTGCGCGGGCCTGCTCGCCGCAGCAGGCGGTGTGCCAACCCTGCTCACGGGCACGATCGGCCCCGTGATGTCCGTGGCCGTCGGTAGCGTCCTGGGCCTCGGCGGTGCCGTCGGCGCCCTGGCAGTGCTGACCGGGCACTGGTGGGCCGAACGGGTCGCCCTGCTGATCGTGGGCACCGGCTGGGTAATGCTGCTGCCCGCATCGCTCTATTACGCCTCACTCGGCAAATCCTCGGCCGTATGGCTGATCGTCGCCCTAGTGATCACCGCGATCGCCGACATCTTCAAGCGTTACCGCCGCATCGACTGGGCCTATCTGGACCCGACGAAATGAACGTGACACCGGAACTAATCACGGCGATCCTCGGTGTCGGCGGCCTCGGCGTGGCGCTGCCGAAGATCATCGACGGGCTGCGGGCGTGGCGCTCGGGCCGGGCCGACGAGGAAAAGGTGAACAACCAGTCGCTGATCAAGCGGCTGATCGAGGCCGAGGGCCGGGCAGAGCGTGAGGCAGTATTCAGGCGGGCGATCGAGGAATACGCGGCAGCGCTGCGCGTGCTGCTCGTGCAGCTCGGGCATCCCGCCGACAAGCTGCCCCCGTGGCCGGTGCGCAAAGTGGAGGGCGCACCGACCCGACACGATCGACTGTAGGAAACCTACGGGCGCAGGCCGGCATTTTGCCATAGCAAAACCCCTAGAAATCAAGGATCTCGACGAGCGGGCACCGCGCCCGTTTGTCGAGATCCTACAAACAGTTAAGAGGGCCGTTCAAATGGTCACGAGTCACATAAAAAGTGTGTTAGCTTTAGCTCATGATCTACACAGAAAAGGTGTTGACCGAACGGGTCGCCGAGGCGATGCGGGAACGCAACATGACGCAGGGGCAGCTAGCGGAGATCCTCGGGATCTCGCAACAGCACGTCTCCAACCGGCTGCTCGGCCGGAATCGTTTCACCATCGCCGAACTCGCGGCGATGTCAAACCATTTCAACTGCACGCCCGGCGAGCTGCTCGCGGCCGACGTGCTATTCACAGGGGGCCTCTAATGACCGACAACGACAACACCACCAACCACCGCCCGGGCGACCCGTACCGGCAGCAGCTCGAAATGATCGAGGCGCTGCCCTGCGGCCCCGATCGCGAGAAAATGCTGCGGCTGCTGCTCGCCGATGCCTGGACTGAGGGCTGGGAAACCGCCTACAACGAGGGCGGGATCGATAGTAACCCGTACATGACCGGCCGCGAGATCCGCACCCGCAACGAGCAGATCAAGGCCGATCACGACGCATACGTCATGGCGAAGATCACCGGCTCACGAGGCGCAACTGCGCACCGCAGCTGGACCGACGCCGAGGGCGCGGCCGAGGTAACAGGCAACTATGCCCGCTGCGGCGAGTGGATCATGCCCGAGAACACCGTCTGCGGCCGAACCGTAGAGCATGGCGAGTGCCCGGTGCACGGCGAGGTCGGCCCGTGAGCGCCGCTGAACGCCTCGCGGCAGCCTGGGCGGCCCTCGCTGCCTGGGAAGCGCGGATCGGGCGCAGGAGGGGGCAGCAGTGAGCGTAGAGAGCCTAGCGATCGTCCTGCATCACTCGGCGGCCTCGGGCACCGACAAGCTCGTCCTCGTCGGTATCGCCAACCACGACGGCGACGGCGGTGCATGGCCTGCTGTATCGACCCTGGCACGCTATGCCAACGTAGACCCGCGATCGGTCAAGCGGTCGCTGCAGAAGCTTATCGACCTCGGCGAGGTCGCCCGGGAGATCCAAGGCGGCGGAACCCGCAACATGAGCGACTACACCCGGCCGAATCGTTACGAGATCCTCGTCAAGTGCCCGCCCGATTGTGATCGGACCACCGCACACCGGACGAGCGCTAACCGGGTGACGCCCACGTCACCGGGTGACGCCCACGTCACCCCCCCCAGTGACGCCCACGTCACCCCCCCGGTGACGCCCACGTCACCCAAACCATCACTAAACCACCCCTCTAACTCTGATGAATCCAGTTTCATAAGTACCTCACCAGAGAGCGGCGAACGTTGTTTCGCCTGTGGAAAAGTCGAGCCGCTGCGGGGCCGCTATTGCATCCCCTGCAGATCCTCGGGCCGTGATAACCCGATGATCAACTGCTGGAAGCACACCGAGGGCTGCGAAGTCGTCGGCAAGCGGCAGTATCCCGGGCAGGACTACATCAAGTGCAGGGATCACCGATGATCATCGAGCAGGAACACCTGCAGGCACTGTTCGACGAGAACGAGATCATCATCGCCGAGGCCGAGGCGAACAACCAGCGCAATACCGCGATCGCATACCACGCGCAGCAGCTCGTGATCCAACGGTTCAACCGATCGCCCGACATATCCGAAACGATGGACATATTCACCGACGCACCGAACAAGCCTG
>Ga0307405_10000386_pt1 | contig 16501 bp, 13 predicted proteins | sample 322Cmetagenome_2_FD_203311 | JGI IMG/M metagenome (GOLD analysis project Ga0307405, IMG submission 203311) | Maize rhizosphere microbial communities from greenhouse at UC Davis, California, United States - 322HYB-C-1 | ecosystem: Host-associated > Plants > Roots > Rhizosphere > Soil | place...
TGACCTCGGTATTCGTGACCCACGACCAGGAAGAGGCCATGGAAGTCGCCGACCGGATCGTGGTGATGAACAAAGGCGTGATCGAGCAGATCGGCTCACCGGGCGATGTGTACGAGAATCCGGCCAGCGATTTTGTCTATCACTTCCTGGGCGACTCGAACCGTCTGCATCTCGGGGAGGACCGGCATGTGCTGTTCCGTCCGCATGAAGTGTCGCTGTCGCGCTCGGAACTGGAAGACCACCACGCCGCCGAAGTGCGCGACATTCGCCCGCTCGGCGCGACCACGCGGGTGACGTTGAAGGTCGAAGGCCAGAGCGAACTGATCGAGGCCGAAGTGGTGAAGGACCACGACAGCCTGGTTGGGTTGGCGAAGGGCGAGACGCTGTTCTTCAAGCCGAAGGTCTGGCAGAAAGTCGCCAACCTTTAAGATCAAGAACATCGCGAGCAAGCTCGCTCCCACAGGGGAATTTGTGTATGGCGCAGATCAACTGTGGGAGCGAGCCTGCTCGCGAAGGTCTCCTCACGGACAGCCCGGCCTGAATCTGAATAACACCCGCTTGGCCTTGCTTCGATTCGTTCTACTGAAAGGTCTTTGTGGTCCCCAACACTACCTAGACTCTGACAAGCCAGGAGGCAAGTGAGAGTCCATGACGGATCGGTGTTATTTCTCCTGGCGCCCTGATGCCAAGGAGAGAAGCATGAGAACGGAAGTCAGTCGGCGCGGCCCGTTGGGCTGTGCATTGATAAGCGTCTTGTTGAGCCCGCACGTCAGCGCCACCCCCTCGTTGTCCCCCCAGATCCCCTTCGATGCAAGCTTTACCGAACCGGCTACCCTGTCTAGCCTGCAAGCCAATTTCGATGAACTGTCATGGCAGACGTTCATCGCGCTGAACTGGCCGGCCCTGGACGATGGCAAGCCGAATACCGGCGTCACCATCGGCAAGCAGGATGGTGCGACGGTGTGGGAGAGCTGGAAAGAGAGCTACCAGATCTTCCGGGCGAAGGGACAAACGCCGCTGCCGTGGGATGCACCGGCGACCCTGCCAGAAGCCTGTAAAGCGCTCAAGCCGGGCCGCTTGCTGCAACAAATGGGCAAGGTGCCCGATGTGCTGGACGAATTTATCCAGCCCTTCGAGAGCGGTCCGCTGGTGGATCAGAACGGCGTTTATACGCGCAACGAAATTGTGATCAACCAATCGATGTTCGATGGGATCGTCAGTAACGGCTTGTATAGCATCGAAGGCCAGCAGAAGTTTTTTGCCTCTAATCCCAACAACACCGTGGCTTTCAGCTGTAGCTCCGCCGACAAGAAAGAGGTCGGTGCGGTGATGGTGAAAGCCTCGTGGAAAGTGCTGGGCCCCAACGACAGCCGGCAGGATTTCCACACCGTTGACGCGCTGGTCTACACGCCGGGTAACAGCGACCCGGGCAAGGGGCCGATCGTTGAGGAATCGTGCGTCTCCGAGCCGGTCGGGTTGGTGGGGTTGCACATGGTCCACAAGACCGCCAGCGCGGCGCAATGGGTTTGGTCGACCTTCGAACATGTGAAGAATGTGCCGGAAAAAACCACGCCGGTTACCCAGCGGGCGGGGCCCTATCTCTTCTACAACGCTGACAGTCAAAGCGCGATCAACCAGCCGCCGCCACGACCGTGGAACCCGGCGGTCAAAGCGACACCCTCGCAGATTGTTCGGGAAGTGCCGCTGACCGAGGCGACCAAAACCTTGAACGCCACCTACCAAGCCCTGTTGCGTACGGCCAACCCGCAGAGTGTGTGGGCGAACTATCAGTTGATCAGCACGCAGTGGCCGTCCGACCCGCCGAACGACTGCCAAGTATCGGCCGCCAATCCGCTAGGCAGCCCCGCGCCTTCGTTCCTGGCCAACGCCACGCTGGAAACCTATATCCAGGGCACCGTGCCCCAGGCGTCCTCCAGTTGCATGGCGTGCCACGGCAACGCCGCGACTCATGTCACCGAGTCCCCGCGCACCAGCTTCGCGGACTTCACCTATTTGCTCGAACGCGCACAGTCCACGAGTGGACAAGGAGCCAAGCAATGAGCACTGATCTGGTTAATTTCATAGGCCTGTCGTCGGCCCTGATTGGTATCTCGACCGAGCATCTGGCACCGACGATCGACCCGGTCGGTTTGCCGCCGATCTTTCTCGACTATGTCTGTGCGCGAGTCCCTCCCGAGGCGCTCAACGCGTTGTTGTCCCAATACGCCACCCTGGCGGCGGACCATGTACCGCCGGACGAAATCGCCCGTCAAGTGCTGGCCGTTCCCGGGCAGCAGAAGGTTCCAGACGCTGTGCTGGTTGCGCGTTCGATCATGAAGCTGTGGCTGTTGGGCGTTTGGTACCCGCCTTTTGCGGGGCCAAAGTTCGACGGTTCGGCGGTGGTGTCTGACCAAGCCTATATCTATAGCTGGGCCTGGAAGATTGCCCAGGCTCATCCGATGGGCTACAGCGAATCGTTCTTCGGTTACTGGAACAGCACGCCCCCCAGCCTTGAAGCGTTGACCGGCGTATCCGCCAATGGACAGCAAGGAGCGTTGTCATGAGTAGCGAACAAGCAGAAGTGGTGATTGTTGGCGCAGGTTTGGCCGGTAGCATCATCGCTTATCAGTTGGGCATGGCTGGAATCGATGTGCTGGTACTCGAGTCTGGGCCGGAGATACCGGCCAATCGTTCGCAGTACCTGGAGCGCTTCTACACGTCGACCTTGAAAACCCCGGAATCTCCCTACCCCCCGGTGACCAGCCTGGATCCGAGACGTGACCCGGCCGGCCAGAACGCGCCGCGAGCCACCATCGCCGACTTGATCCTGGGCTGGGACGATCCGAAGATCAGCTATCTGGTGCAAAAGGGGCCACTGCCATTTACCAGCACCTATGAACGCGTAGGCGGCGGCACGACCTGGCATTGGGTGGGAACATGCCTGCGCATGGTGCCGAACGATTTCCGCTTGAAGACCTTTTACGGCGTCGGTGTGGACTGGCCTATCGGCTACGACGATCTGCAGAGCGCCTACTGCCGGGCCGAGGCTGAAATCGGCGTGTCGGCCAACGTGGCCGACCAGGCCTATCTGGGCATGACTTTTCCTGAAGGTTATGCCTTCCCGATGCACAGCATTCCGCTGTCGCTGGTCGATGGAAGCTTTGTCACCGCCGTCACGGGGACGACGTTCGATAGCTTACCGCTGGTGGTCAGCCCGACGCCGGCCGGGCGCAACTCCCAGCCTTATGCCGGCCGCCGGGTCTGCGCCGGGAACACCAACTGCACGCCGATCTGTCCGATCCAGGCCAAGTACGACGCCACTGTGACCATGAACAAAGCCTTGGCCACTGGCAAGGTCCGAGTGCTTTATCGGACCGTGGCCAGCAAGGTAACCGTCGGCGCCGACAGCAACGTCAATGGTATCGAGTTCATGCAGTATCAGTTGGCGGACGGTCCCCAGACCGGAACAGGCGTGGCCGTTGCACAGCGTTACGTGATTGCCGCCCACGCGATCGAAACACCGAAACTGTTATTGAATTCAGGCGTGGCCAACAGCAGCGGGCAAGTGGGGCGCAGTCTGGCTGACCATCCCATTTATCTGGCCTGGGGGCTGATGCCTGAGGGCAAGACGATCTTCCCCTATCGGGGTCCGGTGTCCACCGCCGGCATCGAGAGCTTGCGCGACGGGGCCTTTCGCAGCGATCGGGCAGCGTGGCGTATAGAAATCGGCAACGAGGGTTGGAACTGGCCGGTCGGCGATCCATACGCCACTGTGGCCGACTTTATCGATGGGGTGAACAACGGTGGCGCCAACCCGAGCAATACGTTGCTGTCCGGAACGGCGCTGGTGCGCAAGCTCAACGACGTCTTCGTCCGCCAGTTCCGAATCGGCTTCCTGGTCGAGCAGGTCGAGGACGATCCCGACAATGCCGATTGCTTCATCAAGCCATCGACTGAATTCAACGACCGACTCGGCATTCCCCGGCCGGAAATCCACTACGACCTTTCCGATTACACCAAGAAAGGGTTCCAAAAGGCGAAGGTGCTAGCCAGCCATATCATCAAGGACTTGCTGGGCGCGCAGGAACTGACGCACACGATTGGACCGGGATACTTCGATTACGAGAAGGAGCATTACAGCTTCCAAGGCGCCGGCCACCTGATGGGCACCTATCGCATGGGCGACGACCCCGCCAAATCGGTGGTGGACAAATACCAGCGCAGCTGGGACCACAAGAACCTGTTCCTGGTGGGCGATGGTGTCTTTCCGAGTACCGGTACCTCGAACCCGAGCCTGACAATCGCCGCGCTGTCGTTCCAGGCCGGGGATACGCTGGCCAACGACCTGCGAGCGGTGACGATGCAGGTCCAGTCCAACGTCGCCTGGCAGGGTACCGGCGTGCAGCTCAACGCCCAGGTTCCCCGGATGGTTCGTTACGTCAGTGGAAAATGGCAGGCCAGCCGGGAAGGGGGCATGGTCGATGGAAACGGTGGTTCGCGGCACATCGCCTATTCCAGCTATACGTTGCCCAACGCCGCTGAAGGCGCCTTGATCGGGCGCGTGGGAGACGGCGGGAAACCCTTCCTGATCGGCGATCTGGCACAGCTTCCGGTGAGCGAACCGGGCGAGTTACAGCTGTGCATCAACGATGACTTGACGGGGCAGCACGGCGCCGGCCTGACCGACAACATCGGCGCACTGACGATTCGGATCGAGTTCGGTACGGTGTGATACCCGGGCGGCAACGGTGCGTGGTTGTTGCCGCCCGGTTTTTCAAGCGGTTGAGCGTGGGTTGCGCAGCGCCACCGGACCTGCGCGCTCCTCGATCGCCCGCTTCAGATCGTCTCTGAGCCCCAGCAAAAAACCTGCTTCGACCACGACGAACAACGGCCCGACAATCAACCCGGTGAGGTCATCGACGAACGCCGGCTTGCGCCCTTCGTAATAGTGGCCGACGAACTGGATCACCCAGCCCACCACAAACATGCCCAGGCCGCTGGCCAGCCATATCGCCGTGCTTTGCGCGGCGAGCACCTGGCCCAGCCAGACGGCAAGCCCCAACAGCACGGTCATCAGCACACCCAGGCGCAATTCCAGGCGCAGGTAGAACCAGGCACTGGCCGCTGCCACCAGTAGCGCGGGCGAAATCAAAATCGCGCCAACCGGCCATCCCGGCCGTGACAACAGCACGGCGACGGCAACGAAAATCAGCGGAATACCGATGAAGTGGCTGGCGATGTTGCGTGGGTCGCGGTGATAGGCCGCGTATTGACTGAGATGATCGATGAGGCTTTTCATTGTTGTTCCTCCTGAGGTGATGCCCGCATGATGCCCAGGTTCCACCAGGCGCTCTGTCAGCTAGCCGACACTTGTCCCGGAGTTTCCATGAACACTCATCCCTGGCACGCGCATTTGATGGCCGGGCACTGGTACAGCCATCTGCCTGCCGAATTACAGAATAGTCTGCTGGAGATGTCGCGGCTGCGTCGCCTGTCGCCCGGTCAGCGGTTGTTCAAGCGTGGCGATCCGCCGTGTGGCGTATACGCTGTGCTCGAAGGGGCGGTGCGGATCGGCGCCGTCAGTGAGCAGGGCAAGGAAGCGCTGCTGAGCGTCGTGGAGCCACCCTATTGGTTCGGCGAAATCAGCCTGTTCGATGGCCAGCCACGTACCCATGACGCGGAAGGGGCAGGGCAATGCACATTGTTGCATGTGCCTCAGGCCGGGCTGTTGGCCTTTCTCGAAGAACAGCCTGGTTATTGGCGGCACCTGGCCTTGTTGATGAGCCACAAGTTGCGCCTGGCCTTTGTCAATCTTGAACAGCTGAGCCTGATGCCTGCCCCGGCCCGCGTGGTCCATCGCTTGCTGATGATCGCCGAAGGCTACGGCGAAATCGAACCGGCGCGCCGAGTCCTGCAGCTGCCCCAGGAGCAGTTGGCGTTGATGCTTTCCCTGTCGCGCCAAACCACCAACCAGATTCTCAAGGATCTGCAGGGGCAGGGGATTCTTCAGCTTGGTTATGGCGAGATCGAAATCCTCGATATCGAGCGGTTGCGGCGGCTGGCTTCTACCTGAAGCCGACCACTTCTACGGATCGTAATTGCGCTACACTCGGCTAAATTGAATTATATATAGTGCATTTTGTTATTTTGGTTATTTTTGCACTGTATACGATGCGGAGTTGGTCTATGGAAACCCTCGGTGCGTTGATCAGGCGATTGCGCAAGGAACACCGTCTTTCCCAGCAGGCATTAGCTGCGCAGTACGGCATGAGCCGCGCGACGATTTCCGGGATCGAAAACAATACTATTGCTGAAGTCGGCATTCGTAAGGTCGAAGCCATTCTCAACGGTTTCGGCTATGAGTTGACAGCGATTGCCCGTCCGGCGAGGCGCCCGACGCTCGACACACTGAAAAAGGACTCTTTCCATGACTGATGAACAAGGTCTGGACAGGTTGCAGGTCACCGTCAGCGAAGCGGCTATCGGCGTCCTTGGGCGAGGCCAACAGCGCAGCGATTCAGTGTTCACTTATGCGCCTGACGCGGATGAGGAACATTCGGTTTCGCTGACCATGCCAGCGCGTCTTGAAAGCTATAGCTGGGAGCCCGGCGTACCACCGATTTTTGAAATGAACCTGCCGGAAGGCGCCTTGCGTGACGAGCTGGTGCGCCGTTTTAGTAAAGCGGTGCGGGGCTTTGACGACTTCGCCATGCTTGCCGTCGTGGGACCTCATCAGCTGGGCCGGGTGGGTATTGGTCGTTTGCATACCGAGGCCGGGCCGCCCGAAACCAGTTTGGCGGACTTGTTGGTGCACGACGGGGCCGAGGGGTTGTTCGAGGATTTGCTGGACACCTACGGGCGATATTCGGGTGTTTCTGGGGTGCAACCCAAGGTGTTGGTACGCGACAGCGCATCCGCTGTTGATCGCTTGACTCATCGGGGTGCTACACATCTGGTCAAGGCGTTTCGCTCGGACGAGTTCCCCGAGTTGGCCGCCAATGAATTCTTTTGCATGCGGGCCGCGTTGCATGCGGGGCTTGAAGTGCCGGAATTCGAGTTGAGCGAGCGCGGAAAATTTTTGATCGTCAAGCGTTTTGATCTGCCACGCACTGGCGAATATCTGGGCTTTGAGGATTTTTGTGTGCTCAACGGCTCGCCATCGAAAGCCAAGTATGACGGTTCGTATGAAGGCGTGGCCCGGCAGGTCAAGGCGTTTGTTTCGCCTCATATGCTCAATCAGGCGCTGGAGTCCTTGTTTAAAATCGTGGCCCTCTCGGCCGGATTGAAGAATGGTGATGCGCACCTGAAAAATTTCGGGGTGCTTTATAACCACTGTGGCGCGGATGCATCTATCCGGCTCGCACCCGCCTACGACCTCGTCAGCACAGCGGTTTATATTCGTAACGACAACATGGCGCTCTTGTTAGGCGGCTCCAAAGCCTGGCCGAAATATAAAATGCTGGTGGGGTTTGGCCGCTCGGCCTGCAATCTGACGGAGAGGCGCTGCAAGGATTTGTTGGAGCAGGTTATTCATGGGATGGACCTTGCGTTGGCCGAGATGCGTCGCTACATGGACGCTAATCAAACGTTCAGAGCAACTGGCGAGGCGATGGGCGAGGCGTGGAAGGCTGGGCTTGCACGCAGCCTCAAACCTGACAACGGCTGACCTGGGCCATCGCGAGCAGGCTCGCTCCCACAGGTTCCATGGACGCCGCAGATCCAATGTGGGAGCGAGCTTGCTCGCGATGAGGCCGGCCCAGGTACTGCAGATCCCTAACGCAAGCCATCCCGAAACTGCCCCGGCGTCATACCGGTCCAGCGCTTGAAGGCGCGGCTGAAGCTGCTGGTGTCAGCAAAGCCCAGCAGATAACTGACCTCGCTCAATGAGCATTGCGGATCGCGCAGGTGTAGCAACGCCAGGTTTTCCCGGCATTCATTGAGCAGCGCGTCGAAGCGGCAACCTTCGTCGGCCAGATGCCGCTGCAGGCTGCGCAGGCTCAGGTGCATGGTCTGGGCTATGCGTTCGGCGCTGGGTTCGCCTTCGGGCAGTTGTGCTTCGATGGCGGCGCGGACCTTGCGCTCCCAGGTCAACGGCTGCAGCTGGGCGAGGGTGCGCTTGAGCACGGTTTCGTTGTGTTCGGCCAGCTCCGGGTTGGCGTCGTCCAGGTGACTGTCGAAATCGGCGAGGCTGAACTCCAGGCAATCGTGTCCGGCATCGAAGTGCACCGGTGAACGGAACACTTTGTGCCAAGGGGCGGGGTCTGCCGGCTCCGGTCGCCGCAGATAAACCGCCAGCGGGGCGTAATCGCGGCCGAGGCGGTTACGGCAGGTGCGCACGTAAATCGCGGCGAACGCGTCGATGGCTTCCAGGGCCGGCGGCGGACGTCCCGCCGGTACGTCGAGACTGAAGCGGTAGCGATCCTCGTCACGGCTCAGTTGCAGCGTCAGCGCATCGCTGACCACCGGGTGATAGCGCACGATCCGCTCGAACACTTCCCGCAGGCTGCCGCTGGCTACCAGGGCATAACCCAGCGCATGAAAGGTGGTGGGGCTGACAAAACGCGACACCCGCAGGCCGATCGCCGGATCACCGCTGGCCTGCACCGCGAGCGCCCACAGGCGCGTGGTGGCCGAGAGCGGATAACGGGCGTTCGGATCATCCATCCATTGTGGGTCCAGGCCCGCCTCCAGGCACAAGGCATGGCTGTCCAGGCCCAGAGCATCGAGCTGTTTGCGCAGGGCGCGGGTCCAGCTGGCGAGGGAGGTGGGTTCCGTCATGGCAATTGGCGCTTGCGGTCAACAGGTTGGCGTCTGCGGCTATCACCCTGTGAGGCAAGGCCCGGCAGGATTAGCTCATCGATAACAGAGGATTAAGCCATGCACGGCACTTGCGCAAGCCCCGAGCGATTGAATGCACAGCAGCGCTCCGCCCATATTCGCCAGGTGGTCCTGGCCCGGGGCGAAGAATTGCGCGAGCGCTATCCGATCCTGCGGCACCAGGATGCGCTGGGCGCGGGCATCCTGGCGTTCGCCCTGGCGGGGATGACCGGCTCGGCGCTGCTCTACATCAACGGCTATCTGGCCGGCTGGGCGTGCCTGCTGCTCAACGCCTTTTTTGCGTCGCTGACCCACGAGCTGGAACACGACCTGATCCACAGTATGTATTTTCGCAAGCAGCGCGTGCCGCACAACCTGATGATGGGCCTGGTCTGGCTGGCGCGGCCGAGCACCATCAATCCGTGGATTCGCCGCCACCTGCACCTTAATCATCACAAGGTTTCCGGCAGCGAGGCGGACCTGGAGGAGCGCGCGATCACCAACGGCGAGCCGTGGGGATTGGCGCGCTTGCTGATGGTTGGCGACAACGTGATGTCGGCGTTCATTCGCCTGCTGCGAGCCAGGACCTGGGCGCACAAGCGCAGCATCCTCAAGCGCACGCTGAAGGTGTATTTCCCGTTGGCGCTGTTGCATTGGGGCGCATGGTACGTGTTCCTCGGTTTCCATGGCGCCAACGCGGTTGCCGGGCTGCTCGGCACTTCCATCGACTGGTCGACCAGCACTCTGGCGACCCTGCACGTCATCGACATCGCGGCGGTGGTGATCATCGGCCCGAATGTGCTGCGCACCTTTTGCCTGCACTTCATCAGCTCGAACATGCATTACTACGGCGACATCGAGCCAGGCAACGTCATCCAGCAGACCCAGGTGTTGAACCCTTGGTGGCTGTGGCCATTGCAGGCATTCTGCTTCAATTTCGGCAGCAGCCACGGCATCCATCATTTCGTGGTGAAGGAGCCGTTCTACATTCGCCAGATGACGGTACCGGTGGCGCACAAGGTGATGCGGGAGATGGGCGTGCGCTTCAATGATTTCGGCACGTTTGGGCGGGCGAATCGGTTTGTGGGCAAGGAAGGCGTTGCGACGGAAGAGGCGAAGGCGGTTCAGGCCTAAGGGCAAAGAAAAGCCCTTGTGGCGAGGGAGCTTGCTCCCGCTGGGCTGCGCAGCAGCCCCAAGATCTTGCGGTCGCTGCGCACTGGCGCGCCAGCCCGGCCGAGCGGGAGCAAGCTCCCTCGCCACAGAGAATGAATCAAGGCACAAAACCGATCAGAACTGATAACTCACCGTAGCCGCCACGTTGCGCTCCTCGCCCATGTAGCAATAGCTCAGGCTGGCGCATGACGCGATGTAGGTCTCGTTGGTCAGGTTGTTCGCGTTCAGGCGCACATCCACGCCCTTCAAGCCGACCTTGCTCAGGTCATACCCCACCGAGGCATCGAACAGCGTGTACGACGGCACCTTCATGGTGTTTTCTGCGTCGGCCCAGCTGTAGCCGACATACCGCACGCCGCCGCCCAGCCGCAGGCCGTCGAGCGTGCCGCTGTCGAATTTGTAGTCTGCCCACACCGATGCCATGTGGCGTGGGGCCTGGGTCGGAGAGTTGCCTTTGTTTTCGATGATGTCGGTGGGCGTGCTCAGGGTGCTGACCATCGATTTCGAGTATTCGATGTCGGTGAAGGTGTAACTGCCCAGCACCTTGAACTGCTCGGTCAACTGCATGTGCGCTTCCAGTTCCAGGCCCTGGGAACGAACAGCGCCAACGGCGCGGTAGAAGTTTTCCTGGGGCAGCTTGGTCGCCAGGTTCTCTTGGTCGATGCGGAACAGCGAGGCAGTGTACAAGTCGTCGGTACCCGGCGGCTGATACTTCAGGCCCAGTTCCCACTGCTTGCCGTCGGTGGGCGGCAGCGGATTGCCGGCGCTGTCGGCGTAGGAGTTGGGGTTGAACGACTCCGAGTAGCTGATGTACGGCGCCAGGCCGTTGTCGAACAGGTACAGCGCCCCGACGCGACCGGTGAGTTTGGTGCGCTTGTCGTTGATCTCGGTGCCTTCCGGGCGACCGAATTCGGCGATGCGGTTCTCGTCCGAGGTCTCGACCCAATCCTGGCGCAGCCCCAGGGAGAAGCGCCACTTGTCCATCTCGATCAGGTCTTGCAGATAAACGCCGGTCTGCTCCAGGCGCCGCAAGTAGCTGGTGGGGCTGAAGTAGCTGATCGCCGAATTGCCATAGACCGGGTCGAAGGCGTTGATCGGCGCGAGGCTGCCGCTGGTCCAGTCGACCACGGTCTTGCGCCGCTGATAGTCGGCGCCCATCAGCACGGTGTGTTTGGTGGCGCCGGTGAAGAATTCCGCCTGGAGCATGTTATCGACGATGAAGGCGTGGAGCTTTTCTTCCGCGCCGGTGTAATAGCGGTTCAGCTCGTTGCTGGTCGGCGTGGTCCAGTCATAGGCATAGACCTGGTCGTTGCTGACGTCCGAATCCAGGTAGCGGAAGTTCTGCCGGGCGGTGAAGACGTCGTTGAAGCGGTGTTCGAACTGATAGCCGAACGACTGCTGGTCACGTTCGTAGCCGTCGACGCCAGGCTCGCCTTCGAAGAAGTTCTCCGAAATCCTCCGGCCGTTGCGCTTGTGCAAGGTGCCGTTCGCCGGCATGCCGCCGTGGTAGCCGCCGTCGGGGTCATGCTGCAGGTAGGCTTGCAAAGTCAGCGAGGTGTCTTCGCTAAAGTCGATGCTCACCGTGGGCGCGAGGGCGAAGCGCTTTTCCTTGTTGTGGTCAAATTGCGTGTCGGACGTATCGGCCAGGCCGACCAGGCGGTAGGCGATGCGCTTGTCGTCATCCACCGGGCCGCTGAAGTCGAAACCCATGCCACGTTGGCCTTGGGTACCGACGGTGGCCTGGATCTGGTGATAGGCCTCGTACAGCGGTTTTTTGCTGGTGAGCGCCACCAGGCCACCCGGCGAGCTGCGGCCATAGAGCACCGAGGACGGACCCTTGAGAATGTCTACCCGCTCGAGGAAATACGGATCGACCTGAATCGAGCTGTAGGTGCCGCTGTCACCCATCGACTTCAGACCGTCCAGGTAGATGTTATCCACCGAGCCATCGTTGAAGCCTCGCATCGCCACGTAGTCGTAGCGGTGGGTCGCGCCATAGGGGTTGGTCAGCACGCCAGGGGTATAGCGCATGGCCTGGGACACGGTTTGCGCGCCCTGGTCGTCCATTTGCTCGCGCGTGACCACCGATACGCTTTGCGACGTTTCCCGCAGGGCGGTACTGGTCTTGGTCGCCACCTGGCTGTGGGTGGCGTTGTAGCCTTCCATGCTGCCCAGAGCGTTACCCAGTGCGAAGCCTTTGACGTCGGTGGTCGGCAACGCCAGCGTACTTTCGGGGGCTGCGGTTTGCAGCACATAGCTGCCGCTATCCTGGCTGACGGCAACCAGCCCGGAGCCGCTGAGCAACTGCTGCAGGGCCTGGTCCGCCGAATATTCGCCTTTCAGTCCCGGGGATTGGACGCCGCTGGTTTGCCCGGGGGTGCTTGCCAGGGTGATGCCGGCCTGGCGGGCGAACTGGTTGAGCACCTCGCTCAACGGGCCGGCGGCTATGTTGTAGCTCTGGCGGCCGGCGATCGCGCCATCCTGCGCCGCGACAGCGGACATCGGTAGGGCGCCGACACCGAGCGCGGTGCTCAACAGCGCGGCGCGGATGGCCTGGCGCAGCAGGCCGGTAGGCGAGGAACAGCCGAGGGAAGTCTTGAGAGTCACGCGCTCAGTCATTGTAGGTTTCCGTTGGAGTCGCTGGAGGCAGATAAGCGTTGCTTACTGTCCTAGCCGGACGCCCGCGCAAAACCCGCCAAAAAAAATCAGGCCGTACGTTCCACCGTGATCCACCAGCGGGTTCGGTAGTGTATTTGCACCGGGAGCGTGTGCGGCAGGACGGCCAGCAGCTTGTCGGTGTCTTCCAGGCGGAAGACGCCTGACAAGCGCAAATCGGCGATCGGGGCGGCGCATTTCAGGTAGCCCCGACGGTAACGTCCTACCTCGTTGAGGAAGTCTTCCAGGCGCATGTTACGTGTGACGATCAAGCCGTCCGCCCAGGCGCCGGCGTCCATGTCCAAGGGGGGCGCGAGCGTCGCGGTGGATGCGCTGATCAGGTAGCTCTGTCCGGCTTCGACCTGGATCGGGGCGCCGTCGCTGCCGACATGCGAGCGAATGGCGACGTGTCCGCTGGTGACACTCAGGCGCGTGCAGTCGTGGTCCTGGCGCACGACGAAACGGCCCTCCAGCCCCTCGAACAAGCCGTGTCGGCTTTTTACCAGCAATGGGCGCCGGGGATCGCGACCGCAGGTGAGCATGATTTCGCCGCGCGTCAACGTGATCAGGCGTTGTGAGGCCGTGTAATCCAGGTCGGCAGCGCTGTTGGTATTAAGCTCCAGCCGCGTGCCGTCTGGCAGCTGGAAACCGCGACGTTCACCGGTGGCTGTGACGAAATCGGCACTCCACGGCTGCCAGCCCAGGTCCTTGCCCAGCCAGGCGGCGCAGCCCACTACCGCAATGCCGGACAACAACTTCAGGGCCTGGCGTCGGCCGAGGCGCTGGGCACTGGTCTCCAGGGTGTCGAGGGCAGTACGGGCGCCGGGTACCGCCCGCAGGCTGGAAGTCAGTTCGCTGTGCAGCGATTGCACCCGTTGCCACGCCAGTTCGTGGTCATGGTGAGCGATGCGCCAGGCCTCGCACTGTTGGCGCAGGACCGGATTGGCGGCATGGTTGCGCAGGCGCAGCAACCAGTGGATCGCTTGCTTGACCACTTGCTGTGATGGGCCTCGGCCCGAAGGCTGGTCCATCGGTTCAATCTTCATAGCGCAGCACATAGCAGTGATACAACGCGTCGGCAACGTAGCGTTCCACCGAGCGCAGGGAAATGCCCATCTGTTCGGCAATCTGCTTGTAGGTCAGGCCTTCGCACTGGGCCAGCAGGAACGCCTTGCGCACTTTGGGCTTGAGGCCTTCGAGCATCCGGGCGATGGCCTCCAGCAGCTCCAGGATCAATGCCTGGGCTTCGGCGCCGGGCGTTTGCGCTTCCGGCAGGTGCGCGATGGTCTCAAGGTAGGCGCGTTCGATTTCCGCTCGGCGCCAATGGTCAATCACCAAGCCCTGGGCGATGGTGCGCAGGAAGGCGCGTGGCGCCTTGAGTTCCAGGCGTTCGGTGCGTTGCAGCAGGCGCACGAAGGTGTCCTGGGCCAGGTCCGCCGCATCGGCGGCATTGCCCAATCGGTTGCGCAGCCATGTGTGGAGCCAGCCGTGATGGCTGCTGTAGAGCGCCTGTACTGCAAACTGGGGGGATGACATGAACGCGACGGCCTGGAGTCACAAATGATAATAGGTCGCATTGTCATCAGCGCGGGTCAATTTTGCAACCACCATTCATTCGCCTGCGGCCGTCACGGGACGCCGATCAAGCCGTTCCGTCGGACAATCGAACAACGGCCTAATTTTTTGTAGGCATTGGCCGACAGAGTGATATAGGTGCACCAAAATGGAGCGAATCCAATATCGCGCCCACCGGTTACATGGCAGTTGCACTCCACTTCCTGCATAAGAAGCCCACCCATGAATCTCAAGTTCAGTCACAAAATCCTCCTGGCCGCCTCTGGTGTGGTGGTCCTGGCTTTTGCCCTGTTCACGCTCTACAACGATTACCTGCAGCGCAACACCATCGGTCGAAGCCTGGAGTCGTCCATCGAGCAATCCGGCGACCTGACAGCCAGCAGCGTCCAGAACTGGATGAGCGGCCGTGTGCTGGTGTTGGAGAACCTGGCGCAGAACATTGCGCACCAGGGCGCCGGGGCTGATTTGCCGGGGCTCGTCGACCAGCCGGCATTGACCTCGAATTTCCAGTTCACTTATGTCGGCCAGAACACCGGCGTTTTCACCCAGCGGCCTGACGCCAAGATGCCCGACGGCTACGACCCGCGTCAGCGCCCTTGGTACAAGCAGGCGGTCGCCGCGGATAAAACCATGTTGACTCCGCCCTACATGGCAGCCGTCGGCGGGCTGGTGGTAACCATTGCCCTGCCGGTCAAGCACAACGGCGAACTGCTCGGTGTGGTGGGTGGCGACCTGAGCCTGGAAACCCTGGTGAAGATCATCAACTCGGTGGATTTCGGTGGCATTGGCCATGCATTCCTGGTCAGCGGTGACGGGCAGGTGATCGTCAGCCCGGACAAAGAGCAGGTGATGAAAAACCTCAAGGACATCTACCCAGGCACGCCGGTGCGCATCGGCAAAGGTATTCAGGAAGTCGAGCTGAACGGAGAAGACCGCATCCTTTCGTTTACTCCGGTGGCAGGCTTGCCGAATGCCGAGTGGTATATCGGCCTGTCGATCGACAAAGCCAAGGCCTACGCGCCGCTGAGCCATTTCCGTACGTCTGCGTTGATTGCGATGTTCGTCGCGGTGGCGGCGATTGCGTTGCTGCTGAGCCTGCTGATCCAGGTCTTGATGCGTCCGTTGACCACCATGGGCCGCGCCATGCAGGACATTGCCCAGGGCGAAGGCGACCTGACCCGCCGTCTCGTCGTGCAGGGCAAGGATGAGTTCGCTGTGCTGGGGGGCTCGTTCAACCAGTTCGTAGAGCGCATCCATGCATCGATCGCCGAAGTGTCTTCGGCCACGCGGCAGGTGCACGATTTGTCGCAGCGGGTGATGACATCGTCCAACGCCTCGCTTGTCGGCTCGGATGAGCAGAGCGCCCGCACCAACAGCGTGGCCGCTGCGATCAATCAGTTGGGCGCCGCGACCCAGGAAATCGCCCGCAATGCCGCCGATGCTTCGCAACAGGCCAGCGGCGCCAGCGAGCAGGCCGACGACGGGCGCCAGGTGGTGGAAAAAACCATCCAGGCGATGACCGAGCTGTCGCAGAAGATCAGCCTGTCGTGCACCCAGATCGAAACCCTGAACGCCAGCACCGACAACATCGGGCACATCCTCGATGTGATCAAGGGCATCTCTCAGCAAACCAACCTGCTGGCGTTGAACGCCGCCATCGAAGCGGCCCGTGCCGGTGAAGCCGGGCGTGGCTTTGCGGTGGTGGCCGATGAGGTGCGCAACCTGGCGCACCGTACGCAGGAGTCGGCTGAAGAGATCCACAAGATGATCACTTCGCTGCAGGTCGGTTCCCGCGAAGCAGTGACCACCATGAATGCCAGCCAGGCCTCCAGCGAAGAAAGCGTGGAAGTGGCCAACCAGGCCGGCCTGCGCCTGGTCAGCGTGACCCAGCGCATTGGTGAGATCGACGGTATGAACCAGTCGGTGGCCGCCGCGACCGAAGAACAGACCGCCGTGGTGGAAACCCTCAACATGGACGTCAGCCACATCAATCTGCTGAACCAGCAGAGCGTCGCCAACCTCAACGAAACGCTGAAGGATTGCGATGCCTTGTCCCAACAGGCCAATCGGTTGAAGCAACTGGTGGACAGCTTCAAGATCTGATCCAGCCGAACCAGCGCCATCGCGAGCAGGCTACGCACGGATCTTCATGGGTTTCCTTGTGGCGAGGGAGCTTGCTCCCGCTGGCCTGCGAAGCGGGCCCTGGCATTCTCCAGGCGGACCGTATCAGCCGGTTTGGCGACTGCTGCGCAGCCGGGCGGGAGCAAGCTCCCTCGCCACG
>Ga0307405_10000387_pt1 | contig 16490 bp, 11 predicted proteins | sample 322Cmetagenome_2_FD_203311 | JGI IMG/M metagenome (GOLD analysis project Ga0307405, IMG submission 203311) | Maize rhizosphere microbial communities from greenhouse at UC Davis, California, United States - 322HYB-C-1 | ecosystem: Host-associated > Plants > Roots > Rhizosphere > Soil | place...
CTCGACGCGCACCTCCCGCCGGCCCCGGCGCCGTCCGCCGCGGGCGGGACGGCGCCGGGGCGCGCGCGCACGGCGGGCGGCGCGTCGCGCGCCCTGGCCTGGATGGCCGGCTGCTGGGAGCGGCGCACGGGCGACCGGCTGCTGCTGGTCGAGGAGCAGTGGCTCGCGCCGCGCGGGGGCACGCTGCTCGGCGTCGGCCGCACGACGCGCGGCGACTCGCTCGTCGAGTACGAGTTCATGCGCGTCTACGAGGGGGCGGGGGACACGCTCGTCTTCGCCGCGCACCCCTCGGGGCAGCCGTCGGCCGAGTTCCGCGCGCCCCCGCCGCACGGCGACGGCCGAGCCGTGACGTTCGAGAACGCGGCGCACGACTTCCCGCAGCGCGTGATCTACCGCCGCGCCGGGCCGGACTCGCTCGTCGCGCGGGTCGAAGGGACGCGCGGCGGCAGGGTGCGCGGCGTGAGCTTCCCCTACCGGCGCGCGCGCTGCCGCTAGCCCGCGCCGCGCACCTTCTGCCAGGCGCCCCGGCACGAAGCTTCCTACGGTCGTCCGCCGAGGCGAACCGGAGGGGACCGTGGCACTGCGCGAGTTCGTGGACGGCCAGAACGTCGACTGGAAGGTGTGGGACATCACGCCCGAGCTCCTGCACCCGGCGACGACGCGCGACATGTTCCAGGGTGCGTACTCGGACTACCAGCGGGGCTGGCTGGTGTTCGAGAGCGCGCACGAGCGGCGGCGGCTCGCTCCGTTCCCGGCGGGGTGGGAGGAACTCCCGGTGGAGCGGCTCGAGGAGCTGCTGGCGGCGGCGAAGCTCGTGCCGACCCGGCTCGGCGCCGAGACGCGGAGCGGCGCCTTCCGCCGCCTCCAGGAAGATCGGGCGGCGCGGCCGGCGAGCGAGACGCCGGCCGCGTCCCCTTCTGCCGCCGCTCCGGCGGGCACAGCCGGCGGCGAGGCCGCGCGGGAAAGGCCCCACGCCGTCTTCACGCAGCGCGAGTTCGAGGGGCCGAGCGGGCGGCGGTGGATGGCGCGCCTGATCGAGCGCGCCGACACCGCCGACGGGGGCCCCGGCCAGGCGCTGCGCTTCACCTCGGCCGACGGCACGGCGTGCGAGGTGGCCACCTTCCCGGATGACTGGGCCCGGCTGACCCGCGAGCGGCTGCTCGAGCTCCTGCGCCACGCCGCACCGGTCGGCGGGACCGGCACAGAGGGCCCGCCCCGGCGCCGCCGCGCCGACTTCCAGCCCTAGGAGCGGGCGCTGCACGCCGACTGGCGCGAAGCTGGCCGGATAGCGACGGCTCACCCCGCTCGCCGACCGCGAGCACGGCACGCGCGTTGCCTTTTGCGACGACGCCGGTGCCCGGCCGCCCTGACAGGTGAGGATCTTCGTATGCCACAGCCACGCGATCCCGATCCGCTCGTCCCGACGCTCCACGAAGTGGAACGGGAGCTGGAGGAGCGGCTGCGCGAGGCGTGCTCGGTGGGCGAGGTCGGCGAGGAGACGACCGGGGAGCTGATCCGGCTGGAGGAGACGCTGCTCGACGCGGCGCGGGTCGCCAAGCAAGCGGTGTCGGTGCGTCGGCGGCTGCGCACCCGCGCCGAGGCGGAGACGGGCGATACCGCGGACGCCGAGCGTGGGGCGGAGGCGACGGCGACGAACGAGCATCAGCTGGCCGCGGCGACCTCGGCCGACGACTGCACGATCCGCAACTTCGTGGACGCCGAGGGCGTGGAGTGGCAGGCGTGGGAGGTGACGCCGGGCGGGGCGGCGAGCGCGCGCGGCGGCGCCTTCCTCGCCGCCTACCGCGAGGGGTGGCTCGCCTTCGAGTCGCTCGACGGGGCGCGCCGCCGTCGCCTCCTCGCCTTCCCGCGCGACTGGGCGAAGCGCTCCAACGCCGACCTCGAGCGTCTGCTGGGGCAGGCGGAGGAGGTACGGAAGAGGGTGAAGTTGCGGAACGAGGGGGAGTCGGGAACGTAGCCCGGGGCGCGGCGTTCATCGTCATCCCGAGGGCGCGGTAGCGACCGAGGGATCGCTGTAGCGCGGAGCGATCCCTCGCTGGCGCTCGGGACGACCAGCTCGCGCCCCGCGCCCCGTTCGCTGCCTCGCGTCAGGCAACGTCGCCCTCGCCGCCGGTGACCAATCGCGCGAAACTCGCGCCGCTCGCGTGCGGTAGGAACGTCGGGTGACGCGCGCCGCCCGTGGGCGCCGCCGCTATGGCAATGCGCGCATTCTCCGGTCATCTTGCAGCCGATGTCCACCGCTCCCCTCTCCGACCTGATGGACGCGCTGCGCGCGGCGCTGGCCGGCCAGTACGACGTCGAGCGTCCGCTCGGCGTGGGCGGAATGGGGAGCGTCTTCCTCGCCCGCGACACGACGCTCGACCGCCCGGTGGCGATCAAGGTCATCTCGCCCGAGCTGGCGGCGAGCAAGCCGTTCCGCGACCGCTTCCTCCAGGAGGCGCGCACGGTGGCCAAGCTGCGCCACCCGAACATCGTCGCCGTGCACTCGGCCGGGGAGCGCGACGGGCTGCTCTACTTCGTCATGGAGTACGTCGCCGGCGAGAGCCTGCGCGAGCTGCTCGACCGCGAGGGGCGGTGCGGTGGCGAGCGCGGGACGACGATCCTCCACGACCTCGCGCTGGCGCTCGACTACGCGCACCGGCAGGGCGTGGTGCACCGTGACATCAAGCCGGAGAACGTGCTCATCGAGGCCGACGGCGGGCGGGCGATGCTCACCGACTTCGGCGTCGCGCGCGCGCTGAGCGGCGGCGACGGACGGATGACCGGTACGGGCTTCGTCGTCGGCTCGCCGCGCTACATGAGCCCCGAGCAGGCGGCGGGGGAGCGCGAGACGGACGGGCGCAGCGACATCTACTCGCTCGGCCTCCTCGGCTACGAGATGTTCTCCGGCGCGCCGGCGTTCGCGGGCTCCACCGCGGCGTCCATCATCGTCAAGCAGATGACCGAGCCGCCGGCGCCGCTCTCGACGCGCGACGCCGGCGTGCCGCCCCGCGTCGCGGCGGCGATCGACCGCGCGCTGGAGAAGGACCCCGCGCTGCGCTGGGCGACGGGCGGCGAGATGGCGCGGGCGCTCGAGGGGACGCCGGTGCCCGGCAGCTACGTGTCGTCGGCGACGCTCGCCGCGCGGCGCGGGTCGCGGCGGCGCGCCGCGGCGATCGCCGCCGTCGTCCTGCTCGCCGTCGGCGTGCCGGCCGCCTGGCTCGCCGTGCGCGGCCAGTCCGGCGCGACGGGCGACCCGCGCAAATCGGTGCTCGTCGCGCCATTCGACGTGCAGAGCGGCGACCCGAGCATCCGCTGGCTGCGCGAGGGGAGCGTCAACATGCTCGCCCTCAACATGGCGCAGTGGAACGACCTCAAGGTCGTCAACTACGAGCGCAGCCTCGACCTCCTGCGCGACGCCGGGCTCGACGACGAGCCGCGCATCGGGCTCGCCGCGGCGCGCGACCTGGCGCGCCGCGCCGGCGTGGGGACCGTCGTCATGGGCGTCGTCAGCACGCCCCCCGACTCGCTCCTCGTCCGCGCCACGCTCTACGACGTGGCGAGCGGGCGGAAGCTCGACGAGGCCACCAGCGCCGCCGCGCTGCGCGCCGACCCGCGCTCGCTCTACGACCAGGTCGCGCGCGAGCTGCTCGACCTCGTCGGCGCGCCGCCCCTCTCGCTCGGCGTCGCGCGCACCACCACCGGCTCGCTCGACGCCTACCGCAGCTACCTCGACGGCGTGCGCCTGCTCAACGGCTGGCGCCTCGCCGAGGCCGACTCGGCGTTCCGCCGCGCGATCGCCGCCGACTCGACGTTCGCGCTCGCGTACTACAAGCGCACGCTGACGCTCGGCTGGAGCAACCCGTTCGACCCGGAGCACATCCGGAGTGCCGAGCTGGCGGCCCGCCACGCCGAGCGGCTGCCGCCGCGCGAGCGCGAGCTCGTGGGCGCCTACGCCGAGCTCGCGCACGGGCTCTCGGCGCAGCAGCGGGGGGACACCGCGGTGGCCTTCGCGCGGCTCGCCGAGGCCGAGCGCCGCTACCGCGCCCTCGCCGCCCGCGACCCGAACGACGCCGAGGCGTGGTACGGGCTCGGCGACGCCGCGTTCCACCAGGCGAAGCCGAACCACGACCCGTCGGCGACGTTCACGCGCGCGCTCCGCGCCTTCAACCGCACGCTCGCCCTCGACTCCACCTTTCACCTCGCCTACTCGCACAAGATCGTGATGTACAACTCGGCGGGGCAGGTGAACTCGGGGCTGATGCTCGCCGGCGACAGCCTCTACGTCCTCCCCGACTCGGCGGCCCGGCGGGCGTTCGGGGCCGAGCGCTTCGCGGCCGCGAAGGTGCAGGCGCGCGCCCTCGCCGTGCGTGACGCCCTCCACTGGGTGGAGGTAGACCCCGACGCGCAGCAGTCGCACGTCGCGCTCGCCGACACCTACACGGCGGCCGGCTTCCCCGACTCGGCGGCGATGGTGCTCGAGCGGGCACTGGCGCGGCCGCGGCTGCGCGCCCCCGACCTCGCGTACCGCGCCGCGTCGCTGCAGCTCGCCGCCGGCTCCCCCGACGCCCTCGCCACGCTTCGCCGCGCGCTCGATCGTTACCCGGCCGACTCGCTGCGCCGCACCGGCGGCTATCAGCGCTTCGGGAACGTCTTCGCCGCGGCCAACGTCGCCGCCGCGGCGGGCTCGCTGCGCGACCTGCGCCGCGTGATGAGCACGGGGGTCGCGGCGGACCCGGTCGTCCCCTTCTTCAACACGCCGACCGAGTCCCTCGCGCGCTGGTACGGGGCGGCGCTGCAGCTCGGCATGGGGCTCCCCGCCGGCCCGCTGCGCCAGACGATCGACGAAGGCATCCGCTACGCGGACACGATCCCGACGATGGTCGGGACGAACGTCCAGGCCTCGTCCATGACGGTCCCTTACGTCGCCTACCTCTCGACGCGCGACACGGCGTACATCGTCACGGCGCGGCGGTGGGCGAAGGGGATGAACATTCCGTCGCTCACCGAGCTCGACGCGCTCGCCGCGCTGCAAGCGGGGGACACGGCGCGGGCCGCCGCCCTGGCGCGCGAGTTCCCGCTGCCGCAGCCGGAGCAGATCAACACCTTCACCTTGGCCGGCCTGCGCGCAATGACGCGCGCCGAGGTGCTGATCGAGCTCGGCGAGGCGGAGCGCGCGATCGTGATCTACGAGCGGCTCAACCCGCGGCGCTTCACCGGCTCGGGCCTCGTGGACCCGGGGTGGGCGCTCTACCCACGCAGCTTCCTGGCGCGGGCCCAGGTCTACGAGCAGCTCGGCGACCGCGCGAAGGCCGAGGCGGCGTACGAGCGCTTCCTCGAGCTGTGGAAGGAGGCCGACCCGGCGCTGCAGCCGCAGCTCGCGCAGGCGCGCGAGGGGCTGCGCCGCCTGCGCGACGCGCCGCCCGCCGCCCGCCGAGTGACGCGCTGAGCGTCGGGCGCGGGGACGGGTGGCCCCGGTCCTGCACCCGTCGCCCGTCCGATGCCCGACATCATCCCGCTCGCCCTCGGCGCGGTCGCCATCGTCGCCACCGCGCTCTCCGTCGTGCGCGCCCGCGTCTGGTGGGTGCGCATCTGGGACTTCCCGCGCGTGCAGGTCGCGCTCGTCGGGGCCGCCGCGCTGGCCGCCGGCGCGGTGGATGGCCTCTGGTGGGACGGGAGCGGGGCGTGGGCGACGCTCGCCGCCGCCAACGCGGCGGCGGTCGCGTATCAGGGGGCGCTCGTCTGGCGCTACACGCGGCTCGCGCCGCGCGAGGTGCAGGACGCCGGCGCCGGCGGCGACTCGTCACGCCGGCTGTCGCTCGTCATGTCGAACGTGCTGCAGACGAACCGTCAGGCGGAGCGGCTGCTCGGCGTGCTGCGTGAGGCCGACGCCGACGTCATCCTTTGCGTCGAGACCGACGCCTGGTGGCGCGACCGCCTGGACGCGCTCACCGACACGCACCCGCACGCCGTGCGCTGCCCGCTGTCCAACACGTACGGCATGCTGCTCTACTCGCGGCTGCCGATCGAGTCGCCGGTCGTGGACTTCTTGCTCCAGCCCGACATCCCGTCCATCCAGGCGCGGGTGCGGCTGCGCGGCGGCGCGCGGGTGTGGCTCAACTGCGTCCACCCGCGGCCCCCGGCGCCGGGCCAGAGCGACGAGTCGCTCGAGCGCGACGCCGAGCTGCTCGTCGTCGGCAAGCGGGTGCGCGACGCCGAGGAGCCGGTGGTCGTCTGCGGCGACTTGAACGACGTCGCGTGGTCGCGCTCGACGCGCCTCTTCCAGAAGGTCAGCCGGCTCGTGGACCCGCGGAAGGGACGCGGCTTCTTCAGCACCTTCCACGCGCGCTACCCGGGGCTCCGCTACCCGCTCGACCACATCTTCCACTCCGACAGTTTCCGCCTCGTGTCGCTGCGCCGGCTGCCGTATGTCGGCTCCGACCACTTCCCGGTCTACGCCGCGCTGAGCTACGAGCCGCCGGCGGCCGCCGAGCAGGAAGCGCCGGACGACGACGCCGCGGACCGGCGCGAGGCCGGGGAGACGGTGGCCGAGGGGCAGGCGCGGGCCGCCGGCTGAGGCGACGACGGCGGGTGTAGATTGCGCGCGTGCTGCCCGCCACGCCGCTCCGCGTCGCCCTCGCCACCGAGGCGCGCCTCCCGCAGCTGACCGACGACGACCGCCTGCTCCTCGCCGAGCTGCTACGTCGCGGCGTGCACGCCGAGCCGGCGGTGTGGGACGCGCCGCGCGATTGGGGCGCCTTCGACGCGGTCGTCGTGCGCTCCTGCTGGGACTCGCACCTGCGGCGCGACGAGTTCGTCGCCTGGGCGGAGCGCGTCGCGGCGAGCGGCGCGCGGCTGCACGACCCGGCGCCGATGCTCGTCTGGAACAGCGACAAGCGCTACCTGCGAGAGCTAGCGGCGCGCGGGATCGCGGTCGTGCCCACGGCGTGGGTCGCGGCGGCCGACGACGGGCCGCGCGCGCCGAGCCTGGCCGCGGTGCTGCGCGCCGAGGGGTGGAACGAAGCGGTCGTGAAGCCGGCGATCTCCGCCGGCGCCTACGAGACGTGGCGCACGAGCGCCGACACCGCGGCGGCCGACGAGGCGCGGTTCGCGGCGCTCGTGTGCGGCGGGGCGGGGGAGGTGCTGGTGCAGCCGTTCGTCGAGCAGGTGCTGCGCGACGGCGAGTGGTCGCTCGTCTTCGTCGCCGGCCGCTTCAGCCACGCCGTGCGCAAGCGGCCGGCGTCGGGCGACTTCCGCGTGCAGCGGCAGTTCGGGGGTCGCACCGAGGTGTCCGTCCCGCCACCGTCCCTCGTGCGCGACGCGGGGGCGGTCCTGCAGGCCGCGGCGGCGTGCACCGGTCTGCGCGCCGAGGAGGTGCTCTACGCGCGGGTGGACGGCGTCGAGCGCGACGGGCGCCTCGTGCTCATGGAGCTCGAGTGCGTCGAGCCGGACCTCTTCTTCGCGACGGCGCCGGAGGCGGTGGGGAGGGTCGCGGAGGAGCTACTGCGCAGGCGTGAGACGTGAAGCGGACGCATCCGGAAAGGGCGAAAGAGGAAAGACTGTCCGCCAGTACGACGCGCGCCCACGGTCCTTCCTCTTTCGCTCTTCCGCTCGCGACGTGGAACTCGCCCCGCCCGCGGACGTCTAATGAAGGATGACTCCGTACTCTCGCGAGGTAGCGCCATGACGAACAGCTTCATGCGGGCGGCGATCGCACTGCTCGCCATCCCTGCCGCCGTGGTCGGGCTCTCGACGCGCGCCGGCGCGGGGCGCGGCGTGGCGCTCGCCGCGCCGGCGGTGGACGCGCCGCTCGCGCCGGCCGCGGCGAGCGACACGGCGGTGTTCGCCGGCGGCTGCTTCTGGGGGATCGAGGCGGTCTACGAGCACGTCGCGGGGGTGACGTCCGCCGAGTCGGGGTACGCCGGCGGGAGCGTGGCGTCGCCGTCGTACGAGCAGGTGAGCTCGGGGAGCACGGGGCACGCCGAGGCGGTGCGCGTCGTCTACGACCCGTCGCGGATCTCGTACGGGCAGCTGCTGCACGTCTTCTTCGCCGTCGCCCACGACCCGACGCAGCTCAACCGCCAGGGCCCCGACGTCGGCACGCAGTACCGCTCGGCGCTCTTCGTCCGCACGCCGGAGCAGAAGCGGATCGCCGAGGCGTACGTCGCGCAGCTCCGCGCCGCGAAGACGTTTGGCCGCCCGATCGTGACCGAGATCGTCCCCCTGCGCGCGTTCTACGTCGCCGAGCCGTACCATCAGGACTATCTCGTGAACCACCCGAACCAGCCGTACATCGTGATTCACGACAAGCCGAAGCTGGCGGCGCTCAAGAAGCACTTCGCGAGTCTGTATCGGGAGTAGGATCTGTGGTAGGCATCGCGGCTGGTCCAGCTCAGGTACCTGGTACGCAGGGACTACCACGCCGCTCTATCGGGCGACCCCGGGTCTCCGGGACCGGGCACCGGTCCCCGGTGCCCGACCCTGGGCCGGCCCGGCACTGTGGCGTGGTAGTCCCTGCGTACCTGCGTACCCGGGGCTGCCCATCCCCGATGCCCGACACGAAAGGCGTGTAAACCTTTCGCCAGCTTCCCCCATCCCACCCGCTACCGTATTGCGCGGCCCCCGCGCGCCCCTATTTTCTACATTGTAGATATCACCGTCCGCCACTCGACGCCCTGATGACGTCCGTTCCCGAGCCACGCGGTCACGAGCCGCCGGCGCTGCCGCGGCTGCCGGCGTTCCTACTGCGCGTCCTGCTGCCGCGCGCCGAGCGCGACGAGCTGCTGGCCGACTTCGCCGAGGAGTACGCGGCGCGGCGGGGGCGCGAAGGGGAGCGCGAGGCGCGGCGATGGATCCGGGGGCAGGTCGTCGGCTCCGCCCCTGCCCTCCTCGCCTGGGGGTGGTGGCGGGAGTGGACCGGCTTCGAGCCGCACGCCAACCGAATGAGGCCGGGAGGGCCCATGCTGCAGAGCTGGATCACCGACGCACGCTACGCCGCGCGACGCCTGCGCTCGCGCCCCGTTTACGCGCTCCTCGCCGTGCTGACACTCGCCCTGGGCGTCGGCGGCACCGCGTCCATCTACGGAATCGCGCGCGGACTCCTCTTCGAGCCGCTCCCCTACGCCAACGAGGAGAACGTTGCCGTCTTCTGGTTCTCCGGGAGCTGGACCCAGGAGGAGATCCTCTTCCTGCGCGGCAAGGTGCCGGGCTTCCAGCAGCTGGCGGGCTACCGGCCGATCGACCTCACCTCCCAGGACGGCGACGGACCGACGCGGATGATCCCCGCCATCGCCTCGTCGTACGAGCTGTTCGACGTCCTCGGGGCGCGCCCCGCGCTCGGCCGGACCTTCCGCCCGGGGGAGGACGCGCCGGGCGCCGAGTCGGTGGTCGTGCTCAGCTACGGGATGTGGCAGGAGATGGGCGGGAAGCCGGACGTCATCGGCACGCGCGTCGTGCTGAGCGGGGAGCCGCTGACCGTCGTCGGCGTCATGCCACGCGGCTTCTGGTTCCCCGACCCGTCGGTGCGCGCCTGGTTCCCGGTGACGCTCAATCCCGAGAACCGGTCCGGCAACTACACGCTCGTCGGGCGGCTCGCGCCGGGCCAGACGATGGCGTCGATGGGCGGCCCGCTGGCGCGCCTCACCTCGATGCTCGGCGAGCGCTTCGACTACCCCGAGAAGTGGGACAAGACGAAGGACGCGAAGCTCACGCCGGTGCGCGAGTTCCTCATCGGCTTCGTGCGGCCGGCGCTGCTCGCGACGCTCGTCGCGATGGGGCTGATCCTCCTCATCGCCTGCGCCAACGTCGCCGCCCTCATGCTCGGGCAGCTCGACGCCCGCGCCACGGAGCTCGCCGTGCGCTCGGCGCTCGGTGCGAACCGCGGGCGGCTGATACAACAGTTGCTCATCGAGGCGCTGCTCGTTGGCGTCGCGGCGGCGGCGCTCGGGGCGGGGCTGGCCGCGGCCGGCTTCCGCGTTCTCGTGCAGGCGCTCCCGCTCGGCGCGTGGGGGGAGAGCACCTCGCTCGACTGGACGGTGGTCGCGGCGGCGGTCGTCATCGCCGTCGGCGCGGCGCTGCTCGTGGCGGCGGTGCCGGTCGGGTCGCTCTGGCGCGGCGACCTGCGCGCGTCGCTCGGCCGCGCCCGCACGGGGGGCGTCGAGGGGCGCGGCGGCCGGCTCGAGAGTGGGCTCGTGGTGGCGGAGGTCGCGCTCGCCGTGCTCATCGCGGCTGGTGCCGCTTTGCTCGTGCGCAGCGTGACGAAGCTGTATGCGATCGACCCCGGCGTGCGCACGGCCGGCGTCGGCGTGGTGGACGTCGTGGCGAGCGGGGACACGAACCGCGCGCGGCGACGGCAGACGGTCGGCGAGCTGGTCACGGCGCTCGGCGAGCTCCCCGGCGTGCGCACCGCGGCAGCGGTGCAGAAGCTCCCGCTGCGCGGCAGCGGCGACAACTGGGGGGTGGAGATCGAGGGGCAGCCCGAGGTCCAGGGGCAGACGATCTCCGTCCGCGTGGTCACCCCTGCCTACTTCGAGACGCTCGGGATCCGCGTCCGCGATGGCCGCGTCTTCGACGGCTCCGACCAGCCCACGGGAGAGCGCGTGGTGGTCGTGAACCGCGCCTTCGCCGACAAGTTCTTCCCCGGCGCGAACCCGATCGGCCGGCGGATGAGCATCGGCTTCGACGGCTACGAGCGGATCGTCGGCGTGATCGACAACGTGGCCGAGGGCGCGCTCACCGACCCCCGCGAGCCGGCGGGCTACTACCTGGCCGACCAGGTGTCGTACACCGCGCGCCGGCAGTCGCTCGTCTTCCGCGCCGAGCGGCCGGGCGAGGAGACGCAGCTACTCGAGGCGGCGCGCCGCACGGTGCAGCGCGTAGCGCCCGGCTTCGCCGTGCAGGAGGTGACGACGATGGACCGCGTGCTGGCGAAGGCGGTCGGGCCGGCGCGGCAGATCATGACGCTGCTCGCGCTGCTCTCCGGGCTCGCCGTGGTGCTCGGCGCGGTGGGGATCTACGGCGTGATCTCGCACTTCGCCAACCGCCGCAAGCGCGACTGGGCGGTGCGCGTCGCGCTCGGGCTGCGCCCGTCGCGGGTCGTCGGCCACATCGTCGGCCGCGGCGCGACGCTCGTCGGCGCGGGGATCGTCGTCGGCGTGCTCGCCGCGGCGGCGCTGGCGCGGCTGCTCGCGTCGCTGCTCTACGGCGTGAGCGCGGTGGACCCGCTGGCACTGGCTGTGGCGAGCGCGGTGCTGCTCGGCGTCGGCCTCGTCGCCGCCTTCCTCCCCGCGCGACGCGCCGGCCGCGTGGATCCGGCGCTCGCCCTCCGCGAGCAGTGAGGGGCGCCATGGCACGGGAGACGGTGGAAGGGCCGGTCGGCGTCTTCGAGGAGCAGGTGCTGGTGGCCGTGCTGCGCACGGCGCGCGAGGCCTACGGCATGAACGTGCGCCGCGAGATCGAGCGCGTGACGGGGCGCGACCTGGCGATCGGCGCCGTCTACGCGACGCTCGACCGGCTCGAGGCGAAGGGGCTCGTCGCCTCGGCGCGCACCTACGGCAAGGGTCCGTCGCGGCGCCTCTTCGAGATGACGCCGGCGGGGGCGCGCTCGCTCGCCGAGACGCGGGCGATGCGCGAGCGGCTGTGGCAGGGGGTGGATGTCAGACGTCTGCTCGTGCTGGCATCCGGGTAGGGCGCGAAAGAGCGAAAGAGGAAAGACTGTTCGGGGCACACCGCGTAGGGCTCTAGCGGTGTGCCTTTTCTTTCTTCTTTCGCTCTTGGCTTACGCCGTCTATTTGCCGTCCTGCCTGACGAAGCCGATGCTTCGCCGCCCGCGCGGACTCTCCCGCTTCAGCTCCTCGAGTAGCTCGACGTACTCGCGCTCCATCTCGGCGGTGACCGAGGCGTGGCTCTCGGCGAGCGCCGAGTCGAAGCAGGACATCGGCACGTGGCGTACGTCGGGGTCGGAGCGCAGCGCCTGGAGGCCGGCGCGCCGGACGACGCCCTCGAGGTCGGCGCCCGTGTAGCCGGCCGTGCGGTCGGCGATCGCCCCCAGCTCGACGTCGGCGGCGAGCGGCATCCTCGCGGTGTGGACGTGGAGGATGTGCAGCCGCCCGTCGCGGTCGGGCACCGGCACGTACACCAGCTCGTCGAAGCGCCCCGGGCGGAGGAGGGCGGCGTCGAGCAGCCCGGGGCGGTTGGTGGCGCCGATGACGACGACGCCGTCGAGCGCCTTGAGCCCGTCCATCTCGGCGAGCAGCGTGTTGACGACGCGCTCCGTCACGGCCGGCTCGCCGACGTCGGCGCCGCGCTGCGGGGCGAGGGCGTCGATCTCGTCGATGAAGATCACCGCCGGCGCGACCTGCCGCGCGCGCGCGAAGAGCCGGGCGATCTGCTGCTCCGACTCGCCGTACCACTTCGACAGCAGCCCCGACGAGTTGACGCCGATGAAGTTCGCCTCGGCCTCGTGGGCGACCGCCTTGGCGAGCATCGTCTTCCCCGTGCCGGGCGGGCCGAAGAGGAGGAAGCCGCGCGCCGGCCGGACGCCGAGGCGGCGGAACGCCTCTGGGTCCTTGAGCGGCAGCTCGACGCCCTCGCGCAGGACGCGCTTCGCGTCGTCCACGCCGCCGAGGTCGGCCCACGAGACGTCGGGCACCTCGATGAGGAGCTCGCGCATCGCCGACGGCTGGACGCGCTTGCGCGCGCCGTCGAAGTCGGCCGCGGTGACCTCGAGCTCCTCGACGACGCGCGCCGGGATGTCGCCGTGCGCGATGTCGATGTTCGGCAGCACGCGGCGCACGGCCTCGATCGCCGCCTCGCGGGCGAGCGCGGCGACGTCGGCGCCGACGAAGCCATGCGTCGTGCGCGCCACCCGGTCGAGGTCCACCTCGCGCGCCAGCGGCATGCCCCGCGTGTGGATGCCGAGCAGGGCGCGCCGCCCCTGGCGGTCGGGGACGCGGACGGCGATCTCGCGGTCGAAGCGCCCGGGGCGTCGCAGCGCCTCGTCGATCGTGTCGACGAGGTTCGTGGCGCCCATGACGATCACGTTGCGGCGCGGCTCGAGGCCGTCCATCAGCGTCAGGAGCTGGGCGACGATCCGCCGCTCGGTCTCCCCACGCACCGCCTCGCGCTTCGGCGCGAGCGAGTCGATCTCGTCGAGGAAGACGACCGCCGGCGCGTGCTCCTGCGCCTGCTCGAAGATCGCCCGCAGGCGCTCCTCCGACTCCCCCTGGTACGAGCCGACGACCTCGGGCCCGCCGACGTAGAAGAAGCGCGCGTCGGCCTCGTTGGCGACGGCCTTGGCGAGGAGCGTCTTGCCGGTGCCCGGGGGGCCGTAGAGCAGCACCCCCTTCGGCGGCTCGATGCCGAGTCGGCGGAAGAGCCGGGGGTGCTTGAGCGGGAGCTCGATCATCTCCCGCACCTGCTTGATCGTGTCGTCGAGTCCCCCGATGTCGTCGTAGGTGACGTCGCCGCGGGCGAGGGCGGCGGCATCGCTCTGCACCGAGACGACGGTGCCGGCGCCGACCTGCACGACGCCCTCGGGGTCCGTCTCGGCGACGCAGAGACGCACCTGGCCGAAGCCGAACGACGGCTCGTCCCCGCCGGCGCCGCGCGCCGCGGCGGGGGCGGTGGTGGCGGCGGCCGACGCCGCGGCGCGGGCGGCGAGCGACGCGCCGTGGTGGATGGACGTCGCCAGGACGTCGCCGCGCACGAGGACGCGGCCGAGCAGGCTGCGGCGGAGGACGTCGGCGGTCCCCCACGCCGGCAGGCCGCCGTGCGGCGGCGCGAGGACGACGCGCAGCGCCGGCGCGACGTCGGCGCGCGAGACGGTGACCACGTCGCCGATGCTGACGCCGGCGTTCGACCGCTGGAGGCCGTCGAGGCGGACCATCCGCTCGTCGCCGTCCTCGGCGGAGAGCTGGAGCGCGGTCGCCGCGGTGGTCCGCTTACCCGCGATCTCGACCACCCGCCCCTCGCCGAGCCGGAGCTCGAGCAGGGCGCGTGGGCTGAGGCGCACCAGGCCGCGCCCGACGTCCTCGGGCATCGCCGGCGCGACGAAGAGCTGCAGTGACGCGGCCGCGGCGGCGGTGCCGCCCGTGCCGGCGACGACGACGTCAGCCACCCGTCGCGCCGGCCGAGGAGTGCGGTACCGCGGTGCCCGTCATGCCGACCTCCCGCCGCCCGACAGGCGCGGCGTGCTGCTCGTGACTGCTGCCGCTCAGGAGCGGCGGCGCTTGCGAATGCGTTCCGCCTGGGGGCCCGTCGGCGGCGCCGGCCGCTGCGGCGCGCGGGTCGGCTCGGCGGCCCTCGGCGTGCCTAACGCGGCGGCGCGCGGCCCCGGGGCGGCGGTCCGGTCGCCGTGCGAGATCCACCCGGGATCCGTCTGCGTCACCGCCGCGATCGCCTCGATCACCTCCGGTGCCGGCGCCTGCGTGCCGTTCTCCCAGCGCGACACGGCCGCCGCGGTGAACGGCGCGTCGCGTCCCATCTGCTGTGCGATCATCTCGCCGAACGCGGCCAGCGTCACCTTCCGTCCCAGGCGGTAGTTGAGCTCCATGTGGGCCTGGAAGACGCGCTGGGCGAGCGAGGAGCTCATAGCATGACTCCGCTTGCAAGCGTCGAGCCGAGCGGCCTCGGGGTTACCACGAACGGCCTCTGCATTACCAAAGGGGTACGGAAGTTGCCAAAACGGTAAAACACCATTAGGACCTCATTTGCCGCGACGACGCGGTAACGAGGAACCAAACCTCAAGCAGGGAGAATGACACATGCGCAAGCTACTGGCGACGATCGCGATCGGTGGAGCGCTGGCCTTCGCGGCGCCGAGCGCGGCCGAGGCACAGACGAAGCAGGACGGTCTCGTCAACGTCTCTGTCGGGGACGTGACCATTCTTCAGGACGTCAACATCGCGGCGGCCGTCGACGTCGTGGCCCAGATCTGCGGGATCGACCTGGACGTGCTCGCGAACGTCCAGCTGCTGACCGCGGCCGCCACGCTGGTCGACAACCGCAGCCGCAACTACACGGTGTGTCGGGCCGAGGACGGCAAGGTGCAGATCACGCAGAACTAGCACGAGCGGGCAGGTACCGCGGATGAAGAGAGGAGAGGAGGCTCCGCGGAGCCTCCTCTCTTCTTATCACGACTGGTTCCCCCACCGCGTCACCACCTCGGCGGCCCCGCTCGCCACGCCGCGGGAGGCGCTCGGGTCCGCCGGCTCAGCGAATCCGCCGTCCCTTTCGGTCGTCCGCGTCCGCCTCCTCGGCAGCGTCGGCTTTCCGCCTGCTCTCCGGCGGGCGGCCGAAGCTGTAACTGACGCCCGCCGTGACGCGGCGAGCGCTGAAGGTGGAGCTCCCCGTCTGCACGTGGGTGCCGTCCTGCGTCGTGAAGGTGAACCGCTGCAGCTCGAACGGGTCCACCACCGAGAGCGTGATCGCGCCCCGCCTGCCCCACAGCTGCTGGCGCACCCCGAGCGTCGAGAACACCATCGGGGAGATCCGCCCCTGCGGCAGCTGACGCGCGGGCAGGTAGGTGAGCGAGCCCTGCACGTTCAGGGCGGAGGTCGCGCGGACGGTGAAGGAGCTGCTCGCCGAGAAGCGCAGCGACGACCCGGAGAAGTCCTCCCGCAGGTTGCTCGCGTCGCGCACCTCGCGGTGGCCGCTGACGCTCACGAGCCCGCTCACCGGGCCGAGCTGCCGCACGGAGGCGCTGACACGGCCGCCGAAGGCGGTGATGGTCGCCAGATTCTGCCAGGTCACCGTGGAAACGCCCGCGTCGTCCACCGTGCGCACCTGATCCCAGCTCCCCGCGGTCCGTCGGTAGTAGGGCGAGAACTGCAGCATCCCGGTCCGTCCGGTCCGACTCGCCGTGAAGCTGAGGGAGTGGGTGTACTCGGGCATCAGGTACGGATTGCCGACCTGGAGGTTCAGCGGGTCGAGCACCGGGACATTCGGGTTGAGGAGCCATGCCTCCGGGCGCTCCACCCGCTTGGAGTAGGAGAGCCGCAGCTGTACTCGCGCGCCGACCTCCGCGGTGACGTTGGCGCTGGGGAAGAGGCTGCGGTAACGAGCCTCGAAGGTCTCGCGCTCGAGGGGAAGGGAGGTGCGCGTCGCCGTCTGCTCGCCACGGAGCCCCGCCTGCACGGAGAAGCGGCCGATCCGCCGGCTGGCCGACACGAAGGCGGCGTGGACGACCTCGCGGTAGCGAAATTCACCGACCATCTCGTCCACCTCGGATGCGCCGCTGCCCGGCGCATCGACCTGCATGCGAAAGTCGTCCCGTGTGTCGCGCCCGGCGCCGCGATAGCCGGCCTCCACCTGCCCCGACTCTCCCCACGTGCGCGCCAGGTTCGCCTCCACGGAGAGATCGCTCTCCTCCTGCGCGTCGCCGGCGAGCGTCGTCTCCGGGTCGAGGTCCAGCGCGGCGCCGTCCGGGGCGAGCCGCTGTCTCGCCGACCCGCTGGTGTTGTCGATGCCGTTCACGTTACGCCGAAGCTCCACGG
>Ga0307405_10000388_pt1 | contig 16457 bp, 11 predicted proteins | sample 322Cmetagenome_2_FD_203311 | JGI IMG/M metagenome (GOLD analysis project Ga0307405, IMG submission 203311) | Maize rhizosphere microbial communities from greenhouse at UC Davis, California, United States - 322HYB-C-1 | ecosystem: Host-associated > Plants > Roots > Rhizosphere > Soil | place...
AACATGGCGGCATCGGGAACCTCGCGGCCGTCGCGGATCAGAAGCCGCACCGAGCGTCCCTGGATCGTCCCGTCGATCACGTCCTCGCGGTCGAGCGCCTCGGTCAGGAACCGCCGCCGCCGGGCCTCGAACCCGCTCACCCGGGTCACGCGGCCGGCGACCGGGCCGGTCAGGTCGCCCGGCGGACCTTCGAACAGCAACTTGCCTTCGCTCAGCAGGTAGACGGTGTCGCATTTCTCGGCTTCGTCGAGATAGGCCGTCGACCACAGCACGCCGATGCCTTCGCCCGTAAGCTCGCTCACCATCGCCCAGAGCTCGCGGCGCGAGATCGGATCCACGCCGACGCCAGGCTCGTCGAGCAGGAGCAGCTTCGGCGTCTTCACCAGCGCGCAGGCGAGGCCGAGCTTCTGCTTCATGCCGCCCGAGAGCTTGCCGGCGAGGCGGGCCTGAAACCGCTTGAGATCGGTGAAGTCCAGCAGCCGCTCGAACACCGCCTGCCGCCCGCCGCGCGGCAGGCCGCGCAGTTCGGCATAGAGGGTGAGGTTCTCGGCGACCGTGAGATCCTCATAGAGGCCGAAGCGCTGCGGCATATAGCCGAGATCGTCGAGTGCGGCGCCCGGCGGCCCGCCAAGCACGGCGATCTCGCCTTCGTCGGTTTTCATCAGCCCGGCGAGGATGCGGATCAGCGTGGTCTTGCCCGCGCCGTCGGGGCCGACCAGGCCCGTGATCCGGCCCGGCGCGACGTCGATCGCCACGCCGTCGAGCGCGGTCACGCCTTCGAAGCGCTTGACCACCCCCTTCGCGCTGGCGACGGCAGCGCTCACCGGATCAATCCTCTGCGGCGGCGGCTGTGGGGATGGTCACCGTCACCGGCTGGCCCTGCCGCAGCGCGTGGTCGGCATCCTCGACATTGATGCGCAGGCGGTAGACGAGATCGGTGCGCAAGTCCTCGGTCTCGACCGACTTGGGCGTGAACTCGCTGCGCGGCGAGATGTATCCGATCGTGCCGCGATAGGCCTTCGGATTGCCGTCGGCCTTGATCGTCACGCGCATGCCCGGCCGCACCCGGCTGAGGTCCGGCTCGCCGACATAGGCGCGGACGCGCAAAGGCCGGTCGATCGACAGCGTGAGCACGGTCTCGCCCGGCTGAACGATGGCGCCCGGCTCGCGCGCGCGGGTGACGACGGTGCCATCGACCGAGGCGGTCAGGACCCCGTCGCCCCGATCGATGGAAGCGCTCTGGCGCGCGGCCCGAGCGGCGGCGACCTGGGCGCGGGCGGCGCGGATGTCCTCTGCCCGGGCGCCGTCCTGCGCGAGCGAGAGCGCCTGGCGTGCCTCGGCCACCTGGGCCCGGGCACGGTCGCGGGTGGCGACGGTCTGGGCCCAGACGGCCGCACTGATCGCGCCGGGCTCGACGAGTGGCTGGCGCCGGGCATAGTCGCGTTCGGCGTTGACGAGAGCGGCCTGCGCCGCGGCGAGCTGCGCGCGGGTCTGCGCGATTTCCTGCGGCCTGCTGCCGTTGGTCAGGCGGGCCAGCTCGGCCTCGGCCCGGGCGACGTCGGCATTGGCGCGCGCGATCTGCGCATCGAGGCTCGCGGTGTCGAGCGCCGCGAGGCGCTGCCCGCGTTTGACCTTTGCCCCTTCCTCGACCGCAATGCTGTCGATCCGGCCGGGGACGCGGAAGGCCAGGTCGACCTCGCGCACGTCGACGTTGCCGTAGAGCGTCAGCGTTTCGTCGCGGTCGCTTCCCAACAAACCGAACCCGCGGGTTGCGACGGCGACGGCAACGAGGGCGAGAAGCGCTGCAATGGCGATGAGGCGGCGGCGGTTCATGTAGGTTCCTCCCGCAGGATGGCGAGCAGATTGCTGCGCAGACGGGCCCGCAGCAGGGCGGCGACCTCGTCGTCGATCGTCTCCACGCCGATGACACGGCAGACGGTGGCGCGGCCGGCGCGCAGGATCATCGTCTGGCCGAACATCACGATGGCAGTCGCGCGGGCCTCGCGTTCCGACAGATCGGGCCGGGCGAGGCGCAGCCACTCCACCACTTGTTCGGACATGCGGTGCATCACCCCGCCGTAGAGCCGCTCGAAAGCCTCGGTCGGCTCCTGTTGTTCGCGCAGGATGAAGCGGGCCCAGGGCGCCGATTCCGCGCAGAGCATCATCAGGGCGAAGCTGTCGAAGAGACCCAGCAGCGCGGCGATGGCGCCTTCGCGCGAGCCGTCGGCCACGTTCCTCATCCGCTCCACGGTCGGCGCCTGCATTTCCGCGATGCGCTGCGCGATATGGTCCGCGGCGGCCAGATAGAGCCCGTGCTTGCTGCCGAAGTGGTAGGTGATCGACGACATCGTCGTTCCGGCAGCCGCAGCGATCGCCCGGGTGCTCGCCCCTTCGAATCCGCTGCGGCCGAACTGCTCGATAGCGGCTTCGAGAATCGAGGGCATGGCCATGCATCAGTTTTAGTTCGTTCGAACGAACAAGAAAAGTGCGAATGTTCCGGGAGGGTATTTGCCGGCGGCTTGAGAGAGCTACCGCGCCTGCGCTGCGCGGCGATACTGGCGCGGGGTCATGCCGAAGCGCTCGTGGAAACGGGCGCTGAAGTGCGAGGGGCTGGAGAACCCCAGACCGTAGGCGATCTCCGACAGCGAAGCGCCCGAGGTGGCGATCCGGCGCGCGGCGAGATGGAGGCGGTAGACCCGAGCATAATCGGTGAAGTTCATGCCGAAGACCCGCTTGAAACGGCGGGAGAAATAGGCGGGCGACAGGTTGCACGAGGCCGCTGCGCTCTCGAGCGAGATCGCTGCGGAGGGATCCCGCCGCAATTGCTCCACTGCGGGCAGCAGTCGCTCGACCTGCGCCGTGTCGCTGGTGGTCTCGCTCCCCGCAATCTCCGGGGCCGCGGCGATCTGACAGAGTAAGAGCTCGACGATGCGCCCGATCAGCGGATCGAACGGATCCGTGCCGGCCACGTCGATCAGCCAGTCGCCCAGGACATCGATGCGGCGGCGCGCGGCCGCGTCGGGCATGGCGCAGAAGGGCCGGTTCAGCCGCGACAGCGACGGCTGGTGCGCGAGGCTCTCGACGATGTAGGGGTCGATCTGGATCAGCGCCCAGTCCTTCCGGCCCGGCGCCAGAGCGAAGTCGTGGTGGCGCATAGAAGGCGAGAAGGCCACCGCGCCGTCGCTCAGCGGATGCTGCCGGCCATCGGCGATGAAGGCGCCTTCCACGCGGCCGAACAGCACCAGTTCGCTGACGTCGTGGAAATGGAGGAACTGCCCTGACGCGGGCGCGTCGACGGCCGAGACGACGCGCTCGGCAATCACGCTCGCGCCGAGCGGCAGTTCGACCGGCTCGCAGATAGGGCGGAGAGTCATGAGGGCAACAGGGTGATAGTTTTTCCCGTTGTGCGCAAGGCCCTGCTGATGTTCTCGTGATTCCGAGAGGATCAAATGCTCGACATCCAGCACCGGCGGACGCCGTCATTCTATTTTCTGCTGACGCTTCCCGCCACCGCGATGGGTTTTGCCCTGTCGGTGCAGATCTCGGTGCTGAGCTGGATTCTCGCGATGCAATACGGCCTCGACATTCACGAGATCGGTCTCGTCTGGGCGGCAGGCCCGATGGCGGGCATCATCGGGCAGGTCGCCATCGGGCTGATCAGCGACCGGCTATGGATTTGGAACGGGCGGCGGCGGTTCTTCATCATCGTCGGCGGCGTGCTGGCGGCGCTGATGATCCTGGCGCTTCCCGCCATGGGGCTGATTTCCTCTGCGCTGGGGCTGGAGAGCGTGATGGGCGTCGCAATCGCCGTCGCGCTGGCGCTCGACCTCGCGGTCAACGTCGGCTTCAATCCGACGCGCTCGATCATCGCCGACGTGACCGAAGGCGGCGCCGAGCGCTCGCGCGGCTATAGCTGGATGCAGACGGTGTCAGGCAGTTTCAGCCTGCTCGCCTATGCGACCGGCGCGCTGCTCGGGAACATGGCGCTCATCTACTTCGCGGTGGGGCTCGTCCTGCTTTTCGCCGTCGTTCCCGCCCTGCTCATCGAGGAGCCGCGACCCGATGAGGCAACCGGCGGCCCGGCGGCGTCTGGTGACAAGGTGAGCTTTGCCGGCGTGATGCTGATGCTGTCGCCGCTTTGGGCGATCGCGATCTACGACTTTTACGCCATGGCCCTGCGGTTAGCGGGAACGACGCCTGCCGGATACGGCGCGGAGATCGCCTGTGCGGCAGGAACGGTGCTGCTCATCAGTCATGCGCTGCTTTTCCGGTCCGACGGGAGCACGGTGCCCGAGTTCCGCAAGGTTCTCGCCGCGCATTCGCTGAGCTGGATCGGCATCCAGTCGCTCTTCATCTACCTCGTGTCGTTCCTGCAGTACCGGATGCCTTTGCTGGACGCCGAGGGGCTGGGGAGGACGGCCGCGCTCTCCTTCCTTGCGCTCAACGCCGTGGCGGCGCTGGCGCCAGCGCTGCTTCTAGCGCCACTCGCCCGCAGGTTCCGCCGCACGCACGTCCACGCCGGCGCACTGGCGCTGATGGCGGCGGCGTTCCTCGCGGCGTGGATCTTCGTGCGAGCAGAACCGCTGCTCTATGCGCTGATGGCCATCGCGGGAGTGGGCTGGGGCGCGATGGTGAGCCTGCCTTTCGCGATCATGTCGGAGCGTGTCGACGGGCGCCGCATGGGCCTGTTCATGGGTCTATTCAACCTGTCGGTCGTTCTGCCTCAGCTCGTCGCGAGCTTCGGCGTGGGTGCTTTCATGAGCCGGACGGAGGACAAGGGAGCGTTATTCCTTGTCGGCGCGGTTGCGATCGGCCTCTCCGCGATCGCATGGCTGTTCCTTCGCCCGAGGCAGGTCGAGAACGAGGGCAAATCGACACGGTTCGACAGCGGGGCGGCGCCGACCGGCGACATTCCCTCTCCAGCCTCAAGGACAAATCCGCGATAGTTTATTCACCCGGCAGCAACAGTCTGGCCGGCTGACGAGGCAAGACAGGCAGCTTATCATGACCGGCATGACAAGCGCTCCTTCCGTGGCGGCTCCGGCCGTCCTCTCGCCCGCCGAGCAGCTCGAGCAGAACGGCTTCGTCCGTTTCACCGACGTGCTCGATCCCGTCACCATGGACACCTTGCTGCTGCGCGCCCACGCGACGCTGCTGCGCGAGAAGGAAGCGGCGCGCGAGGCGGTGAAGTCGAACGGTTCGCTCATTCACTTGAGCGACAATCCTGAATATGCCGACGTGATCGGATCGCCGAAGATCGCCGAACTGCTCCGTGAAGTCGGCGCGACCGATCCGCGCTGGACCGGCGGCTTCCTGATTTCCAAGCCGGCCGGCGGCCCGCCGCTGTTCTGGCATCAGGACTGGTGGGGCTGGACCGAGCCGGAAAGCTACGATGTCCGCGCGCATCAGCTTTTCGTGATGATCTACCTGACCGATACGACGCCGGAGAACGGTTGCCTGCGCGTCATCCCCGGCACGCACCTGCGCGATCATCCGCTGCATCATCTGGAGGCGGCGCACTCCGAAGGCTTGCAGGGCTTCAAGAATCCGGACGCGGTCGATTACGCCGCGCATCCCGACGAAGTGGCGGTGCCGGTGAAGGCCGGCGACGTGCTGATTGGCGATTCCCGCCTCATCCACGGCGCCTATGCCAACCGCACGAACGACGAGCGGCCGCTGCTGACGCTCTGGTACATGCCGCACTGGAGCAGCATGTCACCCGGCATGCGCGCGCGGGGGATGGAGAACTACCTCCGCCGCGACGATATCCGCACGAGCGTCGCGCGGCCGCTCACCCCGCTCGACTGGACGCCGGTGTTGCGCCAGCGGGTCGAGGCGGTGCTGCCGACTTACGAGGACTCCGAACCACCCGTGCCATGGCACCGCACGCCCGACACCAGCCGGTTGATCCCGGCATGAGCGGCCTGACACGCGCCTGGCCGCTCGCCGCCGCTGCCGCCCTGCTCGCGTCCTGCGCAAGCGTCCCCGCGCCTGCGCCGCAAGCATCGGCGGCCCTCGCGCCGTCGGACGAGGTGTTCTACCACGTCTTCAACCGCAGCCTGCGCGACAGCGACGGTGACGGGCATGGCGACCTTCAGGGGATCATCGACAGCCTCGATTACCTGAAGGACCTTGGCGTCACGTCGATCCTGCTGACGCCGCTCTATCCTTCGGCCTTCTATCACAACTATTTCGCGTCCGATTTCGAAGGCATCGATCCCGAATATGGAACGATGGAGGACTACCACCGCCTCGTGGCGGAGGTGCACAAGCGCGGCATGAAGATCTATCTGGATCAGGAGATCCAGTATGTCGCCTACGACCATCCCTGGTACACGCAGTCGCTCGGCAACCCCGCATCGCCCTACAGCGATTTCCTCGTCTGGCACGGGCCGGGCAATACCAAGCCCGACGAAGGTCCGTTCGCGATCGTGGTGGCAAAGCACTGGCCGGATCTCGAGACCGGCATCACCACACTTAACATGGAATCGCCCGAGCTGAAGGCGTACTTCGACCGCTACTTCCTGAGCTGGGTCGATCCCAACGGCGACGGCAATTTCAGCGACGGTGTCGACGGTTTCCGGATCGACCACATGATGGACAACCTCGACGAGCGGGATATGCACACCAACCTGTTCGCCGAGTTCTGGCGGCCGCTGTTCGACAAGGTGCGGGCGGTCAATCCGCAAGTGACCTTCATCGCCGAACAGTCCGACTGGGGCTACGGCGACGATTTCCTGAACCGGGGCGATGCCGACTACGTGTTCGCCTTCCCGCTGCGCGAGGCGATCCGCAGTTTCGACAAGGCCAAGATCGTCGAGGCGATCCGCGGCACGGCCGATGCGACGCCCGAGGGCAAGCACCAGCTTATCTTCATCGAGAACCACGACATGAACCGGGTCGCGTCGGACGAGGGCATGACGCCCACACGCCTGCGCACGGCGGCGGCGCTCGGCGTCCTGCTGCGGGGCACGCCGCTGCTCTACTACGGCCAGGAACTCGGCATGCGCGGCGCGCAGGACATGAGCTTCGAGACCGACGAGAAGGACATCGGCATTCGCGAGGCCTTCGAATGGAAAGCCGAAGTCGAGGCTCCGATCCACGCCAACTGGTACCGCGATACGGCCAAGAACTATTGGACCGACAAGTACTCCAAGAGTCATGACGGGATCTCGGTCGAGGAGCAGGACGGCGATCCGGACTCGCTGCTCAACTTCTATGGCCGTCTGCTGGATCTGCGAGCAAAGCATCCCGCCTTGTCGCGCGGTTCGCTCGACGTTGTGGAAAGCGCACCGGAGCTGCTGGTGGTAGAGCGCAGGCTGGATGGCGAGCGGTTCCACCTCGTCGCGAATCTGTCGGACCGGACGGCCGACTACGAGGGGGGCGGACGGACCGATCTGCTTGGCGGGTCGGGACGGACGCTGGCGCCCTACGGAGTCGCGCTCTTCAAGCTGAACTGACGTCCGGGCCCTCTTCCGCGCGGAAGAGGGTTCGCGCGCCGCTGCCTAAGCCGTGATTACTCGCGCCCGGCCTCCGGTCCGAGCAGGAAGGCCAGCGGCAGGTGCACGCGCTCGCGCCAGGCGCTTTCGTCGTGCGGGGCGCCGGGAAAGGACTCGGTCCTCCAGTTGCGCCCGCGCTCGTATCCCCGGGCCGCGACGACCTTGTCCATCCTGAGCTGGTACGGCTCGTAGAGCGCATCGATCGTCGCCGAGCCGTAATCGAACCACAGGCGATGATTCTCCGGCGCGGGGAGGGCGGTGCGCAGCCAGTTCTCGAAAGTCGCGATGACCGCTTCCCGCTCGGCCGCCGGGCGCGGTTCGACAGGCCAGCTCAGGAACAGCGGCCAGTGCGTCGAGACCATCGCTGCGCCGCCGTAGATCTCGGGATATTCGCTGATCGCGTAGAGCGAGATCAGGCCGCCCATGCTCGATCCGGCGACGAAGGTGTCATCGCGGCCGGTGAGTGTGCGGAAGTTCGCGTCCACCCAGGGCTTCAGCTCCTCGACCAGGAACCGGAGATAGCCGTCCGAGACGGGCTTTCCCTTGTAGAGTTCGGCCAGGTCGTCCTCGTAAGGGGGCGGAAGCGCCGCGAAGACCTCGGCCGGCATGTATTCGAGAAGACGCCTGGGCGTGTTCCATACGCCGACGACGATCGCAGGCCGCGCCTCGCCGGTGGCCACGAGCGCCGCGAGCGCCTCGTCGACACCCCATTCGCCCTTGTCGCCCACGATCGCCGGATCGAACAGGTTTTGCCCGTCGTGCATGTATAGCACCGGATAGCGGTCGCTCGCGCCATCGTATCCGTCGGGCAGCCAGATGGTGACGCCGCGCGGTTCGACGTGGCGGGAGGGAAAGGCCTCGTAGCGGACGAGGCGGCTCGGGCCTGAATCCTCCGCCGCTGCCGCCGGCGCGAATGCCAGCAGCAGAGGCGCAAGAATGATCGCGAGCCTCATTCGGCGACGAAGCGGATCGCCTGTCCGCCGCCCGATGCGAGGCGTAGGGCCAGAACATCGCCGGTACCGACCTTGCGTTCCTCGATGACGATGTCGTGGCCGTTGGCCTTCCAGTCGGCGTCGGGGCCGTCGCGGTAGATTTGCGCTGTGTAGGTGCGGCCGGGTTCCAGGAAGTCGAGCTTGACCTGCAACTCCCGCGGCTCCTCGTTGGTGACGGCGCCGAGATACCAGTCCTCGCTGTTCCGATCCTTGCGGACGAAAGTGACGTAGTCGCCAATTTCGCCGTTGAGCACGCGGCTGTCGGCCCAGTCGACCGGCACGTCCTTGATGAACTGGAACGCCGGCATGTGTTGCTCGTAATTCTCGGGCAGGTCGGCCGCCATCTGGATCGGGCTGTAGACGACCACGTAGAGCGCGAGTTGACGCGCTATGGTCGACTGCAGCTTCTGGCCGCGGCCCTGGAGGCTGAGGATGCCCGGGGTATAGTCCATCGGCCCCGACAGCATGCGGGTGAAGACCAGCTCGGGTACATGCCCGGGGTCGTTCGGCGGATCGCCCCAGGCGTTGTATTCCATGCCCCGGGCGCCCTCGCGCGAAACCCAGTTGGGGTAAGTGCGGCGGAGGCCCGTATCCTTGATCGGCTCGTGGGGGTTGACCGCGATGTGCCGCTCAGCGGCTTCCTTGACCACTTTCAGGTGGTGGTTCGACATCAACTGCCCGTCGTGCCACTCGAAGCGGATCTCGCCGTCCGGGCCGAGTGCCTGAATGCCGCCGGTATCGGCGACATAGCCGGTCTTGACCGAGTCGATGCCGAGCCGTGCGTAGAGGTCGAGTGCATCCTCGAGCTGGCTTTCGTAGTTGGCGACGTGGCCCGAGGTCTCGTGATGGCCGATCAGCCAGACACCCTTCTGGCGGGCGTAGGCGGCCAGCTCCTCGATATCGAAATCGGGATAGGGATTGGTGAAGCTGAACACCGCACCGTTGTTGTACCAGTCGCCGTCCCAGCCCTGGTTCCAGCCTTCCACGAGCACGCCGCGAAAGCCGTGCGCGGCAGCGAAGTCGATGTAGCGCTTGACGTTCGCGGTGTTGGCGCCGTGCTTGGGACCTGAGCCCCAGGTCTCGGTCTCGAGATGCATGCCCCACCAGACGCCGACGTACTTGTACGACTCGACCCAGGAGACGTCGCCCAGCTTGTTCGGCTCGTTGAGGTTGAGGATCAGGTCGGATTCGGCGAGGCCGCCCGCCGTCTCGGAAATCTGGATCGTCCGCCATGGCGTGTGGAAGGGGGCGGCGCGGCTGACCTTCGCACCTCTGGAGGAGGGGGCGAGTTCGGCGCGGAAGCGGCGGTCTTCAACGCGCCGGAACCACATCGAGGAGTAGTCGACCAGCGCTGCCTCGTGGAACGAGACATGCAGCCCGTCGTCGGTGCGGATCGTGATCGGCGTATGCGCCTGCGTCACCTCGTTCAGCGGCGTCTCGTGGTAGAGATATTCGTAGCGGTTCCATTCGCCCGCCGGGATCCACCAGGCCGTGCCGGGATCGGCGATCACGAATTCGGTCAGCTCCTCGGCGATATTGACGGTCCCGAGCGAAGCCTGCTCGGGGAATTCGTAGCGGAAGCCGACACCGTCGTCGTAGACCCGGAAGACCACGTCCACGCTGCGCTGGGCGTGCGACCGCTCGGTCAGGCGGACGCGCAGCTCGTTGTAATGATTGCGGACGAAGCGGCGCTCGCCCCACGGCTGCTCCCAGGTCTCGTCGAAAGTGCGCGTCCAGGTGCCGCCGAGCTTGAAGTAGCGGTCGAGCTTCTTGGCGTCGGTGAAGAGGAAGCCGAGCCGCGATGGTTCGATCACCGCGTCGCCGTTGCGCTCCACCGAGTAAGTGGCGTGGCCGGCCGGGTTGATGTCGATCTCCACGGTCAGCACCTCGCCCGGCGAACTGACCTCGGCCACGACCTCGGCATAGGCGGGCGCGGCAGAAAGGAAGGCGACGAGGGCAATCAGGCGTCCAAACATGGCTCGGCTCCCTGCAAAATCCGGGTTGCAAAATCCGCGCGACGCTGCGCAATTCGGCTTATGAAAATGTTTGTGGCAAAATTTGCATAATGGCCGGACGCAGCACGAGGCTGGAGGATATCGCCAAGTTGGCGGGAGTGTCGATCTCCACCGCCAGCCGGGCCCTCAACGACAGCCCTTCGGTCAATGCGCGCACCAAGCAGCTCATCTGGAAGCTGGCGCGCGAGCATGACTACCCGTTCCGCCGCTACATGCCGGCGGGTCCGATCGGCGCGAACGGCACCATCGCCATCATCATCCCGCGCCCGCAGGGGCGGGAGGGGCAGATCGACGATCCGTTCTTCCTCGAGCTCTTCGCAGGCGTCAGCGACGCCGCCCGTGCTCGCGGCTGCGACGTGCTGGTCAGCCATTTCACGCCGACCAGTTTCGACGATCTGTCGAAAGCGATGAATACCAGCCGTGCCGACGGTGCGGTGTTCCTCGGTCAGAGCACGCTCCACCACTCGCTGAACCGGCTGATGGAGCGGGACGGGCGCTTCGTCGTCTGGGGCGCCATGCTTCCGGACCAGCAGTACTGCTCCGTCGGCAGCGACAATCTGGTGGGCGGCCGCCGCGCCACGATGCACCTGATCCGTCTCGGCCGCCGGCGCATCGTCTTTCTCGGCGACAGCGAGGCGCCGGAAGTCACGCAGCGGCTGCGCGGTTATCTCGAGGCTCTCGACCAGGCCGGGCTGCCGCAGGACCGGGCGCTCATGGTGCCAGCCCATTTCACGGTCGAATCGTCCGAGGCGACCGTCGATGCTCTGATCAGCCGCGGGCTCGACTTCGATGGCATAGTCGCCGCGAGCGACCTGATCGCGCTCGGGGCGATACGCGCGCTCCAGCGGGCGGGACGCGACGTGCCCGGCGACGTGTCGGTAGTCGGCTACGACGACGTGCCCTTCGCCCGTTACAGCCGCCCGGCACTCACCACCGTGTCGCAGGACACCGCGCGCGCGGGCCGCCTGCTCGTGTCCAAATTGCTCGATTCGAGCAGCGTCGGCGACATGCGCTCGGAACGCATGCCGACCGATCTGATCGTGCGGGAATCCTGCGGCGGCTGACGCGCCGGTCATGCCACCCGCTGCGCGACCAGGCCGGAGAGCGGCGGCATCGCTCCATCGGCCTCGCCGCCTACGCGTTCAATGACATGCCAGCCGTCGGGCAGGGTCCATTGCACGGGCTCGTCGGCGAGGTTGAAGACGCAGAGCAGGCGCTCGTTGTCGTCGCCGCGCTCGAAGGCGAGCAAGGAACGCGGAACCGCGACCGGCCGGAAATCTCCGATCTTCAGGGCGGTGTGGCGCTTGCGGAACGCCACCAGGCGGCGCGTGAGGTTGAGGATGGAGTCCGCCCGCGCTTCCTGTCGGTCTACCGCCAGGGCCATGTGCTCCGGGTCGACCGGAAGCCACGGCTCCACCGACGAAAAGCCGGCGTGCAGCGCGTCGCCCGTCCAGGGCATCGGCGTGCGGGCGCCATCGCGGCCCTGGCCGTTCGGCCAATTGGCGATCGCTTCGGGATCCTGCAGCCGCTCGAAGGGCACTTCGGCCTGGGGCAGGCCCAGCTCCTCGCCCTGATAGAGAAACACGTTTCCGCGCAGGGTCAACAACAGCAGGAGCAGCAGGCGAGCAAGGGCATCGCGATCCCGTGCGGCGAGCCAGCGGGATACGCCGCGGGGGGCGTCGTGGTTGGAGAACGCCCAGCTCGGCCACCCCTCGCCATCTTCGCCCGGCCAGAGACCGATCGTCCGCTCGATCAGTTCGGGCGTCAGCGTCTTCTCGTAGAGGAAGTTGAAACCGTAGGCGCTATTCAGCCGATCGCCTCCTTGCGTGAACAGTTTCATCTCCCGGTCCGCCTGCTCGCCGCCCACTTCGGCGACGGTGAACAGGTCGGCGCCGTAGCCGTCGATGACCTTGCGCAGCCGGGTCAGGAACTTCGGGATGTCGGGATGCGACTGGTTATGGAAATGATGCTGCCGGTCGAAGGGGCGCGCCCGCTCGGGCGCGTTCTTGACCGGCGGATTGTCGGTCAGCGCGGGGTCGTGCATCAGGAAGTTCAGCGCATCGAGCCGGAACCCGTCGACCCCGCGATCCAGCCAGAAACGGGCCGTCTGAAGCAGGGCTTCCTGGACCTCGGGATTGTGCACGTTGAGGTCCGGCTGTGACGGCAGGAAGTTGTGCAGATAGTACTGCCCGCGCCGTTCGTCCCAGGTCCAGCTCGATCCGTGGAAGACCGACTGCCAGTTGTTAGGCGGCGAACCGTCCGCCTTCGCTTCGGCCCAGACGTACCAGTCCGCCCTAGGATTGTCGCGGCTGGACCGGCTCTCGGCGAACCAGGCATGCTGGTCCGAAGTATGGCAGTAGACCTGATCGACCAGGACCTTGAACCCGAGCTCGTGAGCGCGGGCGAGCATCCGGTCGAAATCGGCGAGCGTCCCGAAAATCGGATCGACGTCGCAATAGTCGGCGATGTCGTAGCCGAAATCCTTCATCGGCGAGGTGAAGAACGGCGAGAGCCAGATCGCGTCTATGCCGAGGGAGGCGATGTGCTCCAGCCGTTCGGTGATGCCGGGCAGGTCGCCGATCCCGTCGCCGTTCGAATCCGCGAAGCTGCGCGGGTAGATCTGGTAGACGACCGCGCCTTTCCACCATGGATTGGCCTCGGCCGTCGCGGGCGCCACGGCATCCAGAACCTGCTGCTGGCCGCCGATCATCGTGCGGCCTCCGACTTGCAGACGAGGTATTCGAGCGGCGCGAGCTCCACGCGGTAGCTGCCGGGCGCCGTCGCGGCCGCGGCGCACTGGCCATGCAGCGAGGTCCAGGCGAGCGAACCCGTGTCCACCTGCACCTGCGCGGTGATCGGCTTGGTGCTCGTGTTGAACACGGCCAGCGTCTCACCCGGCGTGCCGGGGATACGGCGGGAGAAGGCGAAAAGACCGGGTTCGTTGCCATAAGCTCGGACGATCTGATCGCCCGAACGCAGCGCGGGATCGGAGCCGCGCACTTTCGCCATGCCGGCTATGGCTTCGTAGAGCGGGTGACGCATGTCGAAATTCGCCTCGGCCGTCGTAGCATCGGTGCCGACGAGATCGTTGTCGTTGTAAGTCGCGACCCGGCTCGGGAACATGTCGGCACGCGCGTCCTGATCGCCGCCATCGCCGACGAAGCCCTGTTCGTCGCCATAGTAGATCACCGGCACCCCGCGCGAGAAGAACATCATCGCGTGGCCGAGGATCACGCGCTTCAGCACTTCCTCGTCGCTGGCGCCGGGATGCGCCTCGCGCACGAAGCGCGCGAAACGGCCCATGTCGTGATTGCCGAGGAAAGTCGGCAGGCGCTTCGCCGCATCGGCCCCGCCTTCATAGAGCGCGTCCGCCGCGAACAGCCGGGCGAGATTGGCGGTGGGGGCGCCTTTCGCCACCACGTCGGTCACGGTCCCTTGGAATGCGAAGTCGAGCACGCTGGGAAAGCCGTCGACCCGTGTGAAGCGAGCCAGCGCTCCGGGATCGCCGTCGTAGACTTCCCCGAAGATATGGAAATTGGGGATGCCGCGCGCCTCCGCGCGCTCCAGCATGGCAGGCACGAAGGCCTGCCAGAATTCCGGATTCACGTGCCGCGCGGTGTCGATGCGGAAGCCGTCGATGCCGAAATCGTCGATCCAGGTGCCGAAGATGTCGATGAAGCCCTGCACGACGCGCGGGTTTTCGGTGAAGAGATCGTCCAGCCCCGCAAAGTCGCCGAAGGTCGAACTCTCGCCGCTGAACGTCGTGTCGCCGCGGTTGTGGTAATAGATCGGGTCGTTGAGCCAGACGGGGACCTTCACGTCCTCCTCGCCCGTGGGCACGTAGGGCGTGTAGGCGTAATCGGCGCTGGCGAGCCTGGCAAAATTCTCTGCCGTCTGGTCCTCGACGCCCGCGAAGCCCTGGTTGATTGGTTGGCCCTCCGCATCGCCGCGCGTCGAATAGGGATAGTCCGCATGGCTGCGATAGGCGCAGTCGTTCTGCGGACATTCCCGGTACTTGATGACGTCGGCGGTGTGGTTGGTGATGATGTCGAGGTAGACCTTCATGCCCCGGGCATGGGCCGCGTCGACGAACCGCTTCATGTCCTCGCGCGTGCCGAAATGAGGGTCGACCTGCGTGAAATCGGTGATCCAGTAGCCGTGGTAGCCGGAGGATTCGTTGCCGGGTGAGCCCTGGACCGGCTTGTTCTTGTAGATCGGGCCGAGCCAGATCGCCGTCGCGCCGAGCGACTGGATGTAGTCCAGCCGCTCCGTCAGCCCGGCGAGGTCGCCGCCGTGGTAGAAGCCCTTGTGAGCTGGGTCGAAGCCGTGGTCGAGCCGCCCGCCGGCAATGCCGCCGCGGTCGTTCGCTTCATCGCCGTTTGCGAAGCGATCGGGCAGGACGAAGTAGACGACTTCCTCTTCGGGAGCGCGGTCGCGAAAAGGCTCGGCCGCCAGGGGTGACGCGGCGAGCGCCGCCAGTCCGGCGCTGAACATCAGCCTCTGAATCGACCCCATTTTTCGCCCTCTCCATCGTCCGTGCATGTTGCCTAAAGGGAACAACATCTCTCTTTTGCAAATGTTTGCAGAGCCGGGGCGGCGCGTCAAGCATCTCGTTGGGCGCTTCCGAAATTTTCATAAACAGATGATATGAAGTGTAAATTTCTTACTCGGCATTCGCAGATATACGCCGGCTTGCAGCACGCGGAAATTTTTGACTTGCGTCGATGTCACAAATTTGCACTAATTTGTGAAACCGGAACGCGCGCAAAAGCGAGTGCGCGGTTCGGATGTAAGAAAAGCCGGCCGGAAGCGGGCATTGGAGACGAGGCAGCCCATTTCTCACCCTTGTGCGCCGGTTCGGCGCGGAGTGGCCGTCTGGAGGCAAAGACCGCGCGGGTGGGGTGCCCGGCCGGTATTGGAGGGGTAGGTAAAATGACGAATTTCATCGACATGCGGAAGCTGTTGCTGGGCGGCACGGCCATGCTCGCCTTGGCGGCGGCCGGTGCCGCTCCGGCCTTCGCGCAGGATCAAGCTGCCGCCGAGCAGCAGGGCGAGCAGGCCGACGAGCAGGCCGCAGGTGATGTCATCGTCGTCTCCGGCTATCGGGCCGCGCTGGCCGAATCGATCGAGACCAAGCGCGAGATGGACGTCATCGTCGAATCGATCTCCGCGGAGGACATCGGCAAGCTCCCCGACAACAGCATCGCCGAGGCTATCGCCCGCCTTCCGGGCCTCACCGCGCAGCGCATCGACGGCCGCGCCCAGGCGATCAGCATTCGCGGCCTTGCGCCGGACTTCTCGACCACACTGCTCAACGGGCGGGAACAGGTCACGACCGGAGACAACCGCGGCATCGAATTCGATCAGTACCCGTCCGAGCTGATCGGGCGCGTCGACGTCTACAAGACCCCCCATTCCGGCCTGATCGGACAGGGCCTGTCTGGCACGGTCGACCTGCGCACCATCCGCCCGCTCGAATACGGGCGGCGGGCGCTCGGCGTCAGCGCGCGGGGCGAGAAGGTTTCGCTGGGTGAGCTGAATTCCGGCTCCACCGACACCGGCTATCGCGTCAGCGGGACTTATATCGACCAATTCGCCGACGATACGATCGGCGTCATGCTGGGCGCCGCCCACATGGTCTCGCCGAGCCAGATCGAGCGTTACAACAGCTGGGGCTATCCGACCGTCAGCGACGGCGGTCCGCTCGTCATCGGGGGCTCCAAGCCCTACGTGCAATCGAACGAGCTCACCCGCACGGGCGTGATCGGCTCGATCGAATTCCAGCCGAGCAGCAACTTCAACACGCGCATCGATGCGTACTACTCGAAGTTCAAGGACGATCAGATCCTGCGCGGGATCGAGCTTCCGCTCCTCTGGGGCGGCCTCGCGCTGCAGCCGGGCTATACGGTCGAGGACGGTCTGGTCACCCAAGGCACGTTCGCCGGCGCCAA
>Ga0307405_10000391_pt1 | contig 16410 bp, 20 predicted proteins | sample 322Cmetagenome_2_FD_203311 | JGI IMG/M metagenome (GOLD analysis project Ga0307405, IMG submission 203311) | Maize rhizosphere microbial communities from greenhouse at UC Davis, California, United States - 322HYB-C-1 | ecosystem: Host-associated > Plants > Roots > Rhizosphere > Soil | place...
CAGTGAGCGCCTTGGAAATCGGCCGGCTTTTCCCTCGCAGCACGCCCGACCCGCCGCATTGCCGACCTTCGGCTACTCGGCCGTCTCGTCGGCGAAGGCCTCGTTCCGCGCCACGTCTATCGCGTCGCTGAAGCCGAGCACGCTCGCGAGGAACACCGGGGCGGGGATGCCATCGCCGGTGATCACGTCCCACTCGATGTAGGGATCGCCCTCGTCGTCCAGGTAGGTGCTGCTGAAGCGGTAGGTCCGGGCCAGCGCCATCGCCTGCTCGGCGGTCCAGGGCTCCTTGCGGTCGAAACCGGCCGAGAACTGCACGGCGTCGCAACCGTCGTGGGACGTTTCGTCGCAGCCATAGAAGTAGATCCGGGTCGACCAACCGGAAAGCTCGGTCACGATCAGCGGATCGCCCGCGCCGTCCTGAGTGAGCTCGGCGTCGTACCCGGCGGCCTTCAGGGCATCGACGATCCCCTGCGGGTTCTTGGCCGTCACCATCGCCGCGCCGGTCTGAGCGCCCAGCGGCGCAGCAAGGACGAGCGCGCTTGCGGCAAGCAGTCTGTTCATTCTTTCGGTTCCCCCTGGTGTTGGAAGCGAAGATTGGCGAGAATCGCGTGCCTGGGCAACGTCAGAGGAGCGGGCAACCTCCCGTTCCCGTCATCCCTTCCCCTTGGTCTTCGTCTTGCCAGCCTTCGCGTTGGCGGCGATGAAATCGATGATCATCCCCGCGATGTCCTTGCCGCTCGCCGCTTCGATGCCCTCGAGACCCGGGGAAGAATTGACCTCCATGATCACCGGTCCGTGATTGCTTCGCAGCATGTCCACGCCGCACACGTTCAGGCCCATGCGCTTGGCCGCACGCACGGCGGTCGAGCGTTCCTCGGGCGTGATCCGAACCAGCTCTGCGCTGCCGCCGCGGTGGAGGTTGCTGCGAAAATCGTCGGGCGCCCCGGTTCGCTTCATCGCGGCGACGACTTTGCCGCCGATCACCAGCGCACGGATGTCGGTGCCGCCGGCTTCCTTGATGAACTCCTGCACCAGGATGTTGACGTTGGCGCCGCGGAAAGCCTCGATCACCGACTTCGCGCTCGCCTCGGTCTCGGCGAGGACGACGCCGATTCCCTGTGTGCCTTCGAGCAGCTTGATCACCACCGGGGGGCCCTTGACCGCCTTGATGATCTCCTCGGTCTGTTTCGGATCGTGCGCGAAAGCAGTCAGCGGCAGGCCCAGGCCGTGCTTGGCGAGGATCTGCATCGAGCGCAGCTTGTCGCGGCTGCGGCCGATCGCGACGCTTTCGTTGAGGGGCCAGACACCGCTCATCTCGAACTGGCGCAGGATCGCCAGGCCATAGTGCGTGATCGACGCGCCGATGCGCGGGATCACAGCATCGTAGCCGGTCAGCGTTTCGCCGTTGTAGGTCACGGTCGGACGGTGCGAGGCGATCTGGACGTTGCAGCGCAGCGTGTTGAACACGTCCAGCACATGCCCCCGCGACTCCGCCGCCTCCACCAGCCGCCGGTGCGAGTAGAGGTTCGGGTTGCGGGCAAGCATGGCAATCTTCATGGCACGCGATCTTTCCTCGGCATGCGCCCTGGCGACTGGAGCCACGAGCTGCCCGAATCAACGACGAACCGGCGGCGGAGTGCCGTGCGGCCGATAAGCAGGGGAAATTGCATGTCCGAGCGGTCGGCAAGACTGATCTCGGCACGGAATTCGACGGCGCCGATACGCATCGGCGTCTTCACGATCAAGCGCATTTGCGTCTCGCCGTTCGAGCTGGTGATTCCACGCCTGTCGACTTGGACCGCCTCGCACACCTGGCGCACGTGCTGCCTTCCGAAATCGACCGCAAAACGGACGTAGTTCCGCCCATCACGCTCGAACCGGTCAAGCACGGTCGCATGCAGCGACGAGGTGCGCGCGCCGGTATCGATCTTGGCCGGAACGGCGGTGAGGCCCAGCTCGGGTAAGGCCACCAGCTCGCGCCACCCCACTGCCGGCAATGGCTCCTTCTTCGCACTCAACCGACGATCGCCAGCCCGTCGCCCCCGTCGCCGGTGGCCAGCCGCCGCAGCACCTTGCCGCTGGCGAAGTCGACTTCGGCGATCGTGTCGCTGCCCGTCTCGGCGACGTAGATGCGCTCCCCGTCGTCCGACCAGACGATCGTGACCTGCTGGCGTGCATCAGCGTCCCCGCGGCCCGAGACGTCGATCGTGCGCACCGCGCGCGCCGCGGCGAGATCGATGACCGTCAGCGAACCATCGGCCATGTTGGAGGTCACCGCGACATCGCCCTGTGGCCGGATCGCCAGGCGCAACGGGAAGTCGCCGGTCGCCACCTCGTGCCGGACTTCGAGCGTCTGCGGATCGAGCGCGAACGCCTTGTCCGAACCCCGCGCCGAGACCCACAGCGTCCTGCCGTCGGGCGAAAGATCGATCCCCTCCGGCTCCACGCCGACTTCCACCGAGCGCGGCGCGCGGCGGGTCAGCAGGTCGACCAGCGTGACCGTTTTCGAGCCCATGTCGACCGTCCACGCATGCCGCGCATCGGGCGCGACCGCAAGCATGTGCGTGCCTTCCTGCCCGCTCGAGAATTCGAAGGTCTCGGTGCTTTCGCTCAGCGGATCGCTGATCCAGAAGATCGAACGGCGCCCCTCGGCGGTCGCATAGAGGTCGCCGTTCGCATGCCAGACGATCCCGTGCGGCCGCGCGTTCTCGCCCAGCTCGATCCGCTTGACGCGCGAGAGGTTGCTCGCGCGGAACACGTCGACGCTCGTGCCGCCGTAGCAGGCGAGCGCGACATGCGTCCCGTCGGGCGACATCGCGAGCTCGTGCGGATTGGCGCAGCTATCGATCCGCGCGACCTCCTCGCCGCTCGCGAGGTCGATCTTCGAGAGCGAGTTGCCGAACTTGTTGGCGACGAACAGCGCGGCGCCGTCGTCGGCCCGGGTGGTACCCGATTCCCCGGCAACCGGCGCGCAGGCGGCCGCCGCCAGGCATAGAAGCGATAAAACCCGCATGATGTCCTCCGAGCAGCCCCGTGCTGTGGGAGCGAGGATAGCCGACCTTGCCGCCTTCTCCGAGTCCCCGCGAAGGCGGGAACCTCAGGATATCAGCGGAGCGCCAGTGGCATGAGGTCCCCGCCTTCGCGGGGACTCACACCTGTTCACCACCCGGTCGACTTTCCCTTGTTCTGCTCGTCGAGCCAGGCCTTCAGCGGCGCGAAGTATTCGAGCATCGGCTTGGCGCTCATCTCGCGCGTGCCGGTGAACGCCTCCAGCGCGTCGGGCCACGGCTCGCTCGCGCCCATCTCCAGCATCTGGGCCAGCTTCGCGCCGACTTCCTTGTTGCCGTAGAAGCTGCAGCGGTGGAGCGGCCCTTCCCAGCCAGCCTGGTCGCAGGCGGCCTTGTAGAACTGGAACTGCAGGATCCGCGCGAGGAAGTAGCGCATGTAGGGCGTGTTGCCCGGGATGTGATACTTCGCGCCCGGATCGAACGCGTCGGCCGGCCGCTCGACCGGCGGGGTGATACCCTGGTACTCACGCCGCAGCTCGGTCCAGGCGGTGTTGTATTCGGCCGGGGTAATCGAGCCATCGAACACGCCCCAGCGCCACTTGTCGACCATCAGGCCGAAGGGCAGGAACGCGACCTTGTCCATCGCCTGCCGCAGCAGCAGGCCGATGTCCTTCTCCTCGCCCGGTACCTGGGCACGGTCGAGCAGGCCGATCTGGACGAGGTATTCGGGCGTGATCGAGAGCGCGACGAAATCGCCGATCGCCTCGTGGAACCCGTCGTTCGCGCCGTTGAGATAGAGGTACGGCTGCTCGTTGTAGGCGCGCTGATAGTAGTTGTGGCCAAGCTCGTGGTGGATGGTGACGAAGTCGTCCGCGTTCACCTTGATGCACATCTTGATGCGGATGTCGTCGACGTTATCGACGTTCCACGCGCTCGCGTGACACACAACTTCGCGGTCGGCCGGCTTGGTGAACAGGCTGCGCTCCCAGAACGTTTCCGGCAGCGGCTCGAAGCCGAGCGAGGAATAGAAGCCCTCGCCGATCTTCACCATGTCGAGCGGCTTCTTGCCCTGAGCTTCCAGCAGTTCGCCGATGTCGTAGCCGAGGTCGCCCGAACCCTCCGGCGCGACGATCGGGTAGATATTGCCCCATTCCTGCGCCCACATGTTGCCGAGCAGGTCCGCGCGGATCGGCCCGGTCGTCGGCTGCACCGCGTTGCCGTATTTCTCGTTGAGCTGCGTGCGCACGTAGGTGTGAAGCGCCTCGTAGAGCGGCCGGGTTTCCTGCCACAGCCGCTCGGTCATGGCGGTGAATTCCTCGGGGCTCATGTCGTAGCCCGAGCGCCACATGGCCCCCACGTCGTCGAACCCGAGCTCGGTCCCGCCGGCATTGGCGATCTCGACCATCCGGACGTATTCTTCCTTCATCGGCGCGCCGACGTTGTCGTGCCAGCTCGCCCACATCTCGGCATATTCCTCGGGCGTGTGCTCGAGGTTGCCCATCTCGGCCTCGATGTCGGAGCCGGATATCTCCTGCCCGTTCAGCGTGCCGCGGCCCTTGCCGTACTGGCTCTGCAGGCTGGTTGCGATCTCGTTGAGCTCCGTCGCGGCGCCCGCCGTGGTCGGCGCTGGCAGGACGATGCCGTTCCGCAGGATGTCCAGCTTGCGCGCGACGTCGGGGGCGAGCCCCTGGACTTGCGCGTACTTCGCGGCATCGAGCGCGTACTTGACCGACTTCTCGGTCCCTTCCGCGCCGACCTGCGCAGCGAGTGCGTCGGTGTCGTCGGTGATGTAGGTCGAGTTGACCCAATAGACCCGGCTCGCATCGACCGAGTAGTCGAACAGGTCCTTCTCCACCATCGCGACCCAGGCGGCCGCGCCTTGCGGCGTCATCGGATATTCCTGCTGCGCGGTCTGCTCGCCGGCGGGCGGGGCGGTGGTCTGCGCGTGAGCGGGAACGGCAAGCGAGACGGCGAGCGCGGCAAGCGCGACGGGTGCGAACTTCATGATCTGGGGCATCCTCTCATGCAGGAACCGGTTTCGGCAGATACCGGTTTCTGAACCTCCGCAGGACGCGAATCAAGCGGTTGCGCCGAGAAACTCCACCAGTGCATCACCCAGCGCGCCTTCGGTGACCGAGCTCATGTGGGTGCCGGGTATCTCCACATGGCGCGCGTCGGGCAGCGCCTCCGCGAGCCTGGTCGCCGAACCGTTGTCGTCGTCTTTGTCGCCGCACAGGACCAGGGTCGACATGGTGATCTTCGCCAGTTCCTCGGGATCGGTGTCGTCCACCGCCTGGAGCAGCAGCCGCGCCGCCACGCGGTCGATTTTCATCGTCTTCATGAAGCTGACCGCCATGAACGCCGGATCGCCGCGCTCGATCTCGCCGAACCGGTCGATCGCATCGATGAAGAAGGCGGAACGCCGGCTCCAGCCCGCCAGCCCCTCAAGCCCCATCCCGCCCAGCACCAGCCGCCGCGGACGGAGCCCCTCGATCACCGCACGCGCCGAGGTACGCGCACCGAGTGAGAAGCCCACCAGGTCGTAGTCCTCCAGCCCCAGCGCCTCGACCAGCGCCGCCGCGTCTTTCGCCAGCACGCCCGGCGGATAGGCCTCGGGCTCATGCGGCTTGGCGCTGTCGCCGTGTGCCCGCAGATCGGGCATGATCGCCTCGAACCCCGCCTCGGCCAGCTTCCGCGCATGCCCGAAGCGGATCCAGTTCATCTCCGCGCTCGAGAACAACCCGTGCAGCATCAGCACCGGCCTGCCCGCGCCGAGGCGATGCACGGCCAGCTCGGCGCCGTCGAACGATGCGATTCTCTCCGTCGTACGCTCGGTCATCGCGGAAGCTCCAGGCCCGCGGCTCCCCATTTCGCGATCAGTGTTTCGTGCTCGTCGGAGCGCTTGCGCGGCAGCGCGCTCGTGTCGAGCCAGGCCTCGTGCAGGCTTTCGGCGCCGAAGTGGCTCTGCGGGACAAAGTCGGACGGATCGTCGAAGCTGCCAACCGTCAGATCCATCCGGTCGCTGCCCCGATTGTAGCGGAAACCGAGCGGCGTGCCGCAATTCGAGCAGAACGGGCGTGTGGCGATCGGCGAGCTCGCATACCAATCCGGCTCCCCCTCCCACGCGACTTCATCACGCGCAACGCTGACAAAGCATGCAGCTGCGCCCCCCGTTGCCCGTTGGCACATGCGGCAGTGGCACAGGTAGGCCTCGGTCGGATCGACCTCGGCAGTATAGCGGACACGGCCGCACTGGCAGCCGCCTGACTTGGTTCGCTCCATGGCTCCACCTACCGCAGCGTCCACGGTGAGCAAACCCTCTTGAGTATATAAGCACGCTTATTATATGCGCGCGCATGGACACCAACGCAGGCTATCTCCTCGCGGACAACTCGCGCCTGTTGCGCCGCGCTTTCGACGAGCGGGTTCGGGAGACCGGCGTGACGGCGCCTCAGGCGCGGCTGCTGCTCAATCTCGAGCGGTATCCGGGTCGCAACCAAGCTTTCTACGCCGAACGGCTGGAGATCGAGCCGATCACGCTCTGCCGCATGGTCGACCGGATGGAGGAAGCCGACCTCGTCGAGCGCCGGCCCGATCCGGACGACCGGCGTGCGCGCCTGCTGCACCTCACCAGCCATAGCCGCGGCAAGATCGCCCGCATCCGCACCGCTCTCGACGGTCTGATGGAAACCATGCTCGCCGGCTTCGACGCCGAGGAGGAGGCGGTTTTCATGACCATGCTCGAACGCGTTTCCACCAACCTCTCGGCCCCGTCCAAGGAGCTTGCCGCCAATGGCTGACGCCGACCCCGCAACGCTGCCCGAAGCTGCGGACGAAATCTCCGCGCCCGAACGAATTTCCCGGCAGGCCGAAGCCGAGGCTGCCAAGCCGCGCCGCTGGGGCCGGATCGCGCTGATGGCGGCCGTGCCGCTCGCCATGCTGATTGCGGGCGGAGTCTACTGGCTGAGCGTGCAGGGCAAGGTCTCGACCGACAACGCCTATGTCCAGCAGGACCGGGTGGCCGTCTCCGCGGAAGTCGGCGGACAGATCGTCGAGGTCGCGGTCGAGGACGGGCAGCGCGTCGCTGCGGGCGCCCTGCTGTTCCGCATCGACCCGGAGCCCTACCGCCTCCAGATCGCGCAGGCCAATGCCGCGATCGCGCAGGCCCAGGCGAACGTCACCGCGCTCAGCAACAGCAGCGACCTTTCGGGCGCCTCGGTATCCGCCGCACGCGAGGACATCGCCTTTGCCGAGGCGAATTTCGCGCGCAAGGACGAACTCTACAACCGTGGCTTCCTGACTAAGACCGAGCATGACGCAGCCGAGCATGCGGTGCAGCAGGCGCGCGAGGAGCTTCGCATCGCGCTGGCCCTCCAGGCTGAAGCGCGGGCCAAGCTCGCGCGCGGCGCAGCCGTGCCGGGCAAGAACCCGCAGATCGCTGCGGGCGAAGCGCAGCGGGCGGCGGCGGAGCTCAACCTGCGGCGGACCGAAGTGCGCGCGCCGGCCGCCGGCGTCATTTCGCAGGCCGATCGCCTCCAGATCGGCCAGCAGGTCATGCAGGGCCTTCCGGTCGTGACCATCGTTCGCGAGGCAAGCTCCTATGTCGAGGCCAACTTCAAGGAGACCGAGCTGGACGACATGCGCGTCGGCCAGCCAGCCGAAATTCGAGTCGACGCCTATCCCGATCTCGTGCTGAAAGGCCATGTCTCGTCGATCGGCGCGGGGACCGGATCGGAATTCTCCGTTCTTCCCGCGCAGAACGCGACCGGAAACTGGGTCAAGGTGACCCAGCGGGTGCCGGTGCGCATCAGGATCGACGACGACAGCCCGCGCCAGCTCATCGCTGGCCTCTCGGCCGAGGTGACCGTCTTCACCGACGGCCGCGAGCGCTAGGCCGGGCCGCAAGTTGGCCTCGGCCGCCCTTCCCGCCCGCCCCGGCGCGCCGCCCGCGGACGAAGCGCAGCTCCAGGTTCGCAACCCGGCGCTGCTGCTCGTCGGGATCATGGCCGCCTCGCTGTTGCAGGTGTTGGACACCACGATCGCCAACGTCGCGATCCCGCACATGCAGAGCACGCTGGGGGCGACGTCGGAAAGCATCACCTGGGTGCTGACGAGCTATATCGTCGCCTCGGCCGTCGCCATGCCGGTGACCGGCTGGCTGGCCGACCGGGTCGGCGGGCGGCGGCTGTTCATCCTCTCAGTCGCGGGTTTCATCGCCGCCTCGATGCTCTGCGGCATGGCCCAGAACCTGGAGGAGATGGTGCTGTTCCGGGCGCTCCAGGGTGTAGCGGGCGCGTTCATCCCGGCGCTGAGCCAGAGCTTCATGCTCGATACCTCGCGTCCCAGCCGCCATGCGCAGGTCATGGCGATCTGGGGCATGGGGATCATGATCGGCCCGATCCTCGGGCCCATTCTCGGCGGCTGGCTGACCGAGAGCGCGAACTGGCGCTGGGTCTTCTACGTCAACCTGCCGGTGGGTATCCTGGCGCTGGCGATCCTGATGGCGGAACTGCCGCACCGCGACGGCGCAGCACGCCGCTTCGACCTGACCGGCTTCGCGCTGCTGGGCCTCGCGCTCGCCTCGTTCCAGCTCCTGCTCGATCGCGGCGCTCATCTCGACTGGTTCGATTCGGGCGAGATTTGGCTCTACACCTTCCTCGCCGCCAGCGCCGGATGGATGGCAATCGTCCACATGGCAACCGCGCGCAATCCGCTGTTCGAAGGGTCGATGTTCCGCGATCGGAACTTCACCCTGGCGCTCTGCTTCATGTTCGTGATCGGCGTGGTCATGTTCGCCAATATGGCGCTGCTGCCGCCGATGCTGCAGCACCTGTTCGGCTACGGCGTGATCGACACCGGCATCGTGCTGATGCCGCGCGGTGTCGGGGTGCTGATCTCGATGCAGCTCTCGGGCGTGCTCATCCGCCGCGGGCTCGACGCGCGGGTGGTGGTGGCGAGCGGCTTTGCGATCACCGCCTTCTCGCAGTGGCAGATGGCGCACTGGTCGCTCGGGGCCGACTCCTACCATTTCATCCTCTCAGGGTTGATACAGGGGCTCGGCATGGGGCTGGTGTTCATCCCGCTCAACGTGACCGCGTTCTCCACGCTGGAGCCGCGCCTGCGCACCGAGGGGGCGAGCCTCCTCAACCTCGTGCGCTCGCTCGGCGCCTCGGTCGGGATCTCGGTCACGACGATCCTGCTCGCGCGCAATATCCAGATCAGCCACGAGGAGCTCGGCAGCCACGTGACCGCGCAGAGCCTCGGTTCGCTGGACCTCTCGGCGGTCGACCGGTTCCAGGCACTCGGCCAGGCGGGGCTCGCGATGATCGATGCCGAGATCAACCGCCAGGCGGCGATGATCGGCTATATCGACGACTTCTGGCTGATGATGTGGATGGCGCTGGCCGCCGTTCCCTTCGCCTTCCTGATGCGACCGGCGAAGGCTGGCGGTGCCCCTGCCGCCGACGCGGCCGGACACTAGACCTCAGCCCGGCGCTGCCCAGCTCAGCGCGCGCTGGAGCTCCGCCGCGCCGTCGCGCTCATAAGGGCTGCCGTGGGCGATCACCACTTTCTCGACCGGCCAGTCCAGTATCGCGCGCGCGGCCCCCGCGATCCGCCGGCGGCGCAGAAGATAGGTCGCCCGCATGTCGAGCGGCGTCGAGCCGTCGGCTCCGCCCAGCCGGATGATCCAGCGCATCAGACGGTTGGGGACGCGCACCGGCTCGAAATTCTCGATCAGATCGGTCAGCACGCAGACGCCCGCATGCCGGATAAAGAAGACCGCCTCGTTCACCACCGCACCCTGCATGAGGACCCAGGCGATCTCGCCCTCCCACGCCATGCTCGCGCCGGGCGCCAGCGTCTGGTCTATGCGAAACGGCCGCTTCGCCCGCTCCAGCCCCGGCACGGCATGGCTAGTGGCGTCCGGATAGCGCTCGAGCCAGTCGGCCATATACCAGTAGTGGAGCGAATTGGGCGCGATCAGGTGCCGCACCGGTCCCAGCGCCTCGATCCGTTCGAACAGCGCCGGATCGGGCGCGATCGGCGAGTGAATCCACAAGTCCCCAGAGAGCAGGCGAACCACCGTCATCCGCGTCGGGAACGGCGCCTTGAACGGGCCGACATCCATCCGGATCTCCGGCCCATCGACGATCCACACGCGCTCGGCAAAGGGCTTGGGCGTGTTGAGGGGATCGTAGGGGATGATGCCGCTCATAGGCGCGGCATGGTAAGGCGCGGTGGCCCCGCGCGCAAACGCTCAGGCGCGCGGGGCGAGCCCCTTCTGCTCCATACGCCACTTCGCCATCTCGATCCGGTCCTGCCCGAAGAAAGGCTCGCCCTCGAACACCAGCGTCGGCACGCCCCAGTGGCCGGCATCCTCCAGCGTCTGCTGGTTGGCGGCGATTTCGGCATCGAGTTCGTCCGCCTGCGCCGCCGCCTCGGCATCGAGCTCCGCAAGGTCCAGCCCGGCCCGCCCGGCAGCGTCCGCGAGATGCTCGCCCTCGTGCCAGTTCTCCGCACCGCCCCAGATCAGCATGCCCGCCTCGTGCGCGAAGGCGAGGCCCTTCCCCCGCCGCGCCGCCGCCTGCCCCAGCCGCGTGATCCGGCGAATATAAGGCTGCTCGGTCGCGATCGTGCGCGTCGCGATGTCCTGCACGATCGGATCCGGCCGCGGCGGACCGAAAGGAATGCCGTGAAACTGCGCTACCCGCATCACGTCGACCAGCGTGTAACGCAGCCAGTTCGGATGGTTGCGCTCGAAGAAATCCGGCTGCCGGATCGCCAGCGGGTAGACCGGCCGCAGCGCGATCTCGACGTCGTGCGTCTCGGCCAATGCCCGGTACCGCCCCACCGCCAAATAGCTGTAGGGGCTGCGAAAGCTGAAGAAGAGATCGGCAGCGAGGGTCATGCGGACGTTGTGCCGCATGCCCTCCCCCGCGTCACCCCTTCTTCAGGTGCCGCCGGCCGAGCAGTTCCGCGATCTGGACCGCGTTGAGCGCCGCGCCCTTGCGCAGGTTGTCGGAGACGCACCACAGCGTCAGACCGTTCTCGACCGTCGGGTCCTCGCGCACGCGGCTCACGTAAGTGGCGCCGTCGCCCGCGCTCTCGACCGGGGTGACGTATCCGCCGTCCTCGCGCTTGTCGACGAGCATCACGCCCGGCGCCTCGCGCAGGATGTCCTGCGCCGCTTCGGCCGAAAGCTCGTTCTCGAACTCGATGTTGACCGCTTCGGAGTGGCCGACGAACACCGGCACCCGCACGCAGGTGGCGTTGAGCTTGATCTTCGGGTCGAGGATCTTCTTGGTCTCGACCACCATCTTCCACTCTTCCTTGGTCGAGCCGTCGTCGAGGAAGACGTCGATGTGCGGGATCACGTTGAAGGCGATCTGCTTGGTGAACTTCTTCGCCTCGACCGGGTCGCCGACGAAGATCGCACGGCTCTGCTCGAACAGCTCGTCCATCCCAGCCTTCCCGGCGCCGGATACCGACTGGTAGGTGCTCACCACCACGCGCTTGATCGTCGCGGCGTCGTGCAGCGGCTTGAGCGCGACGACGAGCTGCGCGGTCGAGCAGTTCGGGTTGGCGATGATGTTGCGCTTGGCATAGCCGTCGATCGCGTCCGGGTTCACCTCGGGCACGATCAGCGGAACGTCGGGGTCCATGCGGTAGAGCGAGGAGTTGTCGATCACCACGCAACCCGCCGCCGCGGCCTTGGGTGCGTATTCCTGCGCCGGGCCGCTCCCGGCCGCGAACAGCGCGATGTCCCACCCGGCGAAATCGAAATGCTCGATATTCTTGCACTTGAGCATCTTGCCGGTGTCGCCGAATTCGACTTCCGTTCCGACGGAGCGCGAGCTGGCAACCGCGGCGACCTCGTCGCACGGGAACTCGCGCTCGGCAAGGATCTGCATCATCTCGCGCCCGACGTTCCCCGTCGCTCCGACGATTGCTACGCGATAACCCATCTGCCACTCCTCGTTGTGCAGCGGAGGCTTAGCGCCCTGCGCCTACCCCGCAACCGCAATTGTCCTTGGATGCCCGAAAGCGCGGGCACCGGAAAAGCAAAGGGGCGCCCCGACATGTGCCGGAGCGCCCCCTGGTGTCTGGTTTCCCGTGGAGGAAAGGCTCAGCCTTCCTTGCCCACGTTGTCCCGGCGCTCCGCGATGCGTGCGCGTTTACCGGTGCGGCCGCGCAGGTAGTAGAGCTTCGCCCGGCGCACGACGCCGCGGCGAACCACGGTAATCGAGTCGACGATCGGCGAGTAGAGCGGGAACACACGCTCCACGCCTTCGCCGAAGCTCATCTTGCGCACGGTGAAGTTCGAACCCATGCCGCGGTTCGAACGGGCGATCACCACGCCTTCGAAATTCTGCACACGCTCGCGCGTGCCTTCGACGACTTTCACGCCGACGCGCACGGTGTCGCCGGCGCGGAATTCGGGAACGTCCTTCCCGAGGTTCTCGATGGCTTCGGCCTCGAGCTGCTGAATCAGGTTCATGACCTGCATCCTTACCTTTTTCGCCGCGCATCAGAGGCAGGCTGGTCCCGAGCGCCACTGTAGCGCTCCCAAAGGTCCGGCCTGCGTGACCGTGTGTCTTCCTCGCTGCGTTGCTTGCGCCACGCCGCGATCTTCGCATGATCCCCCGATCGCAGCACTTCAGGGATCGTGCGCCCTTCCCATTCCTGAGGTCGGGTATATTGCGGGTATTCGAGAAGTCCTTCCTCGAAGGATTCCTCGGCCCCGCTCGAAGGCGCGCCCATTACGCCGGGAAGCAGGCGAATGCAAGCATCGAGAATGGCCAGCGCAGCGGGCTCTCCGCCGGAGAGGACGATGTCGCCAAGACTGACCTGCTCGATCTGCGGCCGCGCTTCGAACAGACGCTCGTCGAACCCCTCGAACCGGCCGCACAGGATCACCACGCCCGGCCCCGCCGCCAGCTCGCGAATCCGCGCCTGCGTGATTGGCTTGCCCCGCGGCGTCATGGCGAGGATTGGCCGATCCTGCTCCACGCTGTCGAGCGCCGCTGCCAGCACGTCGGGCTTGAGCACCATGCCCGCCCCGCCCCCGGCCGGCGTGTCGTCCACCGTCCGGTGCCGGTCGGCCGCGAAGTCGCGGATCTGCACTGTCTCGCAGGCCCAGTCCCCCCGCTCCAGCGCCCGCCCTGCCAGCGAAACGCCGAGCGGCCCGGGAAACATCTCGGGATAGAGGGTCAGGATGGTGGTGGCGAAAGTGATCGTACATACTCCAGGAAAGCGAACGAGGCTGCAGATGCTACCACGAAGATCGCGTGCAATAGTGGATAGAACGCCACCACGCCCGCGGCATTCCAAGGCATCAGGCCAGGATAGATCCAGGCAAATAGAATGACAGCCGGCAGCAAGGGTACCACCAGCACCGCTAGCCGCCTCTGTCCGGCTTCACTCCTGACCATGCTGACTACGAGGGCATTGCCGACCAGACAGGTGATGAACACTCCTAAGAGAACCAAGAGCACGAACAGCAACATGACGCCTCGCCTCCTTGAGCAATGGATGGCCTAGCGCGGCGGGGAGCGCAAAGCCATTCCGCGCGTTTGGTTCGCAATGGACGACTGCATCATCATCGGCGCCGGGCCTGCCGGCCTGACTGCCGCGATCTATCTCGCGCGCTACCACCTCTCGATCCGGCTGTTCGACTCGGGCACCAGCCGCGCCGCGTGGATACCGTGCACGCACAATCATGCCGGCTTTCCCGACGGCATCGAAGGCAAGGAACTGCTGCGCCGGATGCACGAGCAGGCGCGCAAGTACGGTGCCGTGCGCGAGGAGAAGCGGGTCGAGCATCTGGCCAGGGCCGGCGAGCACTTTACCGTCGGCGCCGACAGCGGCGCCTTCACCGCGCGCGCCGTCCTGCTCGCCACAGGCGTCGTCAACCGCCGCCCGGATGCCCTGGCCGACGAGGTTCACGACGAAGCACTCGCGCGCGGCCTGCTGCGCTATTGCCCGGTCTGCGACGGCTACGAGGTGACCGACCGCCGCGTCGCGGTGATCGGCACCGGCAAGCACGGGACCACCGAGGCGCTGTTCCTGCGCGGCTATACCGCGGACCTGACGCTCGTCAGCCCGCACGGCGACCACGATCTCGACCGCGAATGTTCGGCGCAGCTCGAGGAGGCGGGGATCGCCCGCGTCGCCGGCCCCTGCGACGGCTTCGCGATCGAGGGCGAGCGGCTGGCGTTCGACACCGCCGACGTGCGCATGGCGTTCGACAGCGTCTATCCCGCGCTCGGCACGACCGTACGCTCCGAACTCGCGCAGCTCGCCGGGGCGGAGACGACCGAAGACGGCTGCATCGTGGTCGACGAACACCTGGAAACCTCCGTCCCCGGCCTCTTCGCCGCGGGCGACGTCGTGGTCGGCCTCGACCAGATCAGCCACGCCATGGGCCAGGCCGGCGTCGCCGCCACCACGATCCGCAACCACCTGGCGAAAGAGCGGCCGATCAGGCGTTAAAGCGGCAGGCTCCAGTTCTCGAACTTGAGCTCCGGAACGTCCGCAAAATCGGCCTCGTTGTTGGTTACGATCGTCGCCCCGGTGCTCAGCGCGTGCGCGGCGAGCAGCCGGTCGAAGCGGGCGCGCTTGAAGGGAAGTTCCGCATATCGCCGTGCCGCGGCTTCATCGAACGGCACGATCGGCACGGCCGACAAAAAAGCTTCGAGAACTTCCGGCGGCGGTGGTTTCTGCAGTTGCACGCCCAGCGCGACCTCGGCGAAACTGATTGCGGAAATGGCGACCTCACCAGGTGCGTGCTTTTCGATTCGAGCAACGACCGGGGACGTACGCTGCACCATTGCGTAAATCGCAGTGTTAGCGTCGAGCAGATATTGAGTCACTCCGCGCGCTTCGCCTTTTCGCGAGCCGCGATGGTACTAGGACGTTCCTCGAATTCTCTCAGTTCCGGCGGCAACATCTTAAGCCACGGCGCCTTGCCCGCGAACCCGCTCACGTCGATCCGCTTTCGCGGCTCGGGCTTGCGGCGAAGATGCAGTTCCCCATCCTCGACCGTCACGACCCACTCGCGATCCGGCTCGACACCCAGCGCCGCCGGGATGCGGATCGCAACCGAGTTGCCAGACTTGAAGCTCTTGGCAGTATATTCCTTGCCCATGACAGCCTCCGTATATACGCGATGTATATACTACATTGCCGACCGACCGCAAATCAATCGGAACGAGCTGCAGCGGCCACCACTGCGCCTACTCCGGCGGGGTTAGCAACGGTTCAGACAGCAGGTCCGAATCGCGATCGAGTTCCTCGCGGATCCATTCGCGGAAGCGCTCGATCTTGCGCATCCCGACACGGCCGGTGGGATGGACGATCCAGTTCGCCCCGCCCGGCAGGTAGAGCGTATCGAACGGCTGGACCAATCGGCCGCTCTCGAGCTCGGCGCGCCACAGCAGCGGCGTCATCAGCGCGACGCCGAAGCCGGCCTGGACCGCGTTGGCTTCCTGCGACTGGCTGTCGAACATGATGCCCCGCCGCGGCGCTGGTGCCTCGCCGACACCGGCGGCGGCGAACCAGCCGGCCCACCACGGATCGTTCGGACCCAGCCGCTCGACCCGCAGCAGGTCCTCCGGCCGCCGTATGCCATGGCGATCGAGGAACTGGGGCGAGCAGATCGGGGTGACGTGTGCGCGGTACAGGAACTCGCTCCGAAGCCCGTCCCACTTTCCGGACCCGATGCGGATTGCCAGATCGAAATCGTCCCGCGTGAGGTCGACCAGGCCGTTGCTGAGCGAGAGCCGCACCGCCAGATCCGGAAAGCGCAACTGGAAGCTGCCGATGCGCGACGAAAGCCAGGTCGCGCCGAAGGAAACCGGCGCGCTGATCGCCAGCACCCCGGCGGCTTCCTCGTGCAGGCCGGCGAACGCCTGGCGCAGCTCGGCAAAGGCGCCGCTGATTGCGGGCAGCAGGCGCCGCCCGGCATCCGACAGGCGCACCCCGCCCTTCTCCCGGATGAAAAGCTGCTGGCCAATCCGCTGTTCGAGCTGGCGAATCTGATAGCTGACCGCGGCCTGGGTCATGCCCAGCTCCTCGCCCGCGCGGGAGAAATGCTCGAGCCGGCCCGCCGCTTCGAACGCGCGGATCGCGGAGAGGGGCGGCAGGTTCTCCATCGCCACCTTCATAAGTCCCGCTTATGGTCCGCGCCAACCCTTTTGTTGGTTTTTGCCGCTCTCCCAGGCCATTTTCAGACCATCGAAGGAAAGGGCAAACCAATGCAGGACGAATTCCTCATGCGCCTCTGGAACAGCGACCACGAGCGCGCCTCTCACGATCTCACGCGGCGCCTACGGGCGCCCGCAGCGACGCGGGCTGCGGGCCGCACGCCAAAAGCCTGGCTTTTCGGAAAGGCCGCTCCGGA
>Ga0307405_10000392_pt1 | contig 16393 bp, 8 predicted proteins | sample 322Cmetagenome_2_FD_203311 | JGI IMG/M metagenome (GOLD analysis project Ga0307405, IMG submission 203311) | Maize rhizosphere microbial communities from greenhouse at UC Davis, California, United States - 322HYB-C-1 | ecosystem: Host-associated > Plants > Roots > Rhizosphere > Soil | place...
AACCAGTCGACACGGATGTAGCCCGAGCCTCCATTACCACGCAGCATCGCGTCACCAAAATCCTCGAATTTGGGATACTGCGGATGATTTACATTGCCTACCTGCGAGGCTACCACCTGTGCTTTGGTGGAATTGGTAAAGAACAAATACTGATCAAACTGGTGCGAAGCAATATCGCATATGATACCGCCGAAGCGCTTTTTGTCAAAAAACCACTCCGGGCGCGTGTTAGCATTCATCCGGTGCGGACCGAGTCCGATCGTTTGGACGACCTTACCGATAATACCCTCTTTAATTAGCTCGCCAGCCTTCACGGTCGCGCGGTTTTCGAGGCGCTCACTGTACATGATCGAGTAAATGCGCTTGGTTTCTTTCTGTACTTTGCGCACTTCGGCGAGCTGTTCGAGCGTGGTAAGGCCCGGTTTATCCACCATATAATCCTTGCCCGCTTTCATCACACGTACGCCCAGTGGCCCGCGCTCGTCGGGTATACCCGAGCTCAATACGAGCTGTATTGATTTGTCTTCGAGGATTTCCGCCTCCGACTTAGCCTGTTTTGCATCCGGATAGCGTTTGGCGAACGCCGCAGAGAGGTCCGCTTCTTTGGCAAAAAACGAGACCAGCTCTCCACCGCCGCGCGTTACCGCCTCCACTTGTCCGTAAATATGGCCGTGGTTCATCCCGATCACCGCGAATTTGATCCGGGGCGGCTGGGCCGCGGACGGCACAAATGGCTGATCGGCTACCACCGTCTTGATGGAACCGTAGGCATTAGGGGTCAGTTGCGGAAACATCGCCAGGCCGGCGGCTGAATAAAGCGAATTGCGCAGGAAGTCACGGCGGTTGTCCTGTTGGTCTCTCATTGCTCGATATGGAATGTAGTGAATACTTAGTAAAGCACATTTTCAGCAGATATAATGTGCTGTTGATATGGACAGTATTCTACGCCTCTTGCCCTGACAACCCGGATACCGGAATCGTCTATTTATTTCCTACTGAAATCCCAAAAGTAATGCGCGAATCGTTCCGTTTGCGACCCGCCTCCACGACGCTTTCAAAGGAATTTTCGAAACTCGTCCGGAGCGACACCCATTTGTTGAGGGGCAGCTCCGCCGAAAGGATCGTGTTCCAGCGCAGGTTCGACAAGTCGTTCAATGCGGGCTGGATAAATGTGAGATGGTTGAAGCGGAATTTGTCAGACAAAAAGGAATGTTTGCCCTTGATGCGAAAGGAATTCCGCACCGTTGATACCGTAGCTTTTTCAAAAAAGTTGGTTGATTCGTAGAGCAATGCGTCGGTGAGGCTGAGGTCGTGGGCCTTGGTTTTGATCACCCGGTAACCTACCCCCGCCCCGGCCATTTGCCGCAGGTCGATGCGGCGGAGATTGCTGGTTTCCAATGCAGCAAGCCCGAAAACATAGGTTTTTCGCTTTTTGAAAACATCCACAAAAAGATCCACATAAGTGTCCCGCTCGGCTAGGACGCCATTTTGTTTGCCATAGGTAAACCGCGGATTGGTGGCAATATTGATCACCGGGCCGCTGAAAATCAGCTCGGCACGCAGGACCATGAGGCTGCGGTTCACATTTCCTTTGGTAAAATTACCGTCGCCGATAAACCGGTAGCGTATCGTATCGATCAGCACGCGCGGCGCCATGATAGCGGTATCAGGTTTCGGGGCAGCGACCGAATCGGCCGGAAGTAGTTTCAAAGTATCGGTTTTGACATCCTGCGCCCATCCGGGGACCGATATCAGCAGGATAATAAAAGCGGCAAGCGTAAGGAAACGGAAGCAGGTCAGATTTTTCATTAACGCAAATTTTGCAAAATAATGGTGCCAAACGTACCCGCAGTTGGTTAATTTGCCGTATGAACAAGATTGATCCTGCGGGGATGCCGGTGCCCGGACAGCATAACTTTATTTTTCTGGATTTTAATATTTCCGAACTGTCGGTTTCGCACATCCTGAACAACAGCTCGGAAATGCCGCAAACCGAGAAAAGGGGCTTTTTTGACATCCAGCCGCATGAAATCGATGTTGACTACGCCGCATTCCGCGTGGCCGCCAACCTCACCGAGAATTTCAAAGTGGTTGTGAAGCAGGACCGTAAATCGGTAAACCTTTACTGTGAATGCACCCGTCCGAAGCGGAAATTGTGCGAGCACCAAAGCCAGGTACTGTACAATCTGCTCAACAGAAGGGACTTGCGCGCATTCTTCGATAAGAAGCTCCGACAGGAGAAAATCAAAGAGGTTGCGTTCATTTACGGCATGCAGGACGAGCCCGATCTTGATCAGTATTTTCAGCTGGAATACGGCGGCCGCGAATTGCAGGTCAAACCCAGGTTGAAAGAGCTGATCCCTGTGGATACCTTATCAGTGGAGGCATTGCAGGAACAGCTTGTGCCCAAACCGCTACGCGATTTCCCCGGCCCCAAACCACAGGCCGTGGACACCAAAACGATCGTGGCCATTGGTCTGAACAAGTACTACGACCATTTTTATATGGAAATGTACGAGGCGCCGGTAACACGGCAGGGGAAGCTGAAAAACCCGTTCGTGCAGCTCAACCCGCTGGAAATGATCTGGAAAACGCAGGAGACGGATTCGATCAAGTTTCATACCGCCATTGCCGCGTTTCAGAATAATTTCAGGAAGAAGAACCCGGAAACCGACTTGCCGGGGTTACATTCGGTGGTACAGAATCCGCTGAAACTCGACTTTTACTATCATAACCCTTCGGTTTCGGAAAATATCAATGCAGCCTCCCTCCTGCCCGTGAAGCTCGCGGCAACCCCAGCCGATCTGCAATTAACGATTGACAAGAAGGATCCGTTTTTCCAGATCAAGGGCGAGCTCATCCTGGACAATGTGCATCTGGACATCGAAAACGTCCAGTTCCGCTACGATTACTTCGTGCTTTACAAAGACTCGCTGCATCTGATCGAAAGCCAGGACATTCTCCGGACACTGCAATTTTTCAGGCAGCATAACCAGCGCATTTACGTTCACGAATCCAAATTCGAGGCATTCAGGGTCAATCTGCTTTCGAAACTGGGCAATGCGGTGCGTATCAACTACACCTATGTGAAGGAGGCCACACCTGCGCAGCGCGAAGAGCAGGGGTTTGACCTGGATATTGAAAAGATTATTTACCTGGAAGACGTCGGTAATTATGTGATGATCACGCCCGTGCTCAAATATGGTAAGGTGGAAGTGCCGCTATTCTCCAAAAACGATATTTACGCGGTGGACAACCACGGTAACCCGTTCATGGTGAGGCGAGATGAAGAGGCCGAATTGCGATTCGGCAGCGCCGTCATGCGCCAACATCCCGATTTTGAAGAGCAGCTCGGCCGGGAGTTCTTTTACCTGCATAGGGCCCGGTTTCTAAGCGAAGACTGGTTCCCGGATGCATTCGAGGAATGGCAAAATCAGGGGGTTATCATTCTTGGCTTTAACAAACTGACCAAGAACCGTTTGAATCAGCACAAAGCCAAAATTTCAGTACATATGGCAAGCGGCATCAACTGGTTCAATACGACGGCTAATGTGGAGTTCGGCAAACAAAAGGTAACGCTCAAACACTTGCATAAAGCCGTCAAGAACCGCAGCAAATATGTGGAGCTTGGCGATGGTACAATGGGTATCCTGCCGGAAAAATGGGTCGAAAAGTTCGCGAAGTTTTTCGAGGCCGGCGAGATCGCAGGTGAGGTGATCCAGACGCCCAAGATCCGTTTCGCGTCGGTGGAAGAAATGTACGAAGGCGAAATGCTCGACCGCGAGGTGAAGGAGCAGATCGCATTCTACCAGTCGCGGGTTGACGATTTCCGGTCCATTCAGCCGGTACCAGTGCCCAGAACACTGAAAGCAAGCCTGCGCAACTACCAGAAGCAGGGATTGAACTGGCTGAATTTCCTGGACGAATACAATTTCGGCGGCTGCCTGGCCGATGATATGGGCTTGGGTAAAACCTTGCAGATCATTGCATTCATATTATTACAAAGAAAAAAACAAGTCAAAAACACGAACCTGATCATCGTACCTACCTCGCTGATTTTTAACTGGCAGGCCGAGGTCGAAAAGTTTGCACCCAGCATTAAAATACTCACCATTTACGGCTCTGACCGGGTGAAGGAAGTGACGGATTTCGACCGCTACGAGATTGTGCTCACCTCCTACGGAACGCTGCTTTCGGATGTGAATTTTTTGAAAAAGTATCATTTCAATTACGTCATCCTCGACGAGTCGCAGGCGATCAAGAACCCCGAATCGCAACGTTACAAAGCGGCCCGGCTGCTGCAATCGCGGAACAAGCTGGTCATGACCGGAACCCCGGTCGAAAACAATACTTTCGACCTTTACGGGCAGCTTTCCTTCGCCTGCCCCGGGCTGTTGGGCAATAAAACACAGTTCCGCAACCATTTCTCGATCCCGATCGACCGGTTCAAGGACAATGAGCGCGCCATTGAGCTGCAAAAGCGCATCAACCCGTTCATTTTGCGGCGTACGAAGCAACAAGTGGCTTCTGAATTGCCGGAAAAGACGGAAATGGTCATTTACTGCGAAATGGGCGAAGAGCAGCGCAAGGTTTACAATGCCTACGAACTGGAATTTTACAATTTTCTCAATACAAAAAACGAAGGCGACATCGAGCGCAGCCGGTTGCACGTTTTACAGGGACTCACCAAGCTACGCCAGATCTGCAATTCGCCCGCGTTGCTGCGCGACGATCTGTATTATGGCCAATCTTCGGCGAAGATCGAAGTGCTCATGGAGCAAATAGAAGACACGGCTCCCTGGCATAAGATCCTGATATTCTCGCAGTTCACATCGATGCTCGACCTGATCAGACCGAAGCTGGAAGAACGCGGCATTGGCTACGAGTATCTTACAGGCAAGACCCGCGACCGCGGCGCACGTGTGGAGAATTTTCAGACCAACGAAAATGTGCGCGTGTTCCTGATCAGCCTAAAAGCAGGCGGAACAGGACTGAACCTGACGGAAGCCGATTACGTGTACCTGATCGACCCGTGGTGGAACCCGGCCGTCGAAAACCAGGCCATCGATCGGAGCCACCGCATTGGTCAGCAGAAAAACGTGATCGCCGTGCGGCTGATCTGCCCCGGAACGATCGAAGAAAAGGTGATGGAATTGCAAGAGGCAAAAAAAGACCTGGCCAACGATCTCGTGAAAACCGATACGGATATTCTGAAATCATTGACCAGGAGCGACTTGATGGCGCTCGTATCGCGCTAGTCGAGGTCTTTGTGGATTTCGTTGATCAGGTATTCTTTCGAGTCATTGAAATACTCCCAAAAGAATATCCCGGCCAACTTATTCTTTTTCACATACTTGCATTTGCCTTTGATCGACTTTTCGTCCTCATAGGTTATCAGCACTTTGGTGGAATCGTTGAACAGGTAAGGCGCTTTGGCCCTTTTATCATAATACTTTTTATACCCATTCTGATCGATGATCGTGTCTTTCAACTTGGTATAGCCGCCGCCTTGCACCGATTTCACACGTTTCGCACCCAGGCCGTGATTGTCGGCTGTTTCGGCTTCCCAGCCTTTGCCATAAAAAGCCGCCCCGAGCCCGATCTTGCTCGCAGGCACCCCTGCGGCGATAAAGTTCTTCACCGACCGGTCGGCGGATGAACCCTCACCCAACGGATCATAGTCATAAAGGTTTGTATGATGCCCTACCGTGCCGTTGCGGCCGCCGTAATCGTAGGTCATGATCAGCACGTAATCCAGATAAACCTGCGCGAGGGCCATTTCTGTGTGCTCGATGAACGATTTGGAGCCTCCCACAGCCGTGGTAAGGAGGTATTTCTTTCCTTTTTCTTTTTCAAGCAAATTCAACTCATCACGTAATGCTTTGAACATCAATGTAAAATTCTGCTTGTCTTCGGGGCGGAAGATATTGCCTTCCTCTCCGCGCATACCGGGGTATTCCCAGTCGATGTCCACGCCGTCGAGGTCGAACTGACGCACAATGTCGACGCTCGATTTCGCAAATTTCAAACGGGAAGATTCCGTCAGCACCGCATCCGAAAAATTCTCGCTCCAAGCCCAGCCACCGATCGAGATCACGATTTTCAGGTCCGGGTTTTTCTTTTTAAGCGCATTCAATTTCCGGAAATTGGTGGAGTCGGTGGCCAGGTTGGTAAGCACGGCCAAGCTGTCCTGCACATTTACAAATGCATAATTGATATGCGTCAGCTTCTCCGCATCGATTTCTTCCACATTCGCGAGTCCGCGGAACCCTCCTACGTAAGCATTTACAATGTGTTTCTTCTTTTTTTGGGCCAAAACGGCACCGGACATAAGCAGGCACATGGCAAGTGCCAGGAAAGGGAAGCCGGGTAACGGCTTCGCGGAACAGGATTTCATAGAGGTTAGGAAATTTAGGTTCAGGATATATCAATAAAGGAATATTCGCTTCGATATTACTTCTTTACCCGTATCGGTTACAACGACATATACGCCCGCAGGAAGCATGCTCAAATCCAGGCGCCCTTCCCGCCTGATTTTCTGCACATTACGCACCCTTCCGCCCAGGTCGCAAACCAACAATTTTGCTTCTGTCGCATGATTAAGGTTCACTATCAGCGTACGTCCCGCCATGTAAATCAGATGCTGGTCCTTCTGCACTTCCACAGCCGTAATTATCGAAGCCGCACGCACGATCGCGAGCAAGCTGTAAGGCGATTCGCCGCCGGCATTCACGGCTTTGATACGGTAAAAATAATCGGCCGTTTCCAGCTCCGACTTATCTTCATATTGCAGTATTGTCGCGGCTACTTTGGCTATTTGCGCAAAATTGCCATCGCCTTTCGCACGTTCTATCACGATTTCGGAGGCGTTGCCCGCCGGTTTCGCCCAGCGAAGCTGGATCAGATCCGGCGCAGTGGGAACGGCTGTGAAGTTGGTCGGCGCACCTGGTATCGGAATATTCTGCGTTTTGGCCGAGCCGGTATTACTATATGCCGACGCCCCGACTGCATTCACCGCCCGCACACGGTAGTAATATTCGGTCGCGGGGGCCAGGCCGGTGCTTTGGTAAGTGGTAATATTGGCCGCCAGGTCGGCGATTTTGGCAAAAGTGGTCCCATTCTGAGAGCGCTCCACCTGGTAGCCCGTTTCATTAGCGGCATTATCAGTCCATTTCAAATCGATTTGCGTGGTTGAAACAGCAGTAGCCGTCAGGCCCGAGGGTGCATTGGGTGCTACCTGCTGCGTGGCAGCATTGGCGATGTTGGAATAGGCCGATTTACCTGCGGAATTCTTCGCAAGCACGCGGTACCAGTAACGCGTCGCCGGCGAAAGGCCTGTGTGCTGGTACGCGGTCACATTCGGCCCCAGATCTGCTATTTTGGTAAATGATACAGCATCCGTCGAGCGTTCGAGCTCAAAACCTGTCTCATTGGTCGCATTGTCCGTCCAGCTAAGATTGATTTGAGCGGAAGAAGCCGCAGCAGCAGCAAGCGCCGACGGCGCCTTTGGAATAGTAACAATTACCAGCGTGGTAGCATTGGCAACATTGGAATATACCGAGGCCCCGGAAGCATTTTTGGCACGCACCCGGTACCAGTATTTGGTAGCGGATTTGAGCGATTTGTCCTGATAGGTGATGGTATTGGCGGTCAGGTCGGCTATTTTGACAAATTTCGTCCCGTCGGCCGACTGTTCTACCTCAAAACCGGTTTCGTCTGTCGCCAGATCCAGCCATGCAAGGTTGATCTGGCTTGCGGAGGCAGGCACCGCCACCAGCGTCGAAGGCGCTTTGGGAACAGCGGCCAAAACGCTAAATGGAAGCAAAAGGGCAATGCAAAACGGTACTAACAGCGAAAATGCGCGTCGGGTAAAGGTTCGGTTCATAGATTGAGGACAATAGGGAGGCAAAAATAGAGGTTAAAAGCATTTATGCCACCGGTTAGAGCCATCCTCGCCGTTTAAACCACACATAAATCCCGAAAGTGATTAGGCCCATCAGGATCATCACACCCGGATAACCCCATTTCAGACGCAGCTCGGGCATAAAATCGAAGTTCATGCCATAAATACCTACAATAAACGTAAGCGGCATGAAAAAGACTGAAAATACCGTAAGCACACGCACGATCTCGTTAGTGCGCTGCGAGGAAAGCGAGAAATAGACCATTACCAGGTGATTCATATTTTCAAAAAGGGTGTCGTAAATGTTATGCAGTTTCACGTAAAGGTCTCGCGTGTCACGCGTGTAGGTGTTGGAATGCCCTTTTACGTCCATTTTATCGACGATTTCATGAGAAAGCATCAGTATGCGCCGGGTAACCTCCACCCTTCTTCTCAGATAATACAAGCCTTTCAAAAGCGATGCTTTGCGTCTTTTGAGGAACATATTTTCCTCGTAATACTCGATGTCTTTCGTCAATTTCAACGAGGGCGCTTCATAGGTCGCAATGCAGCTTTTGATGATCTCATTCACCAAATGGATCGTGTCCTCGCACGAATGCTGATCGACCTGTTGCTCCCGGATGATCTCCGGGGCCCCCCAATCCTTTTTATGCATCGTGATGACGGCCTCCTTCGTCATGAAAATGGCCAGCTTGTCGGTCAGTTCGGCAACGGTATCGGCCTCCGTACCTACTTTCTCGGCGTGCATCCTGAAAATAATGAACACATAAGTGCCCACATCTTCGTATTTGGGCAAATGGTCGGGTTGCAGCCAGTCTTTGATCGACGACTCGTGTAATGCGTATTTTCTCCTGATCTGTTTTAGTTCCTCATCATCGGGATCCGTCACATCGATCCATTCGAAAGGGTACTGGGACGGATCTGCAATAATCTGGACCATAAGGAAATGCGGCTAAAATTTACAGTGTTAAATTAAATGATACTGATCAATGTACCGGCTTTTCCGGCTTGGAATCGAGGATAAAACGCAGGGATTGGTCTCTCGTAAAGAAGGCCACCATCCAGTTGTAAAAAGTTTTCACCTGGTTCCGGTAACGGATCAGCGAAAACAAATGCACCACCAGCCACAGAAAATAAGCGATAAAGCCCTTGAAATGCAAGCCCGGCAAGTCGGCGACTGCCTTGTTAACACCTATAATCGCCATCGTACCCTTATCGTTGTATTCAAAAGGCTCCGGTGGCCGGCCTTCCTGCCACAGCGACAGGTTTCGCGCCAGGTTCTTCCCCTGCTGAATGGCCACCTGCGCCAGTTGCGGATGTCCGTTTGGAAAGTTTTGGTCGGCGTTCATCAAACAAATATCCCCGATCGCAAAAATGTCATCAAACCCTTTCACACGGTTGTAGGCATCCACCAGTACCCTTTTACCTTTACCGAAAACCTCCTCAGGCAGTCCGGGCAATGCGGTTGCTGTTACACCGGAGGTCCAGATCAGCGTTTCGGTTTCGATCGTATTGCCATTGGCAAATGTGACGATTCCGTCTGCATAATCTTTCACGGCGTGGTCCAGCAACACTTCTATTCCCAGCCCGCGCAGCTGCGCAAGCGTTTCCTCTTGCGATTTCTTGCTCATTGGGTTTAATACCACCGGCAATGCATCAACGAGGTAAATTTGTACTTCTTCCCTTTTCAGCTCGGGATAATCCTTTTTAAAAATAGACTTGTGCATTTCCGCCAGCATTCCCGAAACCTCTACGCCGGTCGGTCCTGCGCCTGCCACCACGATGGATAGCAACTTTCTGCGGATGGCGGCGTCGGTTTCTTTGGTCGCTTGTTCTTTCAGCCTCAGAATATGGTTCCGCAATGCCAGCGCATCCTTCACGGTTTTCATCGGCACCGCGTTTTTTCGCACATTCTCCATGCCAAAATAATTGGTTTCGGTACCCGTCGCGAACACGAGATAGTCGTAGTAAATATCGCCGCTTTCGGTCGCCACTTTCTTTTCGTCTGGAAAAACCCGCTCGAATGTGCCCAGACTGAACCGGAGATTGGTTTTGTCCTGAAAAAACTTGCGGAAAGGATAGCTGATGTTCGAAGCTTCGAGAAAACCCGTCGCCACCTGGTACAGCAACGGCGGGAAGAAATTATAGTTATTCTTGTCTACCAGTACAATTTGAAACGACTTGTTCCGGGAAAGTTTCTGGGCCAGGTTGATCCCGCCGAAACCACCACCAATAATCACCACCTTTTTTGACTCCATAGCGCTATACGTTTGCCGGCCGGCACTTGTGGCCGCATCGGGAGGCTTGCATTAATAATTATGCCGAACGCCTTCCGAAGCATGTGAACCGCCCTTTGGGGCTCAAATGCATACAGTACACTGTGAAAATCTTTACTCATTTACGGCGGCAAGCCATCCCCAGGCCCGCAATGCACCTGCCTTCGCCATTGGCATGTCCTTTGTGACGATCCGCCGAATCCACAAAACATTTAAGCATTATGAGTTTCGACATCGATACCCGCGGGCAAACGCAAAGCGCACAGCCCGGCATAGAAGAAATTATGGATCCGGCACCGGTCGTGATCCGGGAAAACTACCGCGGCAGCGGCAAATTACAGGGAAAAACAGCGCTCATCACCGGTGGCGACAGTGGTATAGGCCGCTCGGTGGCCGTCCATTTCGCACGCGAGGGCGCCGACGTAGCCATTGTTTACCTCGACGAGAGCCAGGACGCCGCCGATACCAAGGCTATGGTGGAAGCAGAAGGGAAAAATTGCCTGCTCATCCAGGGCGACATCCGCAGTGAAGCATTTTGCAAAGAAGCCGTCAGCCGCACCGTGAACGAGTTTGGAAAACTGAATATCCTCGTCAACAATGCGGCCGAGCAGCATCCTAAGGAAAATGTGGACGAGATTTCCCCCGATCAGCTGAACGACACATTTGCCACGAACATTTTCTCCTTTTTCTACTTCACCCAGGCAGCATTGCCGCATCTGGGCGAGGGAGATACTGTTATCAATACAACGTCGGTAACGGCCTATCACGGTAGTCCGTCATTACTCGATTATTCTTCTACCAAAGGGGCGATAGTGGCCTACACGCGGTCGCTGGCCGGCAATCTTGCCGAAAAAGGCATTCGTGTGAATGCCGTGGCACCAGGACCGATCTGGACGCCGCTTATTCCCTCCACGTTTGACTCGGAGCGGGTGCAAAAATTCGGGAAAGACACGCCGTTCAAACGACCGGGCCAGCCTTGCGAAGTGGCCACCTGTTACGTATTCCTGGCAAGCGAGGATGCCTCGTACATGAGCGGGCAGGTCCTCCACCCGAACGGCGGGCAGGTAGTGAACGGCTAATCTATTTTATGAAGCCATTTCCGGACTGCGGCTTCGAGCGTATCCCTTAAAACCGGTTTGGTGAGGTAATCGTCCATGCCGGCTTCGATACATTTTTCGCGCTCGCCAACGACCGTACCGGCTGTAAGCGCGATGATCGGCACGTGCGGACTGCCTGCCGCCTGCCTGATCTCGCGCGTGGCTTCATATCCGTTCATTTCGGGCATTTGAATATCCATAAAAACGATATCGGGGCTAGTCCTGCGAAACGCCTCGATGGCTTCCTTTCCGTTGGCCGCCTCGATCAGCTCGCTGCCAGGCAGTATTTTGCCCAACATCGATTTAACCAGCAGCATATTGATCTTGTGATCTTCCGCAATGAGTATTTTCACTTCGCCTGTTTCATAAATTTGTCCCGATAGTTTTTCCTGCGCCACTATTTTCACCGGCTTTTCCGGGACTTTCGATTTGAGCCCGAGGTCGGAAAGCGCTCGAAAAAGTTGTTGTATTTTAACTGGTTTTACCAAAAAATGTTTGATATCCAGCTCGTTACCAAATACCCGGAGTGCTTCTTCGTCAAACGAATCGTTCAGCAATATCACGGGTTGATTTGCCGCGCTACCTTCCAGTTTCCGTAGCATCCGGATTGTTTCGATCCCGTCCCGGCCCGGCATCTGGCAATCCATCAGTATCACATCATATTGCTTGCCCGCGGAAAGCCGATCGTAGGCTTCTTCGCCGCTGCGGATATGGTCCGCGGTAATCCGCTTGTTAGCCAGCATATCTTTCAAAATTTGCCCGTTATAGGCACTATCGTCCACGACCAGCACATTTTCGATCTGCTCTACATTCTCCCATTCAAACCGGTCTTCGCCCTCGATGGTACGGAAGGTGACGTCGAAAAAGAATGTACTGCCTTGGTCGAGCTTGCTCACGAGTTGCAGCCGGCTGTCCATCAGCCCTAGCAGGCTGTTAGAAATGGTAAGCCCGAGGCCCGTTCCGCCAAACCGCTTGGTAGTGGAAGAATCTTCCTGCGAAAATGCCTCGAAAATGCGCCGTTGGTTTTGCGGGTCGATGCCTATCCCTGTGTCCCGTACCGAGAACCTGAAAGTATAGTCCAGGCCGCTTACCGTGTGCAGCAGCTCTATTTTCAACTCAATTTCGCCCTGGCTGGTAAATTTGACGGCATTGCTGAGCAGGTTCACGAGGATCTGCCGCAACCGCACCGAATCGCACCAGACAAACTGCGGGATGTCGGCGGGGATATTAAGCAGCATTTCCAAATGTTTTTGCTGCGCCTGGTAGGTCACCATGTCGGCTACCCGACCGCATATTTCAAGTAAATCGGTTTTTTCGGTTGTCAGTTCGAGCTTGCCGGCTTCGATTTTGGAGAAATCGAGGATGTCGTTGATAATGTCCATCAGCGAATTGGCCGACTGAAAAACCATCGACATATATTGCTGCTGGGTTTCGTCGAGATTGGTTTTCATCAGCAGATCGGTAAAACCGACCACGCCATTCAGCGGAGTCCGGATTTCATGGCTCATATTAGCCAGGAACTCCGACTTCAATTTGCTGGCCGCCTCGGCATGTTCCCTGGCTTCGAGCAGTTCGAGTTCCGCGCGTTTCCGCAGGGTAATGTCACGGATCACCGCCTGGATGATCTCCGTGTCGTTGATTTTCATCAGGTTAAGCAAAACTTCGGCGATAAAAGACTCCTTCGATTCGCCAAAACGCTTGTATTTCCATTCGAAACTGTGCGTACCTTTTTCATAAGCTGTCTGCACATGCCGGTTGCCTTCGTTCTTGTAGTCCTCCATGCCGGTTTCGTTCAGCCCCGACAAGTCGCCTATCGGCATGCGCTGAAAAGTCTCCACCGAATCGATCCCGAACATTTTCAATGCGGCGTCGTTGCAATCCAGGTAACCGGTATGATCAAAAAGAATTACGGCATCGCTCGTGGAATCGTATAGGCTCCGGAACTTGGCCTCGGAATTTTTGATATCCATCTCCGCCTGCTTCCTATGCGTGATATCCTGAAATGCCCCATAAATGCGGACGCATACACCGTCCACCATTTCCGCATTACCGATCGACCTGACCCACAATTCTTTGCCTTTCGCAGTTATTACCTGGTATTCGCTATCCCAGGGTGTTCCATGGGCCAGCCCCTCCTTTACTGCCCTGGCAATCGCCTCCCTGCTGTGCCCTTCTTTGTAAAAATTAATGGCCGACTCGGTATCCGGAACGTAATCCTGCGGTACTTCATGGATTTCCTTGGTCGTCGACGACCAGTATAGTTCTCCAGTGCGGGCGTATAACTCCCAGCCACCCACGCGCGCGACACTGTTTGTCTGCTCCTGGATATCCTTGATCCGTTTAAGTTCCTGATCTGCCTCTTTGCGGGCCGTGATATCCCTTTCAACGGCGATGAAATGGGTGCAGTTGCCAAAATCATCTAAGACGGGGGTAATTTTGAGGTCAACCCAGTAACCTATCCCGGCTTTCGTATAGCAGAGCACTTCTTCCCTCACCACTTGTTTCTCCCTGCAATGCAGCCAGATCCGGTCGAGCGTATCGGGATCGGTCTCGGGCCCGCGTAACAAGAGCAGCGGATTCTTGCCCTTCACCTCCTTCCTGTCGTAACCGGTGTGTGTTTCATAGGCTTTATTTACCCAGGTAATAAGTCCCTGGTTGTCGGTAATTACAATATAATCAGTTGTGTTAGAAGCAACTATGGCCAGCTCTTTGAGCCGCTCGCGGGAATTTCGGAGTTCTGTAATGTCGTGACTCGTAAGGATAATGTCCTTGCTCACCGGGTCGATATTGGCGCTCGTATTGCTCCACGACCACGATCCGTCCTTATGCCTGATCCTGTGCTCCACGCCGCCAGGCACGGGTACGCCGGTTTCGGCGGTAATGCGCAGCGCCTCAAAACATACGTGGAAGTCGTCGGGGTGAATGAATTGCGTAAAAGGCCTTCCAACCGTTTCGTCAATTGTATGCCCGTACATCGATGTCCAGCTCGGCGATATGTACCTGAAAACGCCTTCGGGGGAGATTGTGAACAGGACGTCCTGCATATTGGATACCAGCACCGAGAGATCTCCCTGTACTTTGAGCTGCTGGGTGATGTCGTATCCGGTGCAGAATATCTCGGTGATAACCCCGTTTTCGTCGGCAATGCCGGTGAACTCCCACTGCGTCGTTTTAACGCCGGAGCGGGCGGAATACTTCCGGAGTAATACCGGATGGGGCATCCCAGGGTTGGTAAAGCATTGCTCGCCTACGCGCAAGCATTTTTCTATGTCCTCGGGCACAACGCCACTTAGCGACGATTTACCGATGATTTCGCTTCTTTCCAGCCCATAAAACTCACAGAAATAATCGTTGACATATTTATAATTCCCTTCCAGATCGATGCTTGTGACATAAATCGCATTGCTGTTCAGGAGTGAGTGATAAAGATCGGTGCTGGTAACCAGTCCCGGCAGTTCGGGCAAAAGGTCGTCGCGGCGGAAGCTTGACAAAACAAGCCATCCGTGCGATTCAGAAAGTGCGCAAATGGAGGTAACGGCCAGCCGCAGTAATTGTTGGTTACCAGGGACAAGCCTGACAATGCCGTGACGCGGATCCTGGTTTTCGGGAAAGCTCGCCCGGGCGTTCTCGGTATGGAGTATAAAAGAAGGATTCCCAAAAAGTAAAGAAAGCCGGTCGCCGTCATGTTGAAACCCTGGACCGGGCCTGAGTGTCTGCTGCAACTTCGTATCAGCCCAGCACTCGTCCGGATCCGAATGCTTCCAAATAAGTAATCCGTCGGTGGCCGAGTCCTGGATAAAATCAAAAATACGCTCATCCTTTTGCAGCAGCTTCAAAAGCTCCTTCCTCAGGTCATTCATTTTCAAAAAACTTGCGATTAGAACGTCAGTAGTGTCCGTACAATATAGCAGATATTCGACTATTGTTGGGATTTGAAAGCTATTCGGAGCTAATTTTAATACATTTTAAAATAATTCTACATTTAAATCTTCCCGATTGCATTCATCACGAAAAAGCCCCTTTTCCGGCTAGCGAAAAAAAGGGGCTTTGTGGCTAACACGTTGTTAATCTTTCTTTTTCGGAACCTTAGCACCTTCCTTGCGCGCTTCGGACAAGCCGATAGCTACTGCTTGTTTTTTGTAAGTTACCTTCTTTCCTGAACCGGATTTCAGCTTGCCTTCTTTTTGCTCGTGCAAGGCTTCTTCCACCTTTTCACCAGCTTTTTTCGAGTATTTGGCCATGATATTATTTTTTAGGTGTTGATGTCTTTATTTTTCGCACCCGGTTGGCGCGCCTTTTATTTAATCAAAATGTATACCAATGCACCGGCTGCTTCATTCCGCATATAAATCCCAAACCCATGAAGAAAATACGATTGCTATTTCAACTCACTGGCATTCTTTTCTGCACCCGCGCCATAGCTCAAACTACCGGCTCCATCCTGCTGAAAAACGCCACGGTGATTGACGGTACCGGTTCCGCTCCACGCGTCAACACCGATATCCTGGTTACTGCCGGACAGATCGCCGCCATTCAAAAGGGTATCAAAGCCAATGGCGCCCGCGAAATCGATCTGAGCGGCAAGACGGTCATGCCCTCGCTCATCTGCGCACACGCCCACGTGGGGACACTCAAAGGAACGACATCCTCCGCCGACAACTACACCCGCGAGAACCTGTTGAGGCACCTCAAAAAATACGAGGATTATGGTGTCAGCGCAGTGCTCGCCATGGGTACCGACCGGCCGCTGATTTTCAATGGGTTTATCGATTCCACCCAGGCCGGGTTACTTCCTGGTGCCCGGCTTTATTCGGCAGGCTACGGCTTCAACACACCCGACCCGAACCCCGGCTCCTGGATGAACCTGCTGCTGCGACCCAACACGGCCGAAGATGTACCGGCTATGATGGAGAAACTGGCCGCTGTAAAACCCACGGTCGTGAAAATCTGGGTCGATGACCACGGCGGCAATGCGCAGAAAATGAAACCTGAGATTTACCAGGCCATTATCCGGGAGGCCCACAAACGCAATATCCGTGTAGCCGCTCACCTTTTCTACGTCGAGGACGCCCGCAAGCTCACTGAAGCGGGTATCGATATCATCGCCCATAGTATCC
>Ga0307405_10000393_pt1:0-12500 | contig 16379 bp, 11 predicted proteins | sample 322Cmetagenome_2_FD_203311 | JGI IMG/M metagenome (GOLD analysis project Ga0307405, IMG submission 203311) | Maize rhizosphere microbial communities from greenhouse at UC Davis, California, United States - 322HYB-C-1 | ecosystem: Host-associated > Plants > Roots > Rhizosphere > Soil...
TGATGCCGGCCCAGGCGGGCCGGTAGAGACTGAGTAAAGTAGGCGGGGCGGCGGCACCCGTCAAGCCGGCGCGGGCGCGCATGTGACGGCGCGCACGTCGGTTGGCCGGCCTCGCGCGGTGCGGCGATCGTTACGCCGCCGGCGCTTCGCACGTCACAGACACAGCGCCCGGCGACGGCGATATTGCCTGCGCTGCATCCCTCCGCGCCGAATCCCGGCGACCCGCCCGCGGCGGCGGCCACACCCGCCCGGCCCGTCCCGCCCGCCCTCCCCAGTTCGAGGTTCCTCCATGCACCGTCGCTCCGCGCTCCCCCTCGCCGCCCTCTCGGCGCTGACCCTCGGCGCCTGCGCCGACGCCAAGTACGCCGCGCGGGCCGACAGCGCCCGCGCCGCCGCCGCCGAACAGACCGCGCTCGCCGCGCAGCTCGCGGCGCAGAAGGACTCGCTGACCAACGTCGTGCTGCAGGCCGACGCCTTCATCAGCGCCGTGGACAGCCAGATCTCCCGCGTCAAGGGGCTCCCCAGCGGCCGCGGCAAGGGCCCCGTCCCCGAGAGCCCGATGCAGGAGCAGATCGAGGAGCGCAAGGCGATGCTCGCCCGCGTCTCGGCACTCGTCGAGCGCGCCCAGAAGACGGCCGCCCAGCTGGCCGAGAGCCGCCGCCGCGAGCAGCGCCTGAAGGGCGAGAACACGAAGCTCGTCGAGCAGGCGGAGCGCGACCAGCGCATGATCCACGACCTCGGCGCGACGATCGAGCGTCAGGTGGCGACGATCGGCGAGCTGCAGGTGCGCGTGGACAGCCTCAAGGCGCGGAACGAGGAGCTGGCCGAGACGAACAGCCGCGCCTACGTGATCGTGGGCCCGGAGCAGGACCTGCTCAAGAAGGGCGTCATCGTGCGCGAGGGCGGCGCCAACCTGCTCGTCGCCCGCGTCGGGCGCTCGGTGCAGCCGGCGCGCAGCTTCGACCGCTCGCTGTTCACGAAGATCGATCAGCGCCACTCGCTCGAGATCGCGGTCCCCGATACGACGAGGGAGTACAAGCTCGTCTCCCGCCAGAGCCTCGACAACGCCGAGGTCGCGGAGCGGCACGGCAACAAGTTCCGCGGCAATCTGAAGATCAAGGATCCGCAGGCCTTCTGGGCGCAGTCGCGCTATCTGATTCTCGTCCAGAACTGAGGGCGGGCGGCTTCGACAGAGGACGGGCCCCGGAGAGATCCGGGGCCCGTCGGCTTTCGGGCACTCAAGGCACGGACGGTTGATGGTTCGAGGTTGATGGTGGTTGGTGAGGGCAGTTGCTCGATACCGTCCACCGTCAACCTCGAACCGTCAGCCGTCGACCGTTCTTCTCGAGTGCCCGTCAAAACGTCGCGGGCCCCGGATTACTCCGGGGCCCGCGTCGCCTGCCTGCTTCCCTGCCCGCTCTCTACTCGTCGTCTCCCGCCGCCGAGAACGTCTCGGCGAGCGACGCCGGCAGGAAGGAGTCCACGACCGACGGCGTCTGGCCGAGCACGCCGACGGGCTGCTGGCCGAGTTCGGCCGGCGGGGCCGGGCTCTCGTAGCCCTCGATGTCCACCTCCTGGTACCGGTACATCCCGGTGCCGGCGGGGATCAGGTGGCCGATGATGATGTTCTCCTTCAGCCCGAGCAGGTCATCCTGCGCCCCGCGGATGGACGCGTCGGTGAGGACGCGCGTCGTCTCCTGGAAGGAGGCCGCCGAGATGAACGACTGCGTCGTCAGCGACGCCTTCGTGATCCCGAGGAGGAGCGGCTCGCTCGACGCCGCCGTCTCCTTGCGCTTCTTCGCCTTGTCGTTCGTGTCGCGGAACGTGCCCTTGTCCACGTGCTCGCCCTCGAGGAACTCGGTCTCTCCGGCGTCGAGCACGCGCACCTTCTGCAGCATCTGGCGCACGATCACGCCGATGTGCTTGTCGTTGATCTTCACGCCCTGCAGGCGGTAGACCTCCTGCACCTCGTTGAGCAGGTACTCCTGCACCGCCCGCGGGCCCTTGATCCGCAGGATGTCGTGCGGGTTCACCGGCCCCTCGGAGAGGCGGTCGCCGGCGCGCACGCGGTCGCCCTCGTGCACGCGCAGGTGCTTGCCCGCCGCCACCTCGTAGAGCTGCGGCTCGGCGGTGTCGTCGATCGCCGCCGTGCCGGGCTGCGTGGGGTGGACGAAGATCTCGCGCTTGCCGCGCTTGATCTCGCCGAACCGCACGACGCCGTCGATCTCCGAGATCGTCGCCGGGTCCTTCGGCCGACGCGCCTCGAACAGCTCGGCGACGCGCGGCAGACCACCGGTGATGTCGCGGGTCTTGTAGGCCTCGCGGTTCACCTTGGCGATGATCGTACCCGCCGACACGGTCTCCCCGTCCTCCACCGTGAGCTGCGCGCCCACGGGAATGACGAAGTCGCGCGTGCGCTTGTTCTTCTTCGGGTCCCAGATCTCGATGTGCGGGTGGAGCTTCTTGTCCCGGTCCTCGATCACGACGCGCTGGCGCAGGCCAGTCAGCTCGTCGAGCTCCTCGGACACCGACTCGTCCTCGACCAGCTCGACGAAGCGGATGACGCCCTCGACGTCGGAGATGATCGGGTTCGTGTACGGGTCCCAGGTGAAGATGACCTGGTCCTTCTTGACCTCCTGCCCGTCGTCGACCATGAGGATCGCGCCGAGCGGCACCTGGAGGCGCGCGCCCACGGCGGCGCTCTGGCCGCTCGAGCTCTTGATGCTGAGCTCCCCCTCGTACGAGGTGACGATCTTCTGCCCGTCGGGGTTGACGACCGTCACGAGCCGGTCGCCCAGCTCGATCACGCCGGCGACCTTGCTCTTGCGCGCCGTCTGCTCGGCGATGCGTGCCGCCGTGCCGCCGATGTGGAAGGTGCGCAGGGTGAGCTGCGTGCCCGGCTCGCCGATCGACTGGGCGGCGATGATGCCGACCGCCTCGCCGAGGTCCACCATCGCCATCGTCGCCAGGTTGCGGCCGTAGCACATCCGGCACAGGCCGCGCTTCGCCTCGCAGGTGAGCACCGAGCGGATCTTCACCGTCTCGATCCCCGACTCCTCGATCTGGCGCGCCATGTCCTCGTCGATCAGCTGCCCCGCCTCGACCAGCAGCGTGCGGCGGCCACTCTCGTCCATCTCGTGCGGATCCTCGACGTCCTCGGCGGCCACGTTGCCGACGATGCGCTCGCCGAGCGGCTCGATGACGTCCTCGCCCTCCTTCAGCGCGGCGACCTCGAGGCCGAGAATCGTCCCGCAGTCCTCCTCGATGATCGTCACGTCCTGCGCGACGTCCACCAGGCGGCGCGTCAGGTAGCCGGCGTCGGCCGTCTTGAGCGCCGTGTCGGCCAGACCCTTCCGCGCGCCGTGGGTCGAGATGAAGTACTCGAGCACGGACAGCCCCTCGCGGAAGTTCGACTTGATCGGGCTCTCGATGATCTCGCCGATGCCGCCGGTGAGCTTCTTCTGCGGCTTGGCCATCAGGCCGCGCATCCCCGCCAGCTGGCGGATCTGGTCGCGGCTACCGCGCGAGCCGGAGTCGAACATCATGAAGACGGGGTTGAACCCCTGCTTCGACTCGCGCATCGCGCGCACCATGGCGTCCGCGATGTCGGAGTTCGCGTGCGTCCAGGTGTCAATGACCTTGTTGTAGCGTTCGCCGTTCGTGATGTTGCCCGTCTGGTAGGCGCGCTGGAAGCGCTCGACGCGCTCCGTCGCCTCCTGCAGAAGCGTCTCCTTCTCGGCCGGGATGTGCAGGTCCTCGATCCCGATCGAGACGCCGCCGCGCGTGGCGTTGCGGAAGCCGAACTCCTTGAGCCGGTCGAGGAACTCGACCGTCTTCGAGAGTCCCGCCTGGCGGTACGACTCGAAGACCAGCTCCCCGAGCGCCTTCTTCTTCATCTCGCGGTTCTGGAAGCCGAGCTCCGTCGGGACGATCGCGTTGAACAGCACGCGCCCCGCGGTCGTGTCCACCCAGCGCGCGCTCCCACCCTCCTCGACCCAGAAGCGGACCGGGGTGTGCTGGAAGACGCGTCCCTGCGCCATCGCCATCTCGACCTCGGCGATCGAGCGGAAGTACTTCGCGCTCTTGACCTGCTCGTCGAAGTCGGCCGGCGCCTTGGTCGCGAAGTAGCAGCCGAGGACGATGTCCTGCGACGGCTCGGCGACGGGGCGGCCGTCGGACGGCTTGAGGATGTTGTTGCTCGAGAGCATGAGCAGCCGGCACTCGAGCTGCGCCTCGAACGACAGCGGCACGTGGACCGCCATCTGGTCGCCGTCGAAGTCGGCGTTGAACGCCGCGCAGACGAGCGGGTGGATGCGGATCGCCTTCCCCTCGACGAGCACCGGCTCGAACGCCTGGATGCCCAGGCGGTGGAGCGTCGGCGCGCGGTTGAGCAGGACGGGGTGGTCGCGGATGATCTCCTCGAGGATCTCGTACACCTCGGGGCTCTCGCGCTCGACGATCTTCTTCGCGCGCTTGACCGTCTCGGCGATCCCCTTCTCGACCAGCTTGTGGATGATGAACGGCTTGAACAGCTCGAGCGCCATCGCCTTCGGCAGCCCGCACTGGTGCAGCTTGAGCTCCGGGCCGACGACGATCACCGAGCGGCCCGAGTAGTCCACGCGCTTGCCGAGCAGGTTCTGCCGGAAGCGGCCCTGCTTCCCCTTCAGCATGTCGCTGAGGCTCTTCAGGGGGCGCTTGCCGCGGCCGCGGATCGCCTTCGAGCGGCGGCCGTTGTCGAACAGCGCGTCCACCGCCTCCTGCAGCATCCGCTTCTCGTTGCGCAGGATGACCTCCGGCGCGCGGTGCGTGATGAGCTTCATCAGCCGGTTGTTCCGGTTGATGACGCGGCGGTACAGGTCGTTGAGGTCCGAGGTCGCGAAGCGGCCGCCGTCGAGCGGCACGAGGGGGCGCAGGTCGGGCGGGATGACCGGGATCACGTCCAGGATCATCCATTCGGCCTTGTTGCGCGTCTCGCCCGACTCGCCCGAGTTGCGGAACGCGTCCACGATCTTGAGGCGCTTCAGCATCTGCTTCTTGCGGTGCTGCGAGCCCTCGTTGACGAGCGCCGCGCGGAGCTCCTCGGCCACCCGGTCCACGTCCAGGCGGCGGAGCAGCTCGCGCACCGCGGGCGCGCCGATGTCGGCGAGGAAGGCGGCGTCGCCCTCCTCGCGCGCCTTGGCGCGCAGCGTCAGGTACTCGTCCTCGTCGAGCAGCTGGTTCGCCCGGACTTCCTGCTGCCCGGCGTCGATGACGACGTAGTTCGAGTAGTAGATGACCTTCTCGAGATCACGGAGCGTGATGTCGATCAGGTTCCCCATCGGGCTGGGGAGCGTCTTGAAGAACCAGATGTGGGCGACCGGGACGGCGAGCTCGATGTGCCCCATGCGGTCGCGGCGCACCTTCGAGAGCGTGACCTCGACGCCGCAGCGGTCGCAGATCACCCCGCGGTAGCGGATGCGCTTGTACTTCCCGCAATGGCACTCCCAGTCCTTGACGGGACCGAAGATGCGCTCGCAGAACAGGCCGTCCTTCTCCGGCTTGAACGACCGGTAGTTGATCGTCTCCGGCTTCAGGACCTCGCCCCACGACCACCAGGTGCGGAGGCCGGCCATCTCCAGCCGCTCGCGCTCCTTGGGGTCCTTGGGGCCGCGGATCTCCTCGGGCGACGCGATGCGCACCCGGATATAGTCGAACGCCGACGCGCGCGTCTCGCGCGCACTGCGGAAGTCAATCATGTGTTACTCCCCGCCTCCGTTGCCGTTGCCAGCGCCGTCGCCCGATGACGTGATCCCGTTCGACAGGTCGTACGCTTCGCTGTTGGCGCCCATCTTCACGTAGATGCCGAGCGCCTGCAGCTCCTTCACGAGCACGTTGAACGACTCCGGGATGCCCGGCTCCGGAAGGTTCTGCCCCTTCACGATCGCCTCGTAGACGCGGCTGCGCCCGTTGACGTCGTCCGACTTCACGGTCAGGATCTCCTGCAGCGTGTGCGCGGCGCCGTAGGCCTCCAGCGCCCACACCTCCATCTCCCCGAAGCGCTGGCCGCCGAACTGCGCCTTGCCGGCGAGCGGCTGCTGCGTGACGAGGGAGTAGGGGCCGATGCTCCGCGCGTGGATCTTGTCGTCCACGAGGTGCGAGAGCTTGAGCATGTAGATCTCGCCCACCGTGACCGGGCTCGCGAAGTTCTCGCCGCTCCGCCCGTCGCGCAGGCGCACCTTGCCGCCCGGGGTGATGCCGGCGAGCCGCATCAACTCGGTCGCCGCGGCGTCCACGTCGGCCTCGCTCTTCTTGCCGAACATGCCGGCCAGCGCCGGCAGCTCCTGCTCGCCGAGTGCGTCGGCCGGGCTCTGCCCGCGCCGCTTCTCGAGCTGCTTGAGCGCCGCCTTGATCTCGGCGCGCTTCGAAAGCGGCAGCTCGCCGTCCTCCGACGCGTCGGCGTGGAAGCCGAGCTGGTGCCCCAGCTCCACCCCCTCACGCTCGGCGAGCTCCTGCGCCGCCGCCGCGAGGTAGTCGCGGACGCGGTTGAAGACGTCCTTCGTCGTCGCCGTGCGCCCGCGGGCGCCGAGGTCGTTGATCGTCGCGTCCGAGAGGAGCTGGACGCGGTCGGCGACCCGCGCGTCGTGGCGGATGTCGTCGAGCACCACGGTGACGTCGGCGTCGCTGATCTCGAGGCGCGGGACCTTGAGGTCGAGCGCGTCGCGCGTCCAGGTGAGCGCGGCGAGCTTGAGCAGCAGGCCGATCTCGCGCTCATTCGCCCCCTGGAAGACGGGGGTCTTGGCGTAGAAGCCGAGCAGCCGCGCGGCCCACCCGAGGTGGGTCTCGAGGATCTGCCCGACGTTCATGCGGCTCGGCACGCCGAGCGGGTTGAGGACGATGTCCACCGGCCGCCCGTCGGGGAGGAACGGCATGTCCTCCTCGGGGACGATGCGCGCCACGATGCCCTTGTTGCCGTGACGGCCGGCCATCTTGTCGCCGACCGAGATCTTGCGCTTCTCGGCCAGGTACACCTTCACGAGCTGGATCACGCCCGGCGGGAGCTCGTCCGGCTGAAGGATGCGGTCGATCCGCTCCTCGGCCCGCTCCTCGAGCCGCGCCTTCTCCTCGTTCGCCGCCTCGATCACGCGGCGCACGCGCTCGTTCACCTGCTTGTTCTCGACCCGGAACGTCTTGAGGTCGAGCGTCGCGAGGCGGAAGCCGCGCAGGAAGTCGCGCGTGAGGACGGTCCCCTGCGGAATCGCCTCCTCCACCGTGCCGCTCTTCAGGGCGAGCGCCACCTTCTGCCCGTCGAGCAGCTCGACGAGCTCGGCGTCGCGCACCTCGTTCACGCGCACCTTCTCCTCGCCCTCGAGGCGGCGCACCTCGCCGATCCGCTCGCCGCGGTCCTTCTCGACGACCTGGTCCTCGATCCGCGAGAAGATCTTGACGTCGATGACGACGCCCTCCATCCCCGGCGGCACCTTGAGCGACGAGTCCTTCACGTCCTTCGCCTTCTCGCCGAAGATCGCCGTGAGGAGCTTCTCCTCGGGCGACAGCTCGGTCTCCCCCTTCGGGGTGATCTTCCCGACGAGGATGTCGCCCGGCTTGACGTGAGCGCCGATGCGCACGATGCCCCGCTCGTCGAGGTCCACCAGCGACTCCTCGGCGACGTTCGGGATCTCGCGCGTGATCTCCTCCTGCCCGCGCTTCGTGTCGCGCACGTGCAGCTCGAGCTCCTGGATGTGGATCGACGAGTAGACGTCGTCCTTCACCAGCCGCTCGGAGAGGACGATGGCGTCCTCGAAGTTGTGCCCGTACCAGGGCATGAACGCCACCGTGACGTTCGAGCCGAGGGCGAGCTGCCCCATCTCGGTCGCGGCGCCGTCGGCCAGGACGTCGCCCTCGGCCACGCGCTGGCCGAGGCGGACGAGCGGGCGCTGGTTGATCGCCGTGTCCTGGTTGGTGCGCCAGTACTTCTTGAGGCGGTAGCGGTCGTGCTGGGTGAGGCGCGCCAGCGGCTGGTCGCCGTCGGCGATCCGCCCGCGCTCGGCGGGCCCCGCGTCGACGATGATCTCGTCCGCCGTCACGCGGCTGACGACGCCCGCGCGGCGCGCGATGATGACGGCGCCGGAGTCCTTGGCCACCTTCTCCTCGAGCCCCGTGCCGACGAGCGGCGTGCGCGGGTTGAGGAGGGGGACCGACTGGCGCTGCATGTTCGAGCCCATGAGGGCGCGGTTCGCGTCGTCGTGCTCGAGGAACGGGATGAGCGCCGCGGCGATCGAGACGAGCTGCTCGGGCGCGACGTCCATGTAGTCGATCCGGTCCGGCGCGACGAGCGGCACGTCACCCTGCTGCCGGGCGAGCACGAGCTCGTCGGCGAAGGTGCCGTCCTCGTTCAGCTTGGCGTTCGCCTGCGCGATGATCGCGTCCTCCTCGCGGTTGGCGTCGAGCCAGGCGATCTCGTTCGTCACCTTGCCGCCCTTCACCACCCGGTACGGCGTCTCGACGAAGCCGAGGTCGTTGACGCGGGCGAAGCAGGCGAGCGAGGTGATGAGTCCGATGTTCGGACCCTCGGGCGTCTCGATCGGGCACATGCGCCCGTACTGCGAGTAGTGGACGTCGCGCACCTCGAAGCCGGCGCGCTCGCGCGTCAGCCCGCCCGGGCCGAGCGCCGACAGGCGCCGCTTGTGCGTCAGCTCGGCGAGCGGGTTCGTCTGGTCCATGAACTGCGACAGCTGCGACGACCCGAAGAACGCCTGAATGACGGCGCTCACCGTACGCGCGTTGACGAGGTCGTCGAGCGAGATCTTCTCGGGGTCCGTGTTGATGGACATCCGCTCCTTGACCAGGCGCGCCATGCGCGAGAGGCCGACGGAGAACTGGTTGGCGATCAGCTCGCCGACGCTGCGGATGCGCCGGTTCCCGAGGTGGTCGATGTCGTCCGTGTGCCCGCGCCCCTCGTGCAGCTCGACGAGGTAGCGGATGATGGCGACGAAGTCGTCCGTCGTGAGGACCGTCTTGCCCGCGTCCTGCGTCAGGTTCAGGCGCTGGTTGATCTTGTAGCGGCCGACGCGACCGAGGTCGTAGCGCTTGGGCGAGAAGAAGAGGCGGTCGAGCGCCTGGCGCGCCGTCTCCTTGTTCGGGGCGTCGCCCGGGCGGAGGAGCGAGTAGATCTGCTTGAGCGCCTCGTCCTCGCTGTGGGTCGGGTCCTTGGCGAGCGTGTTCTTGATCAGCGCGCTCTCGACGCGCCCGCTCGGCGAGAAGACCGACACCTTGAGCACGCCGGCGTTGCGGAGCCGCTTGATGAGCTGCGGCTTGAGCTGCTGGTCGGCCTCGGCGATGATCTCGCCGCTCTCGGCGTCGACGACGTCACGGGCGAGGACGCGCGGCTCGTCACGCTCGCCGCGGTCGATCGCGTCCTGCTCGTCGCGCACGTCGGCCGTCATGTAGGAGGCGAAGACCTTGATCTTCTTGACGCGGGCGTCTCTCAGGCGCTCGGCGAGCTGCTCGGTGAGCTCGTCCCCCTCCTTCACGACGAGCTCCGCCTCGAGAGCCTCGCGCTCGGCGCGGGCCTTCTTGGTCTTGAGCTTCGGGGCGTCGGGGTCGCTCTCCTTGCCGGCGAGGGTGAGCGTCTCGGCGATGATCGCGCCGAAGAGCTCGCGCTGGTCCTGGCGGTTCTCGCGGACCTTGTGGAGGTCCAGCTCGCGGACGCCGAAGAAGACGTCGTAGATGTCCTTGTTCGTGCCGTAGCCGAAGGCGCGGAGGAGCGCCGTGGCCGGGAACTTCTTCTTCTTGTCGATGTGGACGTAGATCACGTCGTGGATGTCCACCGTGAACTCGACCCACGACCCACGGAACGGGATGATGCGCGCCGAGATGAGGCGCTGGCCGTTCGGGTGCGTCGACTCCTCGAAGACGACGCCGGGCGAGCGGTGGAGCTGGCTGACGATGACGCGCTCGGCGCCGTTGATGACGAACGTCCCGAGCCCGGTGAGCAGCGGGAGCTCGCCGAGGTAGACCTCCTTCTCGATGATGTTGCGCGGCCGCTTGACGCCGTTGACGTCCTCGTTGATGACGAGCTGGAGGGTCGCCTTGAGCGGGGCGGAGAAGGTCATGTCGCGCTCGATGCACTCCTCGACCGAGTACTTCGGCTCGCCGAGGGTGTAGCGCACGAACTCGAGGGAAAAGTTCTCGTGGACGTCGGTGATCGGGAACAGGTCCTTGAAGACCCGCTCGAGGCCGATGTCCTCGCGGTTCTGCGACGCGGCATCCAGCTGGAGGAGCGCCTCGAAGGCGCGCGTCTGGATGTCGAGGAGGTGGGGCATCCCCATCCCTTCGTCGAGCTTACCGAACGAAATCTGCTTCATCATGTCAGCCATTTATCACCCGCACGCAGGCGAAAACAGCTCCGTCCCCGACGCCCGCTGAATTTTCGCGGGCCCGGGGCGGAGCGGGAAGGACTTCAGTTGTAGTGCGATGTCGAAATATACTCACGATCGCGTCGGGGAGAAGTGAGGAGGCGGGGAGTGGGAGAGGGGAGTGGGAGTGGACCGAGCGCCACTCCCGACTCCCGACTCCCCACTCCCGGCTCCTTACTTCACCTCGACGGCCGCGCCCTGCTCTTCCAGCTTCGCCTTGATGGCGTTGGCCTCGTCCTTCGAGACGCCCGCCTTGACCGTCTGCGGAGCGCCGTCCACGAGGTCCTTCGCCTCCTTGAGGCCGAGGCCGGTGATCTCGCGCACGACCTTGATGACCTGGATCTTCTTGGCGCCGGCCTCGCGGAGGTTGACCGTGAACTCGGTCTGCTCCTCGGCCGCCGGGGCCGCCGCGCCGCCGCCGCCGCCGGCCGCGGCGCCACCGCCCACCGGGGCGGCGGCGATCGTGACGTTGAACTTCGTCTTGAAGGCCTCGATCAAGTCGGCGAGCTCGAACACCGTCTTGTTGCCGATCGCGTCGAGGATCTCTTCGTTGGAAAGCGTCGTGGTAGCCATTGCTCCGATTCTCCTAGTAAAACCCAGGCGTCGCCGGGACGCTGGGGCGTGTGGTCAGGCAATCCGCCTGGGGTTTATTGCGCGCCGCCAGCGGCGCTTCCTTCCTTCTGAACGCGGAGCGCTTCCATCGCGCCCACCATCATCGACAGCATCCCGGCCATGGCGCCGGCGAAGGCGGCCATCGGGGACATGAGGCCGGCGCCGAGCTCGGAGAGCATCTGCTCGCGCGACGGCATCGAGGCGAGTCGCTTGACCTGCGCCTCGTCGATGTTGACGCCTTCCAGCATCCCTCCCTTGAGGGCGGGCTTCTGGTCGTTCTCCTTCGCGAAGTCGGTGAGGAGCTTCGCGGCGCCGACCGCGTCGCGGGCGACGACGACGCCGGTCGGACCCTTGAGCCGCGTGCCGACGAGACCGCTCTCGTTGACCGCGCGCAGGGCGAGGGTGTTCTTGATGACCACGTACTCCACCCCGGCCTTGCGCAGGCGGCGGCGGAGCTCGGTCATCCGCTTCACGTTGAGCCCCGTGAAGTCGGTGTAGTAGAGCGCCGAGGCGCCCTTGATCTTGCCGCGCAGCTCGTCGACGAGCTGCTGCTTCTCGGTGCGGTTCATGGCGCCTCTCTTACCGGTACGGGGTGGTGTCGAGGGTGACGCCGGGCCCCATCGTGCTCGAGATGGCGACGTTGCGGATGTAGACCCCCTTCGCGGCGGCCGGCTTCGAGCGGACGATCTGGTCCATGAAGGCGGCGAGGTTCGTCTCGAGCGACTCGAGCGGGAAGGAGACCTTCCCGATCGCGGCGTGCACGTTCCCGCCCTTGTCCACGCGGAACTCGATCTTGCCGGCCTTCGTCTCGCGGACGGCGCGCCCGATGTCGAAGGTGACGGTGCCCGCCTTCGGGTTCGGCATGAGGCCGCGCGGACCGAGCACGCGGCCGAGCTGGCCGACCTGCCCCATCTGGTCCGGGGTGGCGATCATGACGTCGAAGTCGAGGAAGCCGTCCTTGATGCGCTGGATGTACTCAGCGCCCACCATGTCGGCGCCGGCCGCCTCGGCCTCGCGGGCCTTGTCGCCGACGGCGATGACGAGGACGCGCACCGAGGTGCCTGTCCCGGCCGGGAGGACGACGGTGCCACGCACGACCTGATCGGCGTGGCGCGGGTCAACGCCGAGGCGCACCGCGACCTCGACCGTCTCGTCGAACTTCGCGAACGCGGACTGCTTCACGATCTCGAGCGCCTGGCGCGGCTGGTAGCCGATCTTGGCGTCGATCCGCTTCGCGGCCTCGCGGAACTTCTTGCCGTGGGTGCGCATCAGCCCTTGACCTCCAGCCCCATCGACCGCGCCGCGCCGGCGACCATCGCCATCGCGGACTCGATCGAGTCGGTGTTGAGGTCCGGCATCTTCAGCTCGGCGATCTTGCGGATCTGCGCCTGCGTGACCGAGCCGACCTTGGTCTTGTTCGGCGTCCCGGACCCCTTCTCGACGCCCGCCTCCTTCTTCAGCAGGACGGCCGCGGGGGGCGTCTTGAGAATGAAG
>Ga0307405_10000396_pt1 | contig 16347 bp, 10 predicted proteins | sample 322Cmetagenome_2_FD_203311 | JGI IMG/M metagenome (GOLD analysis project Ga0307405, IMG submission 203311) | Maize rhizosphere microbial communities from greenhouse at UC Davis, California, United States - 322HYB-C-1 | ecosystem: Host-associated > Plants > Roots > Rhizosphere > Soil | place...
CGCTGCTTCAAGGTCTTGGGCTGACGCATATGAACCGATGGCGGCTAGGCGCCGCCGGTTTCGCTCTCTCGCCGAGCGAGCCGTCTACCGGCGCAGATGACGGCGGGTGAAGAGTTCCTTGGCGAACAATTGCAACAGCGGACCAACGGCGAAAACATATCGTCGCCACAGCCGTCTCGGATCCGATGCGAGCCGGTGCGCCCACTCCAGCCCCAGCTGGCGCATCCAGATCGGCGCCCGCTCCTTGGCCCCGAGAAGAAACTCCAGCGATGCGCCGATGCACAGGCCCACACCGCATGCCTCCGGCCGCTGGGCAAGCGCATAGGCAATCTTTTCGGACTGGGGCGATCCGATTGCAATGAAGACAAAGCGTGCCGGCTCCGCGGCCACGAAATCCACGCAGGCTTGCAAGCCGGCGGGGTCTTTCAGGACATTTGGAGGAGGAACGAAGCTTCGGAAACGGACGCCGGGAAACATTGTTTCCATCTGCTCCGCGACCATCGAATTGGCCGCGATCAGGGTAATGCGATCGCCCGACCGGATTACCGTCTTGAAGATACGTGCCGTCAGATCCGATCCCGTGACGAGCGGCAAGTCGAGCGCCACGGCGTGCGACAGCGTCGAGATCGGCTTGCTGTCGCAGAGCGACATCCAGGCATCATCATAATACGGCGCAAGCAACCGATCGCCGTTGAGGCGGACGACATGATCGACATTCGGCGTCACGATATAGCGAAAGCGATCCAGAGATTCACTGTTCCTCACGAGATCGACCGCCGCATCCTGCGCAATCGTATCGAACGGTGCGCCGAGAAAATAATGGCGCGTCCGGCTTGTCGGCGGAGCAGTCCCCGGAGAATGAACTTCCAGTAGCGGCATCTGCCCCTCTCTTGTGCGCAGGCAAGCGTCGGCGCGGCGCGACGCAGCAAAAACGTCTATTCTCTTCAATCTCCAAGGTAATTTATCGGCGAATTCGAGCAATTGACCGAAGTTCAGCAATTGGATGTATTTATTTCCGCGCGATTTAATCCGTCTCATCAGAAGGGACTACAGTCTAGCGATGGGATAAATAATCATTGCTGTGGTAATAATTTTAAATTCCGCACAAACGGAGAGGCGATGCTTTTGATATACATGATAGCGCTTCTGTTGCTCACGGTGACTGGCATTGCCTGTCTCGTGCTTGTGGCCATCTTCGCAATCGAATGCATTGCTGGCGTCTGGCCTTCTGGCCGGCGCCCCGAACGGGCGCTATCCATTCGACCTGCAATTGCCGTTCTGATACCGGCCCATAACGAAGCGCTTGGGATTGCCGCGACGCTGAGGAGCATCGGCGAGCAGATTCACGGTGGCGACCGGATCGTCGTTGTGGCCGACAATTGCGATGACGAGACGGCGGCGATTGCCCGCAGTTTTGGAGCAGAGGTGATCGAGCGGCGCGATGCCGTCAATCGCGGCAAGGGCCACGCGCTGGCTGCGGGCGTTGCGCATCTGCGGCAGGCGCCGCCGGCGATCGTCGTCTTCATCGACGCGGACTGCCAGATTGCAAACGGTACGCTGGATGCGCTCGCCGCCGATGTCATGGCGTTCGAACGCCCGGTGCAAGCAAGGAACCTGCAGGTGGCGCAACCGGGCGCGAGCATAGGCCTGGCGATCGGCGAGTTCGCCTTCCGGATCAAGAACCATGTCCGGCCACTCGGAATGAGCAGGCTTGGTCTACCATGCCTGATGACGGGGACCGGCATGGCGCTGCCATGGAACCTCGTGGAACAGGCGAACCTTGCGACAGGGCACCTCGTGGAAGACATGAAGTTCGCGCTCGAGTTAGCGCAGAAGGGCGCGCCACCGCGTTTCTGCGAGCGGGCCCTGGTGACAAGCCTTTTCCCGACCTCGACTGAAGCCGTGGAAACGCAGCGGCGGCGCTGGGAAGGGGGGCATTTGGCAATGATGCGCTTCGCAGTCGGCGCGCTTTCCCGTCCGAGCGCATGGCGCAGCGCGGCCTACTGCGCCCTCCTTCTTGACGTGCTCGTGCCGCCGCTGACGTTGCTTGCTGCGGCCGTTGCTTTCATGACATTGGTCGCCGCATGCGCGGCCATCCTGGGCGTCGGCCTGCTGCCGCTGGCAATCGCAGTGGCCGCCGCTTTAGTGTTTCTGCTGGCAATCGGCCTTAGCTGGGCGGCATTCGCGACTGAGCTTCTGCCGCCGAAGCAGCTCGTCAGGCTGCCTGCCTATGCCATCGCGAAACTATACAAATATCCCAGGATGCTGCTTTCATCCGGCCGCCACGAATGGGTGAGGACCGATCGCTCGCGCCCGCAATGAAGACTGACACCGTTCAGGCAGGCCGCAGCGCTCGAACCACGGCACAGCCATTGCGGAAGAGGCGCTCTGCCGCCAGGCTCATTGTCCAAGGACGATACGTGTCGCCTCAGGGGTGCGGAATGCGTACCATCCGATCTCGCCCTTCGAACCTTCGCTACAGACATGACATTGGACTTCTGGCGCCTTGGCAAGCCGGCTGCGGATGCGCCTTTTGCGCCGGCGCCATGGCGCCTGCCGGTCTTCGAAGCCCGATCAAGTATCTGCAAGTCGCTCACGATAGATTGGGGATGCCCGCCCATTGACATTATAATGCGCGGAATACTCGCCGGCGAACGAACTGGAGCGAATCCAACACTTCGCGTTTGGGGCCTGGACACCGCTCTAGGTTGTCGTCGCGATCCGTCTGTTTCTCCAGCTTGCCGCTGATTTCCTGCACGTTGGACAACGCGCGCCGAGACATGGAGCGGCTCGCCTGCATCCAGAGCGAGACCGAAGGAATGCACAGTCGGCGATCAGCCCGTCTAATCCATCAGCTCCTGAGCAGCATGAAATCCGCACCCTTGAGCAGCGGTCGCAAGGAGTTCGAGAAGGCTGCGCGGTGTGATGGATTACGCCAGCAGCGTAGCGCCTCACCGGTGGCAACGGCGGCGCGGAACACCAATGTTGCTAGAGTGCCGTGGTGCAGGGCATAATAACGGATACGATTGGCGGTCTGAAGCGCAAAAAGCTTGGGATTTCGACCGCTGCCTCCACCGGCGTGCATGACCTTGGCGCGCGGCTCGTAAAGAACACCGAACCTGGCCTCCCGCACGCGCCGGAGAAAATCGACTTCCTCGCTATACAGGAAGAAAGACTCATCCCATTGACCGACTGCCTTGCGGGCCTTCGCCGATACGAGGAGTGCCGAACCCGTCGCCCAATCGACCAGACCGGACCTATCATAGGAACTGGCTTTGGTTATCGTCTCTCCCAGGCCGAGTCGCCCCGCGATGCCACCACCCAAAAGCGCGTCCGCCCAAGCCGTCATGATAGACGGTTCCCGCCTTAGGCTTGGATCGACATGCCCCTCTTCGCTATAGTTCGTGGGCACAACGACACCCACGGAGGGGTCGGAAAGTCGCTCGAGCAGCGGCATTGCCGCGCCGGGATAGAGACGCAAATCAGGATTGAGGACGAGAATGGCGCGATCGCCGTCCACGGTCGCGACGGCGGCGTTGATTGCCGCAGCATAACCCGCATTGCGCCCCATGCGGATCACTCTCGGGCCGGCGAGATGCGCTTCAGCCAACTCTGCCGATCCGTCATGAGAGGCGTTATCCGCGATCACGATCTCAAAATCGTCCACCCCTTCCAAGCCGGGGGGGATCGAATCGAGAAGCGGAAGCAGAGCGTCGGCACTGTTGTACGTCACGATCACCACAGCCAAACTTGTCTGGCCGTCTTGCCGATCTCGCTGTGTTTTGCCTGACATGCGTTTCTTCCTCACCCATCTATTGTCTTGTGTCGACGTCCGCTCGTATCCCCAACCATCCGGCGATCCCGTCGTGATATTCGGCGCCCGTTCTTTTATTTAGTCATCACGAGCCGCTGGAAGGTAGTTAAACAAAAGTACAATTTAGCCGTAAGGCTGACGCGCGGTTCACCCGATGCCGCCGCCTCAAGGCTCCCGGATCGCTGTGTCCAAGCCCTTCAGCAGCGGATACAGGAAATACGAGATTACCGTCCGCTGTCCGACCATGATCTCGGCCGAGACCGCCATGCCCGGAAGAAGCCGCACAGGGTCCTTGTCTGTTCCAAGGCTCTTGTCGGCGAGCAGAACGCGGGCCTTGAAGAAGGGCTGGTTGGATTGTGTGGCGGCGGCGTCTTGTTGGGTGGGGGTGAAGGTGTCGCGGCTGATCGTTCGGACGGTGCCTGATGCCGTGCCGTACTTCTGGAACGGATAGGCGTCGAACTTGATGCGTGCCTTTGTGTCCGTTTCGATCCTGCCGATGTCGCGCGAATTGACGGAGACCTCGGCTTCGAGCGGGACATTCAGGGGAACCAGCGTCACGATCGGCTCGGCCTCCTTGACGACGGAGCCAACGGAGCGCTGGGCGAGATCGAGCACCACGGCATCCGCCGGCGCGGTCAAGACGACCATGTTGCGGCGCAGTTCCATCTTCTTCAGCTCTTCGCCAGCGGTGTCGCGCTGGCTTCTGAGATCGACGAGCTGCTCCATCGACGCGCGACGGAAGTCCTCGATGAAGGCTTGGCGGTCGGCTTCGAGCTTCGCATAGGCGTGCTCGGCTTCATCGGCGCGACCCTTGACCATTGACAGGCTTGCCTCGACATCAAGCCGGGCGTCGCGGGAGGCGAGCAGCGTGATCAGCGATCCGCTTTCGCGGTCATAGAGACGTTCGCGGGTGGCTTCGATCCGCGAAAGGTTTTCGCGGCGATCGACCAGAACGGCCTGTTGCGCCTTGCTGGCGGCAATCGTCGAGGCCTGGCCGGCGAGCTGTTGCTGGAAGTTCTGGAGCTGCGCCGTGTAGAACGCGCGGCGCTGCCCGAAGAGCTGTGCCTGCAAGATCTCGTTTTGCGTGGCGCCGGCGATCGACGAGTAATCGACGCCGGAGAGTTCCGCTTCGATGCGCTTCACCTGAGCGTCGAGCGCGGCGAACTTCGCGGTCAGTTGATCCACGTCCGCCTGGCTGAAGGTCGCGTCCAGCGTTGCCAGCGTCTGGCCGGTATGCACGAGATCGCCGGCCTTCACGTTGATCGTTCTAACGATCGAGGTTTCGAGCGGCTGGACGACGATCGTCGGCTGCGTGGTCACGAGCTTGCCGGGTGCAATCACCACCTCATCGATCGAAGAGACCGAGGCCCATATGATCGCCGAGACGATCAGCGCGGTGACGCAGTAGAGCGTCATGCGGGCGACACGTGGCGGAGCTCGCTCCTCGAGCTCGACGGCATCCGATTGGAACTCGGAGATGACGGGCGAGAACCCGCCGCGCGAGGCCAGCTGATTGTCGTGTGGTCCGACGGGAACGGGAAGGTTTGGCTTTCCAGCGTGCGCGTTCATGCTACCTGCCTCATCTGCTGCGACCAAAGGTGACGATAGGTCATGCAGCGCGTGACCAGCTGATCGTGGCGGCCGATATCAGCGATCTTGCCGCGTTCGACCACGAGAATGGCGTCAGCGTCGACAAGCGTGGAGAGACGGTGCGACACGATGATCACCGTCCGTCCGGCCGCGATCTGGCTCAAGTTTTGTCGGATGATCGCCTCGCTATCAGGGTCGAGCGCGCTGGTCGCCTCGTCGAAGATCAGCAACTTGGGATCGGTGATCAGCGCGCGGGCGATCGCCAGCCGCTGTTTCTGTCCACCGGAAAGGTTGGAGGCGTTCTCCTCAAGTATCGTCTCGAAGCCGCGCGGCAGGCGCTCGATGAACTCCTCGGCGCCGGCGATGCGCGCGACTTCGACGATCTCCTCGATGCTGGCATCGGGCTTTGCGGCCGCGATGTTCTCGCGAACGGTGCCCTTGAACAGGAAGTTGTCCTGCAGCACGACGCCGATGCTGGTTCTGAGATGCACGAGGTCGATCTCGCGGCTGTCATAGCCGTCGACGCGCACCAGGCCTTGCTGGCTCTGGTACAGACCCTGGATCAGCCGGGTGATCGTCGTCTTGCCGGAACCGCTCTTGCCGACGACGCCGAAAACGGACCCCTCCGGAATGCTGAAGGTGACGTCGTCGAGCGCCGGCGCGCCATCAGGCGCATAGCGGAAGGTCACCTTGTCGAAATCGATGCGTCCGCGAAGCTGCGGACGAATGCCGCGGCCGCGGCCGAACTGTTCCGGACGCTGGTTCATGATCTCGCCGAGCATGCGAACGGAGAGCGCGACTTCCTGGTACTCATGCACCATGGTGACGATCTGCACCAGCGGTCCGGAGACGCGGCCGGCCAGCATGTTGAAGGCGACGAGCGCACCGACCGTCATCGAGCCGTTGAAGACGTCGAGCGCGCCGAGCCCGATGATTGCCACGCCCATCAGCTTTTCCAGAAGACCGGTAAGCGACTGGGCAACGGTCGAGATCTTGTCGACGCGGAAGCGCACCGAGATCGCCTGCGCGGAATGGTCGTCCCAAACCTTGCGCTGGCGCGGCTCGAGCGCGAGCGACTTGACGGTGCGCATGCCGTGCACGGTCTCGACTAGAAGTGCCTGTCGATCTCCTTCAGCCTTGTAGAGCGCCTGCAGGCGCCGCTGGAACGGGCCGACCAGCAGCATCACCACGAGACCGACGAGAGCGGCGAAGCCGAGGACAACGAAGGTGAGCTTGACGCTATAGAGAAGCAGGATCGGGATAAAGACCAGCAGCGACAGCCCGTCGAGAAGCGTCAGAAACAGGCGACCGGTCAGGAATTCGCGAATGCGCCCTGTCTGCTGCATGTGCTTGACGATGACGCCGGCGGAGGCCTGCTCGAAGAGCGCGATCGGAAGATTGAGCAGGTGGCCGAAGGTGCGGGTGGCGATGCGGATATCGATCCGGTTCGTCGCGTAAAGCAGCAGATAGCGCCTGAGGAAGCTGAAGGTCGCGTCGAAGATCAGGGCGACGGCGATGCCGATCGTCAGCACCGTCAGCGTGGCATAGCTTTGGTGCACCAGCACCTTGTCGATGACCAGCTGGAAGAACATCGGCGTCGTCAGCCCGAGGCCGTAGAGTACGAAGGCGGCGAGCGCGACATCGCGGAAGAAGCTGCGCTGCTTGATGACCTCTGGAATGAACCAGCGGAAGCCGAACGGCTGGTCGTCGTCGCTCATGCGGTGGCTGCGCTTCATCAGCAAGACCGAGCCACGCCAGGACTTGGTGAACTGCTCTTCGTTGAGCAGTATGAATTCGGGTCGGGTCGCCAAGGGGTCCAGCACGCGAACCTGCTTTTCCTCGCCATCGACCGCGCCGGCCACCACCACCCAGTTGCCGTTCTCAAGCTCGGCAAGAATGGGATAGGCGTTGCCCAGCTGGAAGAGCGATGGCCAGGTCAGCGTCAAATGCTTGGCCTTCAGCCCGGAGTCTTTTGCCATGCGCAGAAGCTGGCGCACGGCGACAGGTTCCTCGCCCACGGCATAGTCATGCTGCAGGCGCTCAGGCGAGAGATCGACGCCGTGGTGACGCGCGACGAGAGCGAGACAGTGGAGATTGGTGTGCAAAAACATACGCGTGGCCCACCCGGATACCGATAGCGTTTAGTTGAAATTCGGGGAAGCGTTCTGCGACTGAGCCGCATCCGCCGCTGGAGCCTGCATGTCGCTGATGCGGCGAACGGCACCCGCCTCGACGAGGCCGCCGAGCGCCTTCTGCATCAGATCCACCGCGTTCGCGAATGCCTCGACCGGCATGATGATGCGCTGGCGGAATTCAGGCTTCGGGTTGTTGCTGGCATCGCGTTCGGTCGCCGAAAGCGACATCAGGTCGATCCTGACGATCGATCCGGTTACCGTGATTTCGCCGATGCCATCGGAATAAAGTTCGCTGCTCATTGTGTTCCCTCTGGTTTGGTTGTTTCAGAAAGTGTCACGCATGGCCGTGCTGCCATGCTGGAAAGGGATCGTGCATGCCCTGTGCCAAGTGCTGGTCGAAGTTGGTCTCGTTGCCGACAAGGCAGTCGTCGAGCGCCGCGCAGACGGCCTCCTGATCAAGCCCCGCGCCGATGAAGACGAGCTCCTGCCGGCGGTCGCCCCAGGTCTCGTTCCAGTGCTTGTCCAGCAGCTGCCGGAATTGCGGGTAGCGTGGCCATTGCGCCTTCGGCACCGTCGCCCACCAGTAGCCCCTGGCGGTGATCTGGCGCTGAACGCCGGCGATCGACAGCTGGCCGATCTCCGACGGCCGTGTCGCGAGCCAGAAATGGCCCTTCGCGCGGATCAGGCCGGGCCATTCCATGGCCAGAAAACGCTCCAGCTTCACCGGATCGAACGGCCGGCGCGCGCGATAGACGAAACTTGAAATGCCATATTCCTCCGTCTCCGGAACATGGTCGCCCCAACCGTAGAGCTCCTTGTGCCACAGCGGATGGCGGGCGGACTTGGCTTCGCTGAAGAGGCGCGTATCGAGGATCGAGCCGAGGGGCAGGTCACCGAAATCCGTCTCGACCACGCGGGCATCCGGGTTCAGCGACGCCACGATCTGCCGGATCATCAGGCGCGTTGCCGCATCGACCTCCGAGATCTTGTTGATCACGATCACGTCTGCGAATTCGATCTGATCGACCAGAAGGTCAATCAGCGAGCGGTTGTCTTCGTCGTCGCGCACTTCGCCACGATCGCTGAGAAAATCGGTGCTCGAAAAATCAGCCAGGAGATTGGCCGCATCGACAACCGATACCATCGTGTCCAGCCGGGCGATATCGCAGAGTGCTGCGCCGTTCTCGTCGCGAAACGAGAAGGTGGCGGCGATCGGCAGCGGCTCGGCAATGCCGGTTCCCTCGATCAGCAGGTAGTCGAAGCGTCCCTCGGCGGCGAGCCGGCGGACCTCCGTCAACAAGTCGTCGCGCAGCGTGCAGCAGATGCAGCCATTGCTGAGCTCCACCAGTGTCTCGTTGGTGCGCGAGAGGTTGGCGTCGCCGCCACGAACGAGATCGGCGTCGATGTTGACCTCGCTCATGTCGTTGACGATGACCGCCACGCGGCGTCCCTCGCGATTGCGCAGGACATGATTGAGCAGGGTGGTTTTGCCGGCGCCGAGGAAGCCCGCCAAAACCGTGACCGGAAGCCTGTTTTCGTTCGCGCCCCGTTCCATGTTGATCCCTAAGCCGCCAGTTGGGGCCGGAAGGCCACGTCGACATAGTAGTTGGTGTTGTTGTAGGTGCTGGTCGGGAACAGCCCGGCCGCGCCGTAGGCATAGACGCCGTTGCCGCCGCTCAGAGCAGATGACATTGCCTCGAGATTGCCGTTGGATACGCTGTTGTCGAAGTAGTTGGCGGTCGCCGAATAGTTTCCGTTGGTGCTGTAGGAAACAACGTAAGTCGTGTACGCGGAGACCGCCACCTGGTTCGATAGCGTGACGGATTGCCAGCCGCTGGCGCTTTCATTGGTGAAGGTCGCGCTGGCAAGCAGATCGCCGGTCGCGGTCCAGAGATAACCGGTGTGCGTGCCGGTGTTCGTGGCGCCCTTGTAGAAGCTGATGCCGGTGATCCAGCCTGCAGCGTCTGCCTGGAACTTCATCCCGAGATTGACGGGCGAATTGTCGTTCACAGACACAACCGTCGGCGTCGCGTTTGCGGCAAAGACGCTTTGTGTGGGTGTCGTCGATTGCGGATTGACGGTCAACGACACCTGCGCCGACGCCGTTCCGCCTGCTCCGTCTGAAATCGCGTAAGAGAAGCTCGCCGAACCCGAATAGCCTGCCGTCGGGGTGAACGTGATGGCGTTCGTCTGGCTGTTGAAGGTGACGGTGCCGTTCACGGCGTTGCTGACGGTGGTAACAGACAGCGTGTTGCCATCGGCATCCGTGTCGTTGGCAAGCAGCGCCGATGCCTGGATCGTCAAAGCGGCGCCTGTCGTCGTTTGGAAGCCTGTGTCGTTCACCGCGACCGGCGCTGTGTTCGCCACGGCCTGTGCACTGCTCTGGTAGACCACGTCGACCCAATAGTTGGTCGCGTTGTAGCTAGCAGTTGGGAAGAGGCTTGTGGAGCCATAGGCATAAACGCCGTTGCTGCCGCTTGGCGCCGTCAGCCCGCCATTCGAATAGTCGGCGGTGAAATAGTTCGGCGTGGCGGCGTAGTAGCCGTTCGAATGGTAGCTGGCGACGTAGGTAGTGCCTGCGGTGATGGTGATCGGTGCATTGAGCGTGACCGTCTGCCATCCGCTTGCCGTCTCGTTGGTGAAGACTGCGGAGGCGAGGAGGGCGCCCGTGCTGCTCCAGAGCGCGCCGACATGGGTGCCGGTGTCTTGAGCGCTCTTGTAATAGCGAATAGCCGTGATTTGTCCGCCGGCGGACGCAACGAACCTGACGCCGAGTTCGACCGAACTTGGGTCGCTATCGGCCGCGATGGTCGGCGTTTGAGACGAGGAGAACAGGCTTGATGTCGTTGGTGGAGTGGTTGGCTGGCTGACCGTCAGGTTGACCTGCGCCGACGCCGTGCCGCCACGCCCGTCCGAGATCGTGTAGGTGAAGCTTGCGGCGCCGACATAGCCGCTCGCCGCGGTAAAGATGACGGAATTCGTCTGACTATTGAAGGTAGCGGTACCGTTCGTCGCCCCGCTCACGCCCGTTATCGAAAGCGCATCCCCATCCGCGTCCGTATCGTTTGCAAGAAGCGTCGCCGCGGCAATCGATAGAGCCGTGTTTGAATAGGCTTGGAGCCCGTTGTCGTTTGCCGCGACCGGTGCCGTATTGCTGACCGTCGACTGGTTGAAGACGATATCGACCCAGTAGTTCGACGCTTGGTAGCTTGAGGTCGGGAAAAGCGGGTTCGCACCGTAGGCATAGAGGCCATTGCCGCCGCTTGCGGCACTCGAAAGCCCCGTCAGCACACCGTTTGTGTGGTCGGTCGCGAAGTAATTGGTGGTTGCGACGTAGGAGCCGGTCGTATGATAGGATGCGATATAGGTGACGCCGGCGGTAATCTGGATCGCGCTGCCGAACGTCGCGGTTTGCCAGCCGCTCAGCGATTCATTGGTGAAGGTTACGGTTCCCACCAGCTGCCCGTCCGCGGTCCAGATGGATCCTGTATGGGCGCCCGTGTCACCGTCGGCCTTGTAGAAGCTGATACCTGTTATAGTGCCACTGGCCGACGAGACGAACTTCATCCCGAGTTCCACCGGCATCGCGTCGTGAATTGCCGAACCGGTCGGTCCTTCGCCGGCGGTAAACAGCCCGACCCCTGCCGGGGCCTCCTGAACCGTCAGGCTGACATTGCCTTGGCTGGTGCCATTGCGTCCGTCCGATAGCGTATAGCTAAACGTCGCGGGGCCGCTATATCCAGCGGTCGGTGTGAAAGTCACCGTGCCGGCCGGGGTGTTCAAGGACACCGTCCCGTTCACGGCATTCCCGACAGCGGTTATCGTCAGAGCATCGCCATTCGCATCCGTGTCGTTCGCGATGAGTGCCGCGATGGAGACGGTAAGCGCACCGTTGCGACCGATCGTGAAGCCGCCGTCGTCATGCGCGACCGGGGCGGTGTTGGCGCCAGCGTCAAATACGACGTCCACCCAGTAGTTCGAGCCGCCGGGGCTGAGGTTCGGGAAGACGGAGTTGGGGCTGTAGGCAAAGACGCCGCCGCCATCGACGGTCTTCAACAGCCCGCTGCTGTACGTCGATCCGAAATAGTTCTCGGTGACTGAGAAGTAGCCGTTGCTGTGGTAAGAGGCGGTATATGTCGTTCCCGCCGTGATCTGCACGGGGCTTGAGAACATGACGGTCTGCCAGCCCGAGAGCGATTCATTCGTGGAAATGCCTGTTGCGAGCAGCGTTCCGTCGGCGTTCCAGAGGCTGACGACATGTTCGCCGACATTGTAGAAGCCCTTGTAGAAGCGGATTCCCTGAACGAAACCGCCTGTGGTGGACTGAAAGCGGACGCCCAGCTCGACAGGATCACGGTCGATAGCCGTTTCGGTCGTCGGCTTCGATGCAAGCGTCCAGAGACCTTGCGTCTGCGGCAGCGACACGGTTACCTGGGTGCCGGCCGATGGCGTCTCCAGATTGACGCTGTCATCGACCGCGCGCGACATGATCGTGTAACTGCCGCTTGCCTGGACAACCCAGTTGTAGCTCCAGTTTTCGCGGCCGGTCGCCTTGAACCAGTGCTGCCCGCCGTCGGTCGAGACCTCGACCCCGGCGATGATGCCGCCGCCGAAATCGATCGCGGTTCCGGTCACGGTGACATGCTGACCTTCGAGGAAGCTGCCGCCGAGCGTCGGCGACGTGATCGTCGACGTCGGTTTGAGGGTGTCGGTCGATTGCGTGGCGAGAACCAGGCTGGCGTCCAGCGTCGTCGGCTGGATGCCCATGTCGGCGAACATGTTGACCATGGCCTGTTGGACATTCGGATCGGTCGGCGTGGCCGGACCCTCATGGTCGGCATTGAGGCCCCATGACCAGAAGACCGTTCCGGCGCCGAAGACCAGCGCGCCGCTTTCGGCGCGATACATGGTCAGGCTGTGCGTCGCGATGGCGCTGCCGACGGTCGTTCCGTAGTCCCGCAGATACGTGTCCACGGACACGCTGGAGAGAGACAGGTTGATCAGGCCGGCCGGCCGGAAGCCGTTCTCTACATCGGAGTCCCACTCGTAGCCGAGAAGGTTCTGCACCAGGCTGTAGGTTTCACCCGGCTGCAGGTTGGCGACATCGGTGTTTCGCCAGAAACGCAGGTTCGAATAGTCGTAAGGGATGGTGATCGTGTCCTGCCGGTAGCTGTCCACGGTGAACATCGTGCCCGTCAGCGAATTTTCCGGTTCCTGGCCCGGATCGGCATAGCGCGGATCGCGCCAGGTGCCGGTGCCGATATTGCTCGGATCGCTGCTGGTTCCCCAGGTCTCCTTGTAGCAGACCATCGTGCGATAGGGCGTGCCGTTGCCGTCGATGCTGGTTTCCCAACGGATCTTCCAATAGACCTCGTTGCCGCTCCAGAAGGCCAGGTTGACGCCGTTGTCGCGCGCCGCTTCCACGTTGGCGCGCTGCTCGGCCGACCAGTATTCGTCGTGGCCGACGGAGAGGAAGGCATCGTGGTTCAGGAGCAGGCTGCCGCTTCGTGCGGAATCGACGCCTGAGATGTAGGAGACGTCGTAGCCGTTCTGCTCCAGCCATGAGATGGCCGAGGCTTCGACGCCAAAGATGTAATCGTGAGTGCCGCCGATCGGGCTGGTATTAGTGATGATCGGACGGTTGTAGCTGACGGCGGAGGCACGGCCGATCGCGGTCAGGCCACAGCTGCAGTTCGGCGGCAGATAACCGATCATGTCGGCCGGATCGACCGGCACTTCGCCGTAATAGAGGCTGGCGCCGCCCCATGCGTTATAGGCCTGCCACGTCGTGTCCGATGTCTGGAAGACGATGTCGCTGGTCGAGGCGTCGTCCCGCACGATAAACGGAATGATGCTCGCGTCCTCGACGCCATCTTCGCGCACAAGCTTTGCGAAGTAGACGCCCGAGACGGCGTCCGCTGGGATCTCCCAGCTGGCCGATACCGACCAGTTGCCACAGTCGATCAGCCCCAGCGACATGTCGACGATCGGGTGCGGTTGAATCTGCGCCGTCGTCAGCGATTTGTTGATAGAGGCGACCTTGCGGGCGCCATCGCCTCCATAATAGCCCATGCGATAGATATCGATGCGGTAATGCGTCGAATCCGTTGCGATCTTGAAGTCGACGGTCTGGCCGATGTTGGTGCTGATTTCTGTCGCAAAGCCCTGAATGGTGCCGTTGCCATCCCCGTCGAGCGTCCACTCGCTGCGCGCGGTGCCCTGCTGCATGTTCTCAAGGGCGATCTTGTTCGGCGTGGCGGCAACCGCTGCGGCCGCCGGCGCTACCAGCGCGGTTGCCGTCGCGGTGGGTTCGCTCGCGCTCTCCGCCGACGCTACGGCCGTCGATGCCGCTGCCGCCGAAGCGACCCGCAGGGTCGCCGAAACGGCGGCTGTTGCAGCGTCAATGGACGAGGGTGCGTCGACCGATGACGCACTGGTGCTGCTGTCCGGAAGAACGATGCTGGAGCCTGCTGTTACCAGGCGAGGGGTGATCGGCGCCGCGTCGACCGGCAAGACCGTCCGCGGCTCGGTCGTCGAGGCTGTGGTCGTTGGGGTGTCGATGAGCGCTGCGGTTTGCGAAACCGAGGTTGACGCGACATCGCTGGCGGAACTGAATACGGCTGCCGTGCTGGTTGCGGCAACACCTGCGGATACTTGGAATGCCGCGGCCGCTGCACTCGGCTGGCCGCTGGTGGCATCGGAAGCGGTGGGTGCGGCGCCAATGCTCCAGTTCTGGGCTGCGGTATACACTGCCGTGGCGCCACCGAACGCACTGAGATAGCTGTTATTACGACCGCGTATTTTAATCATCTGCCACCCATCCCCAAATGAGTGGCCATGGTGCCATTTTTCGCGTTGCAGGAAACGACGGCAATCAGTGGTACGCAGAAAAGCGGTTTGTACTTCGTTTTGATTACTTAGTGGGAAGTGTTATATCTGGATTTTATTTGAATATCTGTGCCGATGTGTTTGCGTTGCTTCGCATATAACGATTTGAAAATCGCCGCCGCGGGCATTCAGCCGCCAGCAAACATTGCGAATAGTGGCCAGATGCATCGCCCGAAAGAAGCGGCGGCAATCCACCCAACCCTTTGAACTTGCGGCGGGAACTGAATCCTCTGTTGCGGTGTTTCTGCGACATGGACCAAGCGATCAATCAACCGGAAATCAATGTCGCAGCCTTAGCGTCGTCTCGACTGGTTTACACCACGGATATCGAGAGCGGCATCACGCGCAAGGCGGGAAAAAATGGCTTTCTCTACTATGCTCCCGATGGGCGCAGGATCACGGATAGCGCGGAAATTTCACGGCTGAACGCACTGGCGATCCCGCCAGCCTATGTCGACGTCCGCATATCGCCCAATCCTCTCTCGCACCTGCAGGCGATCGGCATCGATGCGCGCGGACGCAGGCAGTATCGCTATCACCCGGAATGGCATTTAGAGCGCGCACGCGCCAAGTTCGACCAACTATTGGAGTTCGGAGAACGCCTGCCAGATATACGCGCGCGTGTCGATGCCGATCTGCGGGTCCGCGCGCCGACGATGGACAAGGCCTTGGCCACCATCGTCTGGATGCTCGACAACCTCTATATCCGCATCGGAAACGCCGCATACGCGGAGGATAACGGCTCTTTCGGCCTGACGACCCTGCGGCGGCGGCACGTCAAGATCGACGGCTCGAAGGTCAAATTCCGCTTCAAGGGAAAGTCCGGCAAGGAATGGAATCTCGTGCATACGGACCGGCGCATTGCGCGTGTTGTCCGCGGCCTGCAGGAATTGCCGGGGCAGCAATTGTTCCAGTATGTCTGCGAGGACGGGACCCGCCGGCAGATATCCTCGCAGGACGTCAACGAATATATCCGGGAGGTATCGGGCGCCGAGTTCAGCTCCCGCCAGTTTCGGACATGGGGCGCGACCTGTGCGGCCGTCACTGCCTTCACGCCTTTGGAAGTCGCCGCCACCGAGGCCGCAATCGCGCGACAGATGAACGAGGTGATCGACGCCATCGCGGCCATGCTCGTCAATACGCGCGCGGTCTGTCGCTCGTCCTATATCCATCCCGCCGTGTTCGATGAATTCAAGGCCGGCAGATTGGGCCAGTTGCTGCGCACGAGACCAACGCGAAGCAAGCGGCTCTTGAAGTGGATGGATGCGGAAGAGGCCCGTGTGTTGGGGTGGCTGAAGTCGGTGTCTTGAACCGACGCTCTTTCGGGCCGATGGACTGCGTGACGAGGTATCGTCACTCGCGGCGAACGCTCCAGTAGACTGACCACGGCGACAGGTTTCCGCCAGATGACGCGCCAAGGCCGAAGATGGCCTCGGCCTCATCCGTGGCCGGGTCCATTGCAATCGCCTCGTCTCCAAAGTTCGCTCGCAGGCACAACCGGCCACCGCTCGCCAATGGCCAATCGACCGCGACTACCGTGAAGCCCGATCCCGCGACGATTTCGCCGCGGCGCATCCCGGCCAGAAGCGGAACGATCTTCTGGTGGCGGATGGCGAGGAGCGAGTTGTAGAAGTCGTGCATGTCGGCGCTGTCGGGCTCGGTGAGATTGGACCAATCGAGCTTGGCCATCTCGAATGTCGATGGTGCGGTCGGGTCCAGCAGATCATCCGTGTCGAAGCCCGGCAGACGCGAGAGCTCCTCGCGGCGTCCGTTTCGCACCATCTCGTTCAGGTCTTCATTGAGGTCGCAGAAATAGGGGAACGCATCACGTGCACCCCATTCCTCACCCATGAACAACATCGGTATTTGCGGTGCGAGTAGATAGACGGCGGCCGTTGCTTTCGAGACATGAACCGGTTG
>Ga0307405_10000397_pt1 | contig 16341 bp, 12 predicted proteins | sample 322Cmetagenome_2_FD_203311 | JGI IMG/M metagenome (GOLD analysis project Ga0307405, IMG submission 203311) | Maize rhizosphere microbial communities from greenhouse at UC Davis, California, United States - 322HYB-C-1 | ecosystem: Host-associated > Plants > Roots > Rhizosphere > Soil | place...
TGTTCCGCCAGGGGCATTGCAGAGTAGCTACGCTGGGAATAGATAAGCGCTGAAAGCATCTAAGTGCGAAACTAGCCACGAGATGAGAATTCCATATAGGACCGTAGCAGACTACTACGTTGATAGGCTACAGATGTAAAGCTGGCGACAGCACAGTCGAGTAGTACTAATCATCCGAAGCTTTCAAAGCAAACAGACTGTTGTTTGTTCTTCATAATAACTTCTTTCAATAATATGTCATTTAAGCTCGAGATAGCTTATCTAAAGAAATTTAGGTGCCTATATCGGTGGTGTCCACCTCTTCCCATTCCGAACAGAGAAGTTAAGCCCACCAGAGCCGATGGTACTGCGGTAACACGTGGGAGAGTAGGTCGGTGCCAAATATTAAAAGAAACCCTTCAGCAGAAATGTTGAAGGGTTTTCTTCGTTTATGGGCATTTTGTTCTGTACCCTTCACTTTTCTCAACATAATCTTCTTAATGCCCTTAAAACCTTAATGGTGAAATGGGCCTAGATCGGTTTTCTGGTCACTAAAGAGTTTATAGCTATTCTCTTATGCTCCCCTTAGTTTTTGCACCATTAAGAAGTGAAGAAAAGTTAAGGCACTGCTCCAATATATCTTCTTGATGTCCTTAATCCCTTAATGGTGAAAGGAACTGTAACAGCGGCTATTTCTATCATTAAGGAGTTAAGATGAGTTAAGGGGTTGTTCCCGAAGATTACGCTGATTTGCACAGCGTATATTAATCAATCGTTTACACTTCAATCCCAGGTTCAATAGCCCTGATGGCAGCGGAAATCCCTTTTGGGCAGCGGTAGATTGTTTACCCGAAGGTTTTCCCAAAAGGATTGCAGTGGACAGTAGGACGGAACCCGACCTCCATGTTACTGCTACTGCGCTCCTAATAATAAACCCGTAAGTAAGCGCTTTATATTCATTGTGTATAATAAATAAAACCATTTGCGTCAATGTTGATAATTTTAGCCACATTTAAAACTGATTTAGCGCTAAATATGTTAATATCATAAGGTTTGCCACAATATTTGGTTATCTTTGTTTTTAACAAAAATATAAGTATAAGTAATGAGTTTTTTTGCAGATAAAAGAAGGGAAGTAATGTTGCATATTGAAAAATATATGCTGGAGTCGATGGGAACTTATTTGAAACCAATCGATACCAACTGGCAACCTTCTGATTTTTTACCAGATTCTACTAGTGAAACATTTTATCAAGATGTGAGAATTTTGAGGGATAACGCAAAAGATCTTTCTTACGATTTAGTGGCCGTTTTAATTGGCGATACCATTACTGAAGAAGCTTTACCAACATACGAATCGTGGTTAGCCATGGTTGATGGACATAGCAGGGACGAAGAAGGTGGCTGGATGAAATGGGTTCGCCATTGGACTGCAGAGGAAAATCGTCATGGTGACTTGCTAAATAAATATTTATACCTATCAGGTCGTGTTGATATGCGCCAAATGGAAATTTCTACGCAATATCTTATCGCTGATGGTTTCGATATTGGTACCGGGCATGATCCATACCGTAACTTTATCTATACTTCTTTTCAAGAATTGGCTACCAATGTATCCCACAGAAGGGTAGCTTCTTTAGCTAAAAAGGACGGTGATACGTTATTATCTAGAATGTGTGGTGTAATTGCGTCAGACGAGGCCAGACATGCAAAAGCTTATAAAGATTTCATGAACCGTATTTTCGAGGTTGATCCTAATGAAGCAATGTTGGCTTTTGAAGATATGATGCGCAAGAAAATTGTAATGCCAGCCCATTTCTTACGTGAGGTAGGTTTGAAAATTGGCCAAACATTTGGTCACTTTACAGATGCAGCACAGCGTTTAGGGGTATATACTGCGGTTGATTATGTTGAAATTATGCAGCAGTTGATTGAAGACTGGAAAATTGAGGGTATGCGCGATTTAAATGAAGCTGGTGAAAAAGCCCGCGATTATATTATGGCTTTACCTTCACGTTTATTACGTGTTGCCGAGCGAATGAAAAACCCTACTATAGACTATAAATTTACCTGGATTGCAGGTTAGGTATTTGAATCTTTAGTAGTAAATTATATGAGCCTTTATCAAATTGATAAGGGCTTTTTTATTACATGTTTCTTCTATATTGGCCGCCAACTTCGTAAAGTGCCTTGCTAATCTGGCCTAATGAACATACTTTACAAATCTCCATGAGCTGTTCGAAGATGTTGTCGCCGGCAATAGCTGATTTTTGAAGTTGTTTTAAGAGATCTGGTGCACGGTCTGCATTACGGTCCTGAAATTTTTGCAATGCCGAAATCTGGTATTGTTTTTCGTCTTCTGTAGCGCGGATTACCTCACCAGGAACAATAGTAGGTGAACCATTCTTGTTTAAAAAGGTATTAACGCCTACAATAGGATATTCACCTGTATGTTTAAGGGTTTCGTAATACAGGCTTTCTTCCTGGATTTTTCCACGCTGGTACATCGTTTCCATTGCACCTAAAACACCACCACGATCATTGATGCGTTTAAATTCGGCAAGAACAGCATCTTCTACCAGATCAGTTAATTCTTCGATGATGAAAGCACCTTGTAAAGGATTTTCATTTTTAGCTAGCCCCAATTCTCTGTTAATAATCAATTGGATCGCCATAGCCCTCCTTACCGATTCTTCTGTAGGCGTTGTAATGGCTTCATCATAGGCATTGGTATGTAGCGAATTACAGTTGTCGTAAATGGCATAAAGGGCCTGTAAAGTGGTGCGGATATCATTAAAATCGATTTCCTGGGCATGTAATGAACGGCCAGAAGTTTGGATGTGGTATTTAAGCTTCTGTGAGCGGTCATTTCCCTTGTATTTATTTTTAATGGCTTTGGCCCAGATTCTTCTGGCTACACGCCCAATAACGGCGTATTCCGGATCGATTCCATTGGAGAAGAAGAAAGATAGGTTAGGGGCAAAATCATCAATGTGCATGCCTCTGCTCAAATAATATTCTACAAAGGTGAATCCATTGCTTAAAGTGAAGGCAAGCTGCGAAATTGGATTAGCGCCTGCTTCGGCAATGTGATAGCCTGAAATGGATACTGAATAGAAGTTCCTCACTTTTTCATCGATGAAATATTTTTGGATATCGCCCATCATCCTTAAGGCAAATTCTGTAGAAAATATACAGGTATTTTGTGCCTGATCTTCCTTTAAAATATCGGCCTGAACGGTTCCTCTAACCGAACTGATGGCTCTTGCCCTGATCTTGGCATAAATATCGGCAGGTAAAACCTGATCTCCGGTAAGGCCCAAAAGCATTAAACCTAAGCCATTGTTTCCTTCTGGTAAGGCACCATTATAGGTTGGTCGCGGTATATTTTTTGCTTTATAGATTGAATCAATTTTGGCCTCGACTTCTTCTGTTAAATCATTTTCAATAATGTATTTTTCGCATTGCTGATCGATTGCAGCATTCATGAAAAAGCCTAACAACATCGGGGCTGGACCGTTAATAGTCATGGATACAGAGGTTGACGGCGCACAAAGATCAAAACCTGAATACAGTTTTTTAGCATCATCCAAAGTGGCAATACTTACACCCGAGTTCCCGATTTTTCCATAAATATCGGGACGAATATGTGGATCTTCTCCATAAAGGGTAACAGAATCAAAGGCAGTAGATAAGCGGTGCGCAGGTTGACCTAAAGAAACATAGTGAAAACGTTTGTTAGTTCTTTCTGGACCACCTTCTCCTGCAAACATCCGTGTTGGATCTTCGCCTTCTCTTTTTAACGGGAATACACCTGCCGCATATGGAAATTCGCCTGGAAGGTTTTCGGTTAACAGCCATCTTAAAATATCGCCCCAATCTTCATATCTCGGTAGCGAAACTTTAGGGATATTCAGCTTTGAAAGTGATTCGTAAAATAAGGGTTGTTTAATCTCTTTATCGCGGACTTTATATATGAAAAACTCTTCTTTGTAAGCTCTTTTGGTATCTGGCCATTGGCGCAATAAACGCCTGCATTCGCCATCTAATTGTTCTTCGAAGAAATGGTAAGTTGCGTTTAAGTTTTTTAATAGCCCGTCCTGCAGATAGCCCTCCAAAAGAGGAGAATTAACATCGCCAGCCAAATCAATTACACCTTTTAATTGATACATTTTCCGGGCGATGGTTGCCTGTTTATCTACCCATTCATTATACGTTTGACTTGATTCGGCAATTTCTGCCAAGTAACGGATGCGATCGGGCGGAATGATGTAAATTTTCTCTGATTGATCGGAGGTGAGTTCCATTTTGGCTTTGAAATCCGTTCCGGTTTTTACCCTGATCTGCTCCATTAAGGCAACAAAAAGGTTATTCATGCCCGGATCATTAAATTGTGATGCCATAGTTCCATAAACTGGAATTTCATCATCTTTGGCATCAAAAATATTGTGGTTGCGTTTGTATTGTTTGCGCACATCTCTCAGTGCATCTAATGCACCTCTTTTATCAAATTTGTTAATGGCCACCAGATCAGCGAAATCTAACATATCGATTTTCTCCAACTGTGTAGCTGCACCAAATTCAGGGGTCATTACGTATAGGGAGACATCACAGTGTTCGGTAATTTCAGTATCTGACTGGCCAATGCCTGAGGTTTCTACAATAATTAAATCGTAACCAGCGGCTTTGCAGATATCGATACTTTCCTGAACGTTTTTGGATAGTGCAAGGTTGGCTTGCCGGGTGGCTAAAGAACGCATGTAAACCCTCGGGTTATTGATGGCATTCATCCGGATACGATCGCCCAATAAAGCGCCTCCTGTTTTTCTTTTGGAAGGATCGACAGAGATAATTGCTAAGGTTTTATCTTTCACTTCTACCAGGAAACGGCGTACAAGCTCATCTACCAGTGATGATTTTCCGGCTCCGCCCGTTCCGGTGATGCCTAAAATAGGAGCGGTGTTGTTTTCGGACAGTTTTTTTAATTCATCTACAAATTTCTGTGCACCTTCGGGATCATTTTCTGCAACGGTAATGGCGCCAGCAATGGCTTTAATATCTTTTGTAGGAATGGTTTTGAGCTCGTTAGTAATGCTGGCTTTGGTGATGAAGTCGGTTTGGATCAGCATATCGTTGATCATGCCCTGCAAACCCATCTTACGCCCATCATCTGGAGAGTAGATTTTAGAAATTCCATAAGCCTGGAGTTCTTCAATTTCGGAAGGTAAGATTACGCCACCGCCACCTGCAAATATTTTAATATGGCCTGATCCTCTTTCTTGCAGGAGATCATACATGTATTTAAAGTATTCAATGTGTCCGCCTTGATAGGAAGTCATTGCAATGCCCTGAACATCTTCCTGAATGGCACAGTTTACCACTTCATCAACCGACCTGTTGTGGCCAAGATGGATGACTTCGGCACCTGAAGATTGGAGGATACGGCGCATGATATTAATTGTAGCATCGTGTCCATCGAAAAGTGAAGCAGCGGTTACAAAACGGATTTTATTTTTGGGCTTATATATTTCTACTTGTTGCATACGATAGGATTTAAAGGATCAGTATGCTCAAATAACCAATCCTTGTCCAAATATATTTGGTATGCAAATGTACTAAAATAAGCAGTTTAAACAGCGAATACCCTATACCGTTATGGCTTTTGGTTCAGCTATAAATCCTGCCCGAATTGCAGTAAATAACCGTTATTATCATAAATGGCAAATTCTCTCATGTTGTATTCAAAATATTTAAATTATGATATTTTGCATCATCTAAATAAGAAAAAAGCTGCAATTTTTACCATATAAGACATTTAAGAAAATATAAGCTCTAGTTCGATTGATAGTTATTTATAATGATTAATTTTTTGCTCCTTACCCAACGCGATCGTCATGCTGAATTTATTTCAGCATCTTTCCTGCAAAAATAGACCCTGAAATGAATTCAGGGTGACGACTCTAGTTTAAATAAATACCTTTTAAAATAAAAAAAACTATGCTGGTGGGCATAGTTCTTGTAAATTATTTATTGGTAATTTCTGTTATCGGCTCCCCGACGGTTCCATTTGGCATTTGAATATGTAGTAAAGCCGCTAAGGTTGGTGCAATATCAGTCATGTAATGTGTTTTATTGGATGCTCCAGCTTTGATTCCCCAGCCCATAAAAACCAATGGAATGTGTGAATCGTATGGGTTCCAGTTTCCGTGTGTGGTACCTGTGCTGCTGCCGTTAAACCAGTTTGGTTGTAAAACATAGTAGATATCGCCACTTCTACGCGCATTGTATCCATTAGTAATCATCTTTTTCTGGATTTCCTGAAGTGTGCTTTGCGATATTTTAGCAATATCAACTGCATTTTGGAAACCGTCTAATCTTTTTAAGAATTCTACCGCTGCCGATTTAATTACATCGAAACTCACATCACCTTTATCGGTTTTATCATGATCGAAAATGATCTGATTATTCTGAGATTTTAAAACCAGATTGTTTACCTTAAATTTGTCATTTAAGTAAGCATTTAATTTGTTTGCAATATCACGGTCACTCACTACGCCTGAAGGCATTTTATTTTCTTGCATAAAGCCTGGTACATGCGCAGCACCATGATCGGCAGTTAAAAATACCGTGTAATTTCCTTTACCTACTTTTTTATCCAGGTAGTTGAAAAACTCTTCGAAATCTTTATCCAAACGTAAATAAGTGTCTTCTGCTTCTACTGAATTCGGACCATAAGCATGACCAACATAATCAGTAGATGAGCAACTTACGGCTAAGAAATCGGTGATGTTATCCTGCCCTAAATCTTCAGAAAGGATTGCTAATTTGGCTAGATCTAAGGTGATGGTATTGCCGTAAGGCGTGCTTCTGATGGCGTCGAAATTTTTATCAATGTTTTGGGTAAGCTGATGAGGGAATGTGCTCGATTTGCCTTCGTATGCTTTCTCATCTACTGTGCTATTAACATAGGTATTCATTGGATACAATGTTTCCCAGTTTTTTGCATAGAACTTGTTTGCTAATTTCAATTTATTGTAATCGGCAATCCAGGTTGGCACTTCTTTCATATAATAAGTACTGGTAATCCAGTTTCCGGTACTACCCTGGTACCAATATGCTGCATTTGCCGCGTGGCCAGCAGGAAGGATCGAACCCCTGTCTTTTAATGAAATACCAATTACTTTACCTCTAAAATTTGTAGCTAACCTCAGTTCATCAGTAATGGTAGTGGTTAGCATATTTTTTGGCGACATATTCCCTTCAGAAGATGGGGTACTGCCTACAGTTGATACAGAAGAATCCTCCGTACAGTACACATTCTTTTTGGTTTCAGGATCGTACCAGTCATTACCGATAATACCATTAACAGCCGGAACCGATCCTGTGTAGATACATGTGTGGCCACAGGCAGTATAAGTTGGTGTATAAGGAATAAAAGTATTTTCTACAGAAAAACCTTCATTGATTAATCTTTTAAAGCCACCATTGGTATAGCGGTTATAGTAGCGGTATAAATAATCCCAACGCATTTGATCAACCACTAAGCCAACCACCAATTTAGGGCGCGCTACCTCGGCAGGAAATGCTTTAGGTTGTATTGTGGAAGATTTTTTAGTCTGGGCTGAGGTGAGTGCGATCGAAAAAATAGAAATGGAAAAGATTAGACAGAATATTTTCTTCATTGTGTTTTAGTTAAAGGGCTAAAGTAATAAATTTAGGTAAAGCTACTTTGAAGTTTGTGTAAAGATTTTATATCGCTTCGGCCACTACAAATGTACTTCCTCCAATAAAAACCAGATCCTTTGGATCTGCCGATTGAATGGCCTTTTCTTTTGCCTCAATTACCGACGCATAACTGTTTCCATTTAAATCGAATGTTGCCGCCTGTTCTTTAAGGTCATTTGCTGCTAAACCGCGTTCTAAATCTGGTTTGCAGAAATAGTAAGTCGCATTTTTTGGCATCACGGATAAAACTTTCGAAATATCTTTGTCCTTAACCATGCCAAAAACAACATGTAGGTTTTGATAAGGGGTTTGTGCGATGTTTTTGATTACCTCGGCAATGCCAGCTTCATTATGGCCGGTATCACAGATTACCAATGGATTTTTACTCAAGGTTTGCCAACGCCCCTGTAAACCGGTTTGTTTTTTAACCTGGCTTATTCCTTTATAAATCGCCTCTTGATCAATTTTAATTTCAGTTTTCTCGTTAAGTATGGTGAGGGTTTCTAATACGGTTAAAATGTTTTTGTGCTGATAAACGCCGGTAAGATCACTTCGAAGATTCTTGTATTTAATTTCACTATTCTGATAAACAGATAAGGAAAGTATATTGTTCCTGATCTTAAAATCCTGAGCCCTTAACTCCGCATCAGCAAAAACAATTGTAGCATCCACTGCTTTAGCTTTACTGATAAAAACCGGAGCAGATTCTGCTTGTGTTTCGCCGATTACAACTGGAATATTTTTTTTAATTATACCTGCCTTTTCGCCAGCGATTTCGGTAAGCGTATTGCCCAGCATATTCATGTGATCAAGGCTGATATTAGTGATGACCGAAATTTGCGGTGTAATGATATTGGTCGAATCCAACCTTCCGCCTAAACCCACCTCAATTACGGCAACATCAACCTCATGTTTGGCAAAATGATCGAATGCAAGGGCCACAGTAACTTCGAAAAATGAAGGCTCGGTTTTTTCGATGAGTTTTTGCTGTTCCTTTACAAATGATACTACTTCAGTTTTGCTGATCATTTTTCCATTGATGCGGATGCGTTCGCGGAAATCTTTCAAGTGGGGAGAAGTGTACAATCCTGTTTTATATCCCTGAGCCTGTAGTACCGAAGCCAGCATGTGCGATGTTGAGCCTTTTCCATTGGTACCTGCCACATGGATACTCTTAAATTTATCCTGTGGATTATCCAAAGCCTCACAAAGAATAATGGTATTAGTTAAATCTTTTTTGAAAGCAGACGCGCCAACGCGGGTAAACATGGGGAGTTTACTGTATAAAAAATCAAGCGTTTGTTGGTAGTTCATAATATGTGTCAAATATAAGTTGACTGGAGTTATTATGAAACGAAATGAGAATATTTTGTTGTGTGATGACTTCGGAAGTTTTGCAGGCTTGTGCGGTGGAGAACTTCGGAAGTCTTTGATTTTGTAAGATGGTCTGTGAGACACAGACAATGGAGATGATGCACCGGACGTGCAGTTAGATGTTGCCATCTGACTGATATTCGTTTATAATCGGTAATAAGTGTTTGTTGAAGAATCCAACTATAGATTATTAGATGACGAAATAAGTTTCTGTCAGATAGTAATATCTGACAGCACAATAGGCACAATAAATGATAACCCAAAAAAACTGGTCTGTGAAGAAACAGACCGTGGATGTTTTCTTATTTAACTTTAAAGTTGAACATCACAATCCCGGTTTGTACATCGGGTGCTGATTCCAATTTGTTTAAACTTGCACCCAATACCGCCTGTTCACATTTCCGCCAAAGTGCTAAATCAGATAAGGTAGTGCCTTTTGCACCTGCACGGGCCTGAACCACTTTGCCATTTTTGTCTACGCGGATTTGAACGGCAATTTTTCCCGCACTTTGTCCATCATCCTGAATTCTAGGGATATCGATGAATTTTCTGCTGGCCAATGATAACTGTACATTGCCATTTCCAGAACCACCTTCTCCATAATTTGATGCCAATGGATCGCCATCTTTATCACCTTGGTTACCTGGTGTTTTTCCGGTACCATCTCCCTGCCCTTGGCCAGTATTCTTTTTGCCTTTGTAAAGCGCATTTTGGTTAATCACGGGTTTAGATGGCTTATCTTCAGCTACCGGAGTTGGTGCCGCAGTAGTCGGTTTTGTAGGTTTGGTATTTACAGCAATGGCATCTTCCGTATTTTGCGTCTGAATTTCCTTCTCAGTATTTTCGGTAGAGGTAGTTGGGGTCACTTTTTCTTCCGGCGTTACCTTATCAGGGGCTTTACCATTGGCATTTGGATCTGCCGATGGCTCTTCAATGCTGGTATAATCATCGCCCATTCCTTCTGCTGAAGTTCCGTAATTTACAACCATACCACCCATACCCACTTCTTCAGGTGGCTGGAACGAGCCAATCACGATAAAAAAGCTGATCAACAATAAAAAGCCCATAATTCCGCTTGCTATGGCAATGGCCTTAGGGTAATTGTTTTCCTCGTTAGATATTTGCGCTTTGTAGTTCATTATTTTTTAGGCTCAACGGCTACAACAAGTTTTAATTTTAATTTATTGGCAATATCGTTTACCACAAATCCATCCTGATAAGTCACGTTACGCGATACATATAAAAGAATGGTCATATCTGGTGCCAATTTTTGGTACGATGCCAATGTTGGCTCTAGTTCTTCAATGCTAACTGGTTTCTTTTCAACGAAATATTTTAAATTTTCGTCTATCGTAACGGTAACTGCTTTCTTGGCGGTAGATTGCTGTCCGCTAGATGATTGTGGCAACAATAATTTAACCACCGTAGGATTTACCACGGCAGAGGCCAATAAGAAAAACAGCATCAGGAAGAACATAATATCGTTCAACGCTGAAGTATGTACTTCTACCGATCCTTTTGTTCTTTTGCGTAAATTCATTATTTGCCTGGTTCTTCTAGTAAATCAATAAAATCAATTGCATCGGTTTCCATTTTAAGAATGATTTTTTCGACCATAATGTTTAAAATGTGATACAGTACGTAAGCAATAATACCGATAATCAATCCGGTTGCAGAAGTAATCATTTTGGTATATAAACCACCAGAAATGGTACCGATTTCAATCGCACCTTTTATTGATACCTGGTGGAAAATGGTAATTACCCCAACAATTGTACCTACGAAACCAAGCATTGGTGCAATACCTGCAACAATACCCAATATACTGATGTTCTTCTCTAATTTAGAAACCTCTAATTTACCAACATTTTCAATCGCACCTTCAATGTCTTTAATCGGGCGACCAATGCGTTTTAAACCTTTTTGCAACATGCGAGAAAGGGGAGAGTTATTATTTCTTAAAAGCGACATTGCGCCCTCTAAATTTCCTGATTGGATATAAGATCTAATCTGACCCATTAGATTCGATTCGTCTTTGGTTGCTTTTTTAATGGTTAAATAACGTTCAAAGAAAATAACTAAGGCTAACAATGCTAAAAAAGCCAATGGAACCATTACCCAGCCGCCTTTGAAAAGCAGATCGATAAAATGGAGTTCTGGCTGTGGTTGTGTTACTGCTTGGTTAACCGCATTTGCTGTGTCTTGTAATGCTTGTGTGGTGTCCTGAATTAATAAAGTTATCATTATGGTTGTGTGTTATTAAATATTTGTTGTACGTAAAACCCTTTTCCTTTTAGTTTTTTCTGTAAAATATCTTTCTGCTCCTCAGCCTCTTTTTGTGTTTTAAAACTCGCAATGCTTACTTTTTTCCATGGGCCTGCCATATTTGCAATTTTAGCATTTAAACCTCGGGCTTTAACTATGGCAATATATTTTTCGGCTCCTGCAACGGTTTTATAAGATGCAGCAATAACATCAAACGTAGAAGGACCAGTGTTTGGTACAATTTTATTTTCTTTTGGTGCTTCTACAATAGGTTTAATCACAGGTTTTACCGCTACTTTTTTAACTGTATCTGCTTTTTTCTGAACCTGATTGGCTTTTAAAATGCTATCTGTTTTGGCTATAGAATCTTGTTTTGCTTTTAGGGTATCAACAACAACCTTTGGCGAATCGACAATTACTTGTGCGGGTTTTACAGCTTCAGTTGCTTCACCTGTAAATAATTCTGGTTTAACCAAATAGGTTATTGCTGCAATAACAACCAAAGCTAATACTGCAATTGTAATCATTAACCAGGTAGACATACCTTGTCGTGTTTCGTCTCCATGTTCAATTGGGTCGTGACCAAAACGATTAGGATGCTCTGCATGTTGCTCTTTTATAAATGCAAGGGCTTCAATTACAGGTTCTTCTTTTTTAGCTTCCTCTTCTAAATTGATGTATGTTTTAGGTTCCTCTATTTGCGACCTAAGCGAAAAACGGCTCGAAGGCTCATTTTGTGGAATAACCGTTTCTGGTACCTCCATGGAATTGATTTCTTCAGGTGCTGAGGTATTATGTGTAGGAATTACTTCGTCCTGTGCATTGTCAGATTCAGGCGTCTCAATTGTCTGATGTTCGGCAGCGATATTTTCTACTTCCGATTCTGGCGTATGACCAAAGCGGTCTGGGTGCTCTTCGTGCTGTGCTACAACTGATTCAGGAACTTCTACAGCTTCAGGTTCGGCATTAGTATTTTTTACCTCTTCTTTAGGTGTATTTTCAGCAGTATTTGCTTCATGTTGTGCTTCAGTAGATTCAGGTGTTTCAATTGCCTGATGTTCGGCGGCGATATTTTCTACTTCCGATTCTGGTGTATGACCAAAATGGTTAGGATGTTCTTCATGCTGTGCCACAACTGATTCAGGAACTTCTACTTCTTCAGTAGTATTTGTTACTTCTTGTGTTTCATCAGATTCAGGCGTTTCAATCGGATGTTGTTCAGCAGCGATATTTTCTACTTCCGATTCTGGTGTATGACCGAATCGGTTAGGATGTTCTTCATGCTGTTCCTTAATAAATTCTGGTGCATCAACAATTTCTTCTGTAGGAGTTCCTGTATGTTTTAAAGTGTTTTTAAGATCATCTTTAACTTCATCCAATTCTACATTTTCGATTACCGGAGCCTGGTATGATTTATTCTCAAATGGTGATGGTACCACCGGTGCTTCAGCAATTTCGTCGTAAACTTCTTCCTCTTGTTGAGCTGAATCAGTTTTTATTTCCTCAATTACGGTTTCTGTTAATGATGGAAGTCCGTAAAATTCAGAACCATAATTCATATTTTTAACCGGTTCGAAACCTAATCCTTGTTCGGTAAAAAATAAGCGGCCGGTATTTTGAAGTTCGGCCTCATGGTCTAATTCTAATTTTTCATTTACTTCTTCAACAAACTGGGCAATGTGATTATGGGCATCATCGTTGTTGATGTTTGTTTTAGCTGAAATGAAATTGGCTAAAGCGTTTTCTTCTGTTACTTCTGCTGAAAATTGCAGCGTATATCCGGGAGGCAAAAACGTTTGTTTTTCCTTATCGTATCTTCCTGGGTATTTCTTTTTATAAAAGGTGCCCAAGCCGGTAATACCAACTTCTTTGCGTTGCTGCAAGAGTTCTAATAGGTATGATAAGATATCCATTCGGGTAAAATTAAGCGTTTAAAATTAAAAATTATATTCTACCTTCAAATAGTGTCTATGGGTGCTATTACACATCCTATTCCAAAAAGGGGACAAAAACGAGTACAGTTTTGTTATTTTAATCATGAAAAAAATCACAGTTTTTTAAACCTATATCTGTATCCGTGCAAAGATAACGGTTACAAAGATAGAAATGGTATGCTAGTAAGCAAATCGCTAAATCGATATAATATCGATTTTGAAGCTAAAGCTTAAGCTATAGAAACGTTTTACTATAGAAAAGCGTATAAGAAAACGAAGAGGGAGATTTTAAAAGAGGCTGTATCATAATGAGCTTGAGATGCATTTATGCTACAGGCTGTCATTTATAGATCCAATAGAAAGATCGTCATTGCGAGGAGGAACGACGAAGCAATCTTTCATGCTCGCGAGCCCCGCTATAAAGATTGCTTCATCCAATGAAAAATTGGCTTCGCAATGACGACCTCTCGATAAATGTCCCCTAGGACGAAAATTCAATATTTATGATACAACCTCTTAGGTTTTCTTGGTAATTTAACGGTTATAAAAGAGCGCCTATAAACAAGGAACGGTAGTAGACCAATCAGTGCTCTCCATGTTAAGCAGGCTAGCCGTGTGGCCATGGCCGGTTGCATCTGCAATGGTAGTTCCGGTGCCTTCGTCGAATTTCCAATAAGCCTCTAAGTTGGTGCTGGTTGCACTTACACTGCATTTATTGGCTGAAATTGTCGACTGTGCCAATGCCGATTTCCAAACCCGCATTTCATCAAACTGACCGTTAAAACCTCTGTTAGCATCCCAGCTTCTCGAAATCTGAAATGTACCGTTAGCAGCGATAGTGCCGGTAGCGCTCATGCTGGCATCTAAAGTGCCATTGATGTAGATTTTCATGGTCGAGCCATCGTATGTTGCTGCGATATGATACCAGGTATTGGCGCTTAGCGCTGTAGCGGAGTTTAGCTTTTTAGGCGTTGCACCACCTGTGTTCAATACAAACTGCACTTTATTATTGGCTAGAGAAGCGTCACCCAAACGAAGTAAAGCCACATTGGCATCGCTCACTTCAATCCCCATAATAGTCGAGATATTTGGAGCGGTAGCTTTAAAAGCAGTTGGTTTAACCCATGCTTCGTAGGTTAAGCTGGTGCCTGCAAGATTGAAAGTGTTCGAATTTAAGTACTCATTAGTGCCGTCGAAAACCAATGAGCGGTTTCCAGCTACTGGTGGTGTACCTCCATTACCATCAATACAGTTTGGTTTTACAGCAGTTGCAGAACCGTAAAGTACGTTAGACATGGCCGATAATTTAGTTTGTGAGTTGTTGGCTACGTTATAAACCATGGCACTGGCCAAACCATTGTTTTTTACGTACGTGGCTACCGCTGCCTGGTCGCTATTGCCTAAATCTGTTCCTAAACCCAATTTACTTTTAGGTACACCAGCATTAATGTATGGCTGTAAACGGCCAGCATAATTTGTAGAGAAGTAAGTTTGCTCAAATACATAATCTAAAATATCGCCCAGTTTCTGGTTGTTATAAGTAGAACTAAAATAATTGGCCTGATTAAATGCAGCCATAGTAATGAGTTTATCGGCACCCATACGTGCCCTAAGTGCTGCTGCTGCAAGCACCAACGAACCATCATTTGCTGTACAGGCAGAATACTCGTCATCAATGTCAATTCCATCTAAACCATACTGCTGTACGGCATTGGCACATTGGATGGCAAAGGCATCTGCCTGTGCATAAGTGGTAAAACAGCCCCAGCCTGCATTCTGGTGGTTTCCAAGTACATCCAGCACTACTTTTATGCCTAATGATTTAAGGTAAGCAACCTTGCCCGAATTTAAGGTTTCTTGTACTTGTGGATTGAAGTAAAGGGTAGGGGTACCGTTTACTGAATTGATGTTGGCAGCGAAAATAACAGAAACACCAAATAACTGACTTGCTGAAGCTCCATAGGTATAACAGCCAGGATTTACGAAATTGTTGCTGTTTACCTCTACATAGGCGGTCATGAATGGACCAGTTAAGGCTAGCGCAGAGGCATTGGTGGCGGCTCTGGAGATACCCTTGGTGTTTAATTGGTTGTCTTCTTTTTCAGAATTGGCTTTTTTACAAGCATACAACAGGGCGAAAGCTGTTAACAGCAGTGCGCCGAAAACGGTTAGTTTTCTCATAGGTTTAAAAATTTTGGTTAGAAATTGGTTTGATATAAAAAAGGTAGGACAACTTTCGTTATCCTACCTGGTGGTATTTGTGTGTTAGAAGTTCGCTTTATTCACGTCCCACCATAATCTGGTACCGCCATTGTCTGGTCCGCCTAAAAGGCCAACCGCTTTAACAACCTCGGCACTGTTTCCGTTTCCATATTCTGTTGATGGGAATGGCAATCTTCTGATCTGGGTTTGGGTATTTATAGTTCCGCCACTGTTATTATTGGCTACTGTAAATAACTTAGGGTAACCTGTACGTCTGTATTCAGACCAGGCTTCCTGTCCATCAGGGAAGATAGCCAACCATTTTTGTGTAATAATGCGCTCTAATTTTTGTTCATTGGTAGAAGTAGGGTCCCATTTTACGGTTATTGTACTTACAGCTGCAGCATTGTTTGCGGCATTTTTCGGATCTACATAAGCAGTAGGTATACTGGTTGCATCTGATAAATAACTTCCTGCAGCTACACCCCATTGCTGTAATGAGGTGGTGATTCCGGTCTCATAGTTGGTTTGTGCATCGCCTGCACCTGTCCAGCCACGTAATGCGGCCTCTGCTTTTAAAAACCAAACCTCAGCAGCAGTCATTAAAATTTGTGGTGCTTTTTGTCCGATTGGTGATTTCACATTATCAGTAGAGTTTAAGGTTGAATAAGTTTTATAACCTGCTTTACCCAAACCATTAAATGAAGTATTTGCACCCGATCTGATTCCTACATACTGCCCCGTAAATAAAGGATCGGTAGCAGGCCTGGCGTAAACTGGTAAACGCGGATCATTATAGCCTACCAAATACGTTTGCAAAGCTGCACCTAAAGCATTATCACCATCGTAAGCAACGGTAACC
>Ga0307405_10000399_pt1 | contig 16298 bp, 13 predicted proteins | sample 322Cmetagenome_2_FD_203311 | JGI IMG/M metagenome (GOLD analysis project Ga0307405, IMG submission 203311) | Maize rhizosphere microbial communities from greenhouse at UC Davis, California, United States - 322HYB-C-1 | ecosystem: Host-associated > Plants > Roots > Rhizosphere > Soil | place...
GAAGTCGCGGTCGTGGACGAAGCCGGCAACGGCAACCTGTACCTGCGCGACATGGAGTTCAAGCGCAAGGACACGTTCTACGTCGGCGTCGCGGACTTCACCCTGTCCGAGAACCGCACGAACGGGCCGGCGGAGCTGCTGCAAGGCGAGAACGCGGCGACGGACCTCGACTCGCCGGTCGACGGCCGGCTGGCGTTCTACCTGGACACCGAGTTCGGCGAGCACTGGAACGTCACCGCGAGCGCGGACACGCGCGAGGGACCGGTCGAGGACCTGTTCAGCAACTTCCTCGACAAGTCGCCGGACGCGCTGTTCCGGCGCATCGACCCAGACAACCATTACCCGACGTTCGGCGACGACGGCATCGTCGAGGAAATGGCCGCGACCATGGGCAAGTTCTACGTCAAGGCGAACAACGGCGAGAACTATGCGATGTGGGGCAACTTCGCGGTCGGCTACATGGGCAACGAGCTCGGCCAGGTCGATCGCGGCCTGTACGGCGCGAATGCCCACTATGCGTCCGAGCACTCGACCGGGTTCGGCGAGAGGCGCTTTTCCGTCGACGGCTTCGCGGCCGAGCCCGGCACCATGGCGAGCTACGAGCAGTTCCGCGGCACGGGCGGGTCGCTCTTCTACCTGCGCCACCAGGACCTGCTCGGCGGATCCGAGCGGGTGCGCATCGAGCTGCGCGACAAGGCCTCCGGCATCGTCACGGGCGTCGTCAACCTCCGCTACGGCACCGACTACGACATCGACTACCTGCAGGGCCGCGTGATCCTGTCCGAACCGCTGTCCTCGACGGCGGACGACAACCTGCTGGTGCGCACGAGCGGAATCGGCGGCGACGAGGCCTGGCTCGTGGTCCGCTACGAGTTCACGCCGGGGTTCGAGGAGCTCGATGCCATGGCGGTCGGCGGCCAGGGCCACTACTGGTTCAACGACCACGTGAAGCTCGGCCTCACCGCGAGCAACAGCGACGAGGGCGACGCGGACAACAGCATGAACGCCGCCGACCTCATGCTGCGCAAGAGTGCCGACACCTGGCTGAAGCTGCAGGCCGGCCGCAGCGAAGGCCTCGTGTCCGGCATGCAGCGTTCCGACGACGGTGGCTTCGGCTTCACCGGCTACGACGACCTGTCCTTCACGGAGGCGGACGCCGGTGCCTACCGCGCCGACGTCAGCGTCGGTCTCGGCGACATCTTCTCGGGACGGGACGGACGCGCCACGCTGTACGCCCAGACGCTCGACGCGGGTTATTCGGCGCCCGGGCTCGCGACCCTCGCCGACACCGAGAACTTCGGCGGCGCGTTCTGGATGCCGGTGACACCGCGACTGAGCGTCGGCGCCAAGGGCGACCGCCGGACCATCGACCAGGGCCTCGAATCCACGGCGGTCGAGGTCAATGCGGGCTTCCAGTTCACCGAGCGCCTGAAGATGAGCGCCGGTGTCCGGAACGACGAGCGCATCGACAACTCGCCGATCGTCCCGCTGACGCAGGAGCAGGGCGAGCGGATGGACGCGGTCATGCAGGTCGACTACGACCCGGGCACGTCCTGGCGCGGATACGGCTTCCTGCAGGACACCGTCTCGTCCACCGGCGACCGCGAAGACAACGGGCGCGTGGGCGTCGGCGGCTCATACCGGCTGACCGAGCGCCTGCGCATCGACACCGAAGTGTCTGATGGAGACCTCGGGCCGGGCGGGCGCGTCGGCAGCAGCTTCCTCTATTCCGAGGCCACGAACCTCTACCTGAACTACGCGCTGGAGAACGAGCGCGGCGACAACGGCATGCTGATGCAGCGCGGCAACCTCGTCTCCGGCGTCAAACACCGCATCTCCGACGGCTCGAGCGTCTACTTCGAGGAGCGGTACCAGGACAGCGGCGCCGCCACCGGCCTCACGCATGCGACCGGCATCAGCCTCGCCGCCAGCGAGCACTGGGACCTCGGCGCGAACGCGGACATCGGCACGATGACGGATTCGCTGACGGGTGCCGAGACGGACCGCATGGCAGGCGGCATCCGCGTCGGCTACGGCTTCGAAACGGTCCAGTTCTCGAGCGCCGTCGAATACCGCGTGGATGAAGCCGAGCAGCTGGACACGAGCATCACGGAGCGCACGACCTGGCTGCTGCGCAACAGCATCCGGTACCAGCTGAGTCCCGACTGGCGCCTGACCGGCAAGCTCGACCATGCCGTCAGCGAAAGCTCGCTCGGCGAGTTCTACGACGGCGGCTACACCGAGGCGGTCGTCGGGTACGCATACCGGCCTGTCGCCAATGACCGCTTCAACGCGCTCGCCAAGTTCACCTACTTCTACAACGTCCCGACGACGGACCAGGTGACCGGGCAGGGCGTCGCGGCGGAGTTCATCCAGAAGAGCCACATCGCGTCCGTCGACCTCAGCTACGACCTGACGGAGCGCTGGACGATCGGCGGCAAGTACGCCTACCGGCTGGGCCAGATGAGCCTCGAGCGGGAGAACCCGGAGTTCTTCGACAACACCGCGCACCTCGCGCTGGTGCGCGCCGACTGGCGCTTCCGCGAGGGCTGGGAAGGCATGCTCGAGGTTCGCGCGCTCGAGCTCCCCGACCTCGACGAACGGCGGAGCGGCGCGCTCGTTGCCGTCTACCGCTACGTCGGCCGCAACTTCAAGGTGGGCGTCGGCTACAACTTCACGGACTTCTCGGAAGAGCTCACCGACCTCAGCTACGACCACCAGGGCGCGTTCCTGAACATGATCGGCGCCATGTAGCACGGCGCGCCGCCCGGCGGCGCCGCGGGACCCTACGGGGCGACGCGGCGCCGGGCCTTGAGCAGCACGGCCACGGGCTCGGGGCGTCCGTTCCAGTAATCGAGACGCACGCGGCCATCCGGCAGCTGGCTGACCGACGCGGGAATCGAGCTGAACGTGCAGTACCAGCCCGACGGCAGCACGACGGCGTTGCGCGGCCGCCCGAGGCTGCGGTCGAACACCAGCTCGTCGCCGTCCAGCCGGTAGCTCACCGGCGCGGTATAGGTCTCGGCGATCCGGAGCCGCAGCGTTTGTCCCGGTTGAACGGGCGTGAAGGGAATCACCACCACGCGCGCGTCGGCATCGACGGGTTCGCCGGCGTTGATCTTGAGTGCGGCCATCTCGGCGCCGCTCATCTCCTTTGCCGGGAGCTGCTCACCGGTATCGAGGATGCTTGCCGACGGATTGCTGGCCGTGCTGCCCTCGCGGACGACGTTGGCGTAGCCGTTGATGCCGGGCCGCGATTCGGTGTAGTCGTGGTAGAGCGCAAAGGCGTGCGACTCCGGCTGCTGCAGGAAGTAGACGATGTCGCGATCCTGGCGCGCGCGCTCGGCGAGGCGATCCTCCTCGGTCTCGCCTTCGAAAGGCGATTCCCAGCTGCGCTGCTGCGTCGCGGGCTTCGGCGCCGCCGCTGCGCCCGTCCGCGCGCCTCTCGCCGCGCGGAGCACGAGCGGCGCCTCGCCCTCGGTGCCGTTCACGAAGCTGATGCCGATACGGCCGTCGGGCTCGGTGAGGATCTGCGAGGGCACGGTGAGGCCGACGACTTCGTAGCCCGGTGGCAGCACGATCTTGTTGCGGCGTATGCCGAGCGACCGGTCGAATACGAGCGCCTTGCCGTCGGGGTAGTAGCTCTTCCGGTCCTCGTAGGTCTTGATGATGACGAGTCGTGCCTGTCCGTTCACGGGCACGGGGCGAGCGAGCGTCACCCTGATGTAATCGGTGTCGGGCTCTGCGTCCGGCATCAGGGGGTCCTTGCGCGCGTCCGCGCCGCTGACGACCTCAAAATGCAACGGCTTGCCGGTCATCGCGTCGAGCACCGCCTCGTCGCTCGCGACGCTGCCCTTCCGGATGGGGTTGTAGAACGTCGCGGCACCGGCCGTCGCGGCGGTGACTTCGTAAGTGATCTTGAACTTGCCGGTCTCTGGCGCGAGCAGCTCGTAGCGGGTGTACTCGTCCGTTTCGGACTGGGTCGTGGCGGACGGGAACCAGATGCCGTCTTTGGGCGGCCCGGCCGCAGACGCGCACGTGAGGATGACCGAGGCGAGAGTAATAAGGAGTCCGACCGTCGAAGTGCGTGTAATCGAGGAGTTCATGGAGCCTCGGCAGGCAGGAAGAGCGCGGGATCGACCATCGTCCCGTTCAGCGTTACGCCGAAATGCAGATGCGGCCCGGTCACGCGGCCGGTGGCGCCGACGGCGCCGATCACATCGCCCGCGCCCACGGAATCGCCGGCCTTCACGTCGACGCGGTTCAGGTGGCAGTACATCGTCACGAGCCCGGACCCGTGGTCCAGGATGACGGTGTTGCCATTGAAGAAATAGTCGCCCGTGTCGGCGACGGTGGCGTCAGCCGCCGCCTGGATCGGCGTACCGGTGGCGGCCGCGATGTCCATGCCGGTGTGGGGATTGCGCGCCTGGTCGTTGAAGAAGCGGCGCAGGCCATACGAGCTCGAGCGCTCGCCCGGCACGGGCTGGACGAGCTGCAGCGTCGGCGGCAGGCGGTCCGTGTAGCCGTGCAGGGCCTTGCGGATCTTCACCTTCTCGGTCTCGACCCGCGCGAGGTCCTTCTTCGACAGGTCCACCTGGCTCGGCGCGACCTTGAGCTTCTGCACGTCGTATTTCTTGTCGGCGACCTCGAAGGCCAGCTTCGCGGTCGCACCGCCGTGGCCCACGACCAGCTCCCGGCGGCCGGGCCCGGTGTCGAGCGGGATGCCGACAACGGCGACCCAGCGCTCGCCGTCGCGCAGGACCATCACGCGCGCGCCGTCGAGCGTCGCCACCGGCCGGGCATCGGCCGGGGCCTCGATCGGCAGGACGACGACGCCGCCCGGCACGGCCGCCGTGCGCGGCAGGACCGTCGACAACAGGGCGACGACCAGCACGCCCGGGTTCATGACGGCACCCGCCGCTCCTTGATCCAGCGCTCGCGGGCGCCGATCGCATGCTCGATCGCGGCGCGCTCCTCGGTCCGCAGGTCCGCGTGGTGCGACTGGAAAATCAGCACGACGCGGTCCTTGCCGGAACGGTTCCAGGCCTCGTGCTCGAAGCTGTCGTCGAATGCGAAGATCTCGCCCTCGCGCCAGGCGTGGCGCGCGCTGCCGACGCGGATCTCGCAGTCGCCCGGCACGATCAGCGGCAGGTGCACCGTGATCCTCTGGTTCTCGGTCCCGTAGTGCGGCGGGATGTGGGCGCCGGGCCGCAGGCGCGAGAAGAGGAGCTCGATGGGCCGACCTTCGAGGCGCACGACGTCGGCGTGCTCCAGCGCGGACAGCGTCATCGGGAACATGCGCGCCAGCGGCGTTTCCGCACCGACCTTGTAGAGATGCAGCGAGGACCAGTCGAGCTTGCCCCGCAGTTGCTGCCAGATCGGGCTGCGCGTGGCGGCATCCACGTAGGGCGAATGCTCCGCGCCGGCCGCGACGGCGGCGAGATACTCGTCGCGAATCTCCGCGGTCCGGGCCTCCAGGGCCGCGGCCCAGGGCAGCCGCTCGCGCGGCACGACCGGCATGGCGGGCAGGTCCGGCACGTAGAAGAGTGCCGGCCTCTGGTCCTGCGTGCGGTAGGTGAAGGGACGATCGTGCGTCTGGACCCAGATCGCATTGCGCACCCGCGTGACGTCGGCCGGCTTGCCGCCGGCCGCAGCCGTGCGTTCGAACTCCGACACCGCATCGGCGTGAAGTCGCGTCAGGTGCTCGCGCATGACCCGGTCCGCCGTCGCCGAGCGTCGCCGGATCTCGGGGTCGACGCCCGGACGGTCCTTGGCTCGCCGCACGGCCAGGTCGATGTCGTCGCCCAGCGAGAACAGGACCGCGGCGTCGTCGCGGCGTCCCGCCGCCTCGAGGGCCGCACCCGCGAACAGCGCGAGGCGCGCGTCCCTCGGGTTCAGGCGCCAGGCGGCGAGATAGGCATCCACCGCGCGGGGAATGTCGCCCTGCTTCTCGCGCGCCGTGCCGAGGTTGAAATGAAACGCGGGCTCGCGGGGCATCAGGGCGATGCATCGCTCGTAACCCGTAGCGGCGTCCGCATAGCGCTGCTGCACGAAGGCGCGCGTCGCCTCGACCGCGATGGCCTGGACCTCGGCGGTCATGACTAGCGCATCTCGGTCGCGACGAGGATGCCCGCACGCTCCAGCCGCTCGAGGTCGGCGGCGAGCGCCGCGCGGTCGGCCCCCGGCTGGCGCGCGAGCGCGTCGTCCACCGAGAACATGCGCTGTTTCAGGATCCACTCGATGGTCGGATACGTTGCGCCGAGCGGGATCTCGCCGCCGTCGAAGGCGACGGCGAAGCCGGCGTCGCGGCGCAGCACCTGCGCGCGCCGCGCGACGCTGTACCAGGCCGGCGGCCGCTGAGCGGGAAGATCATACGATGCGGGTGGCCGCGCGAGCTCGCGCTGGTGGTTCAGCACGTCGATGGCGAAGGCGGGGGAGGTCATGACCGCGCGCAGGCGCTCGGCGAGCTTCGCAAGGCGCTCCTTGAGCTCCGGCCCGGCCCGCGCGTCCGGCAGGTAGGCGCGAAATTCGGATTCCTTCGTGAGCGCGCTCTCCAGCAGCTTGAATACCGCGAGTCCCGTCGCGGGCGCGACGCCGAAGGTGACGTGGAGCGAGGCGACGTCGCCGGTGAGGGCATCGTGATACTGGCCGCGCGGCAGGTACAGGATGTCGCCCGGCTTCATGTGTGCCTCGAACAGCAGCTTGCCGCGCGACTCGGTCAGCCACTTCTCCCATTCCTCGCCGGGCGGGACCGGATTCACCGGCGTGTCGGCGCGCGACTCCCACACGTGCCAGGTCTTCTCGCCCTCCGCCTGGACCGCGAAGACGTCGTGCAGGTCGAAATGCGTCTGGAAGGCCTGCACGCCCTTGAAGGAGCAGTACACGTTCGCGAAGGCGCGGGCGGCGAACTCGCGCTCGAGCGTCGCGACGACGGCGCCGACCTCGGGGCAGACGCGGTGCAGGTGGTTGGCGACGAGGCTCGCACCCAGCGCCATCAGCGCCTTGAGCTTCGCGGGGTTCACCGGCGCGAAGCCACCCGGCCGCACATCGGCAGTGTCGCAGTAGTTTTCCCGGAGCGCGGCGCGGCTCCTGAAGTAGACCTTGAGGGACTCCTCGTTCCAGTAGGGCGTGGTCGCGAGCACTTCGTTGAAGCGCTGCCACGGCAGCAGGCCGGCGCCCTTGCCGTTCCTGCGGATGTGCAGCGGCTGCCGGCCGTAGTACTGCGAGCGGAACGTGCCCGCATCGAACGGCGCGAGAAATTCCGCGAAATCCATGGCGCCCGGACGTTACCATTGGCCGTCCGCTCCTGTCGAGAAAGGAACCCATGCAGACGCAAGGGGACTGGCTGCCGGCACGAGCCGCGCTGCACCCGACCGGCCTCTATTTCGCGTTGCGCGACATCCGGGCCGCGGAACTCCAGGACCCGTTCATGCAGGAGACGATTGCGCGGCTGCCGGCCCGCGAGTCCGTCGTGCAGGTCGCGCGCGGCGACGTCGGCAAGGGCACGGCCGGCACCGCGCCCGGCGGGATCGTCTTCCACGTCTCGCGCTGCGGCTCGACGCTCGTGTCGCAGCTCCTCAAGCAGCAGGTCGGGATCGTCGTGTACGCCGAGCCGCTGCCGGTCAACGAGATCCTCGTCCCGCCGCACAAGTGGCCGCGAGCCGAGCTGGTCGCGGCGCTGCGCTCGCTGGGTGCGGCCTTCGCGCGGCATGCGCGCAAGCCCTACGTCCTCAAGCTGACGAGCTGGAACCTCCTGTTCTGCGACGTCGTAGCCGAGGCCTTCCCGGAATCGCCCTGGGTGCTGTGCCTGCGCGACCCCGTGGAAGTCGGCGTGTCACTGCTGCGGCAGCCGCCGGGCTGGATCTGGGAGGGCGAGGCGCCCGCGGCGGCATTCGCGAGGTTCGTGGACTCCGACGGCGTCGCGCAGTCGCGCGAGGCCTATGTGGCGCGGCTCTACGCCGCGTTCTGCGAAGCCGCCTGCCGCCTCGATCCGGGCCGCGGGCGGCTCGTGGATTATCCATCGCTGCCCGCGGCCGCCTGGGAAATCATCGCGCCGCATTTCGGGCAACCGGCGGACGCAACACTCCGCGCGCGCATGCAGTCGGCGGCCACCATGGACGCGAAAGCGCCGATTGGCCGGCCCGCCGCATTCGGCGGCGATGCGACTGCGAAGCAGGCTGCGGCCGGCGAGTCGCTGCGCCGCGAGGTCGACCGGCACGCGCGGCCGGCGCTCGCGCGGCTCCTTGCCCTCCACGCGGCGACAGCTACGGCGCCCGGTTGAGCAGGAAGCCAACGGCGACCGCGTCCGGGATCGGGGCGCAGCGGCCCGCGATCCTGGCAGCGAGCCGCTTCGTGGCGGAGGCGCTCGAGCGCGACGCCGGACTCCTGGCGGCACTGGAGGGCGAGGGACTTCTCGCGCGCCCGCGCCGCCCCGGCGAGATCGCGGCGCTCGCGGACCTGGCTGTCGGTGCCACGGACGAGCCGGCGTTCATGGATGCACTGCGCCGCCTGCGCCGCCACGAGCTCGTCCGTATTGCCTGGCGGGACCTCGCCGGCGCCGCGCCACTCGCCGAGACGCTTTCGGAGCTGTCGGCCCTCGCGGACGCCGCAATCGCCTCGGCGCTCGCCTTCGCGACGCGCACGCTCGAGCCGCGCTTCGGCACGCCGCGCTCGCCCACCGGCGAGGCGCAGGAGCTCGTCGTGGTCGGCATGGGCAAGCTCGGCGGGGGCGAGCTGAACTTCTCTTCGGACATCGACCTCGTCTTCCTGTATCCCGAGAGCGGCGAGACGGATGGGCGGCGCCCCGCGTCGAACGAGGAATATTTCACGCGCCTGGGGCAGGGCCTCATCCGGCTGCTCGACGCGCGCACGGCGGAGGGCTTCGTGTTTCGCGTGGACATGCGGTTGCGGCCGCTCGGGGAGCCGGGACCTCTCGCGATGAACTTCTCCGCCTTCGAGGACTACCTGCAGCAGCATGGCCGCGACTGGGAGCGCTATGCCTGGGTGAAGGCGCGTGCCGTCACCGGCGGCGTGCGGTACCAGGCGCTGTACGACGGCGTCGTGCGCCCATTCGTCTACCGCCGTTATCTCGATTACGGCGTGTACGAGAGCCTGCGCGAGATGAAGGCGCTGATCGCCCGCGAAGTCGAGCGCCGCGAGCTGCAGGACAACGTGAAGCTCGGCCCGGGCGGTATCCGGGAGATCGAGTTCATCGTGCAGGCCCAGCAGCTGATCCGCGGCGGCTCGGAGCCGCGGCTGCGCACGCCCTCGCTGCTCGCGGCGCTACCGCAGCTCGCCGGCGCGAAGCTTCTCGCGCCCGCGGCCGTCGCCGGGCTCGCGGACGCATACGTTTTCCTGCGCCGCGTCGAGAACAGGCTGCAGATGGCCGACGATGCGCAGACGCACGCGCTGCCGGAGGACGAGGCCGGCCGCGCGCGACTCGCCGTGTCCATGGAATTCGTGGACTGGGACGCGTTCCTGGCGGCGCTCGATGCGCACCGTCGCTTCGTGACGGCGCAATTCGGCGCCGTCGTGCTGGGCCGCGGCGGTGCCGCGGAGCCGGCGCAGGGCCCGCCCTTCTCGGCGCTGTGGCAATCGGAGCCCGCGCTCGAGCGGCTCACGGACGACGCGCGCGGCTTCGGCCTCGCCGCACCCGAATCGGCGGCGCGCATCCTCCTGGAGCTGCGCCAGTCGGCCTACTTCCGCCGCCTCGACGAGCACGGGCGCAGGCGTCTCGGCGTGCTGCTGCCGCGCATGCTCGCAGCGGTCGCCCGCGCCGAATCGCAGGCCGGCGCCGACGGCCAGGCGATCCTGGCCCGCCTGCTGCGGATCGTCGAGGCCATCGGCGGGCGCACGGCGTACCTCGCACTCCTCAACGAGAACGCGCAGGCGCTCGAGCGACTCGTGCAGGCCTGCCGCATGGGCGACTACCTCGCGCGGCAGGTCGCCGCGCATCCACTGCTGCTCGACGAGCTGCTCGACGCGCGCGTCTTCGAGACGCTGCCGGACCGGGCGCAGTTCGCGGACGAGCTTGCCGCGCGCCTCGAGCACGCGGGTGCTGACGAGGAGCAGCGCGTGGACGCCCTGCGCCAGTTCCGGCGCGCCGCAACATTCCGGGTCGCGATGCAGGACCTCGCGGGCCGCCTGCCGCTCATGCAGGTGAGCGACCGCCTGACGGACGTCGCAGAGCTGATCCTGGAGCAGGCGCTCGCGCTCGCCTGGCGGCACACCGCGGGGCAGTACGGCGAGCCGCAGTCGGGCGAGGGCGCGAACCGCCGCGTCGCCGAGGTCGGTATCGCCGGCTACGGCAAGCTCGGCGGCATGGAGCTCGGCTACGCCTCGGACCTCGATCTCGTCTTCCTGCACGACGCCGCGGGCCCAGGTCAGACCTCGGGACCCAGGTCGGTCGACAACGAAGTGTTCTTCCTTCGCCTCGCGCAGCGGCTGGTGCACCTTCTCACCGTACATACGGCGGCGGGCCGGCTCTACGAGGTGGACGTGCGTCTGAGGCCCTCGGGCAAGGGCGGGCTCGCCTTCACGCAGATCGGCGCGTTCGAGGACTACCAGCGGCGCGAAGCCTGGACCTTCGAGCACCAGGCGCTGCTGCACTCGCGCTGGGTGGCGGGCGATCCGCGCCTCGGGGCGGAATTCACGCGGGTCCGCCGGGACGTGCTCGTCGATGCGGTCAAGCGCGGCTCGCTGCGCGAGGACGTGCTCGCGATGCGCGAGCGCATGCGGGCCGAGCATGGCCGCACGCGCGAGGGGCAGTTCGACCTCAAGCACGACCGCGGCGGCATCGCCGACATCGAATTCCTGGCCCAGTACTGGGTGTTGCGCCACGTGCGCGAGCATCCGCCGCTCGCCGAGTTCCCCGACACGATCCGCCACCTCGAGTCGGTCGGCTCGGCGGCCCTGGTGGACCACCGCGTCATCGACCGGCTGGTCGACGCCTACCGTGCGTACCGCAAGGCGGCGCACCACCTGTCGCTGGAGCAGCGGCCCGCCGTCGTCGGGGCCGGCGAGTTCGCCGGCGAGCGGGCGGCGGTGGCCGGCGTCTGGGAGCGGGTGATGGTCGCGGGCGTCGACCCCGCGCCGGTATAATCGCGGGATGGCACACGAGAGCCCGCTGCAACCGCCGAACACGCGCGAACGCTACGAGGTGACCGCGGCGGACCTGCCGCTCGCCTGCCCGATGCCCTCGATGTCGCTCTGGAACAGCCATCCCCGCATCTACCTGCCGATCGAGCAGACGGGCTTCGCCAAGTGCCCGTATTGCAGCGCCGAGTACGTGCTCAGCCGCTGACCGGCGATGCTCGAGCGGCTCGCAATCGACCGCGGCGCGATGCTCTACGATCCCCGTCTCGTGGCCGATGCCGGCCCGCGGCTCTTCGACATGAATCACTGGCGCGCGCGCGGCGCGCTGCGCGAGCTCGCCGCCGGCCGAGGCTCGATCCAGCTGATCGAGGACGGCAGCCGCAGCTGGGTGCTGCGCCGCTACCTGCGCGGCGGGTTCGTCGCGCGCTTCGCGCGTGACCGCTACCTCTGGTCCGGCGAGGAACGCACGCGCTCCTTCCGCGAGCTGCGACTGCTCGCGACGCTGCAGGCGATGGGGCTTCCGGTGCCGCCGCCCGTCGCCGGCAGGTACCAGCGCCACGGCCTTGCGTACGGTGCCGAGCTGATCACCGAGCGGCTCGCCGGCGCGCGCTCGATGGAAGCGGTGCTCGCGGCCGGGGACATGAACGATGCGCGCTGGGCCTCGATAGGCCGCTGCCTGCGCCATTTCCACGACGCCGGCGTGCAGCATGCCGACCTCAATGCGCGGAACATCATGCTCGGCCCGCGGCTCGAGGTCTGGGTCCTCGACTTCGACCGTGGCCGGCTGCGGCGGCCCGGCGCCTGGAGCCGTCGCGTGCTCGGCCGCCTCGCGCGCAGCCTCGAGAAGGGAGAAGGCGCAAGGCACGACTGGCAGGCGGGTTTCGAGATCCTGCGCCTCGCGCACGATGCCTAGGCGATGTACTACCTCTACAACATCCTCGTCTATCTCGCGGCGCCCTTCGCCGTCCTCGTCCAGCTCTGGCGGAGCCTGCGCGACCCCAGCTACCGCGACCGCCTCGGCGAGCGCTTCGGGCTCGGCCAGGCGATTCCCGGCGACATCATCTGGATACACGCGGTGTCGGTCGGCGAGGTCCAGGCCGCGCAGCCGCTGATCGCGCAGCTGCAGGCGCGGCATCCGCGCTACGGCATCCTCATCACGACCGTCACGCCGACCGGCGCCGCGCGCGCGCGGTTCCTGTTCGGCGACCGCGTGCACCTGCGCTACGTGCCACTGGACCTGCCGGGCTCCGTCAAGCGGTTCTTCGACCGCGTGCAGCCGAAGCTGGCGATGATCCTCGAGACGGAGCTGTGGCCGAACCTCTACGACGAGTGCGGCAAGCGCGGCATCCCGCTGGTGCTCGCGAGCGCGCGCATCTCGCCGCGCTCCGTGGGCAAGTACCGGCGGCTCGTGCCGCTGTTCCGCAAGACGCTCTCGCACGGCATCGTGATCGCGGCGCAGAGCGAGCCCGACGCCGAGCGCTTCCATTCGATCGGGGCCACGCCGGAGCGCACGCACGTCACGGGCAACATCAAGTTCGACTTCCAGCCGCCCGAGGGCATCGAAACGAAGGGCCGGCGCTGGCGCGAGAAGCACGCGCCGGGCCGGCCGATCTGGGTGGCCGGCAGCACGCACGAGGGCGAGGAGCCCGTCATCCTGGACGCGCACCGGCGGGTCCTCGAGCAGTTCCCGGATGCGCTCCTCGTGCTGGTGCCGCGCCATCCGCAGCGTTTCGAGAGCGTGCGGGACCTGCTCGCGAAGCGGCACGAGCGCGCCGCGGACCGCTCGTCGAAGGCGGCCATCTCGCCCGCGACCAGCGTGCTGCTCGGCGACACGATGGGCGAGCTCATGACCTTCTACGCCGCGGCCGACGTCGCCTTCGTGGCCGGCAGCCTCGTGCCGATCGGGGGCCACAACCTGCTGGAACCCGCCTCGGTCGGCCGGCCCGTGCTCACCGGGCCGCACAACTTCAACGGCGAGGAGATCGCGCAGCTCCTGATGGATGCCGGGGCCGCCTTCATCGTGACGGACACCGAGCAGATCGCGCACGCGGTCAAGGGCCTGCTGGCCAATGGCGACCTGCGCGCGGTCATGGGCGCCGCCGGCCGCTCGGTGCTCGACGCCAATCGCGGAGCGCTTGATCGGCTGCTCATGCTCGTCGATCCTCTGCTGTCGTGACGGAGGATGCGCATTGAGGACGGACCTGAGACTGCCCGCACCCTACGCTGCCGGCCGGCTCGAGGGACTCGCCGCCCAGTTCGGCTCGCCGCTGTTCGTCATCGACTGCGACGCGCTGCGCCGCCAGTTCCACGCGCTCGCCGCCGCGCTGCCGGGCATCGACCTGCACTACGCGCTGAAGCCGCTGCCGGACCGCACCGTGGTCCAGGTGCTGGCGCGCGAGGGCGCCTGGTTCGACCTCGCGACGAACGGGGAGGTGGACCTCGTCCGCGACGCGGGCATCCCGCCCGGCCGCTGCGTGCACACGCACCCGATCAAGCGCGGATCCGACATCCGGCATGCGCTCGACTTCGGCGTGACGACGTTCGTGGTCGACAGCGCGGAGGAGATGGCGAAGTTCGTCGTCTCGCGCAACAAGGTGAGGCTGTTGCTACGGGTCTCGTTCCGGAATCCCGACACCGTGATCGACCTGTCGCGGAAGTTCGGCTGCGACGCCGAGGCTGCGCCCGGCTTGCTCGAGCATGCGCAAGCGCTCGGCCTTCGGGTCATCGGCCTCTCGTTCCACGCCGGCTCGCAGCTGCCCCACGCCGCCAAGTACGTCGAGGCGATCGATACCTGCGCCCGCATCGCCGCCGAGGCCGCCGCGCGCGGGTTGCCGGCGCTAGAGGTCATCGACATCGGCGGGGGTTTCCCCATCGACTACCTGGAGCCGGTGACGCCGATCGAAGAGTTCTGCGCGCCGATCCGTGATGCGCTCGCGCGGCTGCCGGCAGGACTGCGCGTGATCGCGGAACCGGGCCGCTTCATCGCCGGGCCCGCGGCCGTCGCGATCTCGACCGTCATGGGCCGCGGGCAGCGCGAGGGGCGCTCGTGGTACTTCCTGGACGACGGTATCTACGGCACCTTCAGCGGCCAGCTCTACGACAAGATGCGGTTCCCGATAGAGCCGCTGGCGCGGCCGGACCGGCCGCGGGAGCCCTGCGTCATTGCGGGCCCGACCTGCGACAGCCTCGACGTGATTGCGGAAGACCTGCCGATGCCCGAGCTGGAGGTGGGGGAACGGCTCCTGGCGCGGCAGATCGGCGCGTATACGATGGCCTGCGCGACGGACTTCAATTTCTTCCCGCGCGCGAAGGTCATTGCCGTCAACGTGGAGCGGGAGACCGCCTGAGGGGCGGGGGAGGTCAGGCATGCCGGTGGCGTTCTGGCAGGCGACGGGCCTGCTCGTCCTGTCGAACGTCTTCATGACGTTCGCCTGGTACGCGCACCTCAGGGAGATGAATCACAAGCCGTGGTACCTCGCCGCGCTCGTGTCCTGGGGCATCGCGCTCGTCGAGTACCTCTTCCAGGTGCCGGGCAACCGCATCGGCTACACGGTCATGACGCTCCCGCAGCTCAAGATCCTCCAGGAGGTGATCACGCTCGCGGTGTTCGTGCCGTTCGTCGTGCTCTACATGAAGCAGGGCCTCAAACTCGACTACCTGTGGGCCGCGCTCTGCATCGTCGGCGCCGTCTACTTCGTGTTCCGCGCGCCGTGACGACCTCCATCCACCGCCGCGTGGACGACCTGCGCGCCGGCAGCGACCCGACGTTCGTCGCACGGCTCGCCTCGGGCTGGGCGGTGCTGGGCGAGCGGCAGGTGCTGCCAGGCTATTGCCTGCTGCTGCCCGACCCGGTCGTGCCGACACTGAACGCGCTCGCGGGCGGCGCGCGCGAGGCCTTCCTGGCCGACATGGCCGCGCTCGGCGACGCGGTGCTCGCGGTGACGGGCGCGATCCGTATCAACTACGCCATCTTCGGCAACCTCGACCCCGCACTCCATGCGCACGTGATCCCGCGCTACCACGACGAGCCGGCGTCCCTGCGGACCGCGCAACCCTGGGCCTACGACTGGGACGCGGCGCCTGCCTTCGACCCCGAACAGCACCGCGACCTGCGCAACAGCCTGCACGCCGCGCTCGCGCGCATCGCCTGACGCTGCATGAAGGTCGTCCACTCGCCGCTGCACGCGCTCCATGACGGGGGCGTCGAGCTGTATCGCGGCAACCTCGTCCCGCTTTTCGAGATGCCCGCTCGCGCGGAGATGATCCGGGCCGCGCTCGAGGCCGCGGGACACGAGGTCGTCGCGCCGCGCGAGCTCCCGGAATCGCGGCTGCTCGGCATCCACGACCGCGAGTTCGTCGAGTTCCTGCGCGGCGTGCACGCGCGCTGGATCGCGGAAGGCCGCGAGGGCCACGTGCTGCCGAGCGGCTTTCCCGCGCGCGGGCTGCGCCGCGACCGCAGGCCGACCGGCATCAGCGGCCAGCTCGGCTGGTACGCATTCGATGCGAGCACGCCGATCGTCGCCGGCACCTGGGACGCCGCGCTAGCCGCCGCGCGCTGCGCGATGACCGCCGCGGCGCTCGTCGCGGAGGGCGAGCAGGCATCTTTCGGGCTCTGCCGGCCGCCGGGCCATCATGCGGGCCGCAGCACCTACGGCGGCTACTGCTACCTCAACAACGCGGCGCTCGCCGCGCAGTACCTGCTCGACGCGGGCCGTCGTCGCGTGAGCCTCATCGACGTCGACTACCATCACGGCAACGGCACGCAGGAGATTTTCTGGGAGCGCGACGACGTGCAGTTCGTCTCGCTGCACGGCGCTCCGGACACGGAATATCCCTGGTACCTCGGCTATGCGGACGAGCGCGGTGCCGGCCCCGGCGATGGCTTCACGCTGAACCTGCCGCTGCCGGCCGGGACCGGCTGGGACGGATACCGTTCGGCGCTCGGCCTCGCGCTGGAAGCAATCCGGCAGTACGCACCGGACGCCCTCGTGGTGTCGCTGGGCGTCGATACGTTCGCGTCGGACCCGATCAGCGCGTTCAAGCTCGAGGGACGCCACTATCCCCTCATGGGAGGCCTGCTCGCGGAGCTCGGCCTGCCGACCGTGCTCGTGCAGGAAGGCGGATACGCCGTCGCGGAGATCGGCGAAAACGTCGCCGGCGTTCTCGGGGCGTTCGGGGCCCGCGGGCCTTAGACTAGCGGGATG
>Ga0307405_10000401_pt1 | contig 16277 bp, 15 predicted proteins | sample 322Cmetagenome_2_FD_203311 | JGI IMG/M metagenome (GOLD analysis project Ga0307405, IMG submission 203311) | Maize rhizosphere microbial communities from greenhouse at UC Davis, California, United States - 322HYB-C-1 | ecosystem: Host-associated > Plants > Roots > Rhizosphere > Soil | place...
GCGAAAGGCCCCGGAGCGATCGCATTGATCAGCACGTTGAAAGGCGCTAGCTCGACCGCTGCCTGCCGCACAAGGTTGTTGACGGCTGATTTGGAAGCGACATACGCATAGCCCGAGAGCGACTCGGACCGTATTCCTGCAATGGACGAGGTCACGATCACTCGCCCCTTGCGACGTGGCTTCATGTGGCGCACCGCAGCGCGAAGCGTGTGGAGTACCCCGTCCAGATTGATCCGCAGCACGCGGTCCCAGGCGGGCAGGTCCACATTTTCCAGTTGGCCGGCCTCCACCACGAATCCGCGGCCGGCGCTGATGCCAGCATTGGCGAACACGCAGTCGACACCGCCCATTCGTGCCGCCAAGTCGTCCACGACACGGTCGACAGCCGCCGCATCGGTGACATCGAGCGCCATGCCTTCGACGGCAGGAAAGACGGCGCGCAAGCGGGAGATTTCCACGTCGAGCATCTCGACGTTCGCATCGGTCATCAGCACATGCGCGCCAGCCTCGAGCATCGCTTCTGCCATGGCCAGTCCCAAGCCGCCTGCCGCGCCCGTGACCAGAACGTTGTTGCCTTCCAGCTTGAAGAGGCCCGGCAACGCGCTGCTCACGCCCGGCCCTTTGTCTTTTCGACTGGGAGCAACGTCTCCCAATGCTCGGCCGCTTCGATCATGTAGTGGACAGTGAGAACCACCTTGCTGAAGAACCACTGTCCATCGATTCGCACGTACTCGTCATCGAAACGTCCGACGACGTAAAAGCTCTTGCCGCCGCTGACCGGGCGGCCGTCCAGGTAGCTATGACCCGACCCGGTGTCGCCATCGACCTCCACTTCATGCTGGTGAATGAACTGCCGCGCAAACTGCACCGAGAAGTTTTGAAAAAACGAGCGTATCGCGTCTCGTCCCTTCACTTCTGGGCGGTTGTTGTAGGTGACTGTGGCATCCGGAGCGAAGAGTTCGTAGAGACGTTGACCTTGGTCTTCGTTGACCAGGCGGTGGTAGCTGTTGCGCAGCGTCCGAATTGCCTCAATGCTTTCCAGACGATCCAAACGAGTTGCCAGATGCTGGAAATCTTGCGTGAGCTGATCAGAGGAGTGGGTCGATGCGTTCATGTTTTGTCTCTTTCATCATGTGTTCTTTAAGGCGCCGCCGCGGTCGCCGCCAGCTGGCCCTGCACGGAAATCGGTCAGGATCCGGTTCATTTTTCGTTCGACGGAAATGCCTGTCTGGGGATGCGTGACCAGATAGAAAAGTCCGGACCGGATTGCCTGCAAGGTGAATGCGGCCACGTCGGCAGCGCTGACAGCCGACGCTGCCATGCCAAGCCGGACCCGCTCGTCGTACGAGGCCGCGGGCGCGACGGTCTGCGACAGATCAGGAGGACGATTTCGTTGCGATTGACCAATGCCGGTTTGCACCAAGGACGGGCAAAGCACCGAAACCCCGATCGGGACGCCGGCTTGCTCGAGGTCTTGGGCAAGGCACTCGGAAAATGCGACGACAGCATGTTTGCTGGCGCAATAGACCGCAGAGCCCGGCGGTGCCGCCAGCCCCGCCGCCGAGGCGGTGTTCACGACATGCGCAGGCCGTCCGCTTCGACGCATCCTCGGAACAAAGCTCCGAACGCCGTTGGCCACACCGCGGACATTGACGCCGAAGACCCAATCCCAATCGTCGTCGGTCGCGTCCCAGGCGGGGCCGAGCACTGCGACACCCGCGTTATTGAACAGCCAGTCGACGTGTTCCCACGTCTCCCAGCAGGTCCGGGCAAACGTTTCAACCTCGCTCGATCTGGAAACGTCGACCCGCATGGCGAGACACGGCACGCCCATCGACTTCAGCAGGGTTTCGGTCTCATGCAAGGCAACAGGTTCGATGTCGGCGATCGCGACCGCCATGCCTTCCTTGGCGCACGCCAGCGCAAGCTCTCGACCGATCCCGCTGCCCGCCCCGGTCACGACGGCCACGCGCAGTGCGGTCATTGGGGTTGTATCCCCGCCTTGCGCAGCACCTCGGACCATTTGCCCGCTTCCCGGTTGACGTAGTCCTGGAAAGGCGCGTGCGGCATGTCGATCGTGAAACTCGCGACCGCATCGAGCGCGGCCTTCAGCTGCGGGGACTTCAGGGCTTCCGTGGCCTCGTCCGAGAGCCGCTGCACGATCGCCGGCGGCGTTCGAGCCGGCGCAAATAATCCTCCCCAGCTCAGTGACTCGACGCCGCCGAAACCCGCCTCGGCCATGGTCGGCACCTGGGGAAGTGCGGGGGTGCGGCTGGTGCTCGTGACCGCGAGGGCTTTGATCTTGCTGTTGCGCACGTGCGGCCCAGACGTTTGGACAAAGTCGAACATGGCATCCAGGTTGCCCGAGATCAGGTCGACCAGGGCCGTGGAACTTGATTTGTAGGGGACATGCGTGAACCTGGCCCCGGTCTGGATCTGCAGCAGTTCGAGGCACAGGTGCGCCGAGGTGCCGTTGCCGCCCGATCCGAAGTTGAGCTTGCCGGGGTTTGCCTTGCCGTATGCGACGAGTTCAGCGACCGTGTTGATCTTGACGGCCGGGTTCATCACTAGAACGTTCACGTTCCCGGAAAGACCGTGGATCGCCACGAAGTCCTTGATCGGGTCGTACCGGATCGTTTTGTAGATGGCGCTGTTCGTGCCCTGCGTACCCTGTGTGCCGATCAACAGCGTGTAGCCGTCCGGCGCAGCCCGGGCAACGTATTCGGCGCCGATGGAGCCGGCAACGCCGACGCGGTTGTCGATGACGAATGGTTGGCCCAGCCTTGCGCTCAAGACTTGCGCGATGAGCCTAGCCTGCTGGTCCACCACACTGCCTGCGGAAAACGGAACGACCAGGGTGATCGGCCTCTGTGGGTAGGCGCCTTTGGCGTGTATGTGCGGCGCGAGCGGCGCGGCGGTCAACGCGATCGAAAACTGACGACGGTTGAAGGGCATGGCGATCTCGCTCAGACCATGGCGAAGCCACCGGAGGCGCCGATCGTCTGACCCGTGATGAAGAGCGCACGGTCCGATGCCAGGAAGGCCACCACGCCCGATACGTCGTCGGGGCGCGCGAGTCGCCCGATGCCCTTGGAGACGGGGTAGGCGTTCACCATCTTGGCCAGCAGCTCGTTGTTCTGCGGAGTCGCGTCGATGTTGAGCGGGCCATCCTTGATGCCTTCATGCGACACGGCGCCCAGCGCTACGCAGTTCACCGTGATGGCGTGCTTGCCGTGCTCCTTCGCGAGAGCCTTGGCAAAGCCTGCGATCGCGGCCTTCGCGCCGGAATAGACCGCCATGTTCGCCTCACCGATCCGCCCCGCCTCGGAAATGATGTTGACGATGCGTCCCTGTTTGACGGCGACCATTCCAGGCAGCACGGCGTGGCAGCAGTGCATCGTGCCGTAGACATTAAGGTTGACGATCTTGGCCCAGTCGATCACCGGCATGTCGACGAAGGCAGGTGTGCGCCCGCCTTTTTCGCGGCGTTCCGGAATGATGCCGGCGTTGTTCACGAGGATCTGAATAGGTGCGCCAAAACGCTGCGCGGCCGTGTCGACCATCTGGTGCACCTGGTCGGCTTGCGTAATGTCCGCCGGAGCGGCTAGTGCTTGGCCGCCCGCGGCCTCGATCTCCCGTGCCACGGCCTGGGCCCTTTCCGGGAACAGATCGTTCACGACGACACGCGCGCCTTCACGGGCGAGTTCGATGCAGATCTGCCGGCCGACCCCTTGCCCGCCGCCCGTGACGAGTGCCACCTGATCCTTGAAACCGAGTTCCATGTTCTTTCCTTGTTTGTGATGTGTATTCGTGAAGGGGAAAGCGCGTTCAGCGCCCCCGGAAGACCGGTTTGCGTTTTTCCACAAAGGCGCGCATGCCCTCCTTGCGGTCTTCGCTGTCCACCAGCATGGCGGCGGCGTAGCGCTCGTATTCGAGCCCGCTATCAAGGTCGGTCTGCATCCCGCGGTTGACGGCGCGCTTGGCGAATCGAACGGCCAATGGCGGCATCTCGGCGATCTGGGAGGCCAGGGCCATCGCCTGCTGCATGAGTTCGGCGCCGGGCACGACCTGTGTGACGAGGCCGTAATTCAGAGCCTGTGCCGCATCGATCTGCGCAGCGGTCAGCATCAGCGCCTTGGCGCGCGCCTCGCCGATCAGGCGCGGCAGGCGTTGCGTACCGCCCGCGGCAGGGATGACGCCCAGCCGCACTTCGGGCAGGCCGAGGCGCGCATGGTCGGCCGCCAATCGGATGTCGCAGCACAACGCCAGTTCGAGGCCTCCGCCGAGCGCCACGCCGTTGATTGCGGCAACGACCGGCTTTTCGAATTCCTCGATCGCGCGAAAGAGGTCGTGCGTGACCTTCTGGGTGATGAAGAAGTCACTGGCGCGCACCTCCTGCCCAGCGCGCTCCTTGATGTCGGCGCCGGCACAAAAGGCACGCTCGCCTGCACCGGTCAACACCACGGCGCGCACCCGATCGTCGGTGCGGGCCAGTTCGAAGAAGGCGCGTGCCAGGTCGGGTTTCATCGTGCCGCCCAGCGTGTTCATGCGGTCCGGCCGGTTGAGGGTGACGACGGCGATCTGGCCTTCGACGCTGTAGACAAGCGTCGACATTTCGACGCGATCGAGGTGGGTGCTCTCGGTCATCGGGGTGTCCTGTGGGTTCATGCTGCGTTGCGTGTCAACACGTGGGCGATGGCCACTGAGCCCAGGCCGATCATGTGGGCCATGCCCCAGCGGGCATCCCGGTGCTGGCGGCCTTCGGCTTCGCCGCGCAGTTGGCGCGTGATCTCGGCGATCTGGCCAAGGCCCGTCGGCCCGAGCGGATGCCCCATGCCGATCAGTCCGCCAGACGCGTTGATGGCGCATCGGCCGCCGATGGCGGAGTCGCCGCGCTCGAGATAGGCCGCACCCTCTCCGGGTTCGCACACGCCAATCGCTTCGCTGTAAAGCAGTTCTTCCACCGAAAAAGCATCGTGCAGTTCAAGCAGATCCAGTTGCTTGGCGCTGATGCCCGCCTGCTCGAGCGCGTGCCTGGCGCTTGTGCGGACCAAGTCGACCGCGGCTGAGCCATAAGCTACTTCGGGTGTTTCGCTGCAGGCCGTCGATGCACGCACGCGGACCGCGCGCTTGGCATCGAGGCCGAGGCGTCGCAGGGCGCGCCCGGACACGAGCACAACCGCAGCCGCGCCTTCGCCGCGCGGGCAGCATTGCTGGACCGTGAGGTCACCCGCGACACGCGGCGATGCCATCACCTGTTCCAGCGTGCGCGGTTTGCGGAACTGTGCGTACGGATTGAGCGCGGCGTTGCAGTGGTTCTTGACTGCGACGCGGGCCATCGAAGCCGCGTCCGCGCCGCGCTCGCGCAGGTAGGTGCGCGCCATCATCGCGAACTTGACCGGCGGCACATTGGCCGTCTCGCTCAGACGTTGCAGGCCTTCCTTGTCCGCCGCGCGTCGCGCGTCGCCGTGCTTGTCCACGCCCACGGCCAGAACAACGTCGCTGACCCCGCGCGCGACTTCGAGGCAGGCCTGCCGAAAGGCGAACGATCCGGAGGCCGACGCGTTCTCGACCTGCGTCACCGCCAGGCCGGTAGAGCCCAGATGGCGCAGCATCACGCGACCCGCCGCCATGCCGATGGAGGTGGTGCCGACGTAGGCGCTGTTCACCTGCGGCCAGGCGAGACCAGCGTCTTTGAGGGCCGCCCGCACCGCGGTCAGGCCCAAATGCGTGTAGGGCGTCTCACTCGGGAACTGGTATGCGTGCATGCCGATGCCCACGACGTACACGCCGTCGTTGTCGTCAGTCCAGTCGCTCATGCGGATGCTCCTGTGTGCGGTACGAAACGGCAGGTGAAAGACTGGCCGCCCGGCAACGCGGCCGCGACGGCACGCAGGGTCATGCCGTGCTGCAGTACCGACTCGTCGGTCCCGGCGATCACGCCTTCTTCGATGCCGCCGCCTTGCATCTGGATGTCTGCTGCGATGCGAGGCACTTCCATGCCCGCAAACAACGGGACGTGCAGCGTGACGTATTCCAGCAGCGTGCCGACGCCCGCCTGGGCGACTTGCGCCGCGCCCGCGAGCGGATCACCGCAGTGACCGCAACCGGGCACGTTCGCTGGAAAGGCCAGCGTGCCGCACGCCGGGCACTGGGCATAGAGAAAGTCAAGGGACTCGCCATCGGCCGCGAGCCGATAGAGCACCGGGTGTTGTGGCGTCAATGCGCGCAGGTCTGTCGTCATAAATGGGGGTTTGCAGTTGAAAAATCGGGGAAGTTGCAATCGACCGGCGCAGGCTCAGTCCATCTTGGCGCCGGAGTCCTGAACGACAGTGCGCCACCGCGTCAGTTCAGACTTCACGAATGCATCGAGACGCTCGCCTCGCATGCCGCGCATCGGAATGCTTCCGAATTTCTCGGTCGCCGCGAGCATTTCCGGGTTGACGACGGCTTCGCTCAGTGCATCGGCGAGCACCTTGACGACTGCCGCAGGCGTCTTGGCCGGGACATAGACCACGCCCCACGAGGCCGACTCGGCGTTGGGGTAGCCCGCTTCGCCGATCGTCGGGAGATCAGGCGCGCTCGCCAGGCGGCTCTTGCTGGTCACGGCAAGCGCCTTGAGCTTGCCGCTTTGCACGAAGGGCAGCACCACGGCGGCATAGTCGAAAGCCAGGTCGAGATTGCCCGCGATGAGGTCCGTCAGGACAGGACTGCTGCCCTTGTACGGGACGTGGGTCATCTTGATGCCTGCCGTCGACTGAAACAGCTCTGCGGTCAGGTGCGTGCCGGTGCCTGCACCGGCCGAACCGTAGTTCAGCTTGCCGGGATTTGCCTTGGCGTATGCCACCAGTTCCGGGATCGTCTTGAACGATCTGTTCGGATTGATCACCAGCACGAGCGGAGATTCAGCGATGCCGTGAACCGGAATGAAGTCCTTGATCGGGTCGTAGCGGACGCTCTTGTACAGCGCCAGGTTGGCCGCATGCGTGCCCTGCGTGCCGTAGATGAGCGTGTAGCCGTCGGCAGCCTGGCGGACCGCGTACTCGACACCGATGGATCCGCCGGCACCCGGGCGGTTGTCCACGATCACCTGCTGCCCGAGTTTCTCGCCGAGCTTGAGTGCTAGCAGGCGGGAGGTGTTGTCCGTGATGCCGCCGGGCGTGAAGGGCACGACGAAGGTAAGCGGCTTCATCGGGTAAGCGGGCGCACCGCCCGCAGCCACCGAGGCGCTGGCCAACAGAACCGAAGCAAAGCCCGTCAGGGCGGTCTTGATAAAGGATTTCAACAATGTCTCCTGGGTGGTCGCAACATAAAAGATTTGCGTTTTTTCTACGAACAACCGTAGACTACTTCAATGGGTCGTTGTCTAGCAAGAATTTCTTTAGCGATAGATGAGCGCGTTTACCCGTATGACGTGCGTGGCGCGGCGGATAAGATCGTTGGCTTCTACGACCCATCGGAGGATTGATGCCAACCATTGTTCCGGCTGCCGCACGCACCATGACGCTTCTCGAAGTCTTCGCCCGGGAAAAGCGAGAGCTCTCCAATTCGGACCTCGCGCGCCTTCTGGACCTGCCCGAGAGCAGCTGCTCCGACCTGCTCCACACCCTTCATGAAATGGGCTACTTGCTGCGGACGGTGCGGAGCCGCCGCTTCTATCCAACAGCCCGCCTCCTGGGCATCGCACAGGAGATTTCGTCCAGCGATCCGCTGTACGCGGTAGGCATCGAAGCGTGCGAACTCCTGCGCGACAAGACCGGGGAAACCGGCATGTGTGGCCGTGTGGAGAACGGCGTGGTCAAGGTGATCGCAATGTGCGAGAGCCGCCATGCCCTTCGATACATGCAGCATGCAGGCGACAAGCTGGCTCTTCACGTGTCTGCACTCGGCAAGGCCATCCTCGCCACGGGCACGCCCGAAGAAGCGGCCCGCCAACTGCGCTTGAAGCCCTTGCGTGCGCTGGCTTCCGGCACGCTGACCGACCTGAGCCAACTGGAAGCCCAGGTGGCCCGAGCGCGGGAGCAGGGTTGGATCTGGGTCGAAAACGAAGGCAGCGAGGGCGTGACCGCCGTGGCTGTGGCCGGCCAGATCGGCGGCGAAACCTTGGCCCTGTCGGTTGCCGGTTTGACGGGGCGCATGCGAGAGCAGCGCGACCGCTGCCTGGAGGCCCTGATGGAAGTGCATTCCATCGTCTTTCGCAAACCCATTACCGGCGCAGCAGCCCCCGCAGAAACAGCGGCACCGCCGCGGCGCACGGCCCGCGCCGCGCCGCCCTGATCTTTTTCCATTTACCTCAACGACAACCGGAGACAAGCATGTACACCGAGACCGCAGACCAAGCCATGTTGCGCGACAGCATTCGCCGATTCATGAAGAGCGAGGTCGCGCCAATCGTGGCGCGCCACGACAAGGAACACACGTTTCCCTTCGAGTTGCTCAAGCCGCTGGCGGACTTCGGTTACCTTGGCGGACGACTCTCCGAAGAAGAAGGCGGCATGGGCATGGATCAGCTCACGTGGGCGATGCTCATGGAAGAAGCCGGCTACACCTGGCTCTCGATGCGCACGATGCTGAACATCACGAACGGCGCCATCCACAAGATCGCCGCCGAAGGAACGCCCGAGCAGAAAGAACGTTTTCTCAAGCCGTTGCTGGCCAACGAGCGCAGCTCCTTCAGCGCGCTGAGCGAGCCGGGGACCGGCTCCAACATCGCCCAGATCCAGACGCGCGCCGATCTGCAAGGCGACCACTATGTGCTCAACGGCCGCAAGCTCTGGATCACCAACGGGGCCTTCGGAGACTTCGGCATCGTGTTGGCACGCACCTTCAGCCCGGACTGCCAAGGCGCTCTGTCCACATTTCTTGTGGAGCGGGACGTATCGCCGTACGAGATGCGGCGCGTGGACACCATGGTCTTGCGCAGCACCGGAACAGCCGAACTCGGTTTCGACAACGTCAAGGTTCCCAAGGAGAACCTGCTTGGGCAAGAAGGCGGTGCACTCAAGAAAATGCTGATGGGCCTGGACAGCGCTCGCGTCAACATCGCCATGGGCGCGGTGGGCGCGGCGCAGTCGGCGCTCGATCTGTCGATCGACTACGCGCGCACGCGCACCCAGTTCGGCAAACCCATCGGCAGTTTCCAGCTGGTGCAGAAACTGATTGTCGACATGACCATTCGGGTTGAGGCCGCACGGGCCCTCAGCCTGCGAGCCGCTGCTGCACTGGATTCCGGCAAGGACGCCCGTGTCGCCGCGTCCATTGCCAAGCTTTACGCCACCGAAGCAGCCCACGAGGTGGCGAGCATGGCACTCCAGGTGCACGGCGGACTGGGTTACGCAACGGACTACCCGATCGAACGCATCTTTCGCGACACCCGCGGCGGGACCATTCCGGAAGGCACGACCGAAGTGCAGACATTGATCGTCGGCCGCGAGATCCTCGGCATCTCGGCCATTGTCTGACCGGACAAGGAGCACCCCGCATGTCCCAGCCAATCTTCAGCACCGACCTGTCGCGCCTCATCCGGCCCCACAGCATCGCCCTGGTAGGCGCGTCCGATCGCCCGCAGAGCATCGGCGGCCGCACGCTGACCAACCTGCTCGACCATTCCGAGGTCGACGCGCTCTTTTTGATCAACCCGGGCAAAACCGAACTGCGTGGGCGGCGTTGTTGGCCGAGCGTGGCGTCGCTCCCCGAGACGCCCGACGTCGCGATCATCGCGGTCCCGGCTGCCGGCACGCTCGCGGTGCTTGAAGAATGCGCAGAACGCCGGGTGCCTTTCGCCATCATCCTGACCTCCGGCTTCAGCGAAGCGGGCGCGGAAGGCGAGGCCGCCCAGCAGCGGATGAAGGAAATCGCCGAGCGCGCTGGCATGCGCATTTACGGACCCAACTGCCCAGGCCTGACCAACGTGAATGACCGGTTGGGAATGACCTTTTCTCCCTCGTTCCCGCATGACCTTGTCAAGGGGCCGATCGGTCTGGCCACGCAGGGTGGCGGACTCGGGCGCAATGTCATGCAGGCCATGGAGCGAGGCATCGGCATCGGGCTGTGGGCTTCAACGGGCAACGAGGTCGATCTGCAGGTGGCGGACTTCATCCACTACATGGCCACGGCACCGGACATCAAGGTCATCGTGACTTTGCTGGAAGGCATCAAGGACGGGCCGCGATTCCTGGCAGCGCTGCAGTGCGCCGCGGACAACGGCAAACCCGTCATCGCGCTAAAGGTTGGCAAGTCTGAATACGGACAGCGCGCCGCACAGTCGCACACCGCATCGATGACCGGCTCCGCCGAAGTCAATAGCGCGGTGTTTCGCCAGTACGGTGTCATCGAGGTCGACGACATCGATGAACTTGTCGACACCGCCTGGCTGTTTGCACGCGCCATGCCCAGCGAGCGGCCGGGCGTCGGCATCTATTGCTCATCGGGCGGGACGTCGGCACTGACCGCCGACGCTGTCGGTTTGGCCGGGCTGACGCTGCCGGAATTTTCTGCCGAGACCACCGAACTGCTGCGCAGCAGGCTGCCCGACTATGCGGCGATCGGCAATCCGGTGGACACGACTGCAGCCATCCTCAGCGATGCTGAACTGATCGGGCAGACCCTGAGCGCCGTGGCTGCGGACCCGAACCTTGGCTGCGTGATCGCACCCATCTCGCTTGACTACGGCGAGACCACCATCCGCCTGGCGCAGACGATCATCGCTGCGCAGAGTAGCGTCGACAGCCTGATCGTCCCGATCTGGATGAGCGACCGTCTTGGGGAAGGCTACCGCCTCCTGGTCGACGCAGGCTTCGCGCCGCCGCGCTCGGTCGGCAAAGCGATCGCAGCGATCCGGCGCTGGACGGAGTGGGGGCAATCGCGGCGCAGTGCGGTTGGCCAACCGAGCCGCTTCGTGGGCACTGCATGCGCGCCGGCGGCGGGTGCCGTTCGGAACCTGTCGGAGCTTGACGCCAAGACCTTGTTGGGCCAGTTCGGCATCGCGTTGCTGCCCGTTGCCGTTGCTCGTAGCCGTGAAGAAGCCCGCGCGCTGGCGGATGGCATGGGCTATCCGGTGGTCGCGAAGATCGCGAGCCCCGACATCGTCCACAAGTCCGACATCGGCGGCGTGAAAGTGGGCATCGTCGATGGCCACGAGGTCGAGATGGCGTGGGACGACATCATGGCCTCCGCCAAGCACCACAAGCCGGAGGCTTCGCTCGAAGGACTGCTGATCGAAAAGATGGCGCCAAGCGGAGGGATCGAGTTGATGGCCGGAGTCACCCGCGATCCGGTCTTCGGACATGTGATGACGTTCGGCATGGGCGGCATCTATGTCGAGATTTTGAAAGACGTGACGCGCCGCCTGCTGCCGCTCACGCCCGCCGACGCAACGGCCATGGTGCGGGAGATGCGCAGTTTCCCTATGCTCGCCGGCGCACGAGGCCGCCCCACTTCCGATGTCGCGGCCCTTGAGCGCCTGCTCATGAAGGTGTCGGACTTCGTGATGGCCAACGCCGACCGGATCGAAGAGATGGATCTCAACCCGGTGTGGGTGGGCGCGCAAGGAGAAGGCGCGACGCCGCTGGACGCCGTAATCGTCGAGAGGACGCCGGCATGAGTGCCGGCGGTCCCCTCGCCGGCATCACCGTCGTCGACTTCAGCGAGCTGCTGCCCGGCCCGTTCTTCACTCAGAACCTTGCAGAGATGGGCGCGCGCGTGATCAAGATCGAGCGTCCCCCGGGTGGCGACAACGCGCGGCGCATGGGATCGGGTACCTTCGCTTCCATCAACCGGGGCAAGCAGAGCCTGCTCGTGGACCTGAAGGATGAGAGCGAGCGCGCGCGCGTGCGAGAACTGGTTTCGACGGCCGATGTGCTGGTCGAGTCCTACCGGCCTGGCGTGATGGCACGCCTGGGTTTCGACCACGCCAGTCTGCGCGCTGAATTTCCGCGGCTGATCTACGTATCCCTCAGCGGCTACGGGCAGGACGGTCCATGGGCGAATCTTCCCGGTCACGACATCAACTACCTGGCAGCAGCCGGCGTGTTGGCGCTGTCGGGTGCGCCAGAAGGGGCACCGGAGCAAAGCTTCGGCCTGCCTGTCGCCGATCTGTGTGGATCGATGTACGCGCTTTCCTCCACGCTGGCAGCATTGTTCCAGCGGGAACGCACGGGCCGCGGCCAGCATCTGGACGTCGCGCTCGCCGAATGCGTGCTGCATTGGATGAATCCACGCCTTGGTGCATTTCAGGGCGGTGCGGCGGACAGTCTTGACCAGCAGCGCGCGGCTACGCAGATCAAGCCGGCCTACGGCACCTTTCGCTGCCGCGACAACGGGTATCTCTCGGTCGCTGCCCTCGAGGATCACTTCTGGCATCGCCTGTGCGGCGTCCTGGACATGGGCGAGTTCGCTGCAGATGCTTACCGTGCACTGGAGGCTCGGAAGAAGCGCGCGCAAGACATCAACACGCGCATGGCCGAACAGATTGGCAAGCAGGACCTTGCAGTGCTCAACGACGTGCTAATCCGCAGCGATGTTCCTGCGTTGCCTGTGGTGGCGCCATTCGAACTGGCGGCGTCTCCTCAGTTCGTGCAGCGTGGCCTTATGGTGAGCGATGCACCCCTGTCTCTCGTGCGTTATCCCGTGGTGCTTGAAGGCGTGGTTCCGTCAGCGCTGACCGAGGCACCCGTCCTGCCCAACGCGTGCGCACCACTGTGAGGCCCGCAGTCCTCAGCACCCGCCTGACGAAGCTTTTCGGCATCAAGAATCCCATTTTGGGCGGCGGGCTGATGTGGCTGTCGGACGGGGCATACGTCGGCGCGCTGGCCAATGCCGGGTGCATGGGCTTTATCACGACACGATCCTTCGCCGATGACGCTGCCTTGCGCGAGCAACTGACCCGGTGCCGCGACATTGCGCGCGGCCGCGCGTTTGGCGTCAACCTCACACTGTCCGCACGCTCCGAGTTGAATGCCGCAGTGCGCGGTTCGCTCGACGTTGCGCTCGACGAAGGTGTTCGCCACTTCGAGACCGCTGGACACGCCCCCGATGAGTTGATCAGCGTGATCCATCGGCACGGTGGCGTGGTCATTCATAAGGCTTCGAGCCTTCGTCACGCGCTGGCCGGTCAGGCGGCCGGCGCCGACGCCGTCGCCATCGTGGGCATGGAAGAAGGCGGCCATCCGGGTGCCAACGAACTGCCGACGATGTTATTGGGCGCACTCGCCGAGGCACGCGACTTGTTTCATGTGCCGATCGTGCTGGGCGGGGGCATCGGACATGGGTGCCAGATCGCGGCGGCCCTTGCCCTGGGCGCCGACGGCGTGTTGATGGGCAGCCGATTCCTGACCTGCGACGAAATTTCGTCCCATCCCCGATACAAGGCCCACCTGGTCGGCTGCGACGAACACAGCACCATCCGGCTGCTACACACGCTCGGCAATACTTGGCGCGTTCTGCGCAACGAGACAGCGCACCAGGTCGACGCCGTCGAGCGCGCCGGCACCGCTGGCTACGAAGCTTACGGAACGCTGCTGGACAGCAAAGTGGCACGGGACCACTGCTATGGCGAAGGCGAGTGGCAAAAGGGGATGCTGTCCCTAGGCCCAGCCATCGGATTCGCGACAGACATCCGGCCCCTCGCTGCCATCGTGGAAGAACTGATCCAGCAAACCCACACCGCATTGGCGCGCATCACTCAACTGACCTCACCGACGTGAAAACCATACTTCCATTTCTGAATCGCCTGGCGCTGCCGTTGATCGCTGCACCAATGCTGAGGGTCTCGGGCATTGAGCTGGTGTCTGCCGCGTGTGCCGCAGGCGTCATCGGCGCATTTCCGACGGCCAACTGCGACACGCTGGCAGAGCTTGACGAGTGGCTCACCCGTCTAGATGGGGAAGCGCTAGCAGCCCCCGGGCGAACCGCTCCGTATTGCCCTAACCTGATCATGCGCAGGGATCCTGCGAAGGTAATGGCGGAAGTGGACTTGATCGCCCACCATCGGGCGCAGCTTGTGATCACCAGTGTCGGCTCGCCTGCTTCCGTCGTCCCCCGTTTGCACCAAGCCGGCTGCCGTGTCTTCGCGGACGTGGTGTCTCTCCACCATGCAGCACGTGCCATCGAGTCGGGGGTCGATGGTCTGGTGCTGCTCACCGCCGGCGCGGGCGGGCACACGGGCTGGGCAAACCCCTTCGCCTTTGTCAGGGCGGTGCGGCAAATTTTCGATGGGCCCATCGTTTTGGCGGGGGGCCTGGGCGATGGCGTGGCATTGAGCGCCGCCATCGCGCTGGGGTGCGACCTTGGCATCATGGGCACGCGCTTCATTGCCACAACGCAAAGCCTTGCCAGTGACGACTACCGACAGATGCTGCTGGACAGCACGATGGACGACGTGCTCCTGACGCGCGGGTTCACGGGGCTTCCCGCCAGCTTCCTTGAGCCGTCGGCCCGTCGATTGGGCATCGATGTCTCAGACCTCGATGAGAGCATCACCGTGGAAGAAGCGCGCCGTCGCTACGGCGGCGGCTCCAACGCGGCTCCAAGCCAGCGCTGGACGGACATCTGGAGTGCAGGGCATTCTGTTTCCGGTGTGCGAGCCATTCCGGGTGTATCTGAACTCGTAGGGGAGTTGCAGAAAGAGTTCGTTTCCGTTGGAGCGGTTCAGCCTCGACTTGGCTCAGCATCGTATGTATAGCTAGGGCCGATACTTTGATCTCAATGTGTTGGATCTCCTGCAAGGAAGGACCGCTTTGCAGCGATGGACTAAACCGCTCGCGCGGTAGCTCGCCGCTGAGGCTGGGGTTTTGCAAGTATCGCGTCCCTGTCTATGTTGAGCGCCGAGGCAATCGGCCTCGTTCTCGACAGGAGCACGATCATGACCCCAGCGACACCAGCGGTCTCTGCGTTGCGCCAACGCATGCTCGATGACATGCGCATGCGCAAGCTCGAACCCAAGACTCGATCCGCCTACATTCGCGCGGTACGGCATCTCGCCGGCTTTTTGCAGCGCCCTCCCGACACTGCGACCGTGGAGGATTTGCGGCGCTTCCAGTTGTACATGGTGGATCGAGGCCTCTCTCCCATCACGATCAATGCCACCATCACCGGTTTGAAGTTCTTCTTCGACGTCACGCTCGAGCGTCGCGAGTTGATGGCCAAGATGAGCTATGTGCGCGTGCCTCAGAAGTTGCCCGTTGTACTGAGCCGTGAGGAGGCTGCGCGGCTCATTGCCGCGGCTTCAAACCTGAAGTACCAGACGGCGCTGTCCATCGCCTACGGCACCGGACTTCGCGTCAGTGAGATCGTTGCGCTGAAGGTCGGCGACATCGACAGCGAGCGCATGACCTTGCGCGTCGAGCAGGGCAAGGGCCGCAAGGACCGCTACGCCATGCTCTCGCCAATCTTGCTGGAGCGGTTGCGCGCCTGGTGGCGGCTGGCCCACGCCCAAGGCAAGATGCTTCCAGGCGGTTGGCTGTTCCCGGGCCAGAACCCAGTCGATCCCTTGACTGCACGGCAGATCAATCGCGCCGTTCACGACGCGGCGGAGGCGGCCAAGATCGACAAGCGTGTCTCGGTGCACACGCTGCGCCACAGCTTCGCCACGCACCTGCTGGAGCAGAAGGTCGACATCCGCCTGATCCAGGTAATGCTGGGCCACAAGAAGTTGGAGACGACAACGATCTACACGCACGTGGCCACAGAGATCCTGCATGAAGTGGTCAGCCCACTGGAGAAGCTGGAACACGCGTAACGCATCTTCATGGCGCAGTGCGCCCTGGAAGTCGCCGACATCTTCCGCACCCACGGCCCCGACTGGCGCAAGGCGCAGCGTGGTCACCTGAGCTTGGGCCAACTCAAGGTCATGTCGGCCATCGAGCAGTGCCGCAGCGCGGCGCTGGGAGGACACGTGTTGCGTTGCGAAGGCTGCGGGCGAGATGTGAGCGTCCAGTCATCCCATCTTGACCGGCCCCACGCGGGTCACTTGGACTGCAACTGCGCTCCGACGTAGGCAATGCACTCCACGAGGTTGAGGGCGGCCAGCAGCAAGAACTTCTCGGCGTCAGTTCTCACGCGCAGCAGGTCGTGCTCGCCAAGGTGGCCATACACAAACGCCAGCAGGTAGCGCTCGGGGTGGTCGACGCAGAACTTCGTGATCATCTGCGCAACGAGGTCTGGCGGCACGCCCTCGGTGAACTGCATCGTCGCCGTCAGCCGCTGCAAGCAGGTTTCCTGGACGTCTTCAGAGATCGTCGGCACGGCGTGCCCGCAGTGCTTCATGGCCTGGAAGGCGA
>Ga0307405_10000402_pt1 | contig 16259 bp, 14 predicted proteins | sample 322Cmetagenome_2_FD_203311 | JGI IMG/M metagenome (GOLD analysis project Ga0307405, IMG submission 203311) | Maize rhizosphere microbial communities from greenhouse at UC Davis, California, United States - 322HYB-C-1 | ecosystem: Host-associated > Plants > Roots > Rhizosphere > Soil | place...
CCCAATTCAGCGACCCTAAGGAGGTGATGTTTTTTTGCATGATGGACCGGTTTTTATGTGCGTTCTTATTAGAAGTTTGCACATCTATACTCCAAAAACCGTCTCATCACCAAGGTGACTCTTCACCTTGGTCGTTGCTGAACCAGCGCATCCCTATAAGAACAATCCCGGAGGCCAGCATGAACGTTTCCCTTACGCCCAGCGACACAGCCCTGCAAACCGTCAGATTGCTGATCGATGGCGAGTGGGTCGAGTCCCAATCCAGCGAATGGCACGACATCGTCAACCCGGCCACCCAACAAGTGCTGGCGAAGGTACCGTTTGCCACGGCCTCGGAAGTCGATGCCGCCATCGCCGCAGCGCAGCGTGCTTTCCAGACCTGGAAGCTGACACCGATCGGTGCGCGGATGCGCATCATGCTCAAGCTCCAGGCGCTGATCCGCGAGCACTCCAAGCGCATCGCCGCGGTGCTCAGCGCCGAACAAGGCAAGACCATCGCCGACGCCGAAGGCGACATTTTCCGCGGCCTGGAAGTGGTCGAGCACGCCTGCTCCATCGGCACCCTGCAAATGGGCGAGTTTGCCGAGAACGTCGCCGGTGGCGTGGATACCTATACCTTGCGCCAGCCGATTGGTGTGTGCGCGGGCATTACCCCGTTCAATTTCCCGGCGATGATCCCGCTGTGGATGTTCCCGATGGCCATCGCCTGCGGCAATACGTTCGTGCTCAAGCCGTCGGAGCAGGATCCGCTGTCGACCATGCTGCTGGTGGAACTGGCCATCGAGGCCGGTGTGCCGCCGGGCGTGCTGAACGTGGTGCACGGCGGCAAGGATGTGGTGGATGCGCTTTGCACCCACAAGGACATCAAGGCCGTGTCCTTCGTCGGCTCAACAGCGGTCGGCACTCATGTCTATGACTTGGCGGGTCGCCATGGCAAACGCGTGCAATCGATGATGGGTGCTAAGAACCACGCGGTGGTGCTGCCCGACGCCAATCGCGAACAGACCCTGAACGCCCTGGTCGGTGCCGGTTTCGGCGCGGCGGGCCAGCGTTGCATGGCGACTTCGGTGGTGGTGATGGTGGGCGCGGCGAAACAATGGTTGCCGGAGCTGAAGGCGCTGGCGCAGAAACTCAAGGTCAATGCCGGCAGCGAGCCGGGCACGGATGTCGGCCCGGTGATTTCCAAGCGAGCCAAGGCGCGCATCCTCGAATTGATCGAAAGCGGCGTGCAGCAAGGCGCAAGACTTGAACTGGACGGCCGCGACATCAGCGTGCCGGGCTTCGAGCAGGGCAACTTCGTCGGTCCGACCCTGTTTTCCGGCGTAACCACCGACATGCGCATCTACACCGAGGAAATCTTCGGCCCTGTGCTGGTGGTGCTGGAGGTCGATACCCTCGATCAAGCCATCGCCCTGGTCAACGCCAATCCGTTTGGCAACGGCACCGGCCTCTTCACCCAGAGCGGTGCGGCGGCGCGCAAATTCCAGAGCGAAATCGACGTCGGCCAGGTCGGTATCAACATCCCGATCCCGGTGCCGGTGCCGTTTTTCAGCTTCACTGGCTCCCGCGGCTCGAAACTCGGCGACCTCGGCCCTTACGGCAAACAAGTGGTGCAGTTCTACACTCAGACCAAGACCGTCACCGCGCGCTGGTTCGACGATGACAGCGTCAACGACGGTGTGAACACCACCATCAACTTGCGTTAAGGAGCCGGACATGAACATCGCATTTATCGGCCTCGGCAACATGGGCGCCCCGATGGCGCGCAATCTGCTCAAGGCCGGCCATTCGTTGAACCTGTTCGACCTGAACCAGACGGTGCTGGCCGAACTGGCGGCGCTCGGCGGCACCATCAGCGCCTCGCCTCGCGATGCGGCCCAGGGAGCGGCGCTGGTGATCACCATGCTGCCGGCCGCTGCCCATGTGCGCAGTGTCTGGCTGGGCGAAGACGGCGTGCTGGCGGGTATCGCCGCCGGCACGCCGGCGGTGGATTGCAGCACCATCGATCCACAAACCGCCCGTGACGTGGCGGCGGCCGCTGCCAGGCAGGGAGTGGCCATGGCCGATGCGCCGGTTTCAGGCGGCACCGGCGGCGCGGCGGCGGGTACCCTGACCTTCATGGTCGGCGCCACGCCTGAGCTGTTCGCCACCTTGCAACCGGTGCTGGCGCAAATGGGCCGCAACATCGTGCATTGCGGCGAAGTCGGCACCGGGCAGATCGCCAAGATCTGCAACAACCTGCTCTTGGGGATTTCCATGGTCGGCGTCAGCGAGGCCATGGCCTTGGGCGATGCCTTGGGGATCGACACGCAGGTGCTGGCCGGCATCATCAACAGTTCGACCGGCCGATGCTGGAGTTCCGATACCTACAACCCTTGGCCCGGCGTGATCGAAACGGCCCCGGCGGCGCGTGGATATACCGGCGGGTTTGGCGCGGACCTGATGCTCAAGGATCTGGGCCTGGCCACCGAAGCCGCGCGGCAGGCCCGTCAGCCGGTGATACTGGGGGCGGTGGCGCAGCAGTTGTACCAGGCGATGAGCCAGCGGGGCGAGGGCGGCAAGGATTTCTCGGCGATTGTGAACAGCTATCGCAAGCCGCAACAGGATCAGTGATATCGAGAGGGGTTTTGTGGCGAGGGGATTTATCCCCGCTGGGTTGCGTAGCGACCCGAAAATAGTTGGTTCAATTATCTGGTGCATCGAGGCGCCAGTTTTCAGGGCCGCTTCGCGACCCAACGGGGATAAATCCCCTCGCCACAAGGGTCGCCATTCCAGATATCGAAGGTGTTTGCCGAGCGACCATGTCGGGTGGTCCCTCGGCTTTTTTGGTTCAGGCAAACACGAAATATTTACGCACGGTCTCGACCACTTCCCACGTGCCTTTCATGCCTGGCTCGACGACAAAAATATCACCGGCGCGCAGATGAATCGGCGCCATGCCGTCCGGGGTGATCACGCAGTAGCCTTCCTGGAAATGGCAGTATTCCCACTTCACGTAGTCCACCCGCCACTTGCCGGGCGTGCAGATCCAGGTCCCCATGATCTTGCTGCCGTCTTCGCTGGTATAAGCGTTGAGGTTGACGGTGTGCGGGTCGCCTTCGAGTTTTTCCCATTTGCAGGCATCAAGTACGGGCAGCGGATGGGTATCGCGCAGGATGGTGATAGGGGCGGTCATGTGAGCTCCGAAGGGGCTGAAAAGAATCTGCACCCTAGCGTGGAGAAGGACCAGGCAGATGCCTGAACTCGACACCGGGCTGCCCAGAAGCGCGCATCATTCGGCCAGATGCCGGGCCAGGGCCTTGGCGTAGGCCGGAAGTCGTTCGAAATTCCGTGCGCAAAGCAACAGCGCCCGGTGCGCCCAGGCCTCTTGCAGCGGCACGTAGTGATATGAGGATTGGGATGGACGGCGTTCGATAGCGGCCTTCGGCACGACGGCAATACCCGCGCCATGGGCGACCATGCGGATCACCCCGTCAAAGCCCTCGGCGCGAATGCGCATCTGCATGCGCATTCCGGTGTGCAGCGCCTGTTCCTCCAGGTAAATCGCCAGCGCGCTGGTGGCGTTCAGGCCGACATAGTCGTGGTTGAGGGTCTCGCTGAAACTCGGCGTGCGGCCGTCAGCCAAGGGATGTCCCGACGGTAGGACCAGGACCAGCGGATCGTCACGAAAAGGCCAGGTCTGAAGGCCAGCGGTGTCCACCGCGTCGGAAACGATACCCAGGTCTGCGGCGCCCTGGCGCAACGCATGGGTGATCCGTGAGCTGGGCAACTCCTGCTGGTCGATGTCCAGGTTGGGGTGGCTGTTGAGGAAACTGGCGAGTAATTCGGGCAGGTATTCGGTCATCGCGCTGGTGTTGCACAGCAGCCGCACCTGGCCTTTGACGCCTTTGGCGTATTCGGCCAGGTCCTGTTGCAGATGTTCGGCGTGCTGCAGCAAGACCCGGGCATGCTGGGCCAAGGCTTTGCCGGCCGGCGTCGGAGTGACGCCGCGCCGCCCGCGTTCGAGCAGGTCGATGCCCAGGGACGCCTCCATGGCGCGCACCCGGGCGCTTGCCGCTGCCAGGGAAAGATGGCTGCGAGCGGCGCCGGCGGTGATGTTGCCGGTGTCGAGGATGTTCAGGTAGAGGCGCAGGTCGGTGAGGTCGAAGTGCATGGGATGCTCTATGAGTCTGCGGTGGCTGGTTTATCGCTTTCGCGAGCAGGCTCGCTCCCACAGGGTTCTGTATTTCGACTGTGGGAGTGAGCCTGCTCGCGAAAGCGGCAATGTAATTTTTTTGCCTATCGCCAGACAAGAGGCACCCTCAGTATATGGCACATTTTCAAACCCGGGCGCGGACCTCAGGATCACCCCATGAACACACTCCTCGCCTTCTACCAGAACCTCGGCCTGGCCCTTTCCTTGCTGGTCATCGGCACCTTTCTGCTGGCCGGTACCGTCAAGGGCGTGATAGGCCTCGGCCTGCCGACCATTTCAATGGGGCTTCTCGGCCTGGCTATGGCACCGACGCAGGCTGCTGCGTTGTTGCTGATTCCGGCCACGCTGACCAACGTCTGGCAACTGGCATCTGGCGGGCATCTGCAAGCTCTGATCAGGCGCTTGTGGCCGCTGCTGCTGGCGATTTTCATCGGCAGCGGCCTTGGCACGTTGTGGATCGGCATGGTGGGCGGCGCCTGGGCAGTACGGGCACTCGGTGCGGCGCTGGTGTTATATGCGCTGAGCGGGTTGTTGTTGCCGACATTGCGAGTAAGCGCCCGGAACGAACACTGGCTTGCGCCACTCTGTGGCGTGCTGACCGGTGTGATCACCTCGGCCACTGGCGTGTTTGTCATCCCGGCGGTGCCTTATCTGCAAGCGCTGGGCTTGAGCAAGGATGAGTTGGTGCAGGCCCTCGGCCTGTCATTCACCGTCTCGACGCTGGCCTTGGCGGCTGGCCTGCTGTGGCGCGGTGCGCTGGGAGGTGGCGAGCTGAGCGCTTCGCTGCTGGCGCTGGTGCCGGCGCTGCTGGGGATGTGGCTGGGGCAATGGCTGCGCCAGCGGATCAGCGCCGTGTTGTTCAAGCGAGTATTTTTTATTGGCCTTGGCGTGCTCGGCGGCCACCTGCTGATCAGCGGCTAGCCGAGGATCGACTGAGCATGTCGACGCGGCGAATCTCGAAGTCGCGTTCCAGGTAGTCCATGCGCTGCTCGAAGAACTGCTTCATGTGCGGCAGGTTCGAATGCACTTCCAGGTCAGCCCGGGATGCCCAGATCTCATAGAAGATAAACAACGTCGGGTCCTGCTGGTCGCGCAGCATGTGGTATTCGATGCAGCCAGGCTCGGCACGACTCGGTTCGACGTAGGCGCGAAACAGCGTTTCGAAGGCTTCGGCTTTTTCCGGGCGGGTCTTGGCGTGCAGGATGAAACCGTGCAATTCACTCATCAGGTGGGTTCCTGGTAAAGGGGGGCGGTGAATTTTATGGCAACAATCCAGTTGTGATTCGTGCGTTTAGGTCAAAACAGTTTTGTCGTTTCGCTGCTTATTCCGCGCGAAGCTCATCGGTACTCTGCGGCCATCATTTTCAATCGTTCCCTTCGGCGTCCCTCCAGCGGTGTACGCCGTGGAACCAATGAGGCTCCGATGAAAAAAGTCCTGTTGCTCAATGGCGGTAAACAATTCGCTCACTCCGACGGTCGCTATAACGCAACCCTGCACGACACTGCGCTCAGCGTGCTCGACCGTGGCGGTCTGGATGTAAAAACCACGTTCATCGACGGCGGCTACGACATCAAGGAAGAGGTCGCGAAATTCCTTTGGGCCGACGTGATCATTTACCAGATGCCCGGCTGGTGGATGGGTGCTCCCTGGACCGTAAAAAAATACCTCGACGAGGTCTTCACCGAAGGCCACGGCAGCCTCTATGCCAGCGATGGCCGCACCCGTTCCGATGCTTCGCAGAAATATGGCAGCGGAGGCCTGGTGCAGGGCAAGCAGTACATGCTGTCGCTGACCTGGAACGCCCCGCAGCAAGCCTTCGACGACCCGACTGATTTCTTCGAAGCCAAGGGCGTGGACGCGGTGTATTTCCCGTTCCACAAGGCCAACCAGTTCCTCGGCATGACCGGTCTGCCAACGTTTCTCTGCGTGGACGTGATGAAGCGTCCGAACATCGAAGAAGATGTGGCGCGGTATGAGCGGCATTTGATTGAGGTGTTCGGTCTAAACGCATAGGCATTTTTTGCCACGTATCCCGCTACTATCCTGTGGCGAGGGGATTTATCCCCGCTCGTCTGCGAAGCGGACGCCGAGGCTGACGATGCATTTATCCAATTATATTTCGTCGTTGGTTCAGGTCCGCTTCGCGGCCCAGCGGGGATAAATCCCCTCGCCACAAGAGAGATCAGTCGATAAGGAAGGGATACGTGAAAGCCAGATCCGACGAGTTGCAGATTTTTGTCTGCGTGATCGAATGCGGATCGATTTCCGCCGCCGCCGAGCAGGTCGGGCAGACGCCGTCGGCGGTCAGCCGTACGTTGTCGCGCTTGGAGGCCAAGCTCGACACCACGCTGATCAACCGCACCACGCGGCGCATGGACCTGACTGAAGAAGGCAGGTACTTCTTCGAGCAGGCCAAGGGCATTCTCGACCAGATGGACGAGCTGGAAGAGCGCCTGTCTTCCCGCCAGAAGAACCCCGCCGGGCGCTTGCGGATCAATGCCGCATCGCCGTTCATGCTGCACGCCATCGTTCCTCATATCGAAGAGTTCCGCACGCTCTACCCGGACATCCAGCTCGAACTCAACAGCAACGACTTGATCATCGATCTGCTCGAGCAAAGCACAGACGTCGCCATCCGCATCGGCACCCTGACCGACTCGACGCTCCACGCACGGTCGCTGGGATGCAGTCCGTTGCACATCCTCGCCAGCCCGGCCTACCTCAAGCGCCATGGCACACCTTCAAGCGTTGCCGAGCTGGCGGAGCATTCGCTGCTGGGGTTTGCCCAGAACGACGGGCTCAACCAATGGCCGCTGCGCCACATCCACGGTGATCGCTGGCCGATCCAGCCGGCCATCAGCGCGTCCAGCGGCGAAACGGTGCGTCACCTGGCGCTGCAAGGGCAGGGCATCGCTTGCCTGTCGGATTTCATGACGCGCGACGATATCAGCGCCGGTCGCCTCAAGGTGCTGCTGGCCGATGCCAACAGCGGCTACCGCCAGCCGATCAACGCGGTGTACTACCGCAACTCCCAACTGGCGCTTAGGATCCAGTGTTTCCTGGACTTCATCCAAGGCAAGCTCGCCGGGTACGCCTCGCGCGAATTCGAGCGCTGATTCGTGACTTCAAGGCAAGAGTGATTTGGGCAATGTGGACTGTTTCGGCAAGGAACGCTCCTCGATACTCATCCCATCACTGATCTCGCCAAGGAGTTACTCCATGAAAGTATTTGTTACCGGCGCTGCCGGCTTCATCGGCGGTTCCATTGCCACCGGTCTCGTGCGGGCCGGCCATCAGGTCACTGGCCTGGTGCGCAACGCCGAGCAAGCCGACGAGTTGAGCGCGCTGGGCATCACGCCGGTGATCGGCACCCTTGAAGACAGCGCGCTGCTGATCAAACAGGCACGAGCCGCCGACGCGGTGATCAACGCCGCCAGCAGCGACCATCGTGGCGCGGCCGAAGCGTTGGTCGAGGCGCTCAAGGGCTCGAACAAGGTGTTGCTGCATACCAGCGGTTCGAGCATCGTCGGCGACGCATCGGGCGGTCGTGCCAGCGATGACATCTACTACGAAGACTCCCTGCCGCAACCTACCGCCGACAAGGCGCCCCGTGTCGCCATCGACAACCTGATCCTCGACGCGGCAAAGCATGGCGTGAACTCAGCGGTGATCTGCAACACGCTGATCTACGGCCACAGCCTGGGCGTCAAGCGTGACAGCGTGCAACTGCCGCGCCTGCTCAAGCAGGCACGCAAAAGCGGCGTGGTGCGGCATGTCGGACCGGGGCAGAACATCTGGTCCAACGTGCACATCGAGGACGTGGTCGAGTTGTACTCGCTGGCCCTGACCCGCAACCAGCCCGGCACGTTCTACTTCGTCGAAAGCGGTGAAGCTTCGTTCATCGAGATGACCCGCGCGATGGCTCAGGCGCTGAACCTTGGCGAACCGCAGGATTGGCCGCTGGCGGATGCCGAAGCCGAGTGGGGTTATGAAATGGCCAATTACGGCCTGGGCTCCAACAGTCGCGTGCGCGGCAAGAGTGCCCGTGAGCTGTTGGGGTGGACGCCGAAGCGCACGTCGGTGGTGGCTTGGGTTCTTGACGAGATGGTGTGAGTCACGCCGGTAGAGCCGAAAGACTAAACACCCTTGTGGGAGCGAGCCTGCTCGCGAATGCGGTCTGTCAGTCGAAGCACATGATGCCTGGTCTTCCGCTTCGCGAGCAGGCTCGCTCCCACAGGGTTTTGTGTTGGCATTCGTCAGTCGTGATGCACGCCCGCGCGCTTGAGCATCTGCTTGCAACGCTCGGACAGATGAAACACCCGCAGATGCTTGCCCGCCTTGCTGTAGCGCTCGCGCAGGGTCATCAGCGCGGCGATGGCCGAGTAGTCGACGAAGCTCAAGTGGCGGCAGTCCAGGGTCACCAGGTCGGGGTCGTTGGCCGTGTCGAACTGGTTGAGGAACGGCGTGGTCGAGGCGAAGAACAACGTGCCGTGCAGCCGATAAAGCTTGCTGCCATCGGCTTCCAGGTGCGTGTCGGCGTACAACTCCCGGGCCTGTTGCCAGGCGAAGTTGAGCGCCGCGATGATAATCCCGCAAAGCACCGCGACGGCCAGGTCGGTAAACACCGTGATGACGGTGACCGCGATGATTACCAGCACATCATTGGCCGGCACCTTGTTGATGACCCGCAACGAGGCCCAGGCAAAGGTCTGCTGAGCGACCACGAACATCACGCCCACCAGCGCGGCCAGCGGGATGCGCTCGATCAGTGGCGACAGGAACAGCACGAACAGCAATACCATCACCCCAGCCACTACTCCAGACAACCGGCCGCGCCCGCCAGAGCTTAGGTTGATCACCGTCTGGCCGATCATGGCGCAACCGCCCATGCCGCCTAACAGGCCGGACGCCATGTTTGCCGCGCCCAATGCCACGCACTCACGGTCCGGATAACCACGACTCTCAGTGATTTCGTCGGTGAGGTTAAGGGTCAGCAGCGTTTCCAGCAGGCCGACCATCGCCATGACCACCGCATAGGGCGCGATAATCAGCAGGGTTTCCAGGTTCCAGGGGATATCTGGCAGGGTAAGGACCGGCAAGCCACCGGCGATGTGCGCCATGTCGCCCAGCGTCCGGGTTGGCAGGCCAAGCAAGTACACCGCCAGGCCAATACCGAGGATTGCCACCAGGGCCGGCGGTACGCTACGGGTCAGGCGCGGCAGCAGATAGACGATGGCCATGGTCAACGCCACGAGGCCGGCCATCAGGTACAGCGGGGCGCCGCTCAGCCAGGTTCCATCGCTCTTGAAATGCTCCAGTTGCGCCAACGCGATGACGATCGCCAGGCCGTTGACGAAACCGAGCATCACCGGGTGCGGCACCATCCGCACCAGCTTGCCCAGCCGCAGCAGCCCGAACGCCATCATGATCAATCCGCCCAGCAGCACCGTGGCCAGCAGGTACTGCACGCCGTGTTGCACCACCAGCGCGACGATCACCACCGCCATCGACCCCGCCGCCCCCGACACCATGCCCGGCCGCCCGCCGAACAGGGCGGTCAACGTACAGATGATGAAGGCGCCATACAGACCCATCAGCGGATTCAGATGCGCAACCAGGGCGAAGGCAATGCATTCCGGGAGCAAGGCGAAAGAGGTGGTGAGGCCGGCGAGGGCGTCGGCGCGAAGACGAGCTGGTTTCATGGTTTACCTGATTGGGCGCCGGTGAAGAGTCGGCTGCCGGAGAAGTGGTGCGAAAAGCAGGGGGAATGGTACGGAATCGAGGACCTTGGGGCCAGTGATTGGCTTACCGGAGGCCTGCTTTGCAGGCCAGCGGGAGCAAGCACCCTCGCCACGGAGGGGCTGTTTGCCATGAAAATTCGGCTGTGGATTTTCATCAGTGCCTGATCGCGATGTCCGTCAGCGACATTTTTTGTCTGTGGGCGAAAATTACTTTCAGTGGGTTTGTAGATTTTTTCTCGAAATGATTTATGAGTTTCATAAACAACGACGTGACCCCATTCGAGGAGTAACGCATGGCCCCTGATTTCGGTTATTGGCTGTTGGTCTACGCGGCGATTGCGATCATTGCGCTGATTGTCCTGATCGCGCGCTACCGTCTCAACCCGTTCATCGTGATTACCCTGGTTTCCATCGGCCTGGCGCTGCTGGCCGGGATGCCACCGTCCGGCGTCGTGGGCGCCTACGAGGCGGGTGTGGGCAAAACCCTGGGGCACATTGCTCTGGTGGTGGCCTTGGGCACGATGCTCGGCAAGATGATGGCCGAGTCCGGCGGCGCGGAGCGGATGGCGCAGACGCTGATCGAGCGCTTCGGCGAGCGCAACGCTCACTGGGCGATGGTGTGCATTGCGTTCCTGGTGGGGTTGCCATTGTTTTTCGAGGTCGGCTTTGTGCTGCTGGTGCCTATCGCATTCACGATTGCCCGGCGGGTCGGCGTGTCGATCCTGATGGTCGGCCTGCCGATGGTGGCCGGGTTGTCGGTGGTCCACGCCCTGGTGCCGCCGCACCCGGCGGCGATGCTGGCGGTGCAGGCATTCCAGGCTTCGGTGGGGCAGACCCTGCTGTATGCCATCCTGATCGGCATTCCAACCGCAATCATCGCCGGTCCCCTGTACGCCAGATTCATCGTGCCACGCATTCAGTTGCCGGCCGAGAACCCATTGGAGCGGCAATTTCTCGACCGCGAGCCACGTGCCAACCTGCCGGGGTTCGGTATCACGTTAGGGACGATCCTGTTGCCGGTGGTCCTGATGTTGATCGGTGGCTGGGCCAACCTGATTTCCACACCGGGCAGCAGTTTCAATCAGTTTCTGTTGTTTATCGGCAACTCGGTGATCGCCTTGCTCCTGGCGACCATTCTCAGCTTCTGGACCCTCGGCCTGGCCCAAGGCTTCAACCGCGAATCGATCCTCAAATTCACCAACGAGTGCCTGGCGCCGACGGCCAGCATCACCCTGTTGGTGGGCGCCGGCGGTGGTTTGAACCGGATTCTGGTGGACGCTGGCGTGACCCAGCAGATCGTGGGGCTGGCCCAGGAGTTCCAGTTGTCGCCGTTGGTCATGGGCTGGCTGTTCGCCGCGTTGATGCGTGTCGCCACCGGTTCGGCGACGGTAGCGATGACCACGGCCTCGGGCATTGTCGCGCCCGTGGCGATCGGCCTCGGTTATCCCCATCCTGAACTGTTGGTGCTGGCGACTGGCGCCGGGTCGGTGATCTTTTCCCATGTCAACGACGGCGGCTTCTGGTTGATCAAGGAATACTTCAATATGACTGTCACCCAAACCTTCAAGACCTGGACCGTGCTCGAAACGTTGATCTCGCTGGTCGCGTTCGGCCTGACCCTCGGGCTTGCGCGCGTGCTCTGATCGCGCTCCAACAGAGGTGCCGTCATGGACATCCTTTACCAGATCCGCTCCCGCCAGGATTTCTTCAGTGCAGGCGAAGGAAGAATCGCCCGACTGATGCTCGACGACGTAGGATTTGCCGCTTCCGCCAGCCTGGATGAACTGGCCCAACGCGCCGAAGTCAGCAGTGCCACGCTGTCGCGTTTTGCCCGGACCGTCGGTTGCCGCGATTTGCGCGATCTGCGCCTGCAACTGGCCCAGGCCAGTGGCGTCGGCAGCCGTTTCCTCGACCCCACGGGCGCGCCCGAGCAGTCGGCGTTTTATGGGCAGATCGTCGGCGATATCGAGTCAACGCTGCGCCAGCACCTGTCGGCATTCGAAGAGTCACGCTTCGCCGACGCGGTACGGATGATCGGCAAGGCGCGGATGATCCATGCGTTCGGGCTCGGCGGGTGGTCGGCGCTGTGCGGCGAAGAGTTGCAGGTTCGCCTGGTGCGTTTCGGCTACCCGATCGCCGCTTGCCGCGACCCGCTGATGATGCGCATCACGGCCACTTCGCTGAGCGATCAGCATCTGGTGATTGCCTGTTCACTAACCGGTATCACGCCGGAGCTCCTCGGCGCGGTCGAACTGGCGCGCAGCTACGGAGCACCGGTCCTGGCGGTTACCCGCACCGACTCGCCGCTGGCCCACCTGGCCGATGTGGTGCTGCCCCTGCAAGGCGCCGAAACCTCGTTCATCTTCAAACCCACGGCGGCGCGCTACGGCATGCTGTTGGCGATCGATGTGCTCGCCACCGAGTTGGCGCTGGCCCATCCGCAAGACAATCAAGAGCGCCTGCGGCGGGTCAAGCTCGCCCTGGACGATTACCGAGGCGGCGAGGACGACCTGCCGCTGGGAGACTGACATGCACTACGACACGCTCATTCGCAACGCGCTGATCATCGATGGCAGCGACAAGCCCGGCTACAGCGCCGACGTGGCGATACGCGCCGGTCGTATCGAACACATCGGCGACGACCTGGGCGCCGCCCGGGCGACTGAAGAAGTCGACGCCGCCGGCCAGGTGCTGGCGCCGGGATTCATCGACGTGCATACCCACGACGACACGGTAGTCATACGCCAACCGCAGATGCTGCCCAAACTCAGCCAGGGTGTCACCACGGTCATCGTCGGCAATTGCGGCATCAGCGCTGCGCCCGTCAGCCTGCGGGGCGATCCACCGGACCCGATGAACCTGCTCGGTGCTGCCCAGGCGTTCGCCTACCCACGTTTCGCTGATTATCGTTCGGCGGTGGAGGCCGCCACGCCGGCGGTCAATGTCGCGGCACTGGTCGGGCACACGGCGCTGCGCAGCAACCACCTGGACGATCTGCTGCGCACCGCCAGCGCAGGAGAAATCGCCGCCATGCGTCAGCAACTGCGCGAAAGCCTGGAGGACGGTGCGCTGGGTTTATCCACCGGCCTGGCCTACGCCAACGCGTTCTGTGCGTCGACCGATGAAGTCATGCAACTGAGCGAAGAGTTGGCAGCGTTCGGCGCGGTCTACACCACCCATTTGCGCAGCGAATTCGAACCGGTACTGGAAGCGATGGACGAGGCCTTCCAGATTGGCCGTCATGCACGGAGCCCGGTAATCATTTCCCACCTCAAATGTGCGGGGGCCGGTAACTGGGGGCGTAGTCCACAGGTGCTCGCGGCGTTGGAAAGTGCCGCCAGAAGCCATCCCGTCGGGTGCGACTGTTATCCCTACGCGGCGAGCTCTTCGACGCTGGACCTCAAGCAAGTGACCGATGCCCATCGCATCACTATCACCTGGTCGACGCCGCACCCGCACATGAGCGGACGGGACTTGATCGACATCGCCGCCGAATGGGGCATGCCACTGCTGGAGGCCGCGCGCTGCCTGCAGCCGGCCGGCGCGGTGTACTACGGCATGGACGAAAGCGACGTAAGACGCATCCTCGCGCACCCGTTGTCGATGGTCGGCTCCGACGGTTTGCCCGAGGACCCGTTTCCCCATCCTCGGTTGTGGGGCGCTTTCCCACGGGTGCTGGGACATTTCAGTCGAGACATCGGGCTTTTTCCGTTACACACCGCCGTGCACAAGATGACCGGCCTTTCGGCTGCACGCTTTGGCCTGAAGGAGCGGGGTGAAATCCGCGAAGGACATTGGGCCGACCTAGTGTTGTTCAATCCGCAAACCGTCCGCGACGTCGCCGATTTCAACCAGCCGCAACGGGCTGCCGAGGGCATCGATGGCGTATGGATCAACGGCGTCCTGAGTTATCGCGATGGCCAGGCAAACGGCCGCCGTGAAGGCCGATTCCTGGCGCGGGAAGGCAATCTTCGCCAGGGATTTCGGACTTTTAAAGATCTGTAAGCGGCTGATATAACGTTAATTGACGCCACAATAATGGCACTACGACACTAAAGAAGCCGGCTGATAGGCCGAAGCATTGGGGTCAACCCATCTAAACTGGGTCATTTCAGCCAGGGAGCAACCCATGAGCTTTGGTAAGACCACCCCGATCCTGCGGATTTTCGATGAAACCAAGGCCTTGGCGTTCTATGTCGATTTCCTGGGCTTTACCGTCGACTGGCAACATCGCTTTGGTGACGACTATCCGCTGTACCTGCAAGTATCGCGCGGTGATTGCGTACTGCACCTGTCCGAACACCACGGCGATTGCACACCGGGCTCGGCGTTGCGGATCGAGACCGATGAGCTGGAAGCGTTCCAGCAACAGTTGATGGCCAAGCAATACCGCTACGCCCACCCACAAATCCAGGCCATGCCATGGGGCAGCCAGGACATGACCATCAGTGATCCGTTCGGGAATCGGCTGGTGTTTACCAATGCGATCAGTGTGTGACAGATATCGCGAATCGCTTGATCAGTTCGCCCGCCTCTTGAAAAAAGCGGGCAAACGCGTTTCGTCAAACCCTGAAGTGACTGACCATTTGCTGCAACTGACTGCCCAACCGCGCCAGTTCAACGCTGGACGCCGCGGTTTCTTCGCTGGCGGCGGCGGTCTGTTCGGACACGTCGCGCACGTTGATGATACTGCGGCTGATTTCCTCGGCCACGGCGCTTTGCTGCTCGGCGGCGGCGGCGATCTGCTGGTTCATCGATTGGATGTTCGACACCGTACGGGTGATGTTCTCCAGTGATACGCCGGCCTTGCGGGTCAGGGCCACGCTGCTGTCGGTGAGGTTGCGGCTGTTGTTCATCACGGCGGCCACTTGCTGGGTGCCGTTTTGCAGGCCGGCCACCAGGCCTTCGATTTCCTCGGTGGATTTCTGGGTGCGCTGGGCCAGGCCACGGACTTCGTCGGCGACGACCGCAAAGCCACGACCGGCCTCACCGGCGCGGGCGGCTTCGATGGCGGCGTTGAGTGCCAGCAGGTTGGTCTGTTCGGCCACGGCCTTGATCACGTCCATCACGGCGCCAATCTTGTCGCTTTCCTGTTGCAGCACGCTCATGGCGTCGGTGGAGCGCACCACTTCGCTGGCCAGGCGTTCGATCTGGGCAATGGCTTCGCTGACCACCTGGTCGCCGGCACGGGCTTCGCCGTCGGCGGCGGCCGCTGCCTGGGAGGCTTCTTCGGCGTTGCGGGCAACTTCCTGCACCGTGGCGGTCATTTCGTGCATGGCGGTTGCGACCTGGTCGGTCTCGACTTTCTGGCTGTTGACCCCGGCACTGGTCTGTTCGGTGACCGCCGACAATTCTTCGGCGGCGCTGGCGATCTGAGTCACGCCATCACGGATGCCGCTGATGAGGTCGCGCAGCGTCACGCCCATGCGCGCGATGCCCTGTTGCAGTACGCCCAGCTCATCGCGACGGGTAACGATCACATCCTGCGACAGGTCGCCGCTGGCGATGCGTTCGACCACGGTCAGGGTTTCGCGCAGCGGACGGGTGATCTGGCGGGTAATGATGACGGCAGCAATGATGCCGACCAACAACGCCAGTAACGTGCTTACCAGTTGCAACGTGCGCGCCTGGGCGCTTTCGGCGTCGCGACGGTCGAGTTGGATCTGGTACAGCTGTTCGCTCAGGGAAACGATGGTCGCGCCCTGGTCGGTCATTTCCTTGCGCGCCTGCACCACGTCGGCCGTGGCCGATTTGAAGCCCTGCACAGCGCTGCGGTATTGCACCAAGGTGGTTTCCAGCTGACGCAGTTCGTCCTGATGGACGCTGGCAAAATATTCGTTCAGCGGCTTGAGCGAAGCAATCGCCGCGTCCAGTTGGGCGAAGGCCTTGCGTTCGGTATCGGCGTTGGGGTTGGCGGTGTAGCCGCGCACTTCATAACGAGCGAGCATGAACGCCTGCTTGGCTTCAGTGATGGTCTGGAACTGGGCGAAGCGTTCATCGTTGAGGGCCATTTGCTTCACATCGGCGTCGATGGCCTCGATCAGCTTGTAGGCCGTTTCGGCGTTCGCCCCCATGACATCACGAGCGCTGTTGCCGGTGCGGTAAGCGCTGCGCATTTTGTTCAGTGATACCTGATAGGCGCTGATGGTCGCGCTCTGCTCTCTGAGCAGCTTGACGTTTTCCGGGCTTTTAAAGCTGTTGAGCAGCGCGTTCTGTTGCGCGACGAAACCGTCAAGGGTGGTTTGCACATTCTGCGCAGCGGTTTCGTCACCGTTGGCCAGCATGTATTGCAGGCGAGTCACGCGCAGTTTGGTCAGGCCAG
>Ga0307405_10000403_pt1 | contig 16228 bp, 13 predicted proteins | sample 322Cmetagenome_2_FD_203311 | JGI IMG/M metagenome (GOLD analysis project Ga0307405, IMG submission 203311) | Maize rhizosphere microbial communities from greenhouse at UC Davis, California, United States - 322HYB-C-1 | ecosystem: Host-associated > Plants > Roots > Rhizosphere > Soil | place...
GAAGCCGCCCGCCCCGTGTCCCTTGAGCAGGACCATGCGGACCGAAGGCGCGCCGTCCGGCGTGGCGGTGGCGAGCGCCATGGCATTGGCGTCGTTCGGCTCCGTCTCCCGCGCCTCCGCCAGCCAGGCGTCGAACAGGGCCAGCGGGTCGCTGTCGGGAAGGGCGGTCTGTTCAGCTTTCACCGGGCATTCCTGACTGAGTGTTGACACATGCGACACGCTTCGCGGCCTTCCGCCACGAAAGTCACACATGGCCGTGACCTTTTCCGAAGCGGCAGGGCCGCTGGCCCCGCCAATACCGCCCTGCCCTATCGCGCGCGATGCGTGGAGGAAAGCCTCTCCCCGCCGCGACGCCGCTTGCGCGGCGAGACTGTTGCACCTAGCTAACACGCCATGGCCGATCCCTATGCAACGCTGGGCGTCTCGCGCAACGCGACCGAGAAGGACATCAAGAGCGCCTACCGCAAGCTCGCCAAGGAGCTGCACCCGGATCGCAACAAGGATAACCCGAAGGCTTCCGAGCGCTTCTCGCAAGTGACCCAGGCCTACGACCTGCTCAGCGACAAGGACAAGCGTGCCCGCTTCGACCGCGGCGAGATCGACGCGGACGGCAATCCGGCCAATCCCTTCGCCGGCATGGGCGGCGGCGGATTCGCCGGCGGCGCCGGCCGCGGCCAGCGCGGCTTTCGTGCGGAGGACTTCCAGGGGTTCGCCGACGAAGGGGTCGACATCGGCGACATCTTCGAAGGGCTGTTCGGCGGCGGCGGCATGGGCGGGGCGCGGCGATCCGGCGGCATGGGCGGCGGCTTCGGCCAGCAGCGCCGCCCGCCCCCACCGCGCAAGGGCGGCGATATCGCCTATCGCCTGCGCGTGCCCTTCGCCGACGCCGCGGCGCGCAAGGACCAGCGGATCACGCTCGCCGACGGCAAGACGATCGACCTCAAGCTGCCCGCCGGGGTCGAGGACGGCACGCAGATGCGCCTAAAGGGCAAGGGCGAGCAGGGACCGGGAGGCGCGGGCGACGGTATCGTCACGATTTCGATCGACCGCCACAAGGTCTTCCGCCGGGAGGGCGACGACGTGCGCATGGACCTGCCGATCACGCTGGACGAGGCGGTGAACGGCGCCAAGGTCCGCTGCCCCACGGTCGACGGTCCGGTCATGCTGACGATCAGGCCCGGCACCAGCGGCGGCACCACGATGCGGCTCAAGGGCAAGGGCTTCTCGGCCAAGTCGGGCCAGCGCGGCGACCAGCTCGTGCGGCTCGAGATCGCGCTGCCGGCGGACGTATCGGAACTGGCCAAGCGGCTGGAAGGCTGGCAGGACGGCGGCAACCCGCGCGCCGACCTGGGACTCTGACCCGGGCCCCCGCCAACCGAACGGGCCGATGAGCGAGAAAGACCTTCCCCAGCCCCAGGAACGCGTGGTCCACACGCTTTCGCCCGAGGAACGGCGCAAGGAAGCGATCGAGGCCAGCCTGGGCCTGCGCGAGCGCGTGGCCCAGCACGTCGGCCCCGGCACGCGCGCGTTCGAGGTTGCCAAGCGCGTGCTCGTCGGCACCTACAACGACGGTTTCATCCACGCTGGCAATCTCGCCTACATGGCGATGCTGGCGATATTCCCTTTCTTCATCCTCGGCGCGGCGATCTTCTCGTTCGTCGGCGAGGAAAGCGAGCGCGCGGCGACGATCGACGCCGTGCTATACGCCCTGCCCCCGATGGTCGGCAACGTGATCGAGCCGGTCGCGAGGCGCGTGGTCGAGGCCCGCAGCGGCTGGCTGCTCTGGGTCGGCGGGCTCGTGGCGCTGTGGACCGTGTCGAGCCTGATCGAGACGATCCGCGACATCCTGCGCCGCGCCTACGGCACGGCGGCGACCGAAGCGTTCTGGAAATACCGCCTGCTCTCCGCCGGGGTGATCGTGGCGGCGGTGGTCCTGCTGATGCTGTCGCTGATCGCGCAAGTGGTGATCGGTGCCGCGCAGGAAGTGATCGACGCCTATCTCCCGTGGCTGTCGCACGTGATCTCGCAGTTGCAGCTCTCGCGGCTGATCCCCGCCTTCGGCCTGTTCGGATCGCTCTATCTGCTGTTCCTGACACTCTCGCCCAGCGCCTACCGCGAGCGGCGCTATCCAAAATGGCCGGGCGCGCTGGCGACGACGATCTGGTGGGTCGCGGTGACGGTGGCGCTGCCGCCGGCGATCCGCAGCTTCTTCAGCTACGATCTGACTTACGGCAGCCTCGCGGGCATCATGATCGCGCTTTTCTTTTTCTACCTCGTCGGCTTAGGGATGGTTATCGGCGCCGAACTCAACGCCGCTATGGCCGAAACTCCCGAAGAAGAGGAGAACCGCATCGGCCAGGCGGACGATCGCAGGCGGGCGGCGGCGCGCCGCGCGGCGGCGGAGAAAGCACGCGCCTTGGCAGAAGAGCAGAAAGAGGAAACAAGATGAGCGGGTTGATGGCTGGCAAGCGCGGGCTGATCATGGGTCTCGCCAACGACAAGTCGCTGGCCTGGGGCATTGCGCAGAAGCTGCGCGAGCACGGCGCGGAACTGGCATTCACCTATCAGGGCGAGGCGCTGGCGAAGCGCGTGAAGCCGCTGGCGGAGCAACTCGGTTCGGATTTCACTTTCGAGTGCGACGTGTCGGAAATGGACGCGCTCGACCGTGCGTTCGAGACCCTAAAGGCGCGCTGGGAGACGATCGACTTCGTCGTCCATGCGATTGGCTTTTCGGACAAGAACGAGCTGCGCGGGAAGTACGTCGACACCAGCCTCGACAACTTCCTGATGACGATGAACATCTCCGCCTACAGCCTGGTCGCGGTGGCCAAGCGCGCCGCGGCGATGATGCCGAATGGCGGCAGCATCCTGACGCTGACCTACTACGGCGCGGAAAAGGTGATCCCGCATTACAACGTGATGGGCGTCGCCAAGGCCGCGCTCGAGACCAGCGTGCAGTATCTCGCCAACGACCTCGGCCCCGACAATATCCGCGTAAACGCGATCAGCGCCGGCCCGATCAAGACCCTGGCGGCGAGCGGGATCGGCGACTTCCGCTACATCCTCAAGTGGAACGAGCTGAACTCGCCCCTGCGCCGCAACGTCACGATCGAGGACGTGGGCGGATCGGGGCTCTATTTCCTGTCCGACCTGTCCTCGGGCGTTACCGGCGAGGTGCACCACGTCGACGCCGGCTACCACGTGGTCGGCATGAAACAGGAAGACGCGCCGGATATCGCGCTGGACCGGTAGGCTACTCGCTCTCGCAGGCCTCGGCGACCGGCACGGTCCGCTCGCCGAGGCCAAGCCGCGGGAAGCTGCGCGCGAGGACGAGCAGGACGGTGGGCAGCGCCATGGTGAACAGGATGTCCGAGATCGTCTCGCGCACCAGCGCCTCGCCGGCCGTGCCATAGGTCAGCGCCCGCGACCAATCGAGCAGCTCGTTGCCGATCTCCAGGACGAACACGAACAGCCATGGCCAGGCGCTCGCCAGCCCGCGACGCGCGAAGGCGGCAGCGAGGATCTGCAGCAGCAACCCGAAATAGGCGTGCAGGATGGGGTGGCTGATGCCTGTCCAGGAGGAGAGCCAAGCCTTCCACCCGATCCACTCGGCCGCGACACGAACGATCCACGGATCGGCCTGCGCCGCGAGCGCCATGAAGAACGAGCCGATTCCCATCGGCGGCGACATAGGGTGGGGCAGGTGGGGTGGCAATGGGAGTGCAGGGATGCGGGGGTTTCCTCGTCTCAGTGGTTCAGCCCCTGTCCAACTTCCCTTGGGACAAAGATGATGTGGGATTCTTTCAGTCATTATCCGGTGCAAGCCGACCATCCATGAGGTGGCTCGAAGTGAAGATCTCGCAGATCCCTTTTAAAACCCAGTTCAATGAAAGCGAACCGTCGCTATGGTGAAAAACAATGTCTCGCGGCGCGCCGCATTAGGCGGGATGATGGGAGCGGCGATCACGCCTCACGTCGCCGCTGCTGCTCAAGGCGCCTTCGACCATGCTGTCGACCCCACCGAGATCAAGCGCATATTTGTTGATCTGACCTTGGCGGAAGCCGAAGCAGCGACCGCAGAAGGTCAGTTCTTCAAGCTCGTAGATAGCACCTCAGGAATTGCGACGATCTATCGCCGCAATGCGAAGGGATCGGACAGGCTATACGACGAAGCCACGGCCGCAGCGCTCGCCTCGGCCGAGCCCGGCAAGGGGGCCTCCCTCGTAGGATGGCGTCGCAGCACCGACTTGGCTGCCCGCAACGTCGACGCGAAGCTGCACGATCTGCCCGTCAGCATCATGGATGCGGAAGGCGCCGACCCCTCGGGCACGTCTGACAGCACGGCCGCGATTCAGGCGGCGTACGACAACGCCCAGGTCACGGGGCGGGCGCTCTATATCCCCGATGGCCGGTTCCTTTGTGAGAAACTTCTTCTGAACAACACGATCACCTACACCCGATCCGAGAAGATGATGAAAATTTGCGGCCCAGGAACAATCGTAAATACAAACACCAGTTCCCCAATGATTACCGCGGATCCCGCCAGCAGTCACGGTGTCGGCCTTTTCATATTCAAGGATATGACATTCGAGGATGCGGAGGGCGCCTTCGCACTCATCGACGGGGACCGGGTGCGTCGCACGATTTTTGATGGTGTATTCTTCAATCGCGTGGCGCGCGGGGTCTACGCAGCAGCCTACATCCAATCAATCTATTTTACCGGTTGTACCATTCGTGGATCCGGCATCGGCAGATGGTTTGTCGATGTTAACAGTCTCTTTAATGTAAGATTCTCCGGAAACATTATCGAGCATCGCGGAAATTTCTTACGTACGCGCTCAACTACTGCTGATCCAGCTGTAAACTCTCTTGTTATCGAAAACAACTTGATAGAGGGTTTGAGCGGAAAGGCTATTGAGCTTGGCGCCTGCTACGCGACAAACATCACTAACAATTACTTTGAAGGCAATACCGGTGGGGACCTTGATTGCGGAAAAAGCACCGCCTTCCATAAGGGCCTGACGATCAAGGGCAACGCATTTCAACCATACGGCGATCTCTTAGCAAACGCGGACTATTATCCCATCATTTGGGGCAAGGCGGCCACCGGTGGGCTGAACTCCGGAGGCAACTCATCGACTGGCAACCTGCACGACAACAGCGGTACGGCATCGATGATCGACATGACCGGCGACCACGCGAGCGGAAGACTCTATCGTGGCTATGCGTCCTCTAAAGCTGTCGATCGGGCGCCGACTGGATACGCGGAATACAACGATGGTCCATCCAAATATCTCGCCGTTTCCGACAGATTGTTGCGGCTTGACCCGTTCAATCGCGGTATAGCGTACCAGGGTGGTGCTGGTTATGGATCGGAGGTTGATGGAGAGATCGCGCCGGTTTGGCATATGCTCGGCACCGCGAATCCCGGACTCGCTCCGCGCAACTACGGGGAAAGGAAGTGGGCGCGAGGCTCCTATGTGTGGAACGCAATGCCCAGCGAGCTGGGCGAGCCGGGCAAGCGCTATATCGTCAAAGGCTGGCTCTGCATAACCGCTGGCCAAGGAGGGCATTCAAATGGCACCGATCGTTGGGTGGAGGATCGCGGACTAACGGGGAACTAGGTGAAGGCGTCCGACGTTCATTACCCTCTCACCTCGATGCAGGCCTGTTCGCGAGTGTCCCGTAGCAGGGCAAGATATTTGATGAAGGGCAAAATTGGAGCTCCGCTCCGCCCTGGATGGTGGCTTTCCGTTGCTAGGGCATGAGATTAGAGGGGCGGCAGATCACGACACGGCATTACGAGATCGGATCATGGGTCGATGCGGGTCGGCTTTTGCTATCGCGAGGGGCATTGTTCACCGCCTAAGCAACTCGAGATCGCTCCGCATGGGCGGATTCCTCGTGCCAGTGGCTCGATCGGTTGGATTCGTGCGCCGGGTGCGGATAACAGCCCGTGATGGCAGCCAGATCCATATGCCGACTTCCATTCGCGAAGACACGGTGCGGCCGATGCAGACCACGGTGTGGGCAACGCGGGGCGGTTCCATCCCCCACCCGTCTAATCCTGCGGGGTGGCGCGTTCCAAGATTGTGGCGCTGACCTCGGCAGACTTGCGAATCTCGTTTTCGGTCAGCGTCGGGTGGACCAGCCACATGATGCTCGTCTCTCCCAGCTCGCGAGCAATCGGGAGCCGCTCAGGCGGCCGCAGATCGGTGCCATCAAAGGCTTTCTCGAGATAGACTTCGGAGCAACTGCCCTGGAAACACGGCACACCGCCGGTCACGATCTCGGCGACGATCCGGTCTCTGTCCCAGCCGGGCGCCAGGCGTTCAGGCTGGACATAGGCATAGAACTTGTACTGCGCGTGCACGCTCTCGCGGTCGCCGATCACGGGGGCCCGAACAATGCCCTCCGTGCCGGAATACGGCGCGAGCGCTTGATAGAGGACATCGGCATTCCGCGTTCTGGCCGCCGTCCAGTCGGCCATTCTCCGGAGCTGGATACGGCCGATGGCGGCCTGAATTTCGATCATTCGCCAGTTCGTGCCGAAACTCTCGTGCACCCAGCGGAAGCCGGGAGGGTGCGAACGTTCGTATACCGCATCCCAGCTCTTCCCATGGTCTTTGAACGACCACATGCGCGACCACAGATCAGCGTCATTGGTCGTGACCATGCCTCCCTCTCCTCCGGTGGTCATGATCTTGTCCTGACAGAAGGACCAGGCGCCGACATGGCCGATCGATCCGACGCTGCGCCCCTTGTAGCGCGCGCCGTGCGCCTGCGCGCAGTCCTCGATCACCTTGATGCCGCGCGGTTCCGCAAGCGCCATAATCGGATCCATGTCCGCGGGCCAGCCGGCGAGATGGACGACGATGATCGCACGGGTACGGTCGGTCAGATGCGGCGCGATCGTCAGCGCGGAGATATTCCCGCTGTCCCGCTCGACGTCGGCAAATACGGGAACAGCACCTGCGTTGACGACACAGCTGACCGAGGCGAGGAACGTCCGCGGGGTAACGATGACCTCGTCGGTGGGCGAGCCGCCGTTCGCTGCGCCGATGCCCAGCCCGTGCAGCGCGAGGTCCAGCGCGACCGTCCCGTTGGCCAGCGCGATGGCATGCGTGCATTCCGACCACTCTGCGAACTCGCGCTCGAACTGACGGCATTCCTCGCCCGTCCAGTAGTTGACGCGATTGGAGCGCAAGACCGCGGAAACCGCGTTCACCTCCTCCTCGATGAAACTGGGCCAAGGGGCGAAGGCAGTGTTCAGCATTTCATCTCTTTTCCATGATCCGGGCTGGGTTGCCGACGACGGTGGCCGCGGCGGGCACGTCCTTCGTCACCACAGCGCCCATTCCGACGGTTGCGCCGGCGCCGATCGAGATACCTTGGCGGATGATCGCGCCCGATCCGATATAGGCATGGCTACCGATTGTCACATTGCCATTGCAGCGCACTCCCGGGGCGAACGTGACGTAATCTCCAATCACGCAGTCGTGCTCGACATAGGAGTACAGATTTCCGTGAAAGCACCGCCCGATCCGAATGTTCGAGGTTAAGGTGACAAAGGGTGAGAGCAAAGCGCCGGGGCCGATCTCAATGTCGTCCATGGTGACGATGTTATTGGCGTAGACCCCGATGACATCGATTCCCGCAGTACCGCAGCGCCGATCAAGCATTTCACGAACATGGGCATTTGCGATGGCCAACGCAGCGAACCGCTTAGATGCGGACTCGCTTGCAAAGCGATCGAACGTCCAAATAGGATGGCCATTAGCAACATCGGCCACAGGATCATCGTCGATGAAGACGAGTTCCCCGTCCGTTGTTGCAAGCTGCTGCCGGAGCAAGGGCATGATGCCCCTACCGCAACCGCTTGCACCGTAAACGCCGTAAAGTGGCTTCACGACTTGGGCGTGCCCTGAAATTTGGGCATGGTTGCCTCCCCGTCCGCGCTGATGCCGTCGCGCTGCAAGACCTTCAGGACGGTCAGCCATAGTATCTGCAGGTCCAGCTTCATGCTCCGATTGTCGACATACCACACATCCAGAGCGAACTTCTCGTCCCAGCTCAGTGCGTTCCGCCCGTTAATCTGCGCCCAGCCGGTGAGACCCGGGCGGACCTCATGTCGTCTGGCCTGTTCGGCGCTGTAACGGGGCAGGTACTCCATCAGGAGCGGGCGCGGTCCGACCAAGCTCATATCGCCTTTCAGCACGTTCCACAGCTCCGGCAATTCGTCGAGACTAGTAGAGCGAAGGAAACGACCGAAGGGCGTGAGACGCTCGGCATCGGGCAGTTGCGCACCATGAGCGTCAATTGCGTCGCGCATGGTGCGGAACTTCAACATCTCGAACGGCGCGCCGTTGAGGCCAGGTCGGACCTGTCGAAAGATCACCGGCGGACCCATCTTGGACCGGATCAGCAGTGACAGAACAATAAGCAGAGGGAGCAACAGCAGGAGCGAGCCGCCCGCTAATGCAATGTCCATCAGGCGCTTCATGACCTCCGCCCCTCGGTGACCCAGGCTACCCAGCGATCGGCAAGCCGTTGACGCTGGAACTCTCGCTCGGCCAAATTCGCCGCGCGATCCGCCATCGCCTTCAACATGCTACGATCATTCGCCGCACGTTCCAGCGCATCGGCAAACGCTGACGCATTATCGGGCGGTACGACCAGGCCGCATCCCTCTGCCTCGATCATCTCAGCCAGCCACCCCGGGTAGTTGTTCAGAACCGGCAATCCGGCCGCGATATAGTCGAAGAACTTGTTCGGCGAGGTCCCGTAGTAGAAAGCTGGAACATTCGCGAGAACCTGCATTCCCAAGTCGGCTGCTACCATCAAGTCCGCCAAGCGCCGTTTGTCGACCGGCGGGTGGAAAATCGCGTTGCGCAGTCCCTCCCGCTCCGCGCGCTCCTGCAATGCGGATTTCAACCGCCCATCGCCGACGAGCGCCAACTTGATGTCGTCTCTTCCGCGCCTCTGCAGCACGCCGGCGGCATCGAGCACCGCGTCAAGGCCGTTGGCGGTGCCGTGGGTGCCCGTGAAGATCGCAAGAAAATCGTCCTCGCCCACCCCCTCAGGGCGCCAAGGTGAATACGCGGAACGGAATATTTCAATGTCGCAGCCGTTCGGAACGATGGCGATCGTCGACGGCTCGACTCCTCGTCGTGCAATGCCCTCGGAAATTCCTGGCGCGAGCGCGACACAGCGCTCAGCGCTTCGATAGGACACCCATTCTAGCGCCGACATCGCAGCCAACACCAGCGGATTGGTAATCACGCCCATCGCTTTAGGAAGTTCGGGCCACAAATCGCGAACCTCGAAAACGAACGGCTTCCGGCGTAACCACCGCGCCGCAATGGCCGGAAGGCCCGCCGTCAATGGGGTGGTGGTGGCAAAGGCAAGATCATACCGCTCGGTCAATGCGATCCTGAGACTGCCCCACGCGTATTTCAGGAAGGTTCCGCTACGTTTCAGGAAGCCGTCGCTGTTGGAGTACGAGAGATTGAATTCGATCACGTCGATGCCATCGACGCGGCCCCGCCGAACACCACCATGAAACGGGCCATCCAACCCGGTTTTTCCGCCACCATAGCTACCGCAGACCATTGTCACTCGATGTCCGTGATGCAGCAGCCGCCGCGCCATCTCATAGGACCGGATACCGGTCGCGCCGCGCGGTGTGGAGAAGTGTTGGTGGAAATAAAGGATCTGCATGTCAAAAGCTCACGCGTGTCTCGACGACAGCGGGTATGGGCACATGAATTTCTAGAACCGGCAATTCACTCTTTTGTAGATAGTACCGGGATTCGCTGCCTTTTTCGACGCGCAGTTCCATCGAAGGAGCATCGCTCTCAACCGCTATCTCGCATGCTCCATTGCCGATCCGATTGTCGCTCAGTCGCCAGTCACCGGGTTCCAGGCGCCAACGTATCACAGCTTTCTCCCCACTGCCGCCCAGCTCGTCTCGGCAGAGCAATTGATGATCGCTCAGTTCGAGGGCGCGAACGTGCTCCGCGCCGCGATAGTCCCGGTAGCCCGCTGCCGCGCTAGAACCGCTGCTCGACGACGACGCCAATTGAACCTTTTCCGCTTTCGGCCAAGCGCCGAATAGAAAGCGGCCCAAACGGGGCATCTGCTCACGTCCATCGAACTGAGCGGTGTTATGCGAGGTCACGCCGCTGAAGTATGTCAGGTCATCCCAACCGCTGTTATAGCTGAAGGTGCCGCCGTCGCGCAGGACATTGCTCTCATCCAGCCAAAGATCGACGTGGAGCGCATCGCATTGGCTCGGGCGAAATTGAAAGCGAGGATAGCGCAGGTATGCTCGCGCACGGCCTTGTCGCAGCACGCTCAACCCGCCATCATCGAACGAGTGGCTTGCGGCATCACGCATGGCTTCGGGCGGTGGTGAGAGCCCAAACCAAGATAGCTGTTGGTCCCAAGGCCCGGGTCCCCACGAACGCCGCCCGTGAAAGACTGCGGAAGCCCATTGGAGGGATGGACGGAAGTCGCGGTAATCAGCATCGGTTAACGCCAGAATTCGCGCGCCGTCATTGTATCCGAGATTGGGTGCGTCACCGCTCCTTGGGTCGGTTAGCTGCCGCAGCCATGAAGTCGCTGCTCGGAGGCGTTCGTACAACACGCTCGAGAAATCGTTCAACCGCTGCAGCAACCGCCATGTTTCGACAAAGGAATACGTGTCGAGCATCAATCGATGATAGACTACAGAATACTGGCCGAAGGTACCATCGGCCATGATGAGCGTGCGAGCCCGCTCCTCCAGCCACTTGCGTCCGGTTGCCGCCCATCGATCACCGTCTCGGTCACCGTTTACCGCGAGCCAGCTGCCGCCGATGAATAACGCCGCGGCTTCTGATGTGCCATGGTTGTTTTGCTGGCCGATTGCATAACTCATCGTCGGCGCAATCCGCGCCAGATGCATTCGGATGAGAAGCAAGAGCGAAGGCTGCGGCGTGGCCACTTGATCGAGCAACAGCGCGGTGAGCGCCAGATGCATCACCCGGATCGATGCTTCCTGTCCGCACTTCCAGTTGGCACCGTGGTAGGGCGCGTTGTTCTCAACCCAGTCGGCGAGCCAAGCGTTCAGCCTTCCGAGCTCTGCTCCATCGCCCAGCGCTGCGCGCTGTGCCATGGCGATAAGCCAGTCGAACCGCGAGGCTTCCCACACCGTCTTGATGTCGCCCACCGCAGGGTCGAAATCCGGGATGGCCGACCAGTGCGCGCGTTGCTCCGCCCGCACACCGGGGCGGAACGGGTTTGCATGCCAATCGGGTATGTCCTCGCACGGGAAGCGATGGTAGCCGAAATACAGCGCCTCGCGGAGCCACGTCTGGCGAGGCACGAGCTGGGAATCGACACTCCGCGCGCAGGCGAAGAATGGGCCTGTCGGCGATTCCGAGCGAACACGAAGCACTGGGTGGATGCGCAACCGTAACGCCGCACGGTAGCCCGCCACACGCGCCAGATTGCGCAGACCAAGCGCGAGATAGGTCCTGAGTTTCAAGGCGATGAGCATTAGCCCTGCTGCCGGAGCTGCTCGGCTATCTCGATCGTTACCTCCGCGACCTCGAACAACTCGTCTGGCGGGATGGGTGCTTCGCCCTCTCCTTCGACCGCACGCAAGAACGCGGCGGCACAATTATCCTGGCCCTTGTCTTGCCGCCAAGCGCTCTGCTTCCGGAAACCCGGCCAGTTGAATCCCTTCAGTCCGATGAAATTGTCGAGCTGCAGCGTCCGTCCGGCAGCGAACACCTCGACACGCTCCTTGGGGAAGGAGGCTCCCCCATTTGCAAGATAATGGATCGTTCCGAACGAGCCGTCGGCAAAGCCAAGGGTGATGCTCGCCTTGTCTTCGGTAATCACGACCGCGTCGTTGTCGCCCATACGGCGGCCGCTGAACGCGGTGATCGGCGCTCCGATCAGAAAACGCATGAGATCGATATGGTGGCATGCCTCCCCGATAATACGCCCCCCTCCAATCGCAGGGTCCTGCGTCCAATGCTCAGGAGGTATGGCGCCAGCATTCATCACCATGAGCACGGCCTTGGGCTCGGAGATCCCGGCCAATAGCCGCTTCATTGTCTGAACATGCGGGGCGAAACGGCGGTTGAAGCCCACCATGAGCTGGCGTCCGGCGGCGGCGTGAGCGGCCCGCACTTCGGCCAGTTCTTCGTGTGTAAGCGCAAGCGGCTTCTCCACGAAGACGTGCTTCCCGGCTGCGAGCGCGGCGGCGGTCAGACTTGCGTGGCTGTCGTGCCGGGTGGCGATTGCGATGGTATTGATCGCGGGATCCGCGATGAGTTCCGCAGCATCGGACATTGCCCGCGAGAAGCCTGCACGGCGCCCATGGATGACCCCGCTGACGCCGCTCGGCGCCGCGATGCTATGCAGCGCCGCCCCGGCTTTTTTGAAGGCGGGAATGAGCATTCGCGAGGCATAGTTGCCGGCACCGATGACCCCGAGCACCGGCTGGGAGCCGATAGGGACCGGAGCTGATGCCAACTCCACCGTCGTATGGTGCCGTCCCTCGACGTTGTGCGCGTAGGAAAGGATGATTCCGAGTGCGTTCTTCTCACTCGCGAGCACATCGTAGGCGGTCGGCGCCTGGTCGAAAGGGAAACGATGTGAGATGAGCGGTGCCACATCTAGCTGACCCGCCGACATCAAATCCAATACCGCTTCGAAGTTGCGCTGCTCGGTCCAACGAACAAAGCCTAGGGGATAGTCATGACCCTTGTTCTCATAGTCGGAATCATAACGCCCCGGACCGTATGAGCAGGAAACCTGAAAGACGAGTTCCTTCTCATAGAAGTCCGCACGATTGAGCTCGAGTCCGGTGACGCCGACTAGAATAATCCGCCCCCGCTTGCGGCACATTCGTGCCGCTTGCGTCACCGGGTCCGACGATTTGGTGGATGCGGTTATGATGACTCCATCGACGCCAGCGCCGCGGCTGAAGGCGATGCCGGCGGCTACGGGGTCTTCCCCATTTGCCGGATTGCAGGTCTCGGCACCGTAGCTCCGCGCGATAGCGAGCTTCGCCTCGTCGAAATCGATGGCGAGAACGCGGCAACCGTTCGCACGCAGCAGTTGGACGGTGAGCAAGCCGATGAGACCGGCGCCGGTGACGACGAAAGCCTCCCCCAGCGTCGGCTGTGCGAGACGCACGCCCTGGAGGCCGATCGCCCCAACCACGGTGAAAGCCGCAGCCTCGTCGCTTACCCCATCCGGTATGCGAGCGCAGAGGTTCTTGGGAACGGACACCACATCCGCATGCGGTCCATTCGAGACCACCCTGTCGCCTGGGCGGAAGCCGTCCACGCCCTGCCCCACGTCCCGCACAACGCCGACGTTGCAGTAACCTAGTGGAATCGGCTGGCCCAGTTTGGAACGGACCGCGTCGACGGTGGTAAGCAGCCCGTCTGTGCGAACCTTATCGAGGACCTGCGCGACTTTCTCCGGCTGCTGCCGAGCCTTGGCCACCAGGCCTGCGCGACCGAAGTCTACCAGCATCCGCTCCGTCCCTGCCGAGATGAGAGAGACAGCTGTGTCGATCAGCAGTTGTCCCCGGCGCACGACGGGCGCGGGGGATTCAACCAACTCAGTCGTTCCGGTTGAAAGGTCTTGGAGGATTTGCTTCATTACTTCTGCCCGACATTTTTGACCAGCAGGGGGATCTTCCCCGCTGGTGTCCTGAACGGCTCTGCGACCGGTCGAAAGGTGAAATCAAGATGGACGTTGGTGCGGTCGAATAGTGCGTCCCAGTTGTCCGGCTCCGCGCCTTTCGGAACGACATATATGATGGCTGACCCCGGAGTATCCTGAGCCACCTGAATATGACGGCAGTAATCGAAAATGCGATGGTGGCGACCAAAGATCAGCCCGGTCAGGAACACCTTGTTCCCATATTTATCCTCTATGAAATCACCGGATCTGCCTTTGACAATGCGAAAGGATTCAACTACTCCTTCGACGACATCAGCTTCAACTAAATCACCAGTATCATAGCGAATGAAAGGAGACGCGTGATTGTAATACGCGGTCCCTATTAGGCGCTGACCGTCTTCATTTGAAGCTGCTTCAACAAAGCCGTAGGTTAAAAATGGGCGATAGAGCGATTTCTCTTCATCCTCAAAGGCCAGTACCGCACGTTCGGTATGGCCATACCACGATGCCGAGGAGCAATCGAGCAGCTTCTCAGTCTTAATTCGCACTTCTGGGGAAGGATACTCCGATCCCAAGAGCAAACCTTCGATCTCGCTCCTAAGGATCGCGAGCAGCGGGTGGCGTTGAGCCTCGAGCCATTGAACGAAATCAAAGATTGCGCTTGGATACCCGTGCAAGAACTTCGGGCGCGAATAAAACGGGAGCGCCATGATCTTGTCGGCGACAGCCGCCCACCCCGCGTAGATATCTGCAGCGAAATGATGCCTCAGCGCATCATAATCCAGGACATTCTGAATTGTCGATCGGCCCCCAAAGACGATCTTGAGATCCCGGGGGCGATAACCGACACGGCGCCAGATTTTGTGCATGTGCGCCCATTCATGAGGAATGCTGCTTGGCTCGACATAGAAGTTGAGAGGTTCACCGCTACTTCCTCCCGTATTCTCAAGCGATCGGCTTGAACGCATCGCTGATCGATGCTCCAGAGGAACCGCCTGTAATGCTCGTTTTGTTACAATTGGAAGGCTCTTAAGCTCCTCGAAGTGCCGAAATCGGGTGGGGTCAACGCGTGCCGATAGGTAGAGGTCAGCATAAAATGGTACGTAACGGTAGGCCCACACCGCGATGTTTTGCATCCGCTTAAACGCGAAGGCCTTTCGCTCTTCTACCGTGAGTCTTTGAGTGCACGCGATTTCTCGCTGACGTTGGTTATATATTCTCGCAACGCCGGGCCTGACGCCAAATGGCAGGCACGCGATTAACCACCCAAGAGGATAAGGCAGCCGCCCAGCACTTTTCTTGGCCCTGAAAAGAAGCGACATCAATTAAGGCCTTTCGATCACCTGGCGCATTGTTATGGTTCCTTCGGCGAGCCTGTGACGGGGCGTCACAGGCTCGCCCCCCTCACTCTCAGGCTCGCCTCCGCCCATCACGCGGATTTCCTCGCAACGATAACAATGTGGAGTCCATGTCCAGCTCCTGAACGAGCGTGTAAGCTTCTGCGACATAATGGTCTCGATCGGAGCGCTTGCAGGGCGTTCGGCAGGACCTTCACTGCTGGTGCGAACTCGTATCTTCGTTACTGCAAAGGGGAAGGAAGCCCGCGGTAGCTTAGACGGAGAAAGGTACTAGATCTATGTTGGCGCGAATTGTTTCGCGCTAGCGGACCGCCACTGGCCCGAGCGATCAAGCGATAGGTGCACCATCTTGGGGCAAGACTGGGCCTCAATGTTCCGGCAACAAATCCGGCATCTGATAGGGTGGCCAGCACGCTCTTGATCACGATCGCAAGCAGATTGGATGGTGCGCATATCATTAGCAATCGCCTTCTGAGCTTGGCGCACGGGTGGAAAACCATCATCCCGCCCTTTTAGCCACGGCGCGAAGAAACAAATTGCGGTTGTCATCCACCACGCTACTGTCGCTCCCGAACCGGCGCGCGAACCTTAACGCGGCTGACCTTCTTTTTGCATTGTCAGCCGGACTTTCGCGGAACGCTGCGTGGATGCGATCAGCGAACGCCCGCGCCTCGCGCAACGGCAACACCCAGCCACAGCCTTCCGCATCAAAGTCCCGCCACGGCGTTTGATCACTGATCAGAGCAGGTGTGCCAGCCCCAAGCGCCTCAATGATTACATGGCCGAAATTCTCGCCCAAGGTAGGCAGGAAGAACATATCGTTCTGTGCCATAACCTTCGGAACCTGCTCGGCAGCGACAATTCCGTCATAGGTGGCTTTTATGTGCGTCGGCAGCTCCGCAATACGTGCTTCGCATTCTTTCCAATAGGTGAGGTCACCGATGGGGCCAATGATGGAAAAATTTACGGGTACTTTCACGTTTCTCAGTACTTCGAGAGCAAACGTCAAGTTCTTTTTGGGCGAGATTCGGGACAGGAATACGATGCGTAAGGGCGCGGCGGGCGGGCGTGGTTCATGCGATAATCCTGCCTGAACAGTACGAGGCAAGTCTGACGCGATGTGGATTTCCTGTGATGATCCGAAGATCGCTCGAATATCTTCGGCCTCGTGCTTCGAA
>Ga0307405_10000404_pt1 | contig 16208 bp, 15 predicted proteins | sample 322Cmetagenome_2_FD_203311 | JGI IMG/M metagenome (GOLD analysis project Ga0307405, IMG submission 203311) | Maize rhizosphere microbial communities from greenhouse at UC Davis, California, United States - 322HYB-C-1 | ecosystem: Host-associated > Plants > Roots > Rhizosphere > Soil | place...
CGCCAGGCGGCTCGCCCTCCGGGCGCGCCGGCTCAAGGCGGCATCGCCGGCCGGCAGGAAGACCAGGTGGTCCAGGTCCGCGCAGCCCATGCACAGTGGCCCGGCGCGCTCCATGAACAGCAACGAACCCGAGCCGCCGCAGCCCGTGCAAGTCCACGGATTGAGCGGCTCAATGACCACCATGGATTCCGCGGCCGCGACGACCCGGCGCTCAGGCCTGGACCGCCACTGGCTGGCGGCGGGATCTCTCGGCATGACACGAGAGGATACGGTCAGATGCGGACCGCGGTCGGGGCGGATGGGTAGAGTGCCGCCGTGCGTCTGGAGTCCGAGCATTTCGCCACCTTCGTCCCGGCCGACCCGCCGCGTGCGGGTGCGCTGGCCGTGTGGGGCGATGGGCAGGGCCCGGACGAGCTCGACCTGGTGGTGCCGGCGGGCAGGGGGACGCGGCGGCGGCGGGTCGGCGGGCGGCTGCTGCCGCTCGCCGCGGCACTGCCGGCGCTGCTGGCACCCGCCGCTGGCCGCGCCAGCCCCTCGGTGGCGGCCTGGTCGGCCGCGGCGGTGACCGGTGTCGGGCTGGTCGCGCGGGGGCGCCTGCTGCCTGCCGCCAGCCGCGACGGATACGGTGCGTGGCGGGTCGGGCCGCTGGACGCGGCCGACCTGGACTGGCTGCGGCGGATCGCCGCCGCGATGCCGCCGCAGGGACACGCCGTGCCCGTCGACGGGCGGCGCCCGCTGCGGCTGCACTCACCCGAGGGGCTGATCCGCGAGCTGTGGGACGCGATCGCCGACACCCTGGTGCGCACCCCCGCAGCGATCCACGCCACCAGGGCACGTGCCTTTGCCGCGGCCGAGCCGGTCCCGGTCGGGGAGCTTGCCGGCTGGCTGGCGGAGACGGACTGGGGGCTGGACGCCGGGGCGCAGGTGCAGCTCCGGGTCGAGCTGCCGGCCAAGGAACAGGAGCCATTCGCCGCGGTGGTCCAGGTGCGTAGCATGGCCGACCCCAGCCTGGTGGTGGACGCCGGCGAGCTGTGGAGCGCCCCGGCGGCGGTGCTGGCGCGGCTGGGCGAGCGCGCCGAGACCGACCTGCTGCTGGCCCTGCGGCGCGGCGCCCGGGCCTGGCCGCCGCTGGCGCCGCTGCTGCGCGCGGCGGCGCCGACCGAGGTGAGCCTCGACGAAGAGCAAGTGGCCGAGCTGCTGGAGACCGGCGCCGAAGCGCTCGGCGGTGCCGGCATCGAGGTCCTGTGGCCGGCCGAGCTGCTCGGCGAAGGGCTGGACGTGCGAGCCACCGTGGCGACCCCGAAACCGGCCGGCGCCGCCGCGCCCGTGTTCCAGCTGGAGACACTGCTCGACTTCGACTGGCAGGTGACGGTGGGCGGCGAGGCGCTGACGGCCGAGGAGGTCGCCGCGCTGGCCGAGGCCAAGCGTCCGCTGGTGCGGCTGCGCGGCCGCTGGGTGCGGGTCAACCGTGAGCTCCTCGAGCGGCTCCGGCGCCGCCGCGGCCCGCGGATCAGCGCCGCCGAGGCGCTGACCGCCGCGCTCACCGGCAGCCTGGTACTGAACGGCGACCGGGTCGAGTTCCACGCAACCGGCGCGCTGGCCGACCTCGTCGACCGGCTGGCCGGCGCGGGGCGAGCCGCTGTGGAACCTCCCGCGGGCCTACGGGCCACCCTGCGACCCTATCAGCGCCGAGGCTTGTCCTGGCTGGCGCAAATGTGCGAACTGGGGCTGGGCGGCTGCCTGGCCGACGACATGGGGCTGGGCAAGACCGTGCAGGTGATCGCGCTGCACCTGCACCGACGGCCGCTGGCGGCGGGGCCGACGCTGGCGGTCTGCCCGACCTCGCTGCTCGGCAACTGGCAGCGGGAGCTGGCCCGCTTCGCCCCCGGCATCCGGGTGCGGCGCTACCACGGCGGCGACCGGCACCTGGAGGACCTGGCGGCCGACGAGATGGTGCTGGTCACCTACGGGGTGGTGCGCCGCGACCGGGCGGTGCTGGCCGAGGTCGGCTGGGGCCTGGTGGTCGCGGACGAGGCCCAGCACGCCAAGAACCCCCTGTCGCGCACCGCCCGGGAGCTGCGCGCCATCCCGGCGCCCGCCAGGGTGGCGCTGACCGGCACGCCGGTGGAGAACCGGCTGACCGAGCTATGGTCGATCCTGGACTGGACGACTCCGGGGCTGCTCGGCCCGCTGGAGCGGTTCCGCCGCTCGGTGGCGGTCCCGGTCGAGCGCTACCGTGACCCGGACGCCATCGAGCAGCTGGCCCGGGTGGTGCGGCCGTTCCTGCTGCGACGCCGCAAGAGCGACCCGCGGATCGCTCCGGAGCTGCCGGCCAAGACCGAGACCGACCGGGTGGTGCCGCTCACCGCCGAGCAGGCGACGCTGTACGAGGCGGTGGTGCGCGAGACGCTGGCCAAGATCACCGCCAGCGAGGGGATCGAGCGGCGTGGCCTGGTGCTCGGGCTGCTCACCGCACTGAAACAGATCTGCAACCACCCGGCGCAGTACCTGCACGAGGCCGCGCCGCTGCCCGGCCGCTCCGGGAAGCTGGCCGCCCTGGACGAGCTGCTCGACGTCATCCTCGACGAGGGGGAGGCGGCGCTGGTGTTCAGCCAGTACGTCGAGATGTGCCGGCTGATCCGGGCGCGTCTGGCCGATCGGGGCGTGCCCTCACTGTTCCTGCACGGCGGCGTGCCGGCCCGCCGCCGCGAGGAGCTGGTCGCCCGGTTCCAGGACGGTGGGGCGCCGGTGTTCCTGCTCTCCCTCAAGGCCGGCGGGGTTGGCCTGAACCTCACCCGGGCGACCCACGTGGTGCATTACGACCGCTGGTGGAACCCGGCCGTCGAGGACCAGGCCACCGACCGCGCCTACCGGATCGGGCAGGACCGGCCGGTCCAGGTGCACCGGCTGGTCACCGAGGGCACGCTGGAGGACCGCATCGCCGCGCTGCTGGAGTCCAAGCGCGGCCTCGCCGAGGCGGTCGTCGGCGCGGGCGAGGCGTGGATCACCGAGCTGTCCAATGCGGAGCTGGCGGAGCTGGTCAGCCTCCAGGGGACGCCATGAGGAACCTGCCGCAGGAGGATCGCCGGTCGGCCGCCGGGCCGCGGCGGCGCCGTCGCGGCTTCGGCCTGACCTGGTGGGGGGAGGCCTGGGTGACCGCGCTGGAGCAGCGGGCGCGGCTGGACCCCAACCGGCTGCCCCGCGGCCGCAGCTACGCCCGTGCCGGCACGGTCGGGGAGCTGGCGGTCGGCCCTGGAGAGGTGCGTGCGGCGGTGCAGGGCCGCCGCGCCCGGCCCTACCAGGTCCGGGTGCGGATCCGGGTGCTGGACGCCGGCGAGTGGGACCGGGTCCTGGACGCAATCGCCGCGCAGATCGGGCACGCCGCGGCCCTGCTCGACGGGGAGCTGCTGCCCGAGGTGGCCGACGACGTGCGGAGCGCGGGCACCGACCTGCTGCCCGGCCCAGGCGAGCTGCAGCCGCGCTGCTCCTGCCCGGACTGGGCCGACCCGTGCAAGCACGCCGCGGCAGTCTGCTACCTGGTGGCCGGCGCACTGGACGCCGACCCGTTCTCGCTGCTGCTGTTGCGTGGGCGCCGGCGCGACGAGGTGCTGGCCGGGCTGCGCGCCCGCCGCCGTTCCGCCGGGGTGGCCGTGGCCGAGCCGGACCGGTCCCGGCCGGCCGCCGACCCTGGGGTCGACGCGCGCGAGGCCTACCGGTGCGTGCCGGCGCCGCTGCCCGCGCCGCCGCTGCCGCCGCAGCGACCGGGCCAGCCGGCGGTGCTGCCGGTGGACCCGCCGCCCGGCGCCGGCCTACGGCCGGAGGACCTGGTGGCGCTGGCCGCCGACGCCGCAGCCCGCGCCTTCCAGCTGGCAACTGGATCCGGCGACGGTGGCCTGTCGCTCGACCTGGAGGCCGACCTGGCTCGCCGCGCCGCAGGGCTGCTGGGAACGGGACGTGGCCTGGCCGAGCTGGCCGCATCGGCCGGCATGCCCTCGCGGGAGCTGCTGCGGTGGGGAGTCATCTGGCAGCAGGCCGGTCGCGGCGGGCTGGAGGCGCTCCGGACGACCTGGCAGCCTGCGGCCACGGACCTCGTCGAGGGACGGGCCGCGCTCGACCGGCTCGTCGGCCAGGATGCGGTGCGCGCATGGCGCAACCGCCTCACTTGCGGCCGGCTCCAGCTTCGGCTGGGCGGCGACGGGCAGTGGTACCGGTTCGTCCGCTCCGGCGGCGACTGGGTCCCGGACGGCCCGCCCTCCCCCGAGCCGGACGCACTGGTCGCGGACGCCCCCCGCTGACCTGCTGTCAAGGATCCGCACACGCTCGTGGTCGCCAGGACAGAATGTCGCCGGGCAGCTCCCCGGCCCTGAGGAGGTGCGCTGGTTCGCGTAAGAACCACGAACCCTCTGCCCGCGACCGGTTCGGATCTGATTGCGCAACCCCGGCCTGGCACGCACCCACGAGCCGATCGCCCGCCTCGGCGCCAAGAACTTCTACCGCGGCCTTGACGTCTACAGCATGGGGCCGCCGTCCAGCAGCGGCTCCACCGTCGGTGAGCCGCTGAATATCCTGGAGGCTTCGGCCTGGGCCCGGCCGACCGGACGCAGACGCTGCACCTGTATCTGGAGGCGTCGCGCTTCTCTCTAGGTCAGCAGTGGGAGAGTGGATTGAGCCCGTATTGAGCGCCGTGTGAGGGCAGGAGTGAGGTATGGGCATCCGATCAAGCGAGCATCCACCGGTTCGGTTCATCGTCGATGCCTGCCGTCCAGGCTCCGCTCCTCACAGGTGCAGCCTCGTCATCGAAGTAATTCCCGAGCGCGGAAGAACACCTCATCCAGCATTTCTGCAGTCAATTTTCTTGTGCTCGTATTTTGTTGGCTGACGTGGTAGGAGCCGACCAGGACGCGGCCGCCGGGGAGTGGGGTCTCGGCGGCGTGGCCGAAGCGGGGCTTGGGGGTGACCGGGCCGAGGTGGCGCAGGGCCTGGTCCCAGGCGAAGGCGCCGAGGGCGACGACGACGCGGACGTCCAGCAGGGCCAGCTCGGCGGTCAGCCAGGGGGCGCAGGCGTCGCGCTCGGCGGGCAGCGGCTTGTTGTCGGGCGGGGCGCACTTGACCGGGGCGGTCACGTAGCAGTCGCTCAGGGCCAGGCCGTCGTCGCGGGAGACCGAGACCGGCTGGTTGGCGAAGCCGGTGCGCCACAGGGAGGCGAACAGCCAGTCGCCGGAGCGGTCGCCGGTGAAGACCCGGCCGGTGCGGTTGCCGCCGTGGGCGGCCGGGGCCAGGCCGAGGATGAGCAGCCCGGCCGCCGGGTCGCCGAAGCCGGGGACCGGGCGGCCCCAGTAGTCCTGGTCGCGGAAGGCGGCCCGCTTCTCCCTGGCCACCTGCTCGCGCCAGGCGACCAGCCGGGGGCAGCGGCGGCACTCGACCACCTCGGCCCGGAGCCGCGCCAGGCCCTCGCCGGACGGGTCGGGCGGTGCGGATGCGGTGCTTGCCATGGCGGCACCGTAGCATCGGGGTCATGGGCGACGAGGAGCGGGGCCGCACGGCGGCGGAGCCGGCCGCCATGGCGTCGAGCGCCGAGCTGGTCTCCGAGGCGCTCGACCGCATCGACGCGCTCGACGGGCGCCTGGGCGCGTTCGTGGCCGTGCTGGCCGACGAGGCCAGGGCCGAGGCCGAGGCCAGGGACGCCGAGGCGGCGGCCGGGCGGGTCAGGGGGCCGCTGCACGGCCGGCCGGTGGCCGTCAAGGACCTGATCGACGTGGCCGGCGCCGTCACCGCGGCCGGGTCGCCCAAGCTGGCCACGAACCGGGCCGAGCGGGACGCCGAGGTGGTCGGGCGGCTACGGGACGCCGGCATGGTGATCGTCGGCAAGACCCGCACCCACGAGTTCGCCTACGGGGTGCTGACCCCGGGCACGGTCAACCCCTGGGACCCCGACCGGATCGCCGGCGGCTCCAGCGGCGGGTCGGCCGCCGCGGTCGCCGCCGGCCTGGTCGACCTCGCCGTCGGCAGCGACACCGCCGGGTCCATCCGCATCCCGGCCGCCTGCTGCGGCGTGGTCGGGTTCAAGCCGACCTACGGCACCGTCCCCACCGACGGGGTGCTGCCGCTGTCGTGGTCGAACGACCACGTCGGCCCGATCGCCGCCGACGTCGCCGAGGCCGGCCTGCTCCTGGAGGTCCTGGCCGGCCGGCCGCCGGGCGCCGGCGCCACCCAGCCGGCCCGGCTGTGCCTCGGCCGGCTCGTCGGCGAGGAGCTGGCCCTGGTCGACCCGGCCGTGACCGAGGTCGTCGACCGGTTCTGCGCCGGGCTGGAGCGCGGCGGCGCCCGGATCGACGAGGTGGAGCTGCCGCTGCGGACGGCCCGGGCGGCGGTGGCCACGATGGTCCTGCCCGAGCTGGCCGCGGCCCACGCGACCCTGCTGGCCGAGACCGGCGAGGGAGGCTACGGCGAGCGCACCCTGAACGCCATCCGCCGCGGCCAGCAGGCCCTGGCCGTGGAGTACGTGGCCGCGGTCCGGTACCGCGGCCGCTTCGCCGCGCTGGTCGAGGACCTGCTCGGGACCCGTGACGCCCTGGTGCTGCCCACCATCCCGGTGGTCGCGCCCACCCGAGACACCCGGCTGCTGGAGCTGGGCGACGGGCGCAGGATGGGCATCCAGGAGGCCCTGACCGCCCTGCCCGGCGCCTTCAACTGCTCCGGGTCGCCGGTGGTGTCGGTGCCGGTCGGGTCGCTGGACGGGCTCCCGGTGGGGCTGTCGCTGGTGGGGCGCATCGGCGGCGACCAGGAGCTGCTCGGGGTGGCCGCGGCGGTCGAGGACGCGGCCCGGTTCTCCGCCCGCCCCGCCCTGTTCGCCGGCTGAGGCGGCCCGGCTACGGCCGGGCCTCGCCGCCCATCCGCTGGCGTACCGCCTCGTAGACCAGGACGGCCGCCGAGGTGGCCACGTTGAGGGAGTCGACCCGGCCGCGCATGGGGATCCGCACCCTGGTCTCCGCCCGCGCCAACCACGGCCGGGACAGGCCGTCCTTCTCCGAGCCGACGGCCACGGCCACCGGACCGGTCAGGTCGGCGTCGACCATCAGGGTCTCGGCCTGGGGCGTGGCCGCGACCACCGGCACCGACCGCCCGGCCAGCCAGTCCAGCACCTCCGGGGAGCCGGCCGAGGCCACCGGAACCGAGAACACGGTCCCCTTGCTGGCCCGCACCAGGTTGGGGTTGCCCCAGTCGGTCACCGGGCCGGCGGCGATCACCGCGGTCACCCCGGCGGCGTCGGCGGTGCGCAGGATGGCCCCGAGGTTGCCCGGCTTCTCGACCCCCTCGCAGACCAGCAGCAGCGGCCGGTCGCCCAGGACCAGCCGCCCGAGATCGGTCGGCACCGCCGGCACCACGGCCAGCCAGCCGTCAGGGGACTGCCGGTAGGCGACCTTCTCGAACACCGGCCGGCTGACCCGGACCACCTCGGCGCCCAGGGCGGCCACCCGGTCGACGGTGCCCAGCTGGTCGGCCGCGACCAGCGCCGGGCACCAGTAGAGGGTGCGGGGACGCACGCCGGCGTCCAGGGCCAGCACCAGCTCGGCGTGGCCTTCGACCAGGGTGACGGCGTGGCTGTCGCGGGACCGGCGCCGCCGCAGCGCGACCAGCTCCTTGACCCGCGGGTTGCTGGGGCTGGTGAGCTCGGTGGGCACGCGACATCCTAGCAAGCGGGCCGGGCCCTGGACGGTAACCGCCCCGTCCCGGGGCCGGTCTGGTTCAATGCAGCGAGGAGTCGCCGGGTCGGGAGGCCACGTGAGCGAGCGGGAGCAGAGCCAGGCGGCTCAGGGTGGACCCTCCCGCAGGCGCGGCCCGGTCCCGACCTGGTCCTGGGCCAGGACCCCCCCGGCCCGCCTGGTCCGCAGCGGCATCCAGTACGGGGCGCTGGTCCCGCTGCTCAAGTTCATCGCCCCGTTCACGGTCATCGGCAAGCGCAACCTGGCCAAGCTCGACGGGCCGGCGGTGTTCGTGGCCAACCACCAGAGCCACTTCGACGCCCCCGTCTGCCTGGCCGCCCTTGGCGGCCGCGTCCGCCGGCGGCTGGTCGTGGCCGCGGCCGCCGACTACTTCTACAGCTCAGCCGTGAAGGGCGCGGCCGCGTCGCTGGCCCTGGGCACGGTCCCGTTCGTGCGCTCGGGCGGCTCCAGCCGCGAGTCCCTGCAGTTTCTGAAGGACCTGGTCGGGAAGGGCTGGTCGGTGCTCATCTTCCCCTCGGGCACCCGCGGCACCGGCGCCTCGGGCTTCAAGAAGGGCTTCGCCTACCTGGCCGTCGACACCCAGGTCCCGGTCGTCCCCATGTACCTGCACGGGCTGGACCAGGTCATGCCCAAGGGCTCCTTCGTGCCCCTGCCCGGCGGGGTGGTGGTCGGGATCGGCCCGCCGATCCCGCCCGGGAACGACTACAACGACCTGGTCCGCCGGGCCGAGGCGGGGGTGGCCGAGGTGCGCACGGTGGTCAAGGGCTGGGAAGGGGCGTAGGCCGGCCCGTGCCCCGCAACCCCCTCGCCAACCCGCTGTTCTTGCCCGTGTTCCTGCGGGTGCTGGCGCTGATCGTGGTCGGCCTGGCCGCCGTGGTGCTGTCCCAGCGGCGCTCGCTCCAGGTGTGGCGGCGCTCGACCCTGTTCCTGCGCGCCCGCACCTGGTTCGTGATCGGCCCGCTGTTCGTCCTGGCCGTGTTCACCGGCGGGTTCCTGGCCTTCCTGCTGGCCACCTTCGTGGTCGTGCAGGGCTGCTCGGAGTTCGTCCGCATCGCCAGCATCGACCGCCGGTACGCGTATCTGCTGATCCTCGGGGGCGAGGTCGGGCTGCTGGTGGCCGCCCTGGCCCGGGACTTCTTCGGCTTCCTGCCGTTCGGCTTCTTCATCGCCCTCACCCTGGTGCCGATCCTGTCCGGCCGGATCACCGACGCCCACCGGCAGGTCGCCGACACCCTGGTCGGGTACGTGTTCGTGGCCCTGCCCATGGCCTACATCGTGCTGGTCAAGTCGGCCGAGCCGTGGGGGCTGAACTTCCTGGTCATCGTGACCGTGTCGGTGGCCCTGTCCGACATCGCCGCCTACGCCAGCGGGTCGGCGTTGCGCGGCCGCAAGCTGATGCCGCGGGTCGACCCGACCAAGACCTGGGGCGGGGTGCTGGGCAACCTGGTCGGGGCGGCGGTCGGGGTCGGCTGGCTGTGGGTGGCCGTCCCCGAGGAGTGGTCGATCGCCGCCGTGGTCGTGCTGGTGCTGGTGATCGCCTTCGGCAGCGTCTGGGCCGACCTCACCGGCAGCTTCATCCAGCGGGCCTTCCGGACCGAGGTCCGCAGCACCATGCTGCTCGGCTACGGCGGGGTGCTGAGCCGGGTCGACTCGCTGCTCATCACCTTCCCGCTCTCCTACTTCGCCCTGATCCTGGTGGACAAGCTCGTCCGGTGACCACGCTGCTCACCATCGGGCACGGGACGGCGACGGCCCAGGAGCTGGTGGCGCTGCTGGAGGGGGCCGGGATGGAGCGGCTGGTGGACGTCCGCACCGCCCCGGGCAGCCGCCGCCACCCACAGTTCCGCCGCGAGACCATGGCCGGCTGGCTGGCCGAGGCCGGGGTCGCCTACCGCTGGGAGCCGGACCTGGGCGGGTTCCGCAGGCCGGAGCCGGACTCGGTCAACCAGGCCCTGCGCCACCCGGCCTTCCGCGGGTATGCCGACTACATGCGCGGGCCGCGGTTCTGGGCGGCGCTCGACCGCCTGCTGGCCGAGGCGGCCACGGCCCGGACGACGGCCATGTGCTCCGAGACCCTGTGGTGGCGCTGTCACCGGCGGCTGCTGGCCGACGCCGCCGTGGTCGTCCGCGGGGCCGAGGTCCTGCACCTGGACCACCGGGGCGGGCAGGCGCCCCACCGCCCGACCGAGGGCGTCCGCCGCGACGGCGACCTGCTCGCCTACGACCTGGGCGCCACCCCGCCGCTGCCCGGGTCCTGACCGGCCGGGCCGGGGATGGGGCGGCGGTGCATGCCGAACAGCAGGCCGTAGGGCTCGCCGTCCGGGTCGGGGTCCCGGGTGACGAACTCGTCCAGGATCGCCAGCACCCGGTCCTGGAGCTCGTCGCGCGACGCCTTGTTCAGGGTCAGGGCGAGCCGGTTGAAGCCGGTGGCCGCCCCGGGCCCGGCCTCGGCCAGCTCGGCCAGGAACGCCTCCAGCATCGCCTGGGTGGCGGTGACCTCGCTGACCGGGCTCTCCTCCAGGCTCAGGCTCCAGGACTTGCCGGTGGAGCGGTAGGGCTTCTCCAGCGCCCCCTTCTCGCCCTGGCGGACCTCCTCGGCCACCAGGAACCCGGTGGCGACCAGGGTGCGGACGTGGTGCAGCACCGTGCCCGGGTCCTTGCCCAGCCACTCGGCCAGCTGCTTGTTGGTCAACGCCTGGTCGAGGCAGAGCCGCAGGATCCGCATGCGCAACGGATGCGCCAGCGCCTTGGCCTCGGCCGCCGTCGCCGGCCGCCGAACCACCCGCCCTCTCCCACTCATGGGCTCCATTCTATCGATTGACTATTCCAAATCAATGGGCTAGGGTCCAATCCATGCCCCTCGGACGGAACTTCGCCAAGGCCGTGGTCGCCTCCGGCTTCGCCAACCTGGCCGACGGGGTCCTCTGGGTCGCCCTGCCCCTGCTGGCCGTGCAGCTCACGCGATCCCCGCTGCTGATCGCCGGGGTCACCGTGGCCGCCCGGCTCCCGTGGCTCCTGGCCCCGGTGGCCGGGGCCTTTGCCGACCGGCTGGACCGGCGCCAGTCGATGCTCCGGGTCAACCTGGTCCGGACCGTGCTCCTCGGCGGCCTGGCCCTGGCCGTCGCGACCGACCTGGCCACCCTGGCCATGCTGTACGCCGTGGCCGTGCTGCTCGGCATCGGCGAGACCCTGTTCGACACCTCGGCCCAGTCGCTGCTGCCGGCCCTGGTGTCCCGCGACGACCTGACCCGGGCCAACAGCCGGCTGTACGCGGTCGAGCTGGTGGCCAACGAGTTCATCGGCCCGCCCCTCGGCGGCCTGCTGGCCGCCGCCGGCCTGGCCATCGCCCTCGGCCTGCCCGCGGCCGCCTACCTGGTCGGGGCCGGCTGCCTGGCCCTGATCGTCGGCAGCTTCCGGGCGGCCGGGGCCGGGCCGGCGGGATCGACCAGGCTGCGGGACGACATCGCCGAGGGCGCCCGCTTCGTCTGGCGCCACCCGGTGCTGCGGCCGCTGGCCATCATGCTCGGCGTCCAGAACATGGCCTTCAGCGCCGCCTTCTCGGTGTTCGTGCTGTTCGCGGTCGACCCCGGGCCGATGGGGCTGTCCAAGGCCGGCTACGGGATCCTGACCGCCACCATCGGGGTCGGGTCGCTGCTCGGCAGCTGGCTGGCCGCGCCGACCGAGCGGCGCCTCGGCCGCGTCCGCACCCTGGTCCTCAGCGTCGTCGTGAACGCGGCCGGCCTGGTCGTGCCCGTGGTCACCGCCCTGCCGGTGCCGATCGGGGCCTCGTGGCTGGCCACCGGCGCCGCCATCGTCCTCTGGAACGTGGTCACGGTCTCGCTCCGCCAGCGGATCACGCCCGACCGGCTGCTGGGGCGGATGAACGCCAGCTACCGGCTGGTCGGGTGGGGCACCATGCCGCTCGGGGCGCTGCTCGGCGGCCTCCTGGCCGAGGCCCTGGGGCTGCGTGGCGCCTTCCTGGCCGCCGCCGTGATCACCCTGGCCACCCTCGCCGGGTTCCGCTTCGTCACCGAGGACGCCATCGCCAGGGCCGAGGCGGCCGAGGCGGCCACCGGGTAGGCTGACCGCGATCGCCATGGACACCACCGAGCTGCGGATCGACACCGCCGGCAGGCACGTGCTCGACCTGACCGACCGGGCGGCCGGGTTCGCCGCTCAGGCCGGCGGGGACGGGCTGCTGAGCGTGTTCGTGCCCCACGCCACCGCCGGGCTGGCCGTGATGGAGACCGGGTCGGGGTCAGAGGAGGACCTGGAGGAGGTGCTCGGCCGCCTCCTGCCCCGCGACGACCGCTGGGCCCACCGCCACGGCAGCCGCGGCCACGGCGCCGACCACCTCCTGCCGGTGTTCGCCGGCCCCTCGCTCACCGTCCCGGTGCAGGCCGGCCGCCTCCTGCTCGGCACCTGGCAACGCATCTGCCTCGTCGACCTGAACGACGACAACCCCCGCCGCCGGGTCCGACTGAGCTTCCTCCGCGGCTGAGCGCCGCGAGCGTCTCGATTTGGTCATGGCCGCCGGCATGGCCTTCGTCGGCGCCTGGGCTGTGGCGCCCGACTAGAATCCGGGCATGCCCGCCGTGCTCGTCACCCGCGGGGTGCCCGAGCGGGTCCGCCGGCACCTGGCCGAGCGCTGCCGGCTCGAGGTCTGGGAGGACGAGGCCGTCATGCCCCGGGCCGAGCTGCTGGACCGGGTCGCCGGCAAGGCCGGGCTGGTGGCCATGCTGACCGACCGGGTCGACGGCGAGCTGCTGGACCGGGCCGGCCCGGAGCTGCGGGTGGTGGCCAACTACGCCGTCGGCCACGACAACCTCGACCTGGAGGCGTGCACGGCCAGGGGCGTGCTGGCCGCCAACACCCCCGACGTGGTCACCGAGGCCACCGCCGACCTGGCCTGGGCGCTGCTGCTGGCCGCGGCCCGGCGGGTCGCCGAGGGGGACCGGTTCCTGCGGGCCCGGCGGCCCTGGATCTGGGGGCCGGAGTTCTTCCTCGGGTTCGAGGTCCACGGCAAGACCCTCGGGGTGATCGGCCTGGGCCGGATCGGGCGGGCGGTGGCCAGGCGGGCCGCCGGGTTCGCCATGCCGGTGCTCTACACCGCCCGCCGCCGCCTGGAGCCCGACCAGGAGGCCGCCCTCGGGGTCGCCTGGCGCGAGCTGGACCAGCTGCTCGCCGAGGCCGACTTCGTGAGCGTCCACACCGGCCTCTCGCCGGCCACCCGGCACCTGATCGGGCCCGAGCAGCTGGACCGCATGAAGCCGACGGCGGTGCTGGTCAACACCGCCCGGGGCCCGATCGTGGACGAGGCCGCCCTGGCCGCCGCCCTGCGGGACGGCCGGCTGGGGGCCGCCGGCCTCGACGTGTTCGAGCGGGAGCCGGAGGTCCACCCCGGCCTGCTCGAGCTGGACAAGGTCACCATCGTCCCCCACCTGGGCACGGCCACCCTGGAGACCCGGGTCGCCATGGGCATGACCGCGGCCGCCAACGTGCTGGCCGCCCTGGAGGGCCGCCGGCCCCCGAACCTGCTCAACCCGGAGGTCCTGCGTTAGGGGCGCAGGTGGCGCTGCTCGCCCACCCGGTAGGCCTCGGCCAGCCAGGCGGCGACCTCCTCGTCCACGTCCTGGAGGCGCTCCAGCCGGAACTGGTGCAGGTGGTTGCGGGGCGAGAACGTCTCCACCCGCCGGAACCGGGGATGCTCCAGGCGCCGGGCCAGGACCACGTGGCCGTCCACCCAGCGCCGGCGCAGCTCAAAGGCGGCGAAGCTCATCCGCACCTGGAAGGCGATGCGGGTCTTCTCCGGCAGGACGGTGACCGGGCCGTTGCGCTCGGCGAGGGTGACCAGCCGCCAGAAGATGGCCAGCACCTCGGGGTCCCGGCCGGCCAGGTGCCGGTCAAGGTCCAGGGGCCCGCAGGCGTGCGGCTGGTTGCGGTTGGCGAACGACCGCCCGCAGCGCGGGCAGGTCCACATCGGTGCCGGGTCCATGTGTGGGTAGCATCTTCTCTGACGACCAGGGGAGGACCGCAATGGCGCAGCTGTGGAAGGGCGAGACCGAGAAGGCGATCGAGAACTTCCCCATCTCGGGGGAGCGGATGCCGACCGAGGTGGTCCGGATGCTCGCCCGGGTCAAGGCCGAGGCGGCCAGGGTCAACGCCGAGCTCGGGCTGCTGGACGCCGACCAGGCCGAGCGGATCGCGGCCGCCGCCGACGCGGTGGCGGCGGGGGAGCACGACGACCAGTTCCCCATCGACGTGTTCCAGACCGGGTCCGGCACCTCGACCAACACCAACGTCAACGAGGTCATCTCGACCCTGGCCGGCGAGGACGTCCACCCCAACGACCACGTCAACATGGGCCAGTCCTCCAACGACGTCTTCCCGACGGCCGTCCACCTGGCCGCCCTGGACGCGGCCGCCAACGACCTGCTGCCGGCCCTGGACGCCCTGGCCGGGTCGCTGTCCGCCAAGGCGGAGGAGCTGCGCGACGCGGTCAAGACCGGCCGCACCCACCTGATGGACGCCGTCCCGGTCACCCTCGGCCAGGAGTTCGCCGGCTACGCCGCCCAGATCCGGGAGGGGGCGGCCCGGGTCGAGGCGGCCCTGACCCGGGTCCGCAAGCTGCCGCTGGGCGGCACCGCGGTCGGCACCGGCCTCAACGCCCACCCCGAGTTCGCGGCCCGGGTGCGGGAGCGGCTCATCCGGGTGCACCGCCTCGACGTGGCCCCTCCGGCCCACCCCTTCGAGGCCCAGGGGGCCCGCGACGCCCTGGTCGAGCTGTCCGGGGCCCTCAAGACGGTGGCCGTCAGCTGCACCAAGATCGCCAACGACATCCGCTGGATGGGGTCGGGCCCCCGGGCCGGGCTGGCCGAGCTGGTCCTGCCCGAGCTCCAGAAGGGCTCCTCGATCATGCCGGGCAAGGTCAACCCGGTGATGGCCGAGGTCCTCACCCAGGTGTCGGCCCAGGTGATCGGGAACGACGCCGCCATCACCGTCGGCGGGCTGTCCGGGAACTTCGAGCTCAACGTCTACATCCCTCTGATGGCCCGCAACCTGCTCCAGTCGATCACCTACCTGGCCGCGGCCTGCCGGACCTTCGCGGCCCGCTGCGTCGACGGCATCACCGCCAACACCGAGCGGGCCCAGGCCCTGGCCGAGTCCACCCTGGTCCTGGTGACCGCCCTCAACCCGGTCGTCGGCTACGACGAGGGCGCCGCCATCTCCAAGGAGGCGGCCGCCACCGGCCGCTCCCTCCGCGAGGTCGCCCTCGACCACGGCGTCGCCCCCGACGTCCTCGACAAGGTCCTCGACCTCCACGCGGTGGCCCGCGGCAACGGCTTCGCCGACAACGGCCCCGCCGGCGGGGACGGCGGTTCCTAGACCAGCTCGACCCCGGCCCGGTGCGGCGGGCGGCGTTCAGGAGGCGGGTGTTGGCCCGGACCTTGGCTCGGGACTCGCGCAGGAACCGCTTGGTGGCGAGGCGGTTCAGGGGCTGGAGGAGGCGGTCGGTGCGGCTGCGGGGGCCGCTCAGGGACTCCAGCTCGGTGTCCTCGGCGCCGACCCGGCGGCCTCCAGCGGCTCCAGCAGCCCCTCCATGCGACGCAGCAGCGCGTCGATGCCGCCCGAGGGTTCCATGGCGGCAAGCCTGCCAGCGGGCACGGCCGGCGTCCAGCGCCTCCGGGCCCGCGGCCGGGATGCGCATCGTGGGGGCCGGGGAGAAGATTGCCGGCATGGAGATCCTGGTCACCGGGTCCGGCGGGTTCATCGGCGGCGCCCTCGTGCCCGAGCTCGCGGGCCGGGGCCACACCGTCCGGGCCGGCACCCGCCGTCCCGACCGGTACCGGGGCCTGCCCGGCGTGGCCCTGCACCGGCTCGACCTGGACGACGAGACCGGGCTGGGGCCGGCCCTTGACGGGGTCGAGGTCGCCTACTACCTGGTCCACTCCATGGCCCAGCAGGGCGAGTTCGCCCGGCGCGACCTCCAGCACGCCCGCACCTTCGGGCGGGCGGCCAGGGCCGCCGGGGTCGACCGGGTGGTGTACCTGTCGGGCCTGGGCGACGAGCGCGAAGGGCTCAGCCCGCACCTGGCCAGCCGGCGGGCGGTCGAGGACGCGCTGGCCTCGACCGGGCCCGACCTGACCGTGCTGCGGGCCGCGATCGTCGTGGGCCGCGGCGGGGCCAGCTTCGAGATGCTGGTCCAGCTGGTCCGGCGGCTGCCGGTGATGGTCTGCCCCCGCTGGGTGGACACGGCCAGCCAGCCCATCGCCCTCGGCGACACCGTCGGCTACCTGGCCGACGCCGCCCAGACCGAGGCCACCCGCGGCCAGCGGCTGGAGGTCGGCGGGCCCGAGATCCTCACCTACCGGGAGATGATGCTCCGGTTCGCCCGCCTGGAGGGCCGGCGACGCCTGATCGTGGGCGTGCCCCTGTTCACCCCCGGGCTGTCGTCGCACTGGATCGGGCTGGTCACCGACGTGC
>Ga0307405_10000406_pt1 | contig 16167 bp, 17 predicted proteins | sample 322Cmetagenome_2_FD_203311 | JGI IMG/M metagenome (GOLD analysis project Ga0307405, IMG submission 203311) | Maize rhizosphere microbial communities from greenhouse at UC Davis, California, United States - 322HYB-C-1 | ecosystem: Host-associated > Plants > Roots > Rhizosphere > Soil | place...
CCTTTCTTTTCACTTACAAAACGAACCCACCTGGACCGTCCCTAGTGGCCAGTTCGGGGACGCGGAACGCCGCGAAGCGCTTCGCCACGACCGAACCCGGTCCGTGGCTCGCGTGGCCCGAGCGGCGGCCGCACACCAGGTGCATTCGCTTCGTGGAGACGTACTGTCGGGCGCCGAAGGGTTACGGCCACGGGAAGCCGCTTCGCCTGGCCCGCTTCCAGAAGCGGTGGATCCGCAAGTTCCTCGGCGACGATGAGGTATTCGCGGCCATCGCGTCATGGCCACGCGGGCAAGGTAAGTCCACGCTCCTAGCGGCCATCGCGGTATGGGCCGCCTTCGACAAGTGCGCCTCCGGCGTCCCTGACGTGCCGATCGTCGCCACCACGGTCGGCCAGGCAATGAAGTCCGTGTACAACGTGGCCGTTGCCATGGTGGAGGCCGAGCCCGAGCTGGCCAACCGGGCGAAGCTCTATACGGCCATCTCGGATCCGCGGATTGAAGCCCTCGGCGGCGGCCGCATGTACCCGATCGCGAACGACATTGACACGCTCCAGGGCCTGGACTACTCGCTCGCGATCATGGATGAGATCGGGTTCCAGCCGCTCACCGCGTACTCCTCGCTGGCGCTGGCCCAGGGCAAGCGCGACTGGTCCAAGATCGCCGGCATCGGGACGCCCGGCTTCGACAGTGACAACGCCCTGTGGTGGATCCGGTCCAAGCTCGCCGATGGCGGGATCATGCCGGGCATGTTCTTCACCGAGTACGCCGCCGATGAGAACTGCGACCACATGGACGAACGCCAGTGGCACAAGGCGAATCCCGCGCTGGCCGAAGGCTTCATGAACATCAAGGCCTTGCGCGCGGCCTCGGGCCTGATGGAGGCGCACTTCCGGATCTTCCGCCTCGGCCAGTGGGTGGACGGCGTTGACTCCTGGCTCGGCGAAGATGGCCGCGCCGTGTGGCGCGCGCTGGTGGATCCCTGGGCGCTCCAGAAGGGCGTCCCCACCTATGGCGGTCTTGACGTTGGGATCAAGCGCGACTCCACGGCGCTGGTCCTGGTCCAGCAACGGCCCGATGGCCGCCGGCACGCCGCGTGCAAGATCTGGATGCCCGACAACGAAACCCTGGATGTCACGGACATCATGCAGTACATCCGCGAGGTTGACGAGGAGTTCGACTTGCGCGGCCTGGCCTATGACCCGCGGCTGTTCGAGCTCCCCGCCGGCCAGCTCGCCGAAGAGGGCATCCCCATGATCGAGATTCCCCAGTCCCTGGAGCGCATGACGCCGGCCTTCGGCGACCTGTACCAGGACATCAAAGACGGCCTGATCAGCGTGGACGACGACAAGACGTTCCAGCAGCAGATACTGAACGGCATCCCGAAGTGGAATCAGTCCGGCTTCACGCTCAAGAAGATCGGGCAGAAGCGCAAGATCGATGCGGCCTACGCGCTGGCGATGGCCCTGGACCGCGCGAAGCACCCGGTGAAGGAGCGCCCGCCACTGGCCGCGGTGTGAAGTCGGCTCACGGAGCTATGCTCACGAAATGGCGATCCGATGGCCGTGGCGGCGAGCCACACAGGACGCGACACCCGGTGAGGTGTTGCAACGTAGCTCGCTGGTGTCCATCTCGGACCCCGGGGCGTTCGAGTTGTTCGGCGGGATCCCGGCGACCACGGGCGAAGTGGTATCGGAGCGCACGGCGCTCACGCTCTCTGCGGTGTGGCGCGCGGTGTCGCTCATCTCGGGCACCATCGCCTCGCTTCCGCTGCGCACGATCGAGACGGACGGCGCCGGCGAGCGGCGTCAAGTGTCCTCGTGGCTGGACAACCCCTCGGGGCCGGGACTCCTGGTCCCGTTCGCGTGGAAGGAACTCGTCCTCGTTCACCTCCTTCTCCACGGCAACGCGTACCTGTTGAAGCTGTTCAACAACGCCGGCGCCCAGGTGGGCGCCTGGCCGGTCCACCCGACGCAGGTGGGCGTCCACTTCGACTGGGATGTATCGCCCGTGGACGGCAAGGTGTTCACGGTGACGCTGGACGACGGCCAGACGATGCAGCTCACCTCGGCGGACCTCACGCACGTGATGGCCATGAGCGCGGACGGGCGTATGGGCCTGTCCCCGATCGCGGTGGCCCGCGAATCCCTCGGCACGGCCATGGCCGGCGACCGCGCGGCCGCCTCCATGTTCGCCAATGGCGCCCTGATGTCGGCCATCGTCACCTCGGACGGGGAGGACATCACCGAGGCCGAGGCGAAGGTGGTCAAGAAGCAACTGATGTCGCAGATGACCGGCGTCGGGAACGCCGGGAATATCGCGGTCATCAACCGCAAGCTGAAGGTGAACCAGTGGTCGCTCTCGGCGGCGGACGCTCAGTTCCTGGAGTCGCGCCAGTTCTCCATTGAGGAGGTCGCGCGCTGGTACGGCGTCGCCCCGCACCTGTTGATGCAGATGCAGAAGTCCACGTCCTTCGGTACCGGCATCACCGAGCAGAACCTGGCCCTGGGCCGGCACACGCTCATGCCCTGGACCGCGCGCCTGGAGGAGTACCTGACGCGCGAGCTCTCCGGGCCGCGCAAGGTCGCGGAGTTCGACTTCACGCCGCTGGAGCGCCCGAACCCGAAGGATGAGGTGGCCCTGTTGATTCAGCAGGTGAACGCCGGCCTCATCTCGGTGAACGAAGCGCGCACCATGCGCGGCCTTCCCGGCGTCGAAGGCGGCAACGTGCTCCGCACGCCTCCCAACACGGTGCCCGGGCCGGTGACCTCCGATGTGGTTGACCCCGATGCGGTCGCTACTGGGGCAGGTTCCGATGGCTGAGTTCTTCACTCCGATGGTCCGCGGCGAGCTCGCCGGCGACGGCAACACGTTGTTCGGGTACGCCGCCGTGTACGGCGAAGTGGCCGAGACGACGAACGAAGGCTTCGCCGAGACCATCGCGCGCGGCGCCTTCGATGAGGTCCTGGCCGACCCCGCCACCGACGCGCGCGCCGTCTTCAACCACTCCATGTCGCACATCCTCGGCCGACAGAGCGCCGGCACGCTCAAGCTCCGCTCCGACGATGTAGGCCTGCGCTACGACATCACGTTGCCGCGCACCACCTTCGCCGAGGACCTGAAGGAGATGGTCCGCCGCGGCGACATCACCGGCGCCTCCTTCGCCTTCGCGCCCGGCGAGATGCAGCGCGGCAAGTCGCCGGGCGGACGGGTGATGGTCACGCACACCAAGATCAAGCGGCTAGTGGACATCTCCGTTGTCCCGCTCCCCGTGTACGCCGGCGCCTCGGTGGCGCTGCGCGGGCAAGACCCCAACGCCGCGGCCATCGCCCGGCGCGCTCAGATGATCCGGGCACGCGCCCGAGTGAAAGGACTAGTGGCATGACCCTTGAAGAACTGCTCGCCGCACTGCGCGAGCTCCTGGCGGCCGCCGAAGCCGAGGGCCGCGAGCTCACCGAGGAGGAGGTGGAGCGCGCCGAGGACCTGGAAAAGCAGGTCGCGATCATTCAGCGCGGCCAGCTCGTCCAGGCGCGCGTGGCCGCCCTCCAGGGCACGAACACGACCATGCTCCGCGGCGTCACCGGCGGCGCCGGCGTCCAGACCGCGGCCAACTCAGGCGGCGCCGGCCTGTACGGCACGGCCCGCACCGAGGCCTCGGCCGCGGACCAGGCGACGCTGGAGCGCGCCTTCGACATCTACATCCGGACCGGCCACGTGGAAGCGGAGATGATCCACTACCGCGCCCAGGGCGTGGGGACCGACGCCGCCGGCGGGTACCTGGTGCCCGAGGAGTTCCGCCAGAAGCTCGTGGACCGTATGGTCCGCTTCGGCGGGCTGGCCGAGCACGCGGAAACCATCACGACCTCCACCGGCGCGCGCCTGCCGTTCCCGACCCTGGACGACACCGCGAACCAGGGCACGATCGCGGCCGAGGGGACGGCGCCGGCTTCGGGCGGCGCGGACCTCCAGTTCGGCGAACGTGAGCTCACCGCCTGGACGTACACGGCGCCGGGCGCCGGCAACCTGCCGCTGCGCGTGTCCGTGGAGCTCGCCCAGGACTCGGCGTTCAACATCCAGGATCTGGTCCAGCGCAAGCTCGGCCAGCGGATCGCGCGCCTCCAGGCCGCGCACTGGGTGAACGGCACCGGCACGGGCCAGCCCGAGGGCATCACCGCGAGCACCGGCCCGAGCTCCACCTTCACCGGCGCGGCGCTCACGTACGCCGCCCTGGTGGCCGCGAAGCACACCGTGGATCCCGACTACCGCGACGGCGCGAAGTGGTTCTTCAACGACCAGACGCTGGCCGCGCTGGAGTCCTTGGTGGACACCACGGGCCGCCCGCTGCTCCAGCCCGCGGCACAGTCGGGCATGGCCGGTGACGGTGGGATGACGCTCCTGAATCACCCGGTCGTGATCGACCAGGCGTTCGATGACTACGCGGACGCGTCCTCGAACAACTGGGGCGCCTTCGGGAACATGAACGAGGCCTACGTTATCCGCCGCGTGCGGGACCTCCAGCTCATCGTGAACCCGTACTCCCGCGCGAACGAGCGCCAGATCGAATACACCATCTGGGGTCGCGCGGACGGCGCCGTTCAGAACCCGTTCGCCGTGTCCATCCTCAAGAACGACGCGGCCTAGCAGCACAGAAGGGAGGCGGCCATGGTGTGGGCGCCGGATTACGTCACGCTCGCCGAGGCGAAGGCGAACCTTCGCATCCCCGAGGCGGACACCGCTGACGATGCGGACCTGCAGCTCCACATCACGGCCGCCTCCCGCAACGTCGACCGGTTCGCCGGGCGCCAGTTCGGGAAGGTGGACGCGCTCACCGAGCGGTACTACACGGCGCGCTGGGATCGCGATGAGCGGCGCTGGTACGTGGACACCGACGACATCCACGCCGCCGCCGGCCTGGCCGTCGCCTTCGACGCCGCCGGCGACGGCACGTACAGCCTGGAGGTCACCGGCGCGGTCCTGGAGCCACGCAACGCGCCCGCGGACGGCAAGCCCTGGGAACGGCTACGCCTCACCGCGGACACGCGCCTGGGGACCGCACAGGACGCCGTACGCGTGTCGTCGCCGAGCTTTGGGTGGGCGGCGTTCCCGAAGCCGGTCCGCGATGCGGTCCACCTCCAGTTGAACCGGTTCTTCGTGCGCCGCAACTCCCCGTACGGTGTCGCCGGCTCGCCCGAGCTCGGCAACGAGATGCGCCTGCTCAACAAACTGGACCCCGACGTGGAGGTCATGGTGCGACCGTTCCAGCGGTACTGGGCGGGTGTGTAGCCGTGGACTACCTGGCCGTCATGACCGAATGCACCGATCGCCTGGAAGGCCTCGGCGCGATCCCCGAGGCCGGCACGATCCGGGCGTTCCCGACGCCGCCGGAATCGGCGCCGGCGCCGTTCGCGTGTTGCGGCTCCCCCGAGACGTCCACGCTGCGCCTCACCTCCAACGTGCTCGGCAACGGGCTCACGCGGATCACGCTCCCGATCATGGTGGCCGTCGCCGGCGTCTCGGACCGCAACGTCTGGCCCGCGCTGCTCCAGTACGTGTCCACGACGGGGCCGGCCTCGGTGGTCAATGCCCTGGAGACGCCAGACGAGTACGAAGCGTTTGACACGCTCCAGGTGATCGGTTGGGAGACAGCAACGCTCACCATGGCAGACGTCCAGCTCCTGGCCGTCACGTTCAATGTGGACATCGTAGGAAGGTAGGCCCATGGCCGCGAAGCACGGCAAGACCACGAGCACGGTCATCAACGCCCTCAACATCTCCCCGCACACCCGCAACGCCGAGTGGAAGCGGGCCGCCGACACGCACGACGTGACCGGGTACAAGGCCGACGACACCGACACCGCCAAGAACTACATTGCCGGCCTGACGGACGGCACGGTGACGCTCTCGGGCATGTACGACACCTCGGCGACGACGGGGCCGGCGAAGGTCCTGGAGGACTGCATTGCCGCCGGCGTCGCGGTGGATTTCGAGTACGCCGTGGAGGGCCTGGGCACCGGCAAGCCCATGAGGGAGTGCCAGGTGATCGTCCAGACCTACAACGAGACGTCTCCGGTCGCGGACATCGTGACGTGGACGTCGGACCTCCAGATCACGGGCGCCGTCGCCCGCACCACACAGGCATAGATAAGGATCAATCTGCCATGAACTACCCGACGTACGAAGCCCAGGCCGAGGAGGACGCCGCCGGCGCCGAGCCGCGGTATGCCACCCTCGCCGAGCTCACCTCACCCGAGCGGCCCGTCTCCTCGCGTGAGGAGGACTTCCCGCTGGAGTCCGGTCTCACGGTGAAGATTCGGCCGCTCACGCGCGCCGAGGTCCTGGCCGTGAACAAGCTGCAGGGCCTGGACACGGGCCAGAAGGAACAGAAGTACCTCTCCATGGCACTGGTCCTCCCGAGGATGTCGGAAGCGGACGTACGGAAGTGGCAGGCGGCATCGGCCGCCGGCGACCTGGAGCCGTTGGTGGAGCGCGTCCAGGTCATCTCTGGCCTGACGAAGAAGGGAGCGAAGGCCACCGCCGAGGAGTTTCCACGATCCGGAGAGTGACCTCCTGTTCGAGTTCTACCTGGGCGAACAGCTCGGGAAGAGCCTGGAGGAGGTTCGGGCCCTGGACAACGGGGAGTTCCAGATGTGGGGCGTCTACTACGCCGTGAAGGCCCAGCGGATGGAGCTGGAACGGATGCAAGCCGAATCGAGGAGGTAGTCATGTCGGCACCGGTAGCGGTCCGTGTGGAGGGCCTGAAGGCCTTCACGCGGGCCGTGAAGGACGTGGACCGCGAGCTCCCGAAGGCGGTGCGCCTGGCGAACAACCGTGTCGTCCAGATCATCGTGGACGGCGTACAGCCGAAGGTCCCGGTGAAGACGGGCAAGGCGCGCGCCACGGTGAAGGCGAAGTCCACGAGGACGGCCGCGCGCATCTCGGCCGGCTCGAAGCGGGCGCCGTACTACGCCTGGCTGGACTTCGGCGGCAAGACCGGCATTGACGGCTCCGTGGTGCGCCCGTTCTACAAGCAGGGGCGCTACATCTACCCGACGTATTCGGCGAACCGGGATCGCGTTGTGGAGGTCATGGTGGAGGAGTACGCCGCGATCGCGCGCGAGGCCGGCCTGGAGGTGAGCACGTAATGCCCGGTCCTACCGTCACACTCACCTTCGCCGGCGACGCGAAGCCGGCCACCGAGGCACTCGACTCTGTCGGCGACGCCGCCGAGGACATGGATTCGAGAGTCTCGGACTCCACGAGCGGCCTGGACGCCGCCGGCGAAGGCTTCGACGATGCCGAGGGCAAGGCCCAGGGCTTCAACGACACCCTGTCGGGCGTCGGGGACACCATGGGCGGCGTCTCCCAGATCGCCTCGGGCGACCTCTTCGGTGGCCTCATGACCCTGGGCGGTGGCCTCGCGGACCTGGCCGGCGGCATCTCCGGGTTCATCATCCCCGTATTCGGCAAGCTCATCGCCGCAACCTGGGCGTGGACCGCGGCACTCCTGGCGAACCCGATCACCTGGATCATCATCGGCATCGTCGCGCTGGTAGCCGCAATCATCCTACTCTGGCAGAATTGGGATACCGTAACCAAATTCATGACAGAAAGCATGGATGCGGTATGGGCCGGCATCCAAGCGGGATGGAACTGGATTAAGGAGAACTGGCCGATGCTCCTGGCGATCCTCACCGGCCCGATTGGCATTGCCGTAGGCCTCATCATCCGCCACTGGGACACGATCGTCTCTTTCGTGAAGGGCCTTCCTGGCAAGATCAGATCCGCAGCTAGCGGCATGTGGGACGGGATCAAAGACAGTTTCCGGTCGGCCGTGAACTGGCTCATCGACAAGTGGAACGGGTTCCAGCTCACCCTCGGCGGCGGCTCGGTCATGGGATACGACATCCCCTCGGTCACCCTGGACACGCCCAACATCCCCCGCTTCCACACCGGCACCTCCTCGGTCCCCGGCGCGCCCGGATCCGAGATGTTGGCGATCCTCCAGGCCGGCGAACGCGTCACCCCGGCGGGCCAAGCACGGGACGACGCCCGGCGCCCGGCCACGATCACCTTCGCCGGCCCCGAGGCGATCCTGGCGATGCTGCGCCAGATGATCGTCTCCAAAGGCGGCGTCGACGTCGTATTCGCGAGGAGCTGACGATGCCCAGGCCACTCCCCCAGGTGGAGCTCCGCTACGACGGCACTTGGCACACCGTCACCGAGGACGTCTACGCCGGCGAACAGATCACGACCCAACGCGGCCGCGCGAACTGGGCCGCGCTGGCGGACCCCTCGGAGATGACCATCCCCTTCCGACAGCACGAGAGCGCGTACGCCACCGCCGCCGGCGGCGTCCCCATGGTGGGCCGCTACGCGCCTCGCAACCCGGCGTCGGACCTCTTCGGGAAGATCGGGCGGAACACGCCCATCCGGCTTCGCCTGGGCGCCGCGCGCGTCCGCCTGCGCATCCCCGGGAACGGCAAGGCCGCGGCCACCACACCCGACACGGCCGCGCTGCGCCTCACCGGTGACCAACGCGTGGAGTTCCTGGTGAAGCCGCGCACGTGGCGGCCCGTGGACGGCCACGGGCTCGGCCGCCGCTACCTCCCCGCCGGGAATCAACGCGCCTGGGCGGTGTGGATCAACAACACGGGGACCATCTCGTATCGGCCTTCGCAAGACGGCTCCATATTCACCACGCGCGAGTCCTCGGTGGCCGTCCCCGACGACGGCGCCGAACGCTGGATTGCCATCTGGCACGACGTGAACAACGGCGCCGGCGGCAACACGGTCGGCTGGGAAACCTCCCCGGACGGGATCACCTGGACCGCCCTCGGTGCCAACAGCGTCCAGGCCGGCACCTTCGCCTACTTCGCCGCGCAGGCGCCGCTGGAGCTCGGGCGCGTGTGGGATCCGGTGAACTCCGGGATCGCCGAGCCGAGCCTGGACGGCGAGCTCGGCGCGTTCCGGTACCGCTCGGGCATCCTCGCGTCCTCCACGGCCGTCGTGGACGTGGACTTTCGCACGATGGACACCGACGTGCGCACGTTCGTCGCCCAGTCCCGCACGTGGACGCTCACCGAGGCGGCGTACATGACCGACTCCTCCATCCGCTTCGCCGGTGAAGCGTCCGCCTGGCCGCAGACCTGGGATGCCTCGGGCAAGGTCCGCTCGTCGCCGGCCACCGTCTCGGGCGTCCTGCGGCGCGCCCAGAAGACGCTCTCCCCGCTCCAGTCCTCACTGCGGCGCGACCTCTCCACGAAGGCGAACGTCGTCCGCTACTTCCCGCTGGAGGAGCGCACCGGCGCCGTCCGCTTCGGATCCGGCATCGCCGGCGACACGAGCTCACTCGCTGCCAACGTCCCCGCCGAGGTGAAGGCCGCGGCCAACGGCGACATGTTCATAGCCTCGGATCCGCTCCCCACCTTCGGCGACGGCGAACTGGCCGGCAACGTCCCCGCCTACACCCCGAACGTGTCCCAGCGGCTCATCTGGCTTGTGGGCGTCCCCTCGGGCGGTATGCCCTCGGACCGCCACCTCATGCGCGTCTACACCGCCGGGACCGCGGCCCGCTGGGAAGTGGTCTACGTGGCCGGGAACAACCTGGAACTGCGCTGTTACGACGATGAAGGCGCGGCCATCTTCACCCATGGCCCGATCGCCGGCGACCTGGACGGCTCGCCCCAGATGCTGTCCCTGTGGCTGGAGCAGCAGGGCGCGAACCTGTTCTTCCAGCTCGCCTACTTCCCGGTCGGTGCCGGCACCGCGTTCGTCTCCGACGAAGGCACGCTCCCCTCGCGCACGTACACCAGGATCACGCGCCTCCAGCTCGGAACCACGGTCGGCCTGGAAGGCACCGTCATGGGCCACGTGGCGATCCTCAACGGGGACGTCCACAACGTCTGGGACACGGTGGGCTCATCGCTCATCGCCTGGGCCGGCGAGATGGGCACGGACCGTCTCCTTCGCCTCGGCGCCGATGAGGGGTTCCCGGTCCGCATCACCGAAGCCGGCGACACGCCCGCCATGGGCCCGCAACGCTCGCGCACGTTCGTGGACCTCGCACGCGAAGTGCCGGCAACGGACCTCGGCGCCTTCGGCGACGCCGGCGACGATGCCGGCTCACTCACCTACCGGCCCAAGCGCTCCATGATGCGCCCGCCGGTCCTCACGATCCCGTATCCGCTCCTGGTGCCGCCGCCGCTGCCCGTGGACGATGACCAGGGGACCGTGAACCGGGTGACCGTGAAGAACGTCAACGGCGTCGAGTTCACCGCCGAGGACACCACGAGCACGATGTCCACGCTTCCCCCGCCCGCGGGCGTCGGCCTCTATGACCAGTCGGTGGACATCAACGCGCACACCGTCGCCGCGGCCGAGGGCAACGCGTGGTGGCGCCTCGCGCTGGGCACCGTGGACGCCTCGCGCTGGCCCGAGCTCACCTTCGTACTGGACAAGCCGGAGCTGGAGCCGTACGTGGAGGCGATCCTGGCCGTGAAGGCCGGCGACATCATCCGCGTGATCGAGCTCCCCGCCGGCGTCCCGCCCGGCCCCGTGGACCTCATCGTGGACGCCATCGCGGACAAGATCACGCGCGCGCTCCACACCGTGATCTTCACGTGCGGGCCGGGCAACATCTGGGGCGCCACCAACACCTGGGCGGCGGCCACCGGCGCGCCCGCCGGCGTCGCCCGCTGGTCCCCCGCCGACACCTACCGATCCGGCGGCACCGTCACGACCACACAGACCGGCATCACGCTCCAGAACTCGGACGGCCGGCCCTGGACGACGAACGCCGCGGATTTCCCGTTCGACATCATGATGGGCGGGGAGCGGATGACCGTAACGAACATCGGCGCCGGCACCAGCTCGCAACTGTTCACCGTGATCCGCTCCGTGAACGGCATCGTCAAGACACACCCCACCGGCACGCGCGTACAGCTCGCCGAGCCGTTCGTCTGGTCCCTGTAGGAGGTCCACATGGCCATCGTCCCCGGAGCGCCCGCGCGAGCGGCCGACATCGCCGCTATCTGGCAGGTAGGCACCGAGCTCGTGTCCTTCACCTCGGCGACCTCGCATCTGCGGACCGTCAACTTCCCGGTGGCCTTCGCCTCGGCGCCGATCATGCCGGCGCCGGTCATCTCCTCGGCCGCCGGCGTCACCGCCCGCTGGGGCGCCAGAGTGGACACCATCACGACCACGAGCTTCCGACTGTTCCTCTTCACCGGCGACCGCGACACCCCGACCGCGCAAACCTGGTCCAACATCCCCGTCATGTGGACCGCAATTCTGGATGTCTAAGTGTCATACGCTGCGGGTACTGTCGGAACATGAGCACACAAGCCTATAAGGACTGGGTGGCCCGGGGCCGGCCCTGGCGCAAGGCGCGGCCCGTCGCCGACATCGAGCGGTGGGCGCGCGCCAACGGCGTCCCCGTCCTCGGCACCATCGGCAACAACGCGCATCTCACGAGCAACCGCCCCCAGGATCACACCCCGTTCTCCACCACCGAGTGGCCCGAGCCGATCGCCGGTGACGTCATCTGCGCTATCGACCTGGAGGACGTGGCCGGCCTGGAGGACGCCATCCTGGCGAGCGCCCGAGCCGGCAACATGCCCTGGCTGAAATACATGAACGTCCACGGCCGCAACTACCACTGCCGCGACGGGTTCAAGTCCTCCACCGACTCCTCGGACGACAGCCACATTCACCTCTCCATCCGCTCGGACCACCTGGACACCGCGCTCGCCGACGACTGGATCAACCACAAGCCGGGAAAGCCCTCGCGCCCGCCCGCCGAAGGCGACCGCCCGGCGCCCGGCCCCGACGTCGCGTTCCCGCTCCCCGCCGGCCACCACTTCGGCGCCGACGACGGCTCCAACGCCTCGCACTCGGGCCTCCACGGACGCAAGACCGCCGGGAAACTGGACTCCACCTGGATCAAGACCTGGGCCTCCCAGCTCGGCAGGCGCGGCTGGAGCGTCGGCAAGGGCAAGAAGTGGCTGAACCGCCACGGCAATGACGGCAAGTGGGGCGACGAATACGACGCCCTGTGCCTGGCATTCCAGCGGGATCAAGGCCTCCCCGCCGACCGGAAGAACGGCCCGCGGACCTGGAACGCGGCCTTCGACAACCCGGTCACCTAAACGACCGCCGGCGACACAAGGGGACCGCGGCCCGTCGCCGGCGGTTGCAACATCCCACCTACCAGGGAAGGGGTCCCCATGCCCGACCTTGCAACCGGCTCCATCCGCACAGTGACCACGCTCGTGATCGGCGCGTTCCTCACCGCCGGCGTCGGGTGGCTACGCCGCGAGACCGGCGTGGAGCTCCCGTCCGACCCGCTCACCATCAACGCCCTGTCCGCCGCCGTCTACGCCTTCGTGACCGCTCTCTGGTACGTCACCTTCGCCTCCCTGGAGCGGCGCTGGCCGCCGTTCGGTGTGTTCCTGGGGTGGCCGAAGGCGCCGCACTACGACGTGGGCCAGGAGGACGTGGAGGCCTCGCGGACACCGGAGAAACCGCAGGCCAGCGGGCCACCGTCTGGGAATGAATTGGCGTAGCATCGCTGTAGGGGTTCGTTCAGGCCTCCCAGGGCTCACACGAAGGAGCGCCCACTGTTCCGGGGGAACGGTGGGCGCTTTCGTGTGCGTGGCCGGTTCCGGCTCTGCCGGGCCGGAACCGGTGAGACCAGCGTAAACCTGCCTGTCGGACAACTCGTCACCGAAGATGAGGCGTAGATGTCCGTTTCATCCATCGGATGCTGGGTTCGTTGGGAGCTAAAGCCCCCTCTGATCACACTGTGTGCGTATGCACGTGCAATCAGAGAGGGACTTTCGTTCATCGTCTACTTGGGACGCAGTACAGCCGAAAGCCGGCGCGCCAATTACGGCGCGCCCAGGGCGGGGTGTGCGGTACCTCCACATGATCGGCTCCCAGTGCCAGCGCTCGCGGACCGCGAGATGGCTTCGGGAGCTCCACCGATCACGCCCACCTCTGCGGTGGGGCGCCTGGGCCTGCCTTGCATCCCCGGCGGGGGGACAACGGCGCTCGGGTAGTCGCTCCTTGAGCTCGCTTGTCGGGAGTAACCCCTGGGGCGCGCGAACCAGTCGCCCTGTGTTTTCGACCTCGCTAGTCGGGCGTATCGGCGCGCCATCGCCGCACTGTGCGGGTACAGTGGGCCCCTGAAGTTATCCCGTTGGAGAGCGGGGAGATTTCGCCCGGCGCCGAGGCTCCTACACCTCGACGCCAGACCAGTTGCAGCACTAGTTCACGCGGACCCTACCGCCTCGGAAGGGCCGCTGTCCTCGACTGGACACCGTTGTTCGCCGAGAGCGAACACGCCGCCCGCATCGGTGGCCGCCGCGAAGGCTGGCCACCCAGGCGATGCCGATGCCGGCGAGAGCGCCGAAGGCCACCATGGAGATGGACGCCGCGAGCGCGAAGGCCACGAGCAACCCCATCACAGTTCGCCGAAGCCCTGGATGATCCGCTGTGTGCGGCACGGGGCCGGCACGGGCCGCCCCTTCGCATCGCGGCACACCACACAGCACTCCTGGTAGTACTCGGTCACCATGGCCGCGTTCGAGCCGTCCTCGCGCGAGGTCCGCACCAGCGTCTCCACGGCGCCGTGCTCCTTCGCCACCGCGTTCAGGATCGCCTCGGCGCGCTCCAGGTCCGCCGCGAGCGCCGCGGCGTCGCCGATCGCCTCATCGGCCACGTCTCCGAGCTCGGAATCGGTGAAGTCTTCAATCACGTCGTACTCCTCGGTTGGGGTGAGCCACGCGGGCAGCGCAGCGGGTTCGGGTGTCCACCAGGACGCGCCCATGGCCGTCATGTGCTCCACGTGGTCCTCGTCTTGATTCACGCACGGGTAGCCGATGCCGTCCACCGTGGTGCGCTCGGAGCACGACACGCCCGGCGTCACCTTCTGGGAAGTGGACTTCTCGCAAGCATCCTCGGGACGCGCGAGGCGATCGAATTCGGCGCAGACGCCCGTGGCCACGACCATCATGGCCTCGGCGCGCCCGGTCCCGAGGAGGAGCGCGGCGCCGTCCAGCGCGGCGCCCAGCGCGGCGCCGGCGGCGTCCTCGGTGATCTTGGCCAGCTTGAGCTCGCGTTCCTCACCGGGCATTGCGTAGGTGGTCTCCCAGGCGGCCACGGCCGACTCGGCCGCCTTCGATGCGGCCTTGAGCACGAAGCCGACGATGTAGGTCTCGGCCACGAGACCGTGCTTGCGGGCCACGCGTGACGTGGAGAGGTCAAGCTCTTGGGCGGTGCGGGCCGCGGCGTTCGCTTCGTTCACGCGCCCGAGCTCGGGCGTGTTCAGCACTGCGGCCGCGGCGTTGATCGCGCGACGGGCCGCGGTGACGACGGCGCCGCCCTTCATGGCCCAGTCCATGGGTTCGCCGAGCTCGGCCGTGTCCACGAGACGCCGGGCCGCGGCGATCGCGAGACGCGCGTTGAGCTGGGCGCGGCGCTTGGGATCCCAGGCGGCCACGAGCGAAGCGGACCCCGAGATGAGGGTCCCGACCGTGTAGAGCTTCCGCTGGCACCGATCGCAGATGTCGGCCGTCTCGTGGTCGCACATCGTGTCGTTCAGCGTGCGCCCGAGGTAGGCCAGGAGGGGGATGATCTGGGAAAACAGGCCGACGATGTTGTAGGCGTGGGCCTTGGGGTCATGAGCGCCGCGGGTGAGCCGCGGTCGCGAGGCAGATTGGTTCATGCGGGCCACCGTAGCACAGTTTCCGGAAACTGTCCTTACCCGGCATCTGGTAGTGTCGGTGCCATGAAACCAATGGTCAGCGACTACGAGAGGACGGCCCTTGCAATCGAGGGCGTCAAACAGGCGAAGTTCCGAAGGTGGGCCGAGGAGATGAGGACTCACGGCTGGGATGTGAGGGAGCCTACGCCCAAGAAGATTCGCGCGCTAGCCCTGCATTTCGCGCAGAAGCGGCTGGAGGCGGCCCAGGCAGCGAAGGAGGGCTGAGGCGTTGCACCATTCTGACAAGAAGCCTGTAGCGGCCCGCGCGTCGAAGTGCGAGCGGTGCGGGGCGAACTACCGCCCCGATACCTCGGCCTGGGACCTGTGCCTGGAGTGCCTGGACAAGGAGCTCGGCAAGATGACCGCCGCCGAGCTTGGGGACGTGCCCGGCGCCGTCCTCAACCTCTTCAACCTGAAACCGGAGTATTTCCGTGAATGACCTCATCGCCGATGCGGCAACCGACCCCTTCGACCCCACCGAGACCAGCCTGGAGGCGTTCCTGGCCGTCCACGGCATCGAATACGACCAGGACGGCAACGCGGTCCTGTGCAAGTGCGGCTGGTCCGAGGACAACGGCGTTCCGCTCGCCGCGCACCTCTTCGACGCCTCCCGCTCCACGATGTACCGCGAATCGGCCGCGATCCTCCAGGCCGAGCGCGCCAGCGCGGCCGAGAACTTCACGGAAGGCCTTCACTACGGCTTCGGCCTCATGCTGGCCCGCGCGGACGCCGCCGAGCTCCCCGACCCCGGCGTCACCATCGTCCAGGCTTCCACGAGCTCGGTGTGAGCGCGCCGAGGCTCCGCGGCGCCGAAGCGCTCGCGCCACCGCCGGATCCTGCTCCTCAGTGCTCCTGCGAGGACGCGAAGTGCGCGGATTGCGCCGGGGAGCTCCTGGCCGAGCTCTACGCGGTCCACGCGGTCCTGAACTGCGCCTATCACGATCGGGACCCGCACATGCTGGAGCTGAAGGAGGGAGGGACCGCGGCGTGGCTCGCGGACGCCCTACTCCCACCGTGGAGGAAGAGGCACCATTGAGTGGTGCGCAGACCTCCTAAGCCGTGTCTGACGCCGGGCTGTACCAACTACGCGTTGGGTACAGCCCGGCGTCCCCGTTGCGGCGTCTGCCAGCGCGCCTATGACCACGCGCGCAACATGCGGCCCGAGCGGGCCGCCTACAGGGACCCCTTGTACCTGGCTATCCCGATCGTTGGCCAGTGCCAGAAGCCAGGCTGTACGGACCCCGCTGAGACCCGCGATCATCGCCTACCCCTATCGAAGGGAGGGACGAATGACCCTGCCAACATTCGTCTCCTGTGTCGCTTCCATAATTCGCAGAAGCACGATAGTCTCGACTGATTCCGCTGGTCACGACGGGAAAAAGTTCACGGGATTCGTTCTCAGGTAC
>Ga0307405_10000408_pt1 | contig 16159 bp, 12 predicted proteins | sample 322Cmetagenome_2_FD_203311 | JGI IMG/M metagenome (GOLD analysis project Ga0307405, IMG submission 203311) | Maize rhizosphere microbial communities from greenhouse at UC Davis, California, United States - 322HYB-C-1 | ecosystem: Host-associated > Plants > Roots > Rhizosphere > Soil | place...
TGCGCCGATTCATTCCCGTCAAGCGCAGCAACGCCCGGGCCGAGCAACCGCTGGATCCGGTGCGCCTGGCCGCGCTGGCCGAGCTCGCCCTGCTGCCCAAGCCCTACGACGGCGCGCCGGCCGGCGCCTGGTTGCAACAGCTCAATGGGCTGCTCAAGCGGTTGTGCCGCAACCACTATCCCTACAGCCAGAGCCACACCCTCAATGGGCGCAAATGGCTGGCCTTCCTGGATAACCGCTGCCCGGCCGCCGGCCTGACCCGGTGGATGATCCTCGTGGAGGGCGCCTACAAGCCTGAATGCAAGCTCGATGACAAAGCCATCGCCGGCCTGACCCAAGCCGTCGAGATATGGATTCGCAAACATGTTTGAGTTCGCCTGGCCGTGGGTCTTCATCCTGTTGCCGTTGCCCTGGCTGATGCGCCTGGTGTTGCCGGCTGCGGACAGTGGCGAGCCGGCGCTCAAGGTCAGCTTCCTGGATGAGCTCGAAGGATTGGTGGGGCGGCGGGCCCGGGCCAATTTACCGACATGGCGCCAGCAGGCTCCCTTCATCCTGCTTTGGCTTTTGCTGTTGATCGCCGCCGCCCGCCCGCAGTGGCTGGGCGAGCCGTTGCCGATCGCCGCGAGCGGTCGCGACCTCCTGGTGGCGGTGGACGTGTCGGGCTCGATGGATTTTCCCGACATGCAATGGCAGGACGAAGACATCAGCCGTCTGGCGCTGGTGCAGCGCATGCTCGGCGACTTCCTCGAAAGCCGCGAAGGTGATCGGGTCGGCCTGATTCTGTTTGGTACCCAGGCGTATCTGCAGGCGCCCCTGACATTCGATCGCCACACCGTGCGGCGCTGGCTCGACGAAGCGCGCGTGGGCATCGCCGGCAAGAACACTGCCATCGGCGACGCCATTGGCTTGGCCCTCAAGCGCCTGCGTCAACGTCCGGCGCAGAGCCGCGTGCTGATCCTGGTGACCGATGGCGCCAATAATGGCGGCCAGATCGATCCGCTGACCGCCGCGCGGCTGGCTGCCGATGAAAGCGTGAAGATCTACCCGATCGGCGTAGGCGCCGACCCGGAGCAAAGTGGCAGCGCCGGCTTCCTGGGCGTCAACCCGAGCCTGGACCTCGACGAAGCGACACTCAGGGAAATCGCCCAAGTCACCGGCGGCCAATATTTCCGGGCCGAGGATGGCGAGCAACTGTTGGCGATAAAGGCGACCCTTGACCAACTCGAACCGGTGACCCAGCAACCAACCCAGGCCCGCCCGGCCCATGCCTTGTATCATTGGCCCCTGGCCGTTGCGCTGGTATTGAGCATGTTGCTGGTGGCCCGGGAACGTTGGCCGGACAATCCGTTGCAACGCCTGTTCACCCAGCCGCTGTTCCAACCCTCGCACCCCTCCGAATGGCGCCAGCGGCTCAAGCGCCTGCGACTGCGGAGGCGCCGATGATCGCGCTCTGGCCGCATTGGCTGCGCCCCGGTTTCATTCTGCTGCTGCCGTTACTGGGCTGGCTGCTCTGGCAGCTCTGGCATCGGCAAAAACGCGTGGGCCGTTGGCAAATGATCCTGCCTGCGGCGTTCCATGGAGTGCTGCTCAGCGGTGGCAGCGGTCGCGAAAGCAAGCTGCCTTGGATCGCCCTGGGCCTGGGCTGGCTCTTGATGGTGCTGGCCTTGCTTGGTCCCAGCTGGACACGCGTCGAACAGACCAGCCAGAAACCCGCCGATCCGTTGGTGATCATCCTCGAACTGACGCCAGAGATGCTCGCCACCGACGTCCCGCCCACCCGTTTGGAACAAGCCCGGCGAAAAGTGCTGGACGTGCTGCACAACCGCAGTGACGCCCAGACCGCGATCATCGTGTATTCCGGTAGTGCCCACACCTTGGTGCCGCTGTCCGATGACCTGGCCACCAGCGCCAACCTGCTCGAAGCGCTGGCGCCATCGATCATGCCCCAAGGCGGCCATCGCGCCGACCTGGCCGTGAACAAGGCCATGGCCCTGCTGGACCAGGCCGGGCTCGGCCACGGTCGGATCCTGCTGATCGCGTCGTCCCTGAACGAGCAGGAACGCCAAGGCATCCGCCAGGTCCTGGACGGCTCCGCCACTCGCTTGCTGATGCTCGGCATTGGCACCCGCGAAGGCGCGCCGGTGGCCCAGGACGATGGCAGTTACCTGAAGGACGCCCAAGGCGCGATCCTGGTGCCGCGCCTGGACAGTCCGGGCCTCAAGTCCTTCGTCAGTGAGCTGGATGGCCGCTATCGCCCGGCGCGTCTGGACGACAGTGACTTGCGCGGCCTGGGCCTGCTGGACGGGCCGCGCCAACTGCGCAGCGATGGCCAGACATTGCGCCTCGACACCTGGGCCGACCAGGGTTATTGGCTGCTTTTGCCGTTGTTGTTGCTGGCAGCGTGCGCCGGGCGGCGCGGTTGGCTTTTCTGCCTGCCGCTGTTGTTCGTATTGCCGCAAACCGGCCACGCTTTCGAATTCCAGGATTTGTGGTTGCGTCCCGACCAGCAGGGCCAGCATCTGCTCAAGCAAAAACGCCCGGCCGAGGCCGCTGCCCGTTTCGAAGACAGCCAATGGCAAGGCGTCGCCCTGTACGAAGCCGGCGAGTACAGCGAAGCGGCCCGACGATTTGCAGAAGGCAACGACGCCCGTTCCCACTACAATCGCGGCAATGCCCTGGCCCGCAGCGGTGAGCTGGAGGCGGCGATCGATGCCTATGAGCAGGCCTTGGAATTGCAACCGGACCTGCGCCCGGCGCAGACCAACAAAGCCCTGGTCGAAAGCCTGCTGAAAGAACAGACTCCGCCCCCGGACGAGCCCAAGCCTGCCGAAAACCAGGAACAGCCTGCCACGGAGCAACCGCAGGAGGCCGACAGGCCGAGCCAGTCATCCGAGCAGGGCCATCCCTCCTCCGAAGCGACAGCCACGCCGGACGACGCCCCGGCGTCCGAGGCCCCACCGCCCGGCGCCCAGGATGTGCCAGGCAGCGAGTTGCCCGACGAGCAGACCACCACCCCGCCGCTTCGCCCGGCGGCGGGTCAACGCAACGAAGAAGAACAACGCCAGGCGCTGGAACAATGGCTGCGCCAGATCCCGGATAACCCAGGTGAGCTGCTCAGGCGCAAATTCTGGTACGAACAGCAAAGCCACCAGGCCCAGGAAAAAAACCAATGACCCGCTTCACCGCCTACCTCCTCGTCTTGCTGTTCTGGGCTGCCGGGTCCCAGGCTGCGCAGTTGACCGCCAGCGTGGATCGTAGCCGGCTGAATTCCGGGGAAACCGTGGAGCTGACGCTGGAATCCAACGACGCCACGCTGTTCGGCAAGCCTGACCTGAGCCCGCTCCAGGCGTTGTTCGACGTACGAGGCACCCGCCAGGTCAACCAACTGACCACCCTCGACGGCGAGAACCGCGCTACCACCCGCTGGATCGTCACGTTGCTTCCCCGCCAGAGCGGCACTGTGGTGATTCCGGCGCTGCAATTGGGCGAAGTGGCCAGCCAGCCGATTACGTTGCAGGTGATCGAAAGCGAGACCCGCAACGCCTCCGGCACCCTCGCGCCGGTGTTCATCGAAGCCAGCCTCGACCAGGCCGAAGTGTATGTACAGGCCCAGGCTATCCTGACCTTGCGCATCTACCATTCAGTGTCGCTTTACGACGACAGCAGCCTAACCCCCTTGCACATTCCAGACGCACGCACCGAGCAACTGGGGGAATCGCGCACCTACGAGAAAGTCATCAACGACGTGCGCCACGGCGTGATCGAACTGCGCTACGGCATCTATCCGCAGCGTAGCGGCGAGTTGGCGGTCCCGGCCCAGACCTTCAGCGCCACGCTGGTCGAGCCGGCGGCCCAGGGCAACGCGACGCCCGGCGCCAAGCCCGGCCAACTGATGCGCGTGAGCTCCACGCAACTGCAGCTGGCCGTCAAGCCAAAACCCGCCAGCTATCCGGCCGACCTTCCCTGGCTACCGGCCCGCAGCCTTTCCTTGAGCGAAAGCTGGAGCCCGGAACCGACCCACAGCCAGGTCGGTGATTCACTGACCCGCAGCCTGACCCTTGAAGCCGAAGGCTTGACCAGCGCCCAATTGCCGCCGCTGCCTGCCACCGAGATCAACGGCCTGCGCCGTTATCCCGACCAGCCGGTGCTCAGCAGTCGCAGCAGCGAACGGGGACTGGTGGGCAGTCGCGAAGACCGCGAGGCGTTGGTACCCAACCGCAGCGGCACCATTGAGCTGCCACCCGTTGAAGTGGTCTGGTGGAATACCCTGGAAGATCACCTGGACCGCACCAGCCTCCCCGCGCGGACCCTGCAAGTGGCGAACAATCCAAGCCTGATGGTCGACACGCCGGCGGGCACGACGCAAATCGTCACGACCGTCGACAGCGAGACGCTTTGGTACTGGCAGTTGAGCACGCTCATCCTGACGTGTACCACGCTGCTCGGTTTCGGCCTGTGGTGGCGCGCCCGCTGGCAACCCGCCGTCCTGCGTTCGACCCAGGCCGGACCTAGCCCGCGCACCCTGCTCGATGACCTCAAGCGCGCCTGCCTGGCCAACGACCCGCACGCCACCCGCCAGGCCTTGGACGCCTGGGCCCGGCAGCAACCGGAAACCCTGGCAGACTTGGCAGCGCGCTTCGTGCCACTGTCCGACGCCCTCGACGGCTTGAACGGGGCCCTGTACAGCGAGACCGGCCAGCTTTGGCAAGGCGAAGACCTGTGGCGCGCCATTCGCGCCATTCCGCCCCTTGAAGGATCGCCGGATGCCACCAGTGATTCGAGCTTGCCGCCGCTTTATCCCAAGTAACCGGCGTCGCACCGCGCCGTTCCATTTGACAAAGTTGAGCAGCCCATCTCCCTGCTTTTCCCAGTAAACTCTGCATCTTTGCGCCGCTGCCTCTCTTCCTGCGGCCATTGTCTGTTTTCTGGAGTCTGCCTTGCGTCTGTTTCACACCTCCGATTGGCACCTGGGGCAAAACCTCCACGGCCAGGATCGCGACTTCGAACACGCCTGCTTCCTTGATTGGCTGCTGCGTCAGTTGGCCAGCGAAAAGCCCGACGCGCTGCTGATCGCCGGCGATATCTTCGACACCGTCAACCCACCGGTCAAAGCTCAGGAGCGCCTCTACGATTTCATCGTCAGCGCCCACGAACAGAACGCCAACCTGACCATCGTCATGATCGCCGGCAACCACGACTCCGGGTCACGCATCGAATTGCCGGCGCCGTTGATGCGCCGCTTGCGCACCCATGCCCTGGGCCGTGTCCTGTGGCTGGACGATGGACAACTCGACGTCGAGCGCCTGTTGCTGCCATTGCCTGATGCCAAGGGGAAAGTCCGGGGCTGGTGCCTGGCCTTGCCGTTCCTGCGACCGGCCGAGGTCACGGGCGCACAATTGGGGGATGATTATTTGCGGGGCATCGGCCAGGTACATGAATGGCTGATTGCCGCCGCCAACGCCAAGCGCAAGAAGGGCCAGGCGCTGATCGCCGTCAGCCATGCGCACATGGCCGGCGGCTCGGTATCGGAAGATTCCGAGCGCAGCCTGATCATCGGCAACGCCGAAGCCCTCCCGGCCAGCCTGTTCGGCCCGAGCATCACTTATGTCGCCCTTGGCCACTTGCACAAGCCGCAGAAGGTCAACGGCGAGGAACGCATTCGCTACAGCGGATCGCCGATTCCATTGTCGTTTTCCGAGATCGGCTATCGACACCAGATCCTCGACATCACCCTGGACGGCGAAACCCTGGTGAACGTCGAACCACGGCTGATTCCCCGCGCCGTCAACTTGCAACGCCTGGGCCCGGCACCGCTGACCGATATCCTGGTGCAACTCAACGATCTGCCGGACATCGACCTGCTGGCAGACATTCATCGCCAGCCCTGGCTGGAAGTCCGGGTCCGCCTCGATGAACCGCAGCCGGACCTGCGACATCAAGTGGAAACCGCGCTGCAAGGCAAAGCCGTGCGACTGGTACGGATCGCCGCCGAGTACGCCGGAAGCGGCAGCTCCAGCGATGCCGACGAGCGTGCGGGGCTGATCGAACTGGACCAGCTCAGCCCACAGGAACTGTTCAGCCGCGCCTGGCAGGACACCTACGGCAGCGCGGTGGATGACCAGACCCTCAAGGATTTTGCCGTGCTGTTGCAAGATGTGCAGATGGAGAGCGAACAGCCATGAAAATCCTCGCCATCCGCCTCAAGAACCTCGCCTCTTTGGCCGGGCCATTCGAAATCGATTTCACCGCCGAACCCTTGGCCAGCGCCGGCCTGTTCGCCATCACCGGCCCTACGGGCGCAGGCAAGAGCACTTTGCTCGATGCCTTGTGCCTGGCGTTGTTTGGCGCGGTACCCCGCCTGAACAACACCGGTCGTGACGCCAAGGTGCCCGATGCCGACGGCGAAATCGCCACGGGCGATCCGCGCACGCTACTGCGCCGGGGTACCGGCGATGGGTATGCCGAAGTGGATTTCCGCGGCATCGACGGTCGCCGCTACCGAGCCCGCTGGGAGACCAATCGGGCCCGGGAAAAAGCCGCCGGCAAGCTGCAAGCCAGCCGCCAGAGCCTGCGGGACCTGGATAATGACCAACTGCTTGCCAGCCAGAAAGGCGAATACAAAGCGCAACTGGAAGCCGTCCTCGGCCTGAACTTCGAACAGTTCACCCGTGCCGTGCTGCTGGCCCAGAGCGAGTTCAGCGCCTTCCTCAAGGCCGACGACAACGACCGCAGCGAATTGCTGGAAAAGCTCACCGACACCGCCCTGTATACGCGCCTCGGCCGCCGCGCCTTCGACAAGGCCAAGCAGGCCAAGGAAACCCACAAGCAGTTGCAGGACCAAGCCAGCGGCGTCACGCCACTGCCTCCCGAAGCCCGCGCCGAGCTGGACCAGCGTTTCAATGAAGCCCAGCAGCAACTCAAGACCCAACAGGCGCAGCTCAAGCAACTGGAGCAACAACAAGCCTGGCTCAAGGACCTGCGCCAGCTGGAGGATGAACAGGCCAGCGCCGTCGAGCAACTGCAACAGGCCCAGGCCGATTGGGACGCGCAGGCCGACGGACGTCTGAAGCTGATCCGCCTGGAACAGCTCGCGCCCCAGCGGCATCAGTTCATCCGCCAAGCGGAACTGACCCGACAGCTCGACCCGCTGGCGGCCAGGATCCAGCAGTTGACCCAGCAGCAGGTCGAGCTGCATGAACGGCAAGCCGAGCTGGAAAAAAGCCTGGGCGTCGCGCAACTGGCCCTGGCCGCCGCTCGCCAGCAAAGCATCGACTGCACGCCGCTGCTACGCCAGGCCTTCGATGAACAAAGCAGCCTCGCCCGCCTGACCAAGGAGGTCGAACAAAGCGCCGAGCAGTTGCGGCAGGCCCAACAGGCTGGCACCGACGGCCAGCGCACCCTCGACACCTTGCTGGAGCAACAAAAACAGGTCGGCGAGCGCCTTGGGCAGATCGCGACCGAACTGGAACAAAGCACCGGCCTCGCGCCGCTGGGCGACGCCTGGGGCGCTTATCGAGATCGCCTCCAGCAACTGATGCAGATCGGCAATCGGTTGAACCAGGGCCAGGACGAACTCGCGCTGCTGGAGCAAAACGCCGCTCGCGCCGCCGAAGACCTGGCAGCCCGCCGGCAGAATCTCGAAGTACTCTACAAGGAGGCCGGCGCCGAACCGCAGGCGGTGGCCGAACAGATCCAATTGCTCGGCAATCTGCTGCAGGACAACCGCAAGCAGTTGCGCGCGTTCGAAGACCTGGCTCGGCTTTGGATCAGCCAGCAGGACCTGGACAAACGTGTCGTCGAACTGGAACAACGCCAGCAACGCGCCTTGCAGGAACGCGACCGACTGGTGCGCGAAGGCGGCGAAGCCAAGGCCGAGCTGGCAATTGCCGAACAGACTTGGACCGTGACCCGCGAACTGCTGGAACGCCAGCGCCTGGCCCGCAGCGAAAGCGTCGAGCAACTGCGCGAACAGCTGCAGGACAACCACCCTTGCCCGGTGTGCGGCAGCATTGAACATCCCTACCACCAACCCGAAGCGCTGCTGCAAAGCCTCGGGCGCTTCGATGAAAGCGAACAGGCCAACGCCCGCAAGACCGTGGACCTGCTCAATGAAAAAGTCATTGACCTGCGGGCCCGATACAGCGGCGTCATCGCCCAGCTCAAGGAGTTCAAGCAACAGCAGGAACAACTCGCCGACCAACAGCGTGGCCTGGCGCCAAGCCTTGAAGCGCACCCATTGTCGGCGCAGCTGCTGGCCCAGGATTCGCCCAAGCGCGACGCCTGGCTGGCCCAGCAAACCGGACAGCTGAACCAACTCATCAGCCAGGACGAACAGCGCCAAGCCGCCTTGCTCACCTTGCAACAGGACGCCGCGCGACTGGCGCAGCAACTGCGCGATGCAGAAACAGCCAGCCAGCAAGCCTCACAGCACTTGAACAATCAGCTCCAGGCACTGGCCCGGGATCGCCAGCGCCTGGACGAGGAGCTTGAGCACTTCAGCGCGCTCTTGCCGGCCGACACATTACAGGCCCTGCGCAGTGAACCGGCCACCACGTTCATCCAGCTCGATCAGCGTATCAGCCAGCGCCTCGCGCACCTGGAGCAGCAACGCGAAGAACTCGCCGAGCAACTTCAGCGTCAGCAGGTCCTGGAGAAAGAACAGGACCGCCAGCAGGTCCGCGTGCAGCAATTGGAATTGGCGCAGCGCCAATCCAGTGCCCTGAACGAGCAACACCAGGCCTGCCAGGAAAAACTAAGCCAACTGCTCGGCGACCACAGCAGCGCCGAACAGTGGCAGCAACGACTCGACCTGGCGCTGGAACAGGCGCGCCACGCCGAGGCAACCGCCAATCAACAGTTGCAGGATCTGCGCAACAGCCTTGTGCAATTGGCTGCCGAGCTCAAGGCCCGGTATGAACAGGCCCAGGCCCTTGAGGCTGAACAACAGGCCTTGGCCGCGAGCATCGCCCAATGGCGCAGCGCCCACCCTGAACTGGACGATGCCGCACTCGATGCCCTGATCAGCCTTGATGAGCAGCACGTCGCCCAATTGCGACAACGCCTGAGCAACAGCGATAAAGCGATCGAGCAGGCCCGTGTATTGCTCACCGAGCGCGAGCAGCGGCTGCAAAACCACCAGTCGCAACACAACGGCAACTTGCAGGCCGACCAGTTGGCCGAAGCCCTGGCCACGCTTCAGGGGCAGTTCGCCGCCAGCGAACAACGCTGTGCTGAGCTGCGTGCCGAACAGGCCGAGGACCAGCGCCGACAAAACGCCAACCAGGCTCTGGCCCAGCAGATCGAGCAGGCCTATGCCGAGTACCAACGCTGGGCACGCCTGGACGCATTGATCGGCTCGGCCACCGGCGACCGTTTCCGCAAACTGGCCCAGGCGTATAACCTCGACTTGCTGGTCCACCACGCCAACGCCCAGTTGCGACAATTGGTTCGCCGCTACCGACTCAAGCGCGGCGGCAGCATGCTCGGCCTGCTGGTGATGGACACGGAAATGGGCGATGAATTGCGCTCGGTGCATTCGTTGTCCGGCGGGGAAACCTTCCTTGTCTCCCTTGCCCTGGCGCTGGGCCTGGCCTCGATGGCGTCCAACACGCTGAGAATCGAATCGCTGTTCATCGACGAAGGCTTCGGCAGCCTCGATCCCGAGTCGCTGCAACTGGCAATGGACGCTCTTGACGGTTTGCAGGCCCAGGGCCGCAAGGTCGCGGTCATCTCCCATGTGCAGGAAATGCATGAGCGGATCCCGGTGCAGATCCAGGTTCGCCGTCAAGGAAACGGTTTGAGCACGGTGGAGGTGAAATGAGCCACGCCACGCTGTACTCCTTCCGCCGCTGCCCCTACGCGATGCGCGCCCGCATGGCGCTGCGCTACAGCGGTATCGCGCTGGACATCGTCGAAGTCAGCCTCAAGGCCAAGCCACCCGAAATGCTTGCACTGTCGAGCAAAGGCACCGTGCCGGTGTTGCATGCCGACGGGCAAGTCATCGATGAAAGCCTTGAGATCATGCGCTGGGCCTTGGACCAACATGACCCGCAGGATTGGGGGCTGGCGAACGACCCCGAAAAGCGTGCGTTGACGGCAACCTTGGTGGAAGAAAACGACCAGGTCTTCAAGCTCCATCTGAACCGCTACAAATACCCGGAGCGCCATCCCGAACACTCGGCAGCCCATTATAGGAGCGAGGGCGAAGTCTTTCTGTGCAAGCTGGAAGGACTGCTCGAAACCCGGAAATTCCTGGCCTCGGGTCACCTGAGCCTGGCGGACGTGGCGCTGATGCCGTTCGTGCGCCAATTCGCCCATGTCGACCGCCAGTGGTTCGCCCAGGCGCCCTACCCTCGGCTGCAGGAATGGTTGCAGGGTCTGCTCGATTCAGAGCTGTTCGTGGCAATCATGGCCAAGTAAGTCCTGGGCCGGTGCGTACGCTTTTGTGGCGAGGCAGCTTGCTCCGTCGCCACAAAAGCTGAACCTATCAGTCGTGAACCAGACTCAACAACCGCTCGCGAGCCACTTCCAGTTCACCGGGAACGGGCTGGGCAGCCGAGACAATCGGGGTGGAATAGAGAAACAGCAGCATCACTGCCAGACGCATCGCCATGGTGTCGATCCTTATCAGTAAGGAGTCAATTAACTAGCGTCAAATTTAAACACATGGCCATGTGATATCACAACGGGATTTTTCTTCCCGCAACGACGAAGCCTGCGATCTTTTCTCTCCCTGGCATCAAGCAGGAAAACGAAAAGATCGCAGGCTTCAGTGGTCAGCGTGTTTCAGTGTTGAGTCTTGTGATCCAGCGCGGCGTAGAAATTCGCGCTTTGCTGCAGGTATTTCTCGGTGTAGCTCTGGGTGCGGTTTTTCTTGTCGCTGATCTCGATACTGGCACTGGCGGGCAATGCCACAGTGGCGGAGATGGCGGAAGCGGCGATTACGGAAAAAAGATTCAGGTTCATGGCGGTAGTCCTCGGATTCAGTTGGCTGCTTTGCCCGGTGGGGCCGTGAAGCAAACTTACGCGCCGAGGCGTCTCGCCTTGAAATGCTTTGTAATACTAGCGACTATCAGCCTCGTTGATACAACGGCGCAGGCCCCGAAAATCGGGGCCTGCGCTTCATTGACGAACCATGAATTTCACGTCGCTCGGTGCATCCATCGGCAGCTTCTGGACAGTTTTGCCCAGCAGGCCCGTCTTGGGATCGCGCTCGATGACGACGATCTGATTGCTCTTCTGATTGGCCACCAGGATGAATTTTTCGCTCGGGTCGAGGCTGAACTCCCGGGGATGATCACCTTCGACGGAGCGACGCTGCAGTTCCTTCAAGGTGCCGGAGGCCGGGTCGACGGCGAACACCAACATTTCGTTGGTGGTGCCACGGTTGCTGACGTACAGGAACTTGCCGTCCCTGGAAGCATGCAGCGCTGCTGCCGCTTTACCGGGCTGGGGCTTTCCGTCGGCCAGATCGACCAGCTGACGCTGAACCAGGCGACCGTCCTGGTAATCGAATACCGCGACCTGGGCGGTCATCTCCATGGTCAGCCAGGCGTGCTTGCCGTCGCCACTGAACAACAGATGGCGCGGCCCGCTACCCGGTGGCAACTGCACGAACGGCGGATCGGCAGGCGTCAGCGGCAGTTCGGGGTTGGCCTTGGGGTCGTAGCGATAGACGAACACCTTGTCCGCCCCCAGGTCATTGGCGAACACATACTTGCCATCGGGTGACGGCACCGCGGAATGCACATGACCGGACTTCTGCCGCTCGGGATTGACCCGACTCGGCTGGTGGCTGCCCGACTGCACCACCGGCGCCAGCTTGCCGTCCGCGCCCACCGGCAGCACCACCAGGGTGCCACCCGGGTTTTCCAGGACCGAGTAGTTACTGACCAACAAATGCTGGCCATCGTGGCTCAAGCTGGAATGCGTCGGCTCGTTGCCCAGGGATTGCACCTGGTTGATCGGGCTCAGCTCATGGGTCTTGGGGTCGATGGCGTAGCTGCTGACCTTGCCCACCGGGTCTTTCTGGCCCGGCCCGTTTTCGTTGACCACGAACAACCGGGTCATGTCCTTGGAAAGGGTCAGCCAGGAAGGGTTGTGGGTCTTGATCACTTGCAACGGGTTGGCATCGAGCTGGCCGGTGCGGCTGTCGAACTGCAGCCGGTAGATGCCCTGGCTCTGGCCCGCCGTGTAGGACCCCACCAGCAATTGATAATGCTCGGTAGTCTGCGCCTGGACGCCCATGGCGCCGACGCTGCCGGCCATCAACAAGGGCCAGAAACTACGCATCTTCATGATCGGAGTCCTCATCGTCGTGGCCGCTGGTCGCTTCCACGCATTCAAGGTGGTGATCGCCCGAGTCGCTGGTGATGATCCAGTGCTTCAGGGCTTTGTCGAAGGTCGCGGCCTGCATCTGCGTCGGTGTAAAACGCCAATGCTCGAGGGTGCGGCCGTTCATGCACTCGACGTGCAACTGATCCTGCTCGTCGAGGGAAAAATCGAAAGCATGCAGCCCGTCGATAATCAGCATGTCGCAGTGTTCGAGGGCGTGCAGCAGGGTGTCGTTCAAGGCAGTCATGTCGATCAGTCGTTCATTGGGAAAGGCGGCATGATAACCCAATGTCAGAGTGGGCCTTGGGCCATAAGGTTCGAAAGCGTCGTGGCTTGCAAAAACCGCCATCGCAAGCAAGCTCGCGATGGCGGCAGCCCATTCACCTCAATGAAACCGCCTGGTCGTCAAAGTGCCTCGCGCCCCGGCACCCCATCCACCAACCGCAGGATCCCCAGCGGGTTGGCGTTTTTCAGTGGTTCGGGCAGCAGGTTGTCCGGGTAGTTCTGGAAGCACACCGGGCGCAGGAACCGATCGATCGCCAGCGTACCCACCGAGGTGCCGCGGGCATCGGACGTCGCCGGGTAAGGCCCACCGTGCACCATCGAATCGCACACCTCGACGCCGGTCGGATAACCGTTGAGCAAGATGCGCCCGACCTTCTGCTCCAGCAGCGGGGTCAGTTCGGCGAACTGTTCGAAATCCGCCGGCTCGCCAATCATCGTGGCGGTGAGTTGGCCGTGCAGGCCGTTCAACGCGGCGGTCAGTTGCGCCTGGTCAACGACTTCGACGAACACCGTGGTCGGGCCGAAGACCTCTTCCTGCAGCGCCTCGTCGCCGTTGATCAACAGGCTGGCGTCAGCCTTGAACAACTGCGGCTGGGCCTGGTTGCCTTGCTGATCGCGACCGGCCAGGTGTTCGATACCTGGGTGAGCCAGGAGTTTTTGCAGCCCCTTGCCGTAGCTTTGCAGCGTACCGGCATTGAGCATGGTCTGCGGTGCCTGGTCGCCGATCAGCGCAGCCACCTGCTGGGTGAAGGCGGTGAATTGCGGCGAGCGGATACCAATCACCAGGCCGGGGTTGGTGCAGAACTGGCCGCACCCTTGTACCACCGAAGCGGTCAGGTCGCGGGCAACGCTCTCGGCACGGTTTTTCAAGGCCTGTGGCAACACGATCACCGGGTTGATGCTCGACATTTCGGCGAACACCGGGATCGGCTGGGGCCGCGCCGCCGCCATGTCGCACAGCGCACGTCCGCCCTTGAGGGAACCGGTGAAACCGACTGCCTGGATCGACGGATGCTTGACCAGCCATTCGCCGACGCCACCGCCGTAGATCATGTTGAACACGCCAGCCGGCATCGAGGTTTTCTCCGCCGCGCGAATGATCGCATCGGCCACGTGTTCGGCGGTTGCCATGTGGCCGCTGTGGGCCTTGAACACGACCGGGCAACCGGCGGCCAGCGCGGCGGCGGTATCACCACCGGCAGTGGAAAATGCCAGCGGGAAGTTGCTGGCGCCGAACACCGCCACCGGTCCCAGGCCGATGCGGTATTGACGCAGGTCCGGGCGCGGCAGCGGCGTGCGTTCCGGCAAGGCCCGGTCGATGCGGGCGCCGTAGAAGTCGCCACGGCGCAGGACCTTGGCGAACAGACGCATCTGGCCACTGGTGCGACCGCGCTCGCCCTGGATGCGCGCCGCTGGCAGTGCGGTTTCGCGGCAGACCACGGCGACGAATTCATCGCCCAAGGCATCCAGCTCATCGGCGATGGCGTCGAGGAACTCTGCCCGACGCGCAGCGCTCAGGCTGCGATAGGCTGGATACGCCGCCGCAGCGGCCTTGGCGGCGGCGTCGACCTCTTCTGCCGTGGCCTGGACAAATTCATGGGGCAAAGCCTCGCCGGTGCTGGCGTCGACGCTCTGCAGGCGAGTCTGGCCGGCTGCGCTACGCGCGCCGCCGATGTAGTTGTGGCCAAGGATCTGGTTCATCGCAAGTCTCCTTTCAAAGTGTGCCGATAGTACCCGGATTGAATACCGCGTCCACCGGGGCAATGCCATTGACCAGCGGCGCGCCGAATTCGGCCTGGCTGATCTCGAACACATCCCCCGGCTGGGTGCGAATGCCGTCGGCGAAGGACAGCGTCGCGGTGCCGAAGAAATGAACGTGCACGTCGCCGGGACGCAGGAACTGGCTGTACTTGAAGTGATGGAACTCCAGGTTTTCGAGGCTGTGGCACATGTTCGCCTCGCCGCTGAGGAATTCGTTCTGCCACAGCACTTCACCGTTGCGCAGGATACGACTGGTCCCGGACAGATGTTGAGGCAATTCACCGACGCGAAGTTCCGGGCCAAAGCTGCAACTGCGCAGTTTCGAATGGGCCAGGTAAAGGTAGTTCTTGCGTTCCATGACGTGATCGGAAAATTCGTTGCCTACCGCAAAGCCCAGGCGATAAGGCTTGCCGTCGTGGCCGATGACGTACAGGCCGCTGATCTCCGGCTCTTCGCCAGCGTCTTCGGCAAACGGTGGCAGTGGAAACGGATGGCCCGGACGGACCACGATGCTGCCGTCACCCTTGTAGAACCATTCCGGCTGCACGCCGGCCTGCCCCGCCTGTGGCTTGCCGCCCTCCACGCCCCACTTGAAGATGCGCATGGTGTCGGTCATGGTCGCTTCGTCGCCGGCTTGCTGGTGCATTTTGTCCCGGGCCGAAGCACTGCCCAGGTGAGTCAGGCCGGTGCCGCTGACCAACAGGTGCGCCGGGTCCGGGTGATCCAGCGGTGGCAGGATGCGCAGTTCGCCCAGCAATTGCGCGTAGTCATGGCTCGCCCCAAGGCCCAGGCCGTTGACCTGCTGCTCGAGCTTCACGCCTGCTTCGATGGCGGCCAGCGCCAGGTCGCGAACCGTGTTGGCGCCCTGCACTTCGCGCACCTGCTCGCCATCGACGACACCGACGCGGCGTTCGCCGTTACTCAATTCGAACTGAACTAAACGCATGGGTTTTCTCCCTGTAAACAAAACTTGAATAGGCGTAGCAGGCTTTTTAAAGCTGTCTTTCACAATTGCCGTCAGTTCAGGTACGCGTCGCCCCGCGGGCACTCGCCGCAAACTGGTCCGCCGGCAACACATGCTTGCGCTCCAGCAGGCGGTAGACCACGCCGGTCAGCACCAGGCCGAACACCATCACACAGGACAGGAAATACAGCCCCGAGGCCAGGTTGCCGGTGTATTCCTTCAACGCACCGATCACGAACGGCCCGATGTAGCCTCCGAGGTTGCCCACCGAGTTGATCAGCGCAATGCCCGCCGCCGCACTGGCGCCGGCAAAGAACCGTCCCGGCAAGGTCCAGAACACTGCCGTGCAGGAAAACAGCGCGAACGCCACCAGGCACAATGCCGCCAGTTGCAACACCGGCACCGACAGCCAGGCACTCAGGAACAGGCCGATGGCACCGAGCACGTACAGCACGGCAAGGTGACCGTAGCGGTCATTCAAGCGGTCGGAGCTGCGTGGAATAATCAGCAGGCCGACGATCCCGAAGATATACGGCACGGAAGAGACGAAACCGGTGACCAGATCACTGCCACCGAACTGCTTGATCAGCGTCGGCAACCACAAGCCCAGGCCATAGATGCTCAAGGTGACTGGCAAGTAGAACAGCGCCAGCAGCAGGACACGCTTGTCTTTGAGCGCATGGAGCGGATTGCCGTGGCGGGTCTGGCCGTATTCCTGCAGGTCTTTTTGCAGCTCACCGGTCAGCCAGTCCTTCTCGGCCTGGTCCATCCATTTCACCTGTTGCGGGCCGTCCGGCAGGTAGCGCAGCACCGGCC
>Ga0307405_10000409_pt1 | contig 16158 bp, 14 predicted proteins | sample 322Cmetagenome_2_FD_203311 | JGI IMG/M metagenome (GOLD analysis project Ga0307405, IMG submission 203311) | Maize rhizosphere microbial communities from greenhouse at UC Davis, California, United States - 322HYB-C-1 | ecosystem: Host-associated > Plants > Roots > Rhizosphere > Soil | place...
ATCACGATCGGCGTGCCGCAGGCGAGAGCCTCGACCCAGTCATTCGCGAGGCCTTCCTTCTTGGACGGCAGCGCCATCGCGTCCGCGGCCGAGAGCACGACCGGCAGCGTGTCATGGTCCACCGAGCCGAGGAAATGCACCCGGTCCTCCACCCTGAGGTCGCGCGCGAGGCTGCGGAGGTGCTTCTCGTCCTCCCCTTTTCCGACCAGCAGCAGCCGCGTGCCCGGAATGCTCGCCATCGCGCCGATCACCAGGTCCTGCCCCTTGCGGTCGATCAATGCGCCGACCGTTGCGACGATCTTCTCCTTCTCGCCCATCGGGATGCCGAGCGAAGCGCCCAGCTTCGTGCGCAGGCCCGAGTGAGCGAGGGGGCGGAAACGATTGCGGTCGAGCCCCGTGTAATGGATCGCAATCCGGCCCGGAGGCATGCCGAGCGCGATCATGTCCTCCTTCAGCGCTTCCGACACTGCGAGCAGGCCGCGCGCACCGGCCGCCGCCTCGAGCATCTGCTCGCGGGCGAAGGCCCTGGCGCCCCAGTAGGTGATGTCGGACCCCCGCGCCTTGATCGCATAAGGCAGGCCGAGCTGGCGCGCGATCCATGCGGCTGCGGGCCCGTCCGGGTAGAAGAACTGCGCGTCGACCAGGTCGAACGGGCGCTCCTCGTGCAGTCGGTGCGCGAGCGGGAGCACTGCGCGTGCGATCATGCTCGGATTGATACGCGCGCCGACACGCGGAACCAGCATGTAGCTCGGCCGGTGCACCTCGACGCCCTTTTCGACGCCATCGACCGCGGCTTTGGCCAGTGCGCGATAGCGGCCGAGCGCGAGTGGCGGAATGCCGATCGGGTTGATCGCCGTCACCTGCCAGTCGCCGCGCGCCGCCAGCGCTTCGAGCGAGCGCGCCACGAAGGTGCCGAACTGGGGAGCATGCGCGTTAGGGTAGAGAGTCGCGATCGACAGCAGGCGGCGAGAGGACGTCACAGTCGGCGCACCAGCATTTCCGCTACGGCGATCCAGGCCGGCGATTCGACGACCTGCTGCTTCTGCCCGGCGCCGGGCGGGAGAATGCCCACAAGATTCCCCTGCCGGTCGATCAGCCGCCCGAAGGCGAAGCGTCCGCCCTTGCGCGGAACGAGCACGTCGCGGTTGATCGCTCGCGGCGCCTCGTCCGGGTCGAGCTGGCGCATCCAGAGCTGGTCGCCCGCGAGGTAAGGCCCGGCCGAAGCTTCGACTGCGAGCACCACCAGCGGGGCATCGCCGCCGAGCTCGGTCGGCGGGATCGCATCGCGCGGCCGGGGTAGAGCGTCGGGACCGGTCGCGCCGAGCGTCGCGACCACCTGCGGGTGCTGCGACTTGTCGGAACGGACCAGCGTTTCGGGATCGACCCCGAGCGCCTGGCCGATCCGGTCCATCCACTTGGTCGAGAGATTGCGCATGCCGGTTTCGAGACGGCCGATCGTTTGCGCGGTCGTCGGCGGCTCGCAGGCGGCGGCCAGATCGGCAAGGGTGAGGCCCTTCTCTTTGCGAATGTCTCGGATACGGTTGATCATGGCGCCCTCTTGTTAACCCATTTGGTTTTCTCTTTCCTACATGGGTGTCGTTTTGGCAAGTGCAGATTCACTGCTTCCCGCACGGAGACCACTATGCCCCGCAAGCTCGCCGAACGTGAACTCACGCCCGAAGGCCCCGGCCGCAAGGCACCGGCTGGGCGAAGCCGCAGGACGGTGACCGTAAACCTCGCCGAATCGCCACTCGCCTGGCTCCACGCACGCCGGCACTTGAGTGACCGCCTGTTCGCCGCCGGCGAGTGCCTGCGCGCCGATTACGAGCGCGCGCGTCTGGGGCCGAGCGTGACCATGCGCTGGGATCCGGTCCGCATCAAAGTCCAGGGCCGCGGGCCGGGCCTTTCCCCGACCGAAAGCCAGATCGCCGCCAAGCAGCGATTCGACGGCGCCATCGCGCTCGCCGGTAGCGGCCTCGCCGACATCCTGTGGCGCGTGGTCTGCGGCTGCGAAAGCCTCCCCAGTGCCGAACGGGCGCTCTCGTGGCCCGCCCGCAGTGGCAAGGTCGTGCTGAAGATTGCCCTGGAGAGGGTGGCCGATTTCTACCGCGTTCCGTGACATGCGCTGATCCTCCCCATTTTTTGCGCCAGCATAAATGGGGAGGACCTCAGCCTTCGACCATCTCCGCCAGCGCCAGCCAGCGTTCCTCCGCGGCGTCCTTTTCCGCACGGGCATTTTCGATGCCCTTGCTGATGTTGGCGAACTTCTGCGGGTCGCGCGTGTAGAGTTCCGGGTCGGTGAGGATTTCCTCGCCGCGAGCGATCGCCGCTTCGAGTTCCTCGATCCGCGTCGGCAGAAGCTCGTAATCTCGCTGGTCGTTGTAGGAGAGCTTCTGGCTCCCCCTACCGCTTGGTGGAGGGGATTGGGGGGTACGCTTGTTCAGCACCTTGGCTGGCCCGCCGCCAGCCCCACCCGCACGCGGAACGGGCGCTTTGCGTTCCTTCCGCTTCGCTTCCCAGTCCTCGTAGCCGCCCGCGACGATGTCGACCACACCGCTGCCATCGAGGCCCAAGGTCAGCGTCACCGTGCGGTCGAGGAAGTCGCGGTCGTGGCTGACGATCAGCACCGTGCCTTCGTAGTCGGCGATCACTTCCTGCAGCAGGTCCAGCGTTTCGAGGTCGAGATCGTTGGTCGGCTCGTCGAGCACCAACAGGTTCGATTTGCGGGCGAACTCGCGCGCCAGCAGCAGGCGGCTGCGCTCGCCCCCCGACATGATCCCGACTTTGGTGTCGACCACCCTGGGATCGAACAGGAACTCCTTGAGATATCCCTGCACGTGCTTGCGCACGCCGCGCACGTCGATCCAGTCACCGCCCTCGGCGAGCACCTGGCGCACCGTCTTGTCACCTTCCAGCAGGCTGCGCTGCTGGTCGATCATCACCCCGGTGAGCTTTTTCGAGATCTCGACCGTGCCCTCGTCCGGCGCGATCTCCCCGGTCAGAAGCTTCAGGAGCGTGGTCTTGCCGGCGCCGTTCGCTCCGACCACGCCGATCCGGTCGCCGCGCTGGATGCGCAGGGTGAAGTCGCGGATGATCTTGCGCTCGCCGTACGACTTGGAGACGTGTTCCGCCACGATCACCGACTTGGACTTGAACTCCTCCTCGGTCGCGAGGCCGAGCTTGGCCGTGCCTTTGGGTGCGATCATCGCGGCGCGCTGGGCGCGCATCTGCCAGAGTTTCTCGAGCCGTCCCTGATTGCGCTTGCGCCGCGCGGTGACGCCGCGCTCGAGCCAGTGCGCCTCGAGTTTCAGCCTGGCGTCGAGCTTTTCCGCCGCTCGCGCCTCCTCGGCATAGACCTGTTCTTCCCACGCCTCGTAGCCGCCGAAGCCGACTTCCTTGCGCCGCAGCGTTCCGCGGTCGAGCCAGATGGTCGCGCGGGTCAGGCGCTTGAGGAACGTGCGGTCGTGGCTGATGACGACGAACGCGCCCTTGTAGCGGTCGAGCCAGCTTTCGAGCCAGTCGATCGCCGCGAGGTCGAGATGGTTGGTCGGCTCGTCCATCAGCAGCAGGTCCGGCTCCTGCGCCAGCGCCTTGGCGATGGCCGCGCGGCGCCGCTCCCCGCCGCTCGCGCCCTTCGCCGGCGTGGCCATGTCGATGCCGAGTTGGCCCGCGATCGCCGCCACCTCGTGTTCCGCAGGCGCGTGCTCGCCCCGCAGGGCGAAGTCCATCAACGTGTCGCAGCCGGTGAAATCGGGGTCCTGCTCCAGCAGCACGATCCGCGTCCCCGGCTTGATCTTGCGGATACCGCGGTCGGCCTCGATCTGGTCGTCGATAAGGCGGAACAGTGTGGTCTTGCCCGCGCCGTTGCGGCCGATCAGCGCCAGCCGGTCGCGGGGGCCGACGTGCAGGTCGATATCGGCCTGCTCGGGCCCGCCGAACAGCCAGCGGCCGCCCTGCTGCAGCCCGAGGCCTTCCCAGGAGAGGATCGGTGGTTGCGCCATGAGGCGCGCGAGGTAGGCGAGGGCGCGCCTCGCCGCAAGCGGCGAAGGGCTACTGCCCCTGCGCCGCCCGCTGCTCTTCCACCATGCGCGCCACGCTTTCGAGCAGGGCGGGCGCGTCGTAGACCACGCCGTCCTTGATCGTCCAACGCACGCCGCCGACGGTTTCGATCTGGTTCGTCTCGCGGTTGAGGCGTTTGTGGCCGGTGCCGTAGAGGACCTTGAGGTTGTCGAGCGGGTTTTCGGGCACGATCACCAGATCGGCCAGCTTGCCGACGCGGATACTGCCGATCGGCGGCTCGATCCCCTTCGGCTCGTAGATCTCGCGCGCGCCGTTGATCGTTGCCGCCTGGATCACCTCCAGCGGGCTGAGTCCGGCCTCGCGCAGCATTTCCAGCTCGGCGATATAGGCGAAGCCCCAGGTCTGGTAGATATAGCCGGGGTCGGAGCCCGCGCTGACGCGGCCGCCCTCGTTCTTGAACTCGTTGGTCAGCCGCATCCAAGGGCGGTAGAAATGGCGCCAGGCCACTTCGTCCTCGGTCGTCCAGTCGTGGTAGTAGCTGCCGTGGTTGGTCAGGCTCGGCTCGTAGAAGTTCATCAGCGAGGGCAGCGTGTACTTGTCGTGCCATTCGAGCGTGCGTGCGCGCATCACGTCGCGGCTGGCGGCATAGATGTTGAACGTCGGGCTCAGGGTCACGCCGCTTTCGACCAGGAAGTCGACGTATTCGTCCCACTTCTCGCTGCCCGGCGCTACGATCTGGTCGGCGAGATTGGCGACCTCGCCGAAGCGGTCCTGCTCGTCGAGGTAGTTGTAGCCCGCCGGATAGCGCGGCACGGTGCCGTCCTTCAGCAGGCTTTCAAAATGGCCGTAGAAGTGCGTCACGCCGTCGAGCCCGAGCTCGACCGCCTTGCGCGCGTTGACCTGCGCCACGCCGACCTGCGCGAGGTGCGCGACCGTGCCGAGGCCGAGCTTGTCCGCCTCGTCCAGCGCGGCACCGAGCACTTCGGGCGTTTCGGAGTTGAAGAACTTCGCCCCGTGGAAACCGGCCTGCTTGATCCAGCGGACCCAGGCGCGCGCCTCCTCCGGCGTGTCGGGCGTGCCGCCGTCCCACTTGTCGCCGAACGCGGCGTAAGGGATCAGGCGCGGGGCGACGATCGTGTTCGCTTCGCTGCGAGCCGCGTCGCTGAGGTCGGGCTGGTCCGGGCCGAAGTAGAACGAGACGCCGCGCACCGTCGTCACCCCGTGCGCCAGCCACAGCTTGTAGCCGTAGGAGGGCTGCGGCGCCTTGCCCGGATCGCCGTTGTGCCCGTGCACGTCGACGAAGCCGGGCATCACGTACATCCCGTTCGCGTCGATCGTGCGGTTGGCGCCGTCGAGAACCTCCTGCGGTGCGCCCGTCAGGTGGACGCCGGCGATGCGGTCGCCCTCGACCACGATGTCGACCGGCCCCATCGGCGGAGCGCCGGTGCCGTCGATCATCGTCGCGCCCCGGATCACCAGCGTCGTGTAGGGGCCTTCGCCTTCGCCCGGCTGTCGGTCCGGCACCGGCTGCATCCCCGGCTGCGCGGTGGCCACGGCGCTCCAGGCCAGCGCGAAAGTGATGGTAAGTGCGCGCAATATCGTCATTCTGACCCTTCCTCCCTTTGCGCACCCCTATTGCCGCGAAGGCGCTTCGGAACAACCCGGTTCAGCCACGCGTAAGCGTGCCGGACCCAACAAAAGGCGAGAATCGCCAAGGAGGCATCCCAATGATCCGTTACGCCGTTCCCGTGCTTGCCATGACCGCGCTGGCCGCGACTGCCGCCCACGCCGCCGAAGTCCAGATCCAGGCCCAGGGCCCGGTGGTCGAGCTGACCGTGAACGAGATCGTCCACTCCGCGCCCGACGTCGCCCAGATCGGCGCCGGGGTCACGACCCGCGCGCCAACCGCGCAGGAAGCCGTGCGGCAGAACGCGCAGGCAATGGAGCAGGTGATCGCGAAGCTGCGCGAGCTCGGCATTGCCTCGCGCGACATCCAGACCTCCAACTTCAACCTCAACCCGCAGTACGACTTTGACCGTAACGGCGGCTCGCGCACGTTCGTCGGCTACGACGTGAACAATCAGGTGCAGGTCAAACTGCGCGATCTCGAACGCGCGGGCGAAGTGCTCGACGCGCTCGTGTCGGCCGGGGCCAACAACATCTACGGTCCCAACTTCATGCTCGAGGCGGACGAGGCGGCGAAGCGCGAGGCGCGCACCAAGGCGTACCAGAGCGGGCAGGCCATGGCCCAGGAATATGCCCGCATGGCCGGCTACTCGGGCGTGCGCCTGCTCGAGATCTCGGAAACCTTCCAGAGCTACGGGCCGCAGCCGGTGATGATGCGCGCCAGCGCAGAGGCCGCCGCCGACGCCGGCACGCAGATCGAGCCGGGCGAAGTCGGCACCGGCGTGACGGTGACGGTCAAGTACGAGATGACCCGCTAGAACGCTGGTTTTCTTGCTGAACGCTACGCCGTGCGTGCATTCAGAACTTGTTCAATCCGTGCAGTCTAGGCAGGTTGGCACTATGCGAAAGCTCATTGCCTCCTGCCTTGCTGCCACGCTGGCCGCCTCCGGCTTTGCCACCGTGCCGGCGATGGCGCAGCCGCGCAACGACCAGGGCGAGGCGCGCCGCGAAATGCGCGCGGGCAATGTGCTGCCGCTGCGCGAGATCGAACGGCGCGTGCTGCCGCAGATGAAGGGCTCGGAATATCTCGGCCCGGCCTACGATTCTAGGGCCATGGTCTACCGCCTCAAATTCATCCGCGACGGCCGAGTGACCTTTATCGACGTCGACGCGCGCACCGGCCGCGTCGTGCGCCGCAGCCGCTGATGCGGGGTGTGATGAGGCCGGGGAGGGAAACCGGCTCGCTTGTTGACGCGTTCACCCCGAAAGCCCACTTACCGTCAGCCTGATCCAGGGGGAACGAACCAGCAATGCGCATCCTGATCGTCGAGGACGAACCTACGCTCGGCCAGCAGCTCAAGTCCACGCTCGAACAGAACGGATATGCCGTCGATCTCTCGACCGATGGCGAAGACGGCCACTTCCTCGGCGCGACGGAGGATTACGATGCGGTGATCCTCGACCTCGGCCTGCCGGAGATTGACGGGCTCACCGTGCTCGGCATGTGGCGCCGCGAAGGGCGTGGTTTTCCCGTGCTGGTGCTGACCGCGCGCGATAGCTGGTCCGACAAGGTTGCCGGGCTCGACGCCGGGGCGGACGACTATCTCGCCAAACCGTTCCAGACCGAGGAGCTGATCGCCCGCCTGCGCGCGCTGATCCGCCGTGCCTCGGGTAACACGTCCAGCGAATTGACCGCCGGTGACGTGCGGCTCGACACGCGTTCGGGCCGGGTCACGCTCAAGGGCGAGCCGGTCAAGCTGACGGCGCAGGAATACAAGCTGCTGAGCTACCTCATGCACCACAAAGGCAAGGTGGTCAGCCGCACCGAACTGATCGAGCATATCTACGATCAGGATTTCGACCGCGATTCGAACACGATCGAGGTCTTCGTCACCCGCATCCGCAAGAAGCTGGGTGCGGAAGTCATCACGACCATCCGTGGCCTCGGTTACAGCCTCGACGACCCCGCAGACGCCCCGCGCGCCTGACGCCCCGAAGTCGGCGCCCGCCTCCGGCGAGCCGGAGGCTCCGTCCGGCGGCGGCGCTGCGGACGGCGAGAGCGACGGTCAGACTCCGCACACGGGCAGCCTTGCGCGGCGCATGCTGCTCATCGCAGCCGGCTGGATCCTCGTGCTCCTCGTGGGCGGCGGGATCGCGCTCGAGCGGACGCTGACCAATCAGGTCCAGAACAGCTTCGACGAGCAGCTCGGCTACCTGCTCAACACGATGATCGTGATCTCCGAAGTGGGCCCGGACGGCGAGGTCTACTTCATCCGCCCGATCGGTGAGCCGCGCTTCCTCGAGCCGAACAGCGGCATGTACTGGCAGATCACCGCCGAAGGGCGCGAAGGGTTCGAATCGTTCTCGCTCGGCGCGCAGCCCTCGCAGTCGCTGTGGGATCGGACGCTGCAGCCGCAGGGCGACCACGTCGACCACGAGCCGCACTTCTACGACAACATGCAGTTTCCGGAGGAGCCGCTGCGCGTGGTCGAGCGCACGGTAATCCTGCCGGAGAGCAATACCCGCTGGACCTTCATGGTCGCTTCCGCGCGCGAGAACCTCGACGCGCAGATCGCGCGCATCCGCTCGATTCTGGTGTGGAGCTTTGCCGCGCTCGGCCTCGGCCTGTTCGCCATGGCCGTGCTGCAGAGCTATTACGGCCTCCTGCCCCTCCGCCGCATCCGCGCGGCGATCCAGCGCATCCGCACGACCGGCAGCAACCGCGTGTCGGACCCGCTGCCGCTCGAAGTCCAGCCGCTGGTGGAGGAGATCAACATGCTCCTCGCCCATTCCGAACGGCAGGCGGAGGAGGCACGCACCCATGCCGGCAATCTCGCCCATGCGCTCAAGACCCCGCTGACGGTGGTCAACAACGCCGCCACCGCGCATGCGCCAGATCTCGCCGACACGGTGATCCGCGAGGCGCGCGCCATGCGCCGCCATGTCGATCACCATCTCGCCCGCGCGCGCGCCGTCGGCCGCCGATCGGTCGGCCATGCGCGGACCACCGTGTGGGACAGCGCAGAGGCCGTGCGCCGCGCGGTCGAGCGGCTCTACCCCGAAGTCCGTTTCGACATCGACGGAAACCGCGAGGTGCGCGTAGCGATCGAGCGGCAGGACCTCGACGAGATTCTCGGCAACCTGATCGAGAACGCGGCCAAGTACGGCGGCGGCAGCGTGTTCGTGACGATCGACGCCGAGCGCGAGGCCGAACGCTGCGTGATCTGGGTTGAGGACGACGGCACCGGCATTCCCGAGGAGGAACGCGTCCGAATCTTCGATCGCGGCGCGCGGCTCGACACCGGCAAGCCGGGCACCGGTCTCGGCCTCGCCATCGTGCGCGACGTGGCCGAGATCTATGGCGGCAGCGTGGACCTCGGGGAGAGCGAAGATCTCGGCGGGTTGCTGGTCAGGCTGCTGCTGCCCCGCAGCGGGTAGCGCTTCGGGCCCGGGTTCACGCCGGGTTCAATACAGAGCTCTCAAACTACTGGCTTCAAAAAGCAAATTCGCCCGGCCGAGTCGGCGCGAAGACCAAATCGCTCGGGAGAGAGCAATGACATCATTCCTCACACGCTCCGCGCTCGCCGTGGTGGCCACCTTCGCCGTCGCGGGATGCAGCACTTACGGCGACGGTTATGGATACGGCAGCGCGTCGTACGGCTATGGCGGCTATTACGACGACGGGTACTATGACGACTACGGCTCGTCGTACTACGGCTGGCACAACGACTACTACTATCCGGGCACCGGATATTACGTCTATGATCGTAGCGGCAGCCGTCATCGCTGGAACGATGCCACGCGCCGCCACTGGGAAACGCGCCGCCGGACCTATCGCGAGCGCTACCGCGACCACGAGTGGCGCGACAACTGGTCCGATTATCGCCGTGAACGCCGCCAGGATTGGCGCGAAGACCGGCGTGAGCGACGCCAGGATTGGCGCGAAAATCGCCGCGACCGGCGCGAGGAGTGGCGTGACGATCGCCGCGAACGGCGTGAGGATCGACGTGACCGTCGGCGCGACCGGCGAGATCGCGACGACTGACCCGTTGCCCGCCTAGCCGCCGCGCGCGCGTTCGTGGTGGCGGATTACTTCGTCTATGATGAAGCGCAGGAACTTCTCGGAGAACTCGGGATCCAAGTGCGCTTCCTCGGCCAGCTTGCGCAGGCGCGCGATCTGCTTCTCCTCCCGCCCCGGATCGGCGGGGGGCAGGGCATTGGCCGCCTTGTACTCGCCGACCGCCTGGGTGATGCGGAACCGCTCCGCCAGGATATGGATCAGGGCGGCGTCGATATTGTCGATGCTGCGGCGGAAGGCGGCGAGCTGCGCGTCGCCTGCGGAGTTTGAATCGGGCATCGCGGCGGGGCTTATCACGCGCAGCCGCGCAATTCCAAGCTTGCCAAGCCCCGTCCGCCGCAGCAATGCGTGCGCGCCATGACAGCCGACGTCGTTCCCCTGCCGCGCCGCCGCCCCACGCTCGACCCGATGCTTGCGCTGACGGCGCACGGGATGAACGCGGTCAACGCCGTGATTCTCGGGCGGATGCAGAGCGACATTCCGCTGATCCCGCGGCTCGCCGGGCACCTGATCTCGGGCGGGGGCAAGCGCCTGCGCCCGATGCTGACGCTCGCGGGGGCGGAACTGGTTGGCTACCAGGGTGCGCGTCATCACAAACTCGCCGCCGCGGTCGAGTTCATCCACACCGCAACGCTGCTGCACGACGACGTCGTGGACGGCAGCGAGCTCAGGCGCGGCAAAGCTGCTGCGAACATCATCTTCGGCAATCCGGCGACCGTGCTGGTCGGCGACTTCCTCTTCAGCCGCGCATTCGAGCTGATGACCGAGGACGGCAGCCTCAAGGTCCTGAAGATCCTTTCCAGCGCCAGCGCGATCATCGCCGAGGGCGAAGTCTCGCAGCTCACCGCGCAGCGCCAGATCGAGACGAGCGAGGAACGCTACCTCCAGATCATCGGCGCCAAGACCGCCGCCCTGTTCGCCGCCGCCAGCCGGATCGGCGCCGTGGTCGCCGAATGCGGCGAGCGGGAGGAGCAGGCGCTCGACGACTACGGCCGCAACCTCGGCGTCGCCTTCCAGCTCGTCGACGATGCGATCGACTACGATTCGGATGCCGCGGAAATGGGCAAGGACCGGGGCGACGACTTCCGCGAAGGCAAGATGACGCTGCCCGTGATCTTCGCCTATGCGCGCGGCACGCCGGAGGAACGCAAGTTCTGGCAGGCCGCGATCGCCGGCCATCGCACGTCGGACGACGACCTCGCCGAAGCCATCGCGCTGATCGGCAAGTACGACGCGGTCGAGGCGACCCGCGACCGCGCCCGCCACTTCGCCGCCCGCGCGGTCGACGCCATCTCGATCTTCCCCGACGGCAAGGCCCGGGCCGCCATGGCCGAAGCGGCGCACTTCGCGGTGGCGCGGGGGTATTGAGTGCCGGGCCGGATGAAGGCCTACGCCGATCCGGAGGCTTGGTTCGCCGATGCGGCGGACTGGCAGAAGCCGGTCATTTCCGCCTGGCGCGCGGCGATCGTCTCCGCATCGGACTTCGAGCGGACGATCAAGTACGGCAACCTGTTCTTCCTTCATCGAGGGCCCGCCGTCCTGATCCGTCATGAGCCGGAGCGGCTGCTGCTGGGTTTCTTCCGTGGCAAGAGGTTGCTGGATATGGAGCCGCGGCTGAAGCCGGGCGGCAAGTACGAACTGGCAAATCTCGTCCTTCGCGAAGGCGACGTCATCGAGGCGGCAACGGTCGCCGGCCTGGCCGGGAAGGCCGCGCGGCTCAACGAAGAGCTTGGCGATCCGACGAGCCGCTCGGAGCGCTGACGGGGCGCGGGAATGACGCTCCTCCCCATCCACGCGGTCCTGCCGAAGCTCCTCGCCGCGCTGCGCGGGCCGGGGGCGGCTGTGCTGGTCGCGCCGCCGGGTGCCGGCAAGACCACCGCCGTGGCTTCCACGCTGCTGGAAGAGAACTGGTGCACCGGGCAGGTGATCCTCCTCAGCCCACGCCGCGTCGCCGCACGCGCGGCTGCCGAGCGGATGGCCGAGATGCTGGGGGAGAAGGCGGGCGAGACCGTCGGCTATCTGACCCGTCTCGACAGCCGAACCTCGGCCCGAACCCGCGTGCTCGTCATGACCGAGGCGATCTTCGTCAACCGCGTGGTCGAGGACCCGGAGTTGGCCGGCGTCTCCGCCGTGCTATTCGACGAGGCGCACGAGAGGCATCTCGACAGCGACCTCGGCCTCGCGCTCGCGCTCGAGAGCCGCGCCGTGCTGCGCGAGGACCTGCGCATCTGCGTCATGTCCGCGACGATCGACGGTGCGCGCTTCGCCCGCCTGCTGGGTGACGATGCGCCCGTGATCGAGAGCGAGGGCCGGGCCTTTCCGCTCGAAATCAGGTGGTTGGGATCGTCACCCGACAAGCGGACTGAAGACGCCATGACGCAGGCCGTGCTCACCGCCTGGCGCGAGGAGAGCGGCGACGTGCTCGCCTTCCTCCCCGGCGTGCGCGAGATCGAGCGCACGCGCGAGCGGCTGGCCGAGCGCCTGCCCGAGGTGCCGATCCTCCCGCTGCACGGCCAGGTCGAGCCGGCCGGGCAGCGCGCCGCCATCCGCCGCGATCCGCAGGGCCGCCGCCGCATCGTCCTCGCCACCGCCATTGCCGAGACCTCGCTCACGCTCGACGGCGTCTCGGTCGTGGTCGACAGCGGCCTCGCCCGCCATGCCGAGTTCGACCGGGCGGCCGGCACCACGCACCTCGTCACACGCCGGGCGAGCCAGGCTTCGGCCGGGCAGCGCGCGGGCCGCGCGGCGCGGCAGGGGCCCGGCGTCGCCTACCGCCTGTGGGAACAGGCCGCGCATCCCGGCCGCCCCGAGTTCGACCTGCCGGAGATCGCCACCGCCGACCTCGCGCCGCTCGCGCTCAGCCTCGCGCGCTGGGGAACGGCGGACCCGGCTGCGCTCGCATGGCTCGATCCCCCGCCCGCCACCTCGATCGCCTCCGCGCGCGAGCGCCTGGAGCGGCTGGGCGCGCTGGACGGTGAGGGGCGGATCACCCCGCGCGGCGAGATGCTCGCGGCGCTGCCGCTCGACCCGGCGCATGGGGCGATGGTCCTCTTCGGCGCGGAGCACGGTGCGGCGCGCGAGGCGGCGAAGATCGCACTGCTCCTCCAGGAACGCGGCCTCGGCGGGCGCGGAGAGGACCTCGCGTCGCGTCTCCAGCGCTGGAACGCCGACCGCTCCCCCCGCGCCGAGGCGAGCCGCAAGCTCGCGGCGCGCTGGGCGGAGCGGGCGGCGCGGCAAGTCTCCGGGTCGGCGAGGGGCGAAGTGCCAGCCGCCATCCTCCTCGCCGCCGGCCTCCCCGACAACGTGGCCCGTCGCCGCGATCCCTCGGGCGAGCACTGGCTTTCGGCCGGCGGGCGCGGCTTCGTTCTCGACCCGGCGAGCCCGCTCGCGCGCGCCGAGTGGCTGGCGATTGGCGATGCGCAAGGGCAGGCGAAAGGCGCACGGATCACCGCCGCGCTCGCGCTGGAGGAAGCGGACCTCGAACGCTGGCTCCCCGGACGGATCGAGCGCCGCTCGCTCCTGCGGTGGAACGAGCGCGAGGGCAGGGTCGAGGCCCGGCTCGAACGCCGCCTCGGCGCGATCGTTCTCGCCAGCGGGCCCGACCCCGCCCCGGACCCCGCAGAGGTTGTGGATATCCTTGTGGAAAAGGCGGTGGAGAGCCTGGGGACGCTGCTCCCGCCCGAACTCCTCGCCCGCGCGCGCTACGCCGGGATCGACGTGCTTTCGCCCGCAGTGCTTGCGGAAACGGCAGACCTCTGGCTGCGACCGCTGCTCGAGGGGCGCCGCGATCTCGCGGTGCCGCGCGGTAAGCTGGTCGACGCGCTCCTCGGCCAGCTCGACTGGGACAGCCGCCAGCGCCTCGACTGCGAGGCTCCGAGGGAACTCGTCTCGCCCGCCGGCACGCATCACCCGATCGACTATACCGGCGACGACGCCCCGAGCGCGGAGGTGCGCGTGCAGGCGCTGTTCGGGCTCGAGCGGCACCCGATGGTCGGCGCCACGCCGCTGCTCCTCAAGCTCACCAGCCCCGCCGGCCGCCCGATCCAGGCGACCCGCGACCTGCCCGGCTTCTGGCGCGGAAGCTGGGCCGACGTGCGCAAGGACATGAAGGGCCGCTACCCCAAACACCGCTGGCCGGAGGAGCCCTGGACCGAAGCTCCGAGCCTCAAGACGAAGAACGCGTTTGAAAGGTAGCGATTCGTGAATTAGGGGGACCGCATCATGTCCGCACGAATCTATCAGCGACCGAAGAACGCGATGCAGTCCGGCAAGGCGCGCACGTCCGAATGGGTGCTCGAGTTCGAACAGTCCGAAGCACAGCGTCCGGACCCCCTGATGGGCTGGACCGGCAGTGCGGACACGCAGTCGCAGGTCGTGCTCACCTTCCCGAGCATGGAAGCGGCCCAGGCCTATGCCGCGAAGTACGGTATCCCGGCGCGCGTCCACGCCACGCCTCCGCGGCACCTCAAGATCCAGGCCTACGCCGACAACTTCCGATAGGACGCATCCTCCCCGGAACGGGAGGGGGACCGCCAGCTGCAGGCTGGTGGTGGAGGGGAGTCCGCCACTAAATGCCGCGCGTGTCGCAAGTCCGCTCCGACCAACGCCTGCGGCGTTGCCCACCTCCCCGGAACGGGGGGATTTGCGGAGTTGAAATCTTCGCGCGCTCCCGCCATATGCGCCGCGGGAGTCGGGTGGACGTTCGCGTCCGCCAACCTGGTCAGGTCCGGAAGGAAGCAGCCATAACGGATGGCAGCGGGTCGCTCGGCTCCTTTTTCACCCCGCTTTTCACCGCCGGTTTGGGCCGCTGCGCATGACATTGGCGGCGGTTGGCCCTACCTAACGCGCATGGGTGATTCACCGGACACTTCGGGCGATCTCCCCTGGGATACCGGGGAGGAGGAGCAGACCGCGCCGAGCGCCGCCGAGCTCGAGGCGGCCGGCCAGTCGGCCATGTTCGGCGACGCGCAGGCGCCGCCGCCGGAACCCGCGCCCGCTCCCCGGGCCAAGCCGGACACCTCCGCGCAGCCCTACCGCGTGCTCGCGCGCAAGTACCGGCCGCAGACCTTCTCCCAGCTCATCGGGCAGGAGCCGATGGTCCGCACGCTCGCCAACGCGATCGCGCGCGACCGGCTGGCCCATGCTTTCCTGATGACCGGCGTGCGCGGGGTCGGCAAGACGTCGACCGCGCGCCTGATCGCCAAGGCGCTCAACTGCGTGGGGCCGGATGGTGAGGGCGGTCCGACGATCGATCCGTGCGGGCAGTGCGAGCCCTGCAAGGCGATCGCCGAGGGCCGCCACATCGACGTGATCGAGATGGACGCTGCCAGTCACACGGGCGTCGACGACGTGCGCGAGATCATCGAGGCGGTCCGCTACGCCGCGGTCAGCGCGCGCTACAAGATCTACATTATCGACGAAGTTCACATGCTGTCTCGCAATGCTTTCAACGCCTTGCTGAAGACACTTGAGGAACCTCCGGCCCATGTGAAGTTCCTTTTCGCGACCACCGAGGTCGACAAGCTGCCGGTCACGGTGCTCAGCCGCACCCAGCGCTTCGACTTGCGCCGCATTCCGGCCGAGATGCTTCAGGCGCACTTCGCCTGGGTCTGCGAGCAGGAAGGCGTCGCGGCCGAGCCCGAGGCGCTCCACATGATCGCCGCCGCCGCCGAAGGCTCGGTGCGCGACGGGCTCTCGATCCTCGACCAGGCGATCGCCCACGCCGACATGGGCGAAGAGGGCAGGGTGACCGCGGGCCGCGTGCGCGACATGCTCGGGCTCGCCGACAAGGGCGCCCAGCGCCGCCTGCTCGGCACGATTCTGGAGGGCGACGCCAAGGGCCTCCTTGCCGGGGTCGCGGATCAATACGCGCTCGGGGTCGAACCGCTGGCGCTGATGCGCGGGCTGATGGACCTCGTTCACCGCATCACCGTCGCCCAGATCGGCGGCGGGGAGCCCGAAGCCCCGAGCGCCGAGGAGCGCGCGGCGCTGGCCGAATGGGCGGGCCGCCTGTCCGCCGGCCAGCTCCACCGCCTGTGGCAGCTCCTGCTCAAGGGGCACGAGGAAGTGCGCCAGGCGCCGGACCCGCTGGTCTCGGCGCAGATGGCGCTGCTGCGCGTGCTCCACGCCGCCGACCTGCCCGACCCGGGCAAGCTGGCGAAGAAGCTGGAGGAAATGGCCGCGAACGGCATCGCCGCGCCTGCAGGCGGCGGGCAAGGCGCGGGCGGCGCGGCCCCGGCGGCGGCGCTCGACTGGCGCCAACTCGTCGACAAGATCCGGGCCGGGGGCCACCACCACGCCGCCAGCATCATGGAACTGCAGGTCCGCGTGGTCACGCTCGAAATGGGCACCTTGCGCTACGCCCGCGCCGCCCATTTCCGCGACGATATCGCCCCGCAACTGCGCGACGCCCTGATGGCTGCGACCGGCCAGCG